>JGI1201J43222_100170_pt1 | contig 22051 bp, 14 predicted proteins | sample MastesBC008_FD_43222 | JGI IMG/M metagenome (IMG submission 43222) | reverse complement strand
TGGTAAGCTGACTAAAAATGTAAAACAGATAGTTAAAAAAGCAGTTTTTCGCATAATTTATTAGTATTTATAATTTGTTAATTTTTAATAGGTAATAGGTAATTGGTAATTGGTAATGGGTAATTGGTAATTGGTAATGGGTAATTGGTAATTGGTAATGGGTAATTGGTAATTGGTAATGGGTAATTGGTAATTGGTAACTCAATTTTTCATTCCTAGTCGCCAATCCCTAATCCCCAGTCGCCAGTCCCCATATGCCGCAAGGCGGCACGCAGTGCTATCCCCAATCCCTAACCCCCCCGCAAAGATGCGACTAATTGACGTGCAAAGCTGGAAATCGCTTCATATTTATCTTCATACTTTTGCATACTTTTTTGACGAGCGCTTTGTTCGTCGGGGTTATTCGCTACCACTGCAAGTTGCTCGTAACCTGGATAATAGCGACAAAAAGTGTAAATTCCGTTGTCATCAAGCAACCATTGACTGTAAATACCTTCTTTGCGGGGAAAGAAACTTTCTGATGCATTACGTCCGATAATTTGACGGGGATATTTTAAAATATCGACAAAACTGTCTACTGCGACTGGTTGAATCCTTCCTATTAACCTGGTAGTTAAGTTTTGCAAAATTTTCGATGCTGCTTTTGATTTCGCGATCGTATCCGGGTCCTGGGCTGATAAAATTACTCTCACACCTGCTTTGGCTCCGTTTGCACAAATTCTTCCTACTAAATCAGAAATTTGGTCAAATTCAAATAAAATTGGTGCCTCATCAATAAAAAATATGGAAGCTGGACTGCTAAGGGCGCGGCGTAATGCGGCAGAATAAGCGCTTAGGGATAGAACTGCTGCATCTTCACTATCCGATAAGTTTCTCAGAGCAAAGACCAAAAGCTGAGCATCAGTTGGAAAGCTTGAAGGATAGGAAATTGCTTTACCTACACGACTTGATAACCAAAATCTTAATCTGAGGTGAATTTGACTCAGAGCATCTTCTACTCTGCCACCTAGGGTTTCCATCTGTAAATGTTCGGAAGAACAAAATGTTAAAAAGTCGTGTAATGTGGGCGTTTTGTCCCAAGCATGACTCCCGAAACCCCCCTCGATCGCATCTTGATATCTTTGATTGATTCCCGCATCTTGAAAGAAAGCTGCTAAAGCTAAGTTGAGAACGGAACGTACTGTTTGTGATAGCAGTTGGTCTTGGTTAGATGAACCCAAAACCATGGTCATCAAAGCTGATTCTAAAAAGCCAACATAATCTTGAAAGCGATCGCGTTGTTCCTCAGGACTCAAGAAACGTAAATCTGGTTGTTCAAATAGGTTATTTGATTGTTTGGAGATATCGAAATAAGCTCCCCAACCGGACATAAATTCTGTATAGTCGGTAAAAGTAGACGTACCATCAGGCTTAGGAAAATCTAAGGCGACGACCGGAATATTATGGGCTAAGGCTTGGGTTAAAATTCCCGACACTAATACTGATTTACCTGCACGGGTAGTAGCAAATAATGCTAAATTTTTATGTCGCTTAAATAAGTCCAAATGTACCGGCGTTCCTCCTTCTTCAGCAATCAACTCAAACCCTTGGCGATCGCCCTTGCGGGTATGGACGAGAGGTATTAGTCCCGGTACTTCATTTGTTAAATATAGTTGACGGCGATTAAAGGGTTTTGCTAACAAGACTTCCCAAACTATAGGTAAAGTTTGCAACCATATTTTCCAGGCATATTCTGTTTCCCTAATCACCTGTGCTGGACGCTGAAAGCTGTTCTCAATATATTTTGTTGCTTCGTCTAGCTTTTCTGTACTATCCCTATGTACTAAAACTGTAACTCCAGTATAAATAGGTACGGCACCTTCGTATATTTGTTCTTGTGCTGCTAAGGATTTTTTTAGTTTTAACTGGGCGTTAACATCTATGGTTTTACTTTTCGACTGCGCCATCGTAGCAGTCATATTTGATTGTTTGAGGACGCGCTGCAATGTATTTTTGACTAATCCTGGGTTTGCTGCACTCAATTGACAAAAAACCTCTGTATCGACCACTGCTTCCCTAGCGAGCAACTCCCATAAATAACGCAATTGGGATTGTTTATTTTGCCAACCTCCGGGTTTCTCTAGAAAAGTTAATACACCGATATAACGATTTTTTACATGTACCCAACGGCGATCAGCGCAGGGGATGTGAGATTCCATTAACAAAGTTGTACTGTGGGGATTATCTATCAGTAACTTGCTACTAGCTAGATCGGAATAAACCTCTTCATGCAATCCTTCCTCATTTAAGATTAGTAATTGGGGAATCTCAATTGCTGATGTATGGTTAAACCGGTACCAAATTTCTTCCCATAGCTCACCTGCGTTCATCGCTTTGACATCCAAACCCATTTTATTGGATAGGATCTGCTCCCAACGGCGAAAACCTTCTTTATAAGCATTAAGGATAACCGTTTCCAAATGCTGGTTTGCTAATACTGTGGCGTCCCCCTTAAACCTCAGCCACCAATCTTCACCTTTTGCAAGTAACCTCTCAATCCAATCATCAGTTTCAGCAGCGTTGGGTTCAACTGTATAGGTCACATAAATTCGTAAAAACTTGGGTTTGCGAATACCATCCCGGGTCAATTCTCTCACCCTGGCACGCTCCGCCATCAAAAGATATTTGATGTCAACTGAAGCCGCATCCTTAACTAGAGATGACAATTCCTCTTGACGCTGAGTTTCCGAGCTAAAGGAACTTAGGTGAAACGTCAGCCTTTCCCCTGCAGGAATATCTTTTAAGCCAGCTTCGATATTATTACAAATCGTATCAACTTGCTCTGGTCTGAGGGTTGTATGAATACCCTGACAATCAAACCCGAAAACAAAGCAAAATCTATCTTTTTGATTACCCTTGGTAAGAACATAAGCCCCCACCTCCCTACCATCCAAACTGACCTGCAGCATGGTAGCAAGATGGAGAGAATCCTCAAAAGGAGTTAATCTAACGTCGCTTCCTGCGAGACCGACGCTTTGTTTTCCGATTTTTTCCTTCATGTTTTACTTCCAGAAAACTTCGATAACGGGCTAAACCTCTTGTCCAAGTAGGGACGCCAATAAACTTGCTAAGAAACCGCCAACTCCTTCCACCAGTTAAAATCCACCACGTTCCCATACCCCAACCAGCAATTAGTGAAGTCCACAGCCATTTTTGAAAGTCATCCTGAAAAACTCCTCCAAAAACTCCATTGACAACAAAATAAGAGGCTAAAGCAATGATTGTCCAAGGAAATACTTGATCTGCGGGTAAGGGTCCTAATGATGGTTGAGTTCCCAATATCCGGTTTACAGGTCGAAAATCCTTATCTCTTTCTTCAGACATTTGTTAATGGTAATGGGTAATGGGTAATGGGTAATGGGTAATGGGTCACTGTCAACTGTTAACTGATAAGTGATTCCTCAGCTACCACTGGTATCACCAATGATAAAGCCCGTGAGGACGTCAGCGATAGTAACTGCTACTACTACTAGTAAAGGTGTTCTAGCAATACTTTGCCAATCTTCATCCTTACGAACCGCATTGACCACACCAATTAAGGCAACTGCAATATAAAGCAAATAAAGTGCTCTTAGAACATTAAACACCAAACTGACTGCAGGTTGGGTGTTTCCTGCGTCGGTACCTTGAGTTAGGGTATTTTTAAAAAAATCTTCAGCCTTACCAAAGAATTGTGCATGTGCTGGTGCAGCAAAATAATCCAGCCAAAATGCGCTTAAAATAACTGCAACTGCTAAAATTTGACATATTAATAACCATTTCTTTGGTAAATGCACCTGATTTCCAACTTGTCTGATAACGATGACGAGTAAACTTCCCATCAGCAAACAAAACAGCAATATTGGATTTTTTAGACTAACCGCAATTAAAAATACGGCTACCGTTAGTAAAAATGGGATAGATTCTTGCCACCTCATACTTGCCGCTAATTGTATTTTTTGTAACTTGGTTTTACGATCTAAATTGTTTCCAGTTGAATAATTAATTATGTAACTAGAAATTGTCAATTCTTTATATTTAAGAACAGCTTTAGAAATTTTTACTTTCTGTATTCAGATCTTTTTCAATTTAACATTACTACCAATAAATTTTCGCGTTCCAAGGTAGTATACCTATCTTAGAGTTACCCAAATACAGTACTTTGAATTTTCTCTTTTCGACTCACTGTAAGCTTAAGGTTAAAATAAATACTTTATTTGAGGTCGTAATATGTCTGAAATCGTTATTTTTTAAACTGCTATGACACTCAAAAAAATATCACAGTATTATTTATTGCTTGGTTTACTCCTGATTTCATAAATTTTATTAGTTGAAGATAGAATATCTTTGGTATGCAAATCGATATTGGTTTGAACTAAATATAATTACTTTGGTGAACTTAATTTAATTGTTGTTAACAACCCTAAAGAATTTTATCCCCGTATTATCCTCAAATTTAAAATAGTGGATTCTTTGGTTGCGGATTTACTTTGTCGCACTCATATCTATACTTTCTAGAAAAAATAAAGATAGATGGTATTTGATAAACAGTATTTGTAAGTCGCAAAATAAATACCTAAGATGCAATCTTGTCACAGCGAAGGAAGAAGGAAGAGGGAAGAGGGGCAGAGGAGTTTAATTAATGAGGATTTTTGCACGAAACTGAATGGCACAATTTCCACACCTCCCACACTCCCCAAACCCAATCAGTTAAAGGTTTGAGTCTTAACGAACGTGCCACTCGACCGTGGGGGATATAGTTCGAAGACTCCACTCTGCCTCTTAGTTGTTGCAAATGGTCAAAGATGCAGATTTATCAGATATTTACTATTAGCTAGGAAATGTACACCAAGGTGGATTTTTGGGCTAAGTTATGTCAGATTATTATGGCAATATTTTTCCGCTGCGATCAAATAATCCTTATTGCCTTAATCATCATCACCTCTACCATCGTCATCTCCATCACCTAAGGAAATCGAACGACCATCGGTGCGCCAAATGGCGTAAGTAATACCAACTCCCTGAGAATTAACATACATAAATTTTCCATTACGCGAAAAACATGCTCCAGCAAATTCGCTCGTATCGAGATTGTTTTGAGCAAAGGTAAACAAGCCACCTGAAGCATCTACACCCACAACGCGCTGACTGAAGTTTGGAGTTCCAGGTTCCCCACTACTACCATCTTCGCAAAGATAGATCGTACCATCGGGGGCAAAAGTCATGTTGTCAGGACCATCTAGTAGGTTTTCCTCGGTCGATTCAACAATCATGGTAACGGTTTGTTTTTTGGGGTTATAACACCAAACTTGACCTTCACCAGCATCACCTGCACCGCTGTTCACCCAATAATGTAAACCCTTGTATTCCCAAGCACCTTCACCGCGCCAGAAAATTGTTGCTCCCTTAGACTGGGCTTCGTATCGCAGAGTGTCTTCATCTGGATCGACATCATCAAGTTTCACCCAGCGAACCTTGAGGGGCTGACCTAAGAATGGAAGCATACTACCTGAAGCTCCGCGATCTAAACCACGAGTATCAACAACTTTGGTTGTTGGATTATCAATAGGAGCCATAACGGTAGGTAAGGGTTCACCAGTACACTTAGATTTTTGATTTGGCTCGATCGCAATTGCAAAGAGCGAACCACCTTCTTGTAACTGACCGGGACGACGAATTCGTCCACCACGCTGTACTACATTCGGGACAAACTTGTAATAACAACTATCACCCCGATCTTCCGTCTCATAGACAATCCCAGAACGATCTACAGATACTGCTTCATGGTTCATCCGACCCATTGCAACTAGGGGAACTGGCTCAACAGCTTCAGTAGCGAAAGCAGGAACCTCAAAGTTATAACCATGTTTTTTGGTAACCAGTTCGTCGTTGGTGGGTGTTGAGACATTTTCCTCACAACTAATCCAAGAACCCCAAGGGCTTGGACCGCCAGCACAGTTACGGATCGTACCTCCCAGAGAAATAAAATGCTTTACTACGTCACCCTTATAATTCACTACAACAGTCGTAGTACCTCCACTTCCAAGACCAGCAGCCTCTCCTTGGAAGGTATCGTACTGTCTACCGTTTGGAGCTAAGGCTCCTTTTAGATTACCTGCTTCCTCCTCTGTAGGACTTAATTCGTGGTTGCGCACCAAAATATTAGTACGAGAACCTCTCGGACCGGGAAAACAAGCCATACCATCATGGTCGCCGGGAACAAGCGCACCATCGCTCATTACTTCTCCCCTAATGGAAATAGCTTTATATTGAAATCCTGCCGGTAGTAGCAACAGGGGAACATTACGTAGATCACCAGCACCTGCAACGTCACCCAATTGATTTGTATTTAAGGGAATTACAGGACTTAGGGGACCAAAACCAAATACGCTAAAACTGGCAGTAGAACACTTCTTTTTTCCTTCTCTTTCATCATCATCACCTTCTTCGCCTTCGTCAGCCAAAACCCGGCGACCATTTAGCAAACCAATGGGAGCGACAGCAGTACCTGCAGCAGATGCGACAACTAATGCAGCAAACTGTCGACGTGAAAGTTTAGACATAATAAGTTTAATCTCTGCTTAATCTCTATTTAATCTTTGCGTTATAGTGCGCATGTTTAATATTGGATTAATGGTAGTTTCAGACAGGAAGTCCGAAAACTATTGGTCCAATATCAATTACTTATTCCGGAAACTATGACCGGAAATTTTAGTTTATTCATTCCCCAAAATAACCGGGATGTCAATGGGGGTCACGCAAAAAAAATGTTTTTAGAAATAGATAATTAAATTACTTTGTTTAAAGTAATACAAGACCTTTTGTTTATTAAACTTAAGTGATTTTAAGAAATTAATAATTACGAATTTCCCGCAGTAAATCCAAATATAACCGAAATAAATATCCTCTTCTTGTCAGGCTGAGCCTTGTATGTAGTGATTATTATACATTGTGGAGGCAAATATTATTATCGGATGAAATCAAAAGTAAAAATAAAATTACCTCAAGCCTTAATAAGAAGTTGCAATTAGTAAATAAGTTACAATTACAACCTCCAAATTTGTCTTTAATGATATTTTTTTCTATTTAATTAAAGCTTCTAAAATTTTGGTTAGTTTATGAAAAGGTTAAAATTTTGCTAATTATAATTTTGTAGTTTTTATTAGACATCTTCTCAATAACGGCTTTGTTGCAACGTCTAGGATTAAAATATTGAGAGTATAAAATTTCTTATTCAAAATTTATTTTTCAGTCAGTATTCGCTAAATCTTAGTGGAGTAAGTAGAGGGTATTTAAGTAATCCTCGTCGAGTCTGTTCGCTCGACAAGCACTCTTATTTTAAAGCTTAAACAAAATCAAACTCTTTCCTGAGTGAGGTTCTATGACGATACAAATCTTTCTACCCAACATCACGCTTATCTCTGAAGGCTCAGGAGCTCGCTAGGGAAGTCGTTAAAACAAACGCAGCAGGAATAAGCCGTGGAGTTTACAAAAACCATCACAAAAATTAAATTTTTTTGGATAATTTATTTCTTATAAGTCTTTATTGAATCATCCTTACATAATACCAAAAATATCTATGCTCTGATAGCAAGAAATTACGTATATCTGCTTGATGTTGATTGTAGAATCAGCTGAGGAGACCACGAGCAGCTAGCTCCGGAGAACTTTGATGAAAAAGAATTAAATGAATTTGATACAAATGATTCGAATTATTGTGTTAAGTAATTTATCTAAATAGAAACATTTTCTCATTTGATTTTGCTATTTATCTCAAAAGAATATTTTTGAAATTCATATGGTTATGGCACATACAGTACTGATGCGATATGCTGACAAGTGTATTTGATGAAAGCTTATTTAAAGCTGATTGATTAACATATTGCGAGGAAAAATATATAGGAATGGATCAATATACTTTGGATGCTAATCGCTAATTGATAATAATTAGATGTTCATCTATTGTTGCTAATTAAAATCACAAAACATAGCACAATATTGGCACTAATTTATATTGATTTAATCCTATTGATTATCGTTCAAATGTGAGGAAACTTTTTTATGACAGTAGCTGCTTCAATTCAAACTAAGCCCTTATCGGCAGAAGAGTTACGCAAAATAGATGCCTATTGGCGGGCTGCGAACTATTTGTCTGTAGGGCAAATATATCTGTTAGATAATCCTTTACTACGGGAACCTCTAAAGCTGGAGCATATAAAACCCAGACTATTAGGACACTGGGGAACCACACCTGGATTAAACTTTATTTATGCTCACCTCAACCGAGTAATTAATAGATATGACTCTAACATAATTTATATTGCAGGTCCCGGTCATGGTGGTCCCGGATTGGTAGCTAACACTTATTTGGAAGGAACTTACAGCGAATATTATCCTAATGTTTCCCAAGATACCGTGGGTATGAAGAGGCTGTTCAAACAGTTTTCCTTCCCTGGTGGAATCCCTAGCCACGTTGCGCCAGAGACTCCAGGAAGTATCCACGAAGGCGGTGAGTTAGGCTATGCTGTCTCCCATGCTTATGGTGCGGTTTTTGATAATCCTGACTTAATCGCTGCTTGTGTTGTTGGAGATGGCGAGGCTGAAACTGGACCTTTAGCAGCAAGTTGGCATTCAAATAAATTCCTTAACCCTATTCATGACGGTGCTGTTTTACCAATTTTGCATCTCAATGGGTATAAAATAGCCAACCCAACAATATTAGCACGCCTCAGTCATGAGGAATTGCAAGAACTGTTTGTTGGATATGGCTATAAACCTTATTTTGTAGAGGGTTCTGACCCCGAAACAATGCACCAACTGATGGCGGGAACCTTGAATACCATCATGCGGGAAATTAAGGAGATTCAAGAATATGCTCGCACTAATAGTTACATAGGTCGTCCCCAATGGCCGATGATTATTTTGCGATCGCCTAAGGGTTGGACTGGACCCAAAGAAGTTGATGATCAAAAAACTGAAGATTATTGGCGATCGCACCAGGTACCCCTTGCTAATGTCCGGAACAATCCCCAATATCTGCAGCAGTTAGAAGACTGGATGGCGAATTACAAGCCAGAAGAACTGTTCGATGAAAACGGTCGATTCATTGCAGAATTCGCAGAACTTGCACCCAAAGGTACTCGCCGTATGGGAGACAATCCTCATACTAATGGTGGTATGCTGCTGCGAGATCTGAAAATGCCTGATTTCCGTAAATACGCTGTTGAGGTAAGCAAACCAGGTCAAGCAATTGCTGAAGCTACCCGCGTCATGGGCACCTTTTTGCGGGATGTCATGAAAAAGAACCTAGAAAATAATAACTTTAGAATTTTTGGTCCTGATGAAACTGCATCTAACCGGTGGAGTAATGTATTTGAGGTTACCGATAGAACTTGGTTAGCCGAAAAATATGATTTTGACGACCACCTTTCCTCAGATGGTCGGGTCATGGAGATCCTCAGCGAACATACTTGTCAAGGTTGGTTAGAAGGCTATTTGCTGACTGGACGTCATGGCTTTTTCTCTTGTTACGAGGCATTTATCCACCTGATCGACTCTATGTTTAACCAACACGCTAAGTGGTTAAAGACTACTCGTCACATTCCTTGGCGCAGACCTATAGCTTCTTTAAACTATCTGCTGACTTCTCATGTTTGGCGACAAGACCACAATGGTTTTAGCCATCAAGATCCAGGTTTTCTCGACCATGTAATCAATAAAAAGGCGGAAATTGTTCGGGTTTATTTACCACCCGATGCTAATACTCTGCTTTCGGTCACAGACCATTGTTTGCGTAGTCGTAATTATGTGAATGTAGTTGTAGCTGGTAAGCAACCCGCGCTGCAATACTTAGACATGGATGCAGCCATTAAGCACTGTACCAAAGGCATTAGTATTTGGGAATGGGCAAGTAATGACCGAGATGGGGAACCTGATGTTATCATGGCTTGTGCGGGAGATATTCCCACTTTAGAAACTTTGGCGGCTGTGGATATTATGCGGCAGAATTTCCCTGACTTAAAAGTACGGGTAATCAACGTCGTAGACTTAATGACCCTACAACCAGAAAGCGAACATCCCCACGGTTTAAGTGATATAAATTTTGATTTACTATTCACAACTGACAAACCAATAATTTTTGCTTTCCACGGTTATCCTTGGTTAATCCACCGCCTAACCTATCGCCGGACAAACCATAAAAATCTCCACGTGCGTGGTTATAAAGAAGAGGGAACCACAACAACACCCTTTGATATGGTGGTAATGAACGATTTAGATCGCTTCCATCTCGTAATAGATGTAATTGACCGCGTACCAAAACTAGGATCGACTGCAGCTTATGCTAAGCAAATGCTCAAAGATAAATTGATCGAACACAAACACTATATTGCGAAACACGGCGAAGATATGCCAGAAATTCGCAACTGGAAGTGGGAGTATTAATTACTCCTTTTAGGTGTACTAAAAAATAGGCATTGGTGAATGCGTAATGCTTTTGATGCAAATATCTAGGAAAAATCAATGTTTCAATAATTTGATTTCTTGATTAGAAAGATACCAGAAGCCCACACTGTAATTTTTAATTCAGTGTGGGAGCGTCACGTTATCCATACTCAAATTACGAATTTTTAGTTTTTATTTTTAATTTTTAAACATGGGCGTAAATCTTACTGGTCCAAACCTGAATTGGTTCAGCAAACAAAGCATGATAATTTTTCAACTCATTGCGGTTCATACCAGAATTCTGCGCTTGTTTAAATAAACCCAAAAGTGACTGTATCGCAGCTTCTGCTTCTTTCCCGGACTTAGGATCGGCTACTAACAAATCTGCAAATGCAATTCTGAGATTACCTATAGATTCGTTATCTACTTTGGAATCTCGATCTGATAAGTATGGAGCTAGAGAACTTACTTTACCTTGAGTCTTACCATTAGGCAATTGACTTTGGGGATGAACGTAGGTGTGAGTATCAGCATCATATGCTAAAACCTCTCCTGTTTCAATTTGATAGATCCAAGCATAAATTTGTAATCTACCTTGATGAAGCTTAGCTCTAATAACTGGATAGGTTTTGAGGTTTTCGATTTGAATTAAAACATTTTCTGCAACTAAAGTTTCAACTAATTCTTCTTCGGAATAATCTTTATAATTCTCTTTGACTAAACGTCGAGTTGCTTCGGCATGTTTTAACCAGTCGTATACTAAAGGCATATCAGCCTGAAGTTTATTGAGTTTGAGTAGTCCCTTCATTGCTCCACAGTGGGAGTGACCGCATACTACAACTTGCTCAATTCCTAGGGCGGTTATAGCATATTCAATGGTTCCACCTTCTCCCCCATTTGCTGCACCGTAAGGCGGGATAATGTTTCCTGCATTGCGAATGACAAATAAGTCTCCGATATCCGTACTAGTAATAAGATTCGGTGCAACCCTAGAGTCAGAACATGTGATAAATAAAACTCTGGGTTTCTGCCCATGGGAAAGTTGTTCCAGAAGTTCTAGGTGCTCAGTAACATAGTGTTGCTGAAAATGATCGAGACCGCGAATTAACTTTTTCACTCTAGTTTTGAATCTACTGACTTTAAAGGTATATAAAAATATATTTTCTATTATCTGATAACTTTGTGATTTTTTGGAAATTGGGGACTGGGAGAAGTGTGGGAAGTGTGGGGAGTGTGGGAAGTAGTGTGAGGTTGGGGATTAGGTATTTTGCTGTGCTTTACGCCCCACTTACGTTAACCCTGTCAGCGCGGTCTGTTCTGACTCCTTATTCATTACTTCTTACTTTCTACTTCTTAGCCAAGGAATTGGGAATTGGAATAATAAAATACCCGTTCCCACTTCCCATTCTTTATCCCTAACGAAGAAAATCGGCAAGCTCTTCTAATTTATTCCAAGCTGCTCCACTACGAAGGATATCTTGAGCCAGATTAACGGCTTGAGTAAAATTCTGTAAATGATCTCCTGTATCTGGAATTATTTCACCAACATACAAAGCAAACGCAGCATTTAAAGCTATCACATCTTGTTGTGCTTGGGTTCCTTTACCCGAAAGAGCTCCTTTAAGAATTTCTACATTTTCTCGAACATCTCCGCCCCGAAGTGCAGTCACAGGGGCTGAACGCAATCCAAAATCTTGGGGTTCTAATTCTAATAAATGGATTTTACCATCGGAAACTAAAGCTAAGTCAGTTTTATCACCAAGACCAGCTTCATCTAATTTTTCCCGTCCATGAAGTGTGATTGCACGGTTAATTCCCATTTGGTGAAGAACCATAGCAAAAGTTTCCACTAAACTGGGATGATTAACACCAATTACCTGTCCTGTGGGTCTTAATGGATTAATTAATGGACCCAGCAAGTTAAAAACTGTCCGGACCTTAAGTTTTTTCCGTAATGGTGCAACAACTTTAAGTGTGGGATGCCAATCCGGTGCAAATAAAAAAGTAATTCCAACTGCATCAACAGCCTCTTGAACTTTTTTACTGCCTGCTTTGAGATTTAAACCCAATCCTTCCAATACATCTGCCGAACCAGTTTTACCGGATGCGGAACGGTTACCATGTTTAGCGACTTTAATTCCTGCTGCAGCTGTAACAAAAGCAACTGCTGTAGAAATATTAAATGTTGACGCACCATCACCACCAGTTCCACAAGTATCAACTAAAGGTGAGGTTCCAACAACTCGATCTCGCAAAGTTGCTCTGACTGATTGAGAATATAAAACCTTTACCATACCCAGCAATTCATCAGCAGAAACACCTCTCATCTGAATTGCGGCTAAAATTGCACCTGATAAGGATGGAGGTATGGAATCACTCAACCAACCATACATTAAATCAGATGCTTGATATACAGAAAGGGACTTTCCATCTAAAATTTGTTGTAACAGTTTAGACCATTCAGGGAAGTCTCGGTTTGATGTTTTGTTTTCTGTTTTAGTTGAAACCATATCAATTACTAGTTTTCCGTTAATGAGTTATTCGGTTGTTAGGATTATTGATGAATTGAAATATTGGAGTAGTTTTAATATTTCGATAGTCGTCGGTTTTCCCAAAGTCTTGAATCTGTCCAGATTTTAAATTTAGAACACTTAAGGATTATTATCTCAGCCGAGCGAGAATGGGAACAAGTAATAAATTTCAGGATTTAAATTTTAGTATTTAGATTTCAGGACTTAGATCTCAAAACTTAAAGGTAGATAATATTTACTCTCAAACTCAAATCTTCTTAGATTCTAGTGGTTTATTTTAATTAATTCTAACTTGCTTGTTTTCCTATGACTCCTGTAGAGACGCACCACCCTACGTCTCTACAATCCGTCGGGACTAATGAAATAGATAACAGTTAGAGGATTTCAAATTTCAATTGATTTATTTCACTTTAAAAATTTAGCAACTGTTTGCACATCTTTATCTCCACGTCCAGAGCAGTTGATAATAATCCGCGGACTACCGCTGAGTTGTGGACAAAGAGTTTCTAAATATGCGATTGCATGGGCGGTTTCGAGAGCAGGAATAATTCCTTCTAACTGCGAAAGTCTTTGAAATCCAGCTAAAGCTTGTTCGTCTGTCACGCTGTAATATTCAGCACGTCCGATTTCTTTAAGAAAGCTGTGTTCGGGACCGACCCCAGGATAATCCAAACCTGCACTAATAGAATGGGGCTCGATAATTTGACCGTTCTCGTCCTGCAATAAATAACTCATTGCTCCGTGCAAAACCCCAACTCTACCCTTTGTTAGTGTTGCTGCATGTTTGTCAGTGTCAATACCGAAACCTGCAGCTTCAACTCCAATTAAACGTACGGATGCTTCATCAACAAATTCGTGGAAAAGTCCGATCGCATTAGAACCCCCACCAACACAAGCAAGAAGAATATCAGGTAGTCCACCCCACTTTTCTATCGCTTGAGCGCGAGTTTCTCTACCAATTACAGCTTGAAATTCCCGTACCATCATTGGGTAAGGGTGGGGTCCAGCAACTGAGCCTAAAATATAATGAGTTGTTTCGACATTTGTCACCCAATCTCTAATAGCTTCGCTGGTAGCATCTTTAAGTGTTCCTGTTCCTGCTTCTACAGCTTGTACTTCTGCGCCCATGAGTCGCATGCGGAAAACATTTAAAGCTTGTCTTTTCATGTCATGGACACCCATGTATATGATGCACTTCAAACCAAATAAAGCACATACAGTTGCGGTTGCAACGCCATGTTGACCGGCTCCAGTTTCTGCTACAACACGCTTCTTACCCATTCTTTGAGCTAATAATACCTGACCCAGGGCATTATTAATTTTGTGTGCTCCGGTATGATTTAAATCTTCTCTTTTTAAGTATATTTGTGGTCCTGTACCATCAGGTTTTGCATAACGAGCTGTTAGACGTTTAGCAAAATACAGAGGTGTAGAACGCCCAACGTATTCGAATAATAATCCTTGCAGTTCATTTTTAAACTCTGGATCGTTGCGATATCGTTCAAATGCAGCTTCGAGTTCTTTCAGAGCTGACATTAAAGTTTCTGGTACGTATTTACCACCAAATTGACCAAATCTACCATTAGCATCAGGTTGTTGAGCGAGGGGTAAATTTGAAACTTTAGGATTATTAGGTTTATTTGCTAACATAACGATTTTTGCAGATGTCTAATATTAAACGAATCAGGGTGGGAGCAATCGATGTGAAATTACTGGAAAGGAAAGAAACTGCTAAATACTTAAGACGCTCTGAGCATCAAAAGTAAAAGAGATTAGAAGTAAAAGAGATTAAGAATATTAGGAGCTTAAGTTTCAGAAATTACTTAGCACTACTGATTAAAGAAATTGATGATTTAAGTTCGCTACAGAAGTCTTTAATATTCCGCAGTCCGTTAAATGGTGTACTTTCCGCTAATTTTTGAACAAAAGCACTTCCGACAATGACACCATCAGCACCCCACTCTTTCATTTGACGTGCTTGCTCTGGTCCAGAAATACCAAAACCAATTGCAACTGGTTTATTTGTGGATTGGCGAATTTCCTGAAGTACATCTTTTACTCTACTTTGAACTTGAGAACGCATTCCAGTAACACCTGTGACACTTACCAAATAAATAAATCCACGGGATTGATGAGCGATCGCTTTAATGCGTTCTTTAGAACTTGTGGGAGTTACTAATAAAATGACTTCGATTCCAACTGCATCAGCGCTTTCAATTAAATGGTTAGATTCTTCTAAGGGTAAATCTGGGATAACTAGACCTTTAATACCAGAAGCTGCAGCTCGATCTAGAAATTCCTCTATACCCAAATTCAAAATTGGATTGTAATAGGTAAAAAGAATAATTGGCGATCGCAGAATTTTAGTTAATGGCTGGATTTTGTCTAAAACATCGAGCAGTCGCACTCCCCGGTTTAAAGCGCGGGTTGCTGCAGCTTGAATCACAGGACCATCAGCTAAAGGGTCAGAATAGGGTACCCCTAGTTCAATAAAGTCTGCACCGCTAGCATCTAGAACTTTGAGAGCTTCTATTGTTGTCTCTAGGTCGGGATCCCCTGCGGTAATGAAAGGGATCAAAGCACATTGGTTTTTTCCTCTTAAACTTTCAAAACGTTGAGAGATTGAAGTCATTTCTTTAAGATGATAGGTGATAGGTAATAAGTAATCGGTAATGGATAAATCAGTTACTAGTTAGTCTTTAGACTCTTGTGGAAGGAGATTTCTTACAGCCTTCTCAATGTCGGATTGTTTAACTAAAGATTCTCCAATTAAGACAGCTTCAGCTCCTGCTTGAGCAACAAAATTTAAGTCATCGCGGGTATATAAACCAGATTCACTGACCACAGTAATACCCAAATTTTCCAATTCTTGTCGACGCTCTGTTAATAAGGTTTTTGTGGTTCCTAGATCCACTTTAAAGGTTTCTAGATTGCGATTATTTATTCCGACTAATTGCACTTTAGGTAATTTCAAGACTCTGTCTAGCTCAGCTAAAGTATGTACCTCTACTAAAGCTGTCATACCTAGATAATAAGTAATCTCCAAAAAATCTATCAACTGTAAGTCGGATAAAATTGCTGCAATTAGTAATACAGCATCTGCTCCGTTGACCCGTGCGAGATAAATTTGATATGGGTCGACAATAAATTCTTTGCACAACAAAGGTAATTTGACGGAGTTTCGAACTATTTGTAAGTTATTGAAACTACCTTGAAAAAACTTTTCATCCGTTAGGACTGAAATACAACTAGCACCACCATTTTCGTAAGCTCGAGCAATTTCTGCAGGGTTGAAGTCTGCACGGATAATACCTCTACTAGGTGAAGCTTTCTTAGCTTCGGCTATAATTGCGGGCTTATGCTGATTAGATCGCAATGCGCGCAGAAAATTTTGTGGAGGAGATGCAAATTGTTGTTTTACACGTGTTAGAGGAAATGACTCTTTTTTTTGGTTAACCTCTTGACGTTTGTGTAAAACGATCTTCTCTAAAATATGTTGAAATTTGGGAACTTGTTGGTTAGCAATCATCAGTCATCAGTGAATTTTGATAATTAGTTATTAGCTGGATAAGTGATGGAGATGGTTTGAGTAACAAGCATAGAAATAGAGTATACAAATGGGTAAGACAAATGGGATTTCAAACACAAAATTATTACTCATTACTGTGCGCTGTGTACACTTACGTGTCCCGCTAGACCGCCCCGTGAGCGGCGAATGCTAACGCGCCCCACAATACCTAGAGCCTGCGGCGACGGCATGCGGCGACGGCAGCTCGGAACGTGACGTTAGTCATAGCCTCTAGCTGCGCTAACGTCGTCAGACGCGTGCATTCGTCTTTAGACGCGTCCAAACCGGTACGCTGACGCGCTTCTACGCGCCCCGCTACCCTAACATTACTCATTACTTATTACTCACTACTTCTTACTTCTTACTCCTTACCGGTAACTGATAGCTACTATTTACATAGGTATTGACCAAGTTTTTAACAATCCCCAGTCCAATACCTTCTGCCAAAGTCATGATTGATTCTGGATGGAATTGAACCCCTGCAATTGGTAGGGTTTTATGCTCAATACCCATAATCACACCATCATCTGATATGGCTGTAACTTTGAGTTCCCCTGGTAAACAGTCGGATAACGCATATAAGGAGTGATATCTTCCCACCTCAAAGGATTTAGGTAAATTTTTGAAAGTTACTGATTCTGTTTCTGCAACGGAAATTTGGGATATTTTACCGTGTTGAGGATAGTCAAGGATTCCTAGTTCGCCACCAAAAGCTTCCACAATGGATTGCAATCCCAAGCATACCCCAAAAATTGGTATTTTTCGTTTGACACAAACTTCAATAGTTTCTTTGACGCCGAAATCAGTTGGTTTTCCAGGTCCAGGAGACAAAACAACTAAATCTGGTTTTTCTGTATCAAATATTGATTCCGCAAATCCATGACGTAATGTTTTTACTGTAGCCCCTGTTTGGCGAATGTAATTTGCTAAGGTATGGACGAATGAATCTTCATAATCTATTAACAACACACGCTTACCAACAGCCAAATCCTCTTGTTGAAATTCAGATTGTAAATTGTCTTGGAAATTGCTCTTGTTGTAACTAGTCTGAAGTAAAGCCTGAAATAGGGCTGCACCTTTAGTTAAAGTTTCTTGAGCTTCGGCTTCCGGGTCAGAATCATAGAGAACTGTTGCACCTACTCGCACTTCTGCAATGGAATCCTGAAGTCGAATCGTGCGCAGAATTAATCCTGTATTTAAATCACCAGTAAAGTTTAAATAACCTACTGCACCGCCGTACCACCTTCGAGGACTGCGTTCGTGTTGTTCGAGGAATTGCATCGCCCAACGTTTGGGTGCACCGGTTACAGTTACAGCCCACAAATGACTTAAAAATGCATCCAAAGCATCAAATTCTGGTCTTAATACGCCCTCAACATGATCTACTGTATGGATCAGATGGCTATATAGTTCGATTTGACGACGACCAATAACTTTTACTGAACCAGGTTCGCAAATACGTGATTTATCATTGCGATCGACATCGGTACACATCGTCAATTCGGCTTCGTCTTTTCCAGAGTTGAGCAGTTTGAGAATTTGGGCTGCATCGCTAATCGCATCCTGTCCCCGACGAACTGTTCCACTAATGGGACAGGTTTCAACCCGTCGTCCCTCAACCCGGACAAACATCTCTGGAGAAGCACCAATTAAATATTCCCCACCCAAGTTAAAGATAAATCCGTAAGGACTGGGATTAATTTCTTTCAAAATTCGGAATAGTTCAGTTGGGGACTGCTCGCAAGGTTGGGAAAATTTTTGTGAAGGAACAACCTCAAATAAATCTCCACGACGGAAATATTCAAGTGCTTTATGAACTTGTTCTTGATATTCACCTTCTTGATGGTCGGATGTTTCAGATGGTACTAAATATTTACCTCGGTAATCAATACTTTCTCCTATACGGGGCAAGTCTCTAGTGCTACCATACTTGGTGACAAAGTCATATTGCAAACGAAATGCTGTTTGTTGATAATGATCCACAACAACCAATTCATCCGGTAAATACATTACCAAATCTCTTTGGTCGGGAGTCCGTTGTAGCTCCTTCGGCATTTGTTCAAATTGGAATACTAGATCGTAACCAAAAGCACCATAAAGTCCTAAGTGCTCATCCTCACTACTTTTGAACGTAGATAATATTTGGCGAATAACTGTGAAAACTGATGGCTGCTGAGAACGTTCTTCCTCAGAAAATAATTTATCTGTGGAGCGAATAGTCCCAGTTACACAATTATTTTCCTGTTTTACTTCCTTTAAATCTGGGCGATCTATCAATAGTTCCAGTAAATGCTTTAGCAACACAAAACCCCGTTCATTGTGTGCTGTTAGCGTAAAATGATTATCACGGGTAGATAACTCTAGAGGAGGATTAACAAAACCAATTGCCCATCTCTTATAACGTCCTGGATATTCGTAACTGCTAGTCAATAAACATCCTCTTTGGGAATCAAGACGTAATAAAACTTCTTCTATACCAGTTTCCATGGAAGTTTTAGTCGCAGTTCGAGATACGAAAATCCCACCGGAAGTTGTATAAGAATGAGTATCTAAATACATAGATGATTTCCCCGATCCTGTTGATAGTTAATTAATATTTTGAGTTAGACTGGACTAGATAAGTTTGATGTAAACTTCGTTAACTTATCTAGTGTAATGTCGATTTATTATTGCTTGGAAACCTAGCATATTTATCGCGTATACATAGCATATATACGTATCATGTCTTGAGAAACTTGGTAATGAGAGTAAGTAATAGTTAACTGGTAATTAACAATGTGTAACAAATTAAAAACTTAATTAATACAATAAACTAGCCAGTTGACCATAAATCAAGGATGCACAAATGATGTCATTAAACTGATTTATTGCGTGTAAGTCCAATTGTGGCATCATTTTTTTTGTTCTCAAGTTACGATCATATAGTTTTTATACTTTCGAATAATCTTTTGTCACAAATTGGGATAATGTTTGACTTTGTAAAGATTTAGTCCCACGACCGAAGAACTGGGCTAAAGGTTTTACCTCAAGCATTAGTTCTTGAAATTCCTGTGGTTTTAAAGATTGGGGACCATCAGAAAGTGCTTTGGCTGGATTGGGGTGAACTTCAATCATTAGAGAATCCGTACCTGCAGCGATCGCTCCCATTGTCATCGTTGGTACGTATTGGGATTTACCAGTAGCGTGGGAAGGATCGATTGTAATTGGTAAATGAGTTAGCGTTCGCAACACTGGAACTACGGATAAGTCAAGAACATTACGGGTATGCTGACGGTCAAAGCTACGAATACCCCGCTCGCATAAAATCACATTGGGGTTACCAGCAGCCAAAATATATTCTGCAGCCATCAACCATTCTTCAATTGTTGCCGAAAGCCCGCGCTTTAGTAATACTGGTTTACCTGTTGCTCCCACTTTTTTCAGTAGAGAAAAGTTCTGCATATTACGAGCACCAACTTGCAAAATATCTGCGACATTAGCAATTTTATCTACATCTGCGGTATCCATTACTTCAGTAATAATCCCTAACCCTGTCACTTCCCGCGCTTTTGCAAGTAAGTCTAAGGCGCTTTCCCCATGTCCTTGGAAAGCATAAGGAGAGGTACGAGGTTTGTAAGCTCCTCCTCGAAGAAATTTTGCTCCAGCGGCTTTTACTACCTGCGCTGTTTCTACAATCATTTCTTCATTTTCGACAGAGCAAGGACCAGCGATGACTACCAAGGGAGAATCTTTCCCAAAATCTACTTTTCCGTTAGGTGTTACAACTGTAACTGTAGAGTATTCACCGTAGCGAAATTCTAAGGAAGCCCGCTTATAGGGCTTTTTGACTCTAATTGTTTCTTCGATAAAGGGGCTGATCTGTTGGATATATTCGGATTTTATTGCTGCAGTCTCACCAACTAAACCGATAACTATTTTGTTTTTACCTACTAATTTTTCTGGTACGACATCCCAGCCCTGAAGTTCGTTTATAATGCGTTCAATCTCACTTGGGGGTGTCTCGTCCTTCATGACAACGATCATTTTGGATTCTCCTAAGTCGATATTTTTTCATCGTCTTTTTTTGTCTTGATTTTATATAGGAGAATACAAGGAAATGTTATGCACACAGATGTCTTAATAAGTGGAATATATATTTGTATTATTTTCTCTATAAGTACAGATTATATGACCATGCTTACTACTCCTGGTAAATTATAAAGTTGATATACCAAGATTATGTATCGGTTTCGCATCAAGCAAAAATCATCAGCTAATATTATTAACGTCTTCCCTGTCTCGTCGTCTATTTCTATTACAGATGTTATTGGGTGTTACTGCTTGTGCAACCACTGCTAGATATAGCAATAATCTCAAATTGATTATTGGAGCTATCAATTACGACGAGGGAGAAGAAACAAGCAAAATACTTCGCCCTTTTTCTGAATCGTATTTGCAACATCTAGTTTAGCTGCGTTAGGGAAAAGCAAATATCAGTAGTTTCCAATTTTTTATCTTCAGCTAACTATTAAGTTACACTCTATATTTGTTATCTGTAAGAATAGTAATCTCGAAAAACTCACTGATTAAACGCCCAAAGGGAGCGGTCTGCTTTGCTCCGCTACCCCTACTTGTTAACGCTTTGCTAGCGAATATCCGCTAATAACTTGCGCGTAGCGCTATATGGGTCATTTATCGGACGATACTAAATCAATTTACTTCTTGTTGAGAAGTATCTTCAGGAGTATGAAAAGTTGGTTTTTTCTCCTCTATTTCTTCAATTTTTTTAATCTTCGTCATATCGATTTTGAGAATAACTTCACGCTCATAACGCTCTGGATGTACAAGAATGTCTGCCTCTGTTTCCAACTTGCGTCTTCCTTCTTCAAGGAATCTTTCAGATGCTGTTGGTGAGATTAAGCCATTTAAAACTGATGGATGGAGATCAGGTAAAGTTCTTGGTACGGGAGCATTATTATTTGCTTTAGCAGTGCTCATCGCACTAATTATTACTAACGCGAGCGCGATCGCTAAAGAAGTAGAAAAAAAAGAAACAAGGCGTAAAATGTTCGTTTTCATATCGCCCTCCCAGCATAATGGAGTGGCATTATTACATAACATTTTAGCATTTTTTCTCGTCAAATTGGGCGCAAATGCAATACCCGATAACTTCACGCATCCCCTGTGGGGATATCACAAGCTATCAGCAATTACTTTACTAATTACCCATTATCAATTGCCCGTCACCATATGACGCTTACGCGTCACGCCTTGCTAACACTGCGTTAACAGTGCGGGCGTATACCAATTTCCATCACCAATTACCCTAAGCAGTTCCATCCCGATATTCTTCCAATAGTTGAGGTATATAATCATACCCATCAACCCCAATTAGAGAAATAATTCGCGATCGAAATCCCTGTAAAGCTTTAACAAATCCTTCTTGACCCATTTGTCCTTGCAAAACAATTAATAAACCAGCAGCTTTACGCCATTCATTAGAAGCAATTTG
>JGI1201J43222_100169_pt1 | contig 22172 bp, 16 predicted proteins | sample MastesBC008_FD_43222 | JGI IMG/M metagenome (IMG submission 43222) | reverse complement strand
GGAATCAGGAGTCAGGAGTCAGGAGTCAGGAGATAGGAGTCAGGAATCAGGAGTCAGGAGACAGGAATCAGGAGTCAGGAGTCAGGAGTCAGGAGTCAGGAGTCAGGAGATAGGAGATAGGAGATAGGAGATAGGAGACAGAAAACAGGAGTTCGTAAATAAAAAATGACGTTGTTGTAGGATGTGTTAGACCTGTTACCATATCTCACTTCTGAGTATAAATTCAATGGGTCTAACCCTCCATATGATATCGGTGGTTTCGCCAAATTTTAAGTAATAAAAGTTATTAAACAGATATAAGAAGCGGACAACAAATGAACAAAAAACCTCTTCGTATTGCTCTTTTTACAAGTCTTTATGCTCCATTTTTAACTGGAGTGTCTATTGCAGTGCATCAGCGAGCAAACTGGTTATTAGAACGTGGTCATTTTGTATTTTTGATTCACCCAGAAATTAACGAACAGTACCCTGAAAGTGTGGGAAGTCGTCCGATGGCTGGTTTAAGTAAATTACAGTTCTTCCCTAACTTTTCTTCCTATGCATTTCCTACCAAACCTCTGATATTTTATAAATCTCTTCCCCAACCTCTGAGTTATCGACATTGGAGCGATACTAAACTCCTACAAGAATTTAAGCCAGATATTATAATGGTTGAAGAAGCCGCACAAATCAGAGGTTTTTATTCACTCTTTTTACAAGGTTATGGTCGTCCAATAGCCCGAGAATATGCCAAACTAACTGGTACGCCTACAGTATCTCTATTTCACACAGACATCGTAGCTTACATTAACTACTACTTGGGCGATGGAGTTTTTCGTTTAATTCGTCCCATACTTCCAAGTCTGATTAAAAAATTCAGCGGAAATTATGATTTGAATTTATTTCCTTCTAAGGGACAATTACTCAAATATCAGCAAATGAAATCTCAACGCAGTGAATATCTTCCCTATCAAGGAGTTAATTGCAAAAAATTCAATCCGGGAAATATTGCTTGCAATCCAATTCCTGAGGATAATAGACCAACTCTACTGTTTGTTGGACGCATTTGTGCAGAAAAAAATGTTTCCCAGCTTTTCGAAATATATCAATTAGTTGCTGCCAAAATTAATGATGTCCATATGGTTATCATCGGTAGTGGTCCTTTATCTCAAGAAATAGAAGAACGTGGTAAAAGTTTAGCTCCCGGTTTGACCGTATGGGGTGAGTCTCATGGAGAAGAATTACTAGGTTGGTATGCTCGTGCAGATATATTTGTTAATCCTTCAGTTACCGAAAATTTCTGTACCACAAATACAGAAGCATTAGCCTCTGGAACACCGGTAGTTGCTGCAGCTGCACCTTCTAGTTCAGAGCAGATTACACATGGTGAGAATGGTTTTATCGCTGAAGCCAATAACTCACAAGATTTTGCTAATAAAATAATCCAGATTTTGGAAAATCCTGAACTCAAACAAGAAATGTCTCGTCAAGCTCGTCTTGGAATACTGGAATTTGACTGGTCTACATGTATGGAAAAGTTAGAAGAAAAACTCTATCGACTTTTTGAAGAATCTCAGAATTCAGGAGTAATGAGTAACAAGTAATAAGTAATAAGTAATAAATAATGAGTTTGGGAATCAGGACATATCCTGCGGACACGCTAGAGTATGCGGTGTTGATCGGTATTCGTTCTTAAGTCTTTAGCTGCGCTACTTCCGGATCCGCTAATAGGAGTTAGAAGTTGCAATGAGTAATAATTTGAGGTCTTGACAGTAAATTATTTAATTTACTTTGGATTACTAGCTTTGAGTTCTTAGCTTGAAAAGCAAAAATTTATTACCAATGTGTATAGGTCTCATGTAGTAATCCTATATCACAGGCAATAGTTTTTACAAATTAGGATGGAGATATATCCGGTATAGCGATCGCTGTACCGGGTTTTATTTTTTAATAATGGGGAGCAGGAAAATAGAGAAAAATAAATAACTAACTAACAAGAGAAGAAAAAGTAGTCACATTATCAGGGAACCGAAGATGATTAACTGCTGTTCGTACTGCTTTTTGAATGGGAGAAGAGTTGAAAGCTAATCCATCGTATAAATAACCAGCTTTAAAATTACCAATGGTTCTAACTAAAATCTCCGCAGCAAAATGAAGAGAACAATCAATAATTTCCTGGGAATTTAAAATATCTTGACGATGAGAACCCAAAGCACAAACATAACTATCCAAAAAACTGTCTAACATTCGATCTAATTCTTCAGCTTCATCTTTGGTTTGTGCGCGTTCCCTCTTCATCCACAAGTGTGCTGCAAAGTGGGCTAAATCTTGAGCGGGATAACCATAATGAGCTAATTCCCAATCAATTATCCTCAATCCATCAGCGACAGGAATAATCGAAGTTGGCCATAGATCGCCCATAATAACATTTTTACCTTTTTGGAGATATTTTTCTCCTAATTGAGATACTTTATCTCCCAATATTTGATAATCTTCAATTTCTTCGTCCTTCAAAAGTGGAGCAATCGCTCTATACTGTAAATCTAAACGAGTCTTTTGAATGGAAAAATTCTCAAAACCTTCTGCTAAATCAGTTCTAGAAAAACTCAAATCATGTAAATTACCAATAAAATTACCAATTAATTTTCCTGCTTCCTGACCGGATGAATCAGCTAAAACCCAATTATAATTTACTTTTAAACTATTTTTATCTGCGACATCTTCCATTACTAGAAATTTTCTCACTTCATCAGCATAATAGATTTGTGGCGGACGAATCTTATTAGTATTGAGAGTAGAAAATATTCCACCTGTTTGAAAAGCTTGAAGCGCTCTAGCTTCAATCAGCATTCTGCGGTCGTCAAGGAAAACTTCTGGTACTGTGGCGATATAAGGAGGAAAATATTTAATAATAATTGGTTTTGGTTCGCCATTTACTCGCCAAACATAATTAAGCAAGCCACCTTGTAACTTTTCTGGAGAATTTTTCGGTTGAAACCAACTTAGATCATCCTTGATGATATCTAAGATTTCTTGTATATCTATTTGAGTCACTTCACTATTTTATTCCATAAATTCAAATTTAGACAATATTCACACCTATTGCTCTTGATAATAAACTTTATTCCCATCGGTTATTCTTATTTATCAGCAAAGCGAAAAATTTGATTTTTAAAAGGAACTTCCGAAGCTTTTTTTAAGAACTCAATGATAATTTTTTCCATTGAAGAACGAGAATTTACTAAAGATTCCTTTACTCCTTGATGGTCTTCCGATGTCTCTTTTCCTGGTAAAGAATATTTATGTCCCACCACCAAACCCACGCAGGGAATTTCTAATTCATTAGCTAATACTACTTCCGGTGCTAAAGTCATAGAGTTTACACTCGCACCCAATTGATACCACATTCTATTTTCGGCTGCTGTTTTACCTCTGGGTCCCCCAACATAAGCAAAAATCACTTCCTTTTCCATTGATGATATCAAGTCTGGAGCTAAATTATATACTTGCTGAGTCAATGTTTTAGAAAACAATCCTTCATTCAGAACTAAATGACCTTGCTGAGCTTCTGGTGTGACAAACATAGTGCAAGTACTACCGTCAGGTAAACGGTTTTCTAGCATTATCAAATCTGTCACCAATAAAGGACTGTACAGAGGTAATTTAGCATCCAATATTCCCACCGAGCTAGTTACCATCAAAGCACCACAGTTTACTTCTTTTAAAGCTCTTGCTTGGGCTCGATAATTGATCTGATTGGGCAAAATTTGATGGGGTATACCATGTCGAAATAATAAATACGCTGGGCGATGGAGATTGGTAATTTGATATAGTTCTTGTTTACCCCAAGGTGTAATAATTTCTTGGTGAGAAAGTTCTAGATCTGCGTGTAATTCTTCCGTAAAAGCACTTCCGACTATAACTGCAACAGATTTCATTTTTAATATTTTGAAAAGTAGCTTGCTAATTTGCAAATAATCAATATAACTTTTGTGAGTGGGGATAGTTGTAAAAATTAGATTAAATCTAAAATCTATTTGCTCTTTTATTCGAAGTGTTCTACTAAATTGGGTTTGTATCTTATATTTAAATGTCCATATTTTTACCTGTATCCGTAACACTCTGGAGCAGCAAAACGATTGCGCTTTCTACTACAAACTTGGTTTAGTTTAATGCTTATTTTTTCCTTTTCTTTATTCGCTTGATAGTATAGAATACGCCAATTTTTGAGCCTTTTTGCAAGCTTAGATCCCATTAATTCTTCATTTTTTTCCTGATAATCTTTCGCCAATTTTGTTAATCTTTCGTTTTCATCAGTCAGTTCTACTAATTTTGCATTCCGAGCATCTGCACCTTGAATAACTTGCTCTGCTAAGCTTGTCCGATGCATGGAAGTAATAGTCAAAATTGATGCAGCTATCCCAGATGCAATAGCAATTATTGATATGAATCGATTCTTTTCACTCCATCTCTTAGCATTTTCCAATCGCTCAATCGACTCTTGATTGAGAACTTTATTAGCTTCATGTTGCGACTTTAGAGCAGATAATGCAGGATTTTCCATCGCACCTGCATTTAAATCTACTCCTAATTTGTAGTATCCGGTGAGATCTTTTTCTAATTTATCTTCTATTACTTTTGGTTCAGCGAAACCGTTTTGACCGGAAATTACAGCGAGCATTCTGGCTAAGTCCGGTTTCTCCTGAACTGATTCTGCGATCGCTAAGTTTATATATTCTGAGGTTAAGTTTTCCATATTAATTTATATTTGATTTAAATAATAATTTTATTAAATTACAACGCCGGTATATTTTATTAATTCTTTCCTTTCACAAAAAGTCAGTACATTTTTAAAAAATATTACAAACTCTAATGGTTTATCCATGCTGTGAAATTACTTCAAATTTAACCCAGCTCTTGTTATTTACTACCAAGTCACTCGGTTGAAAAACTGAAAATTGCTTATTTTTTTTCTAGAATAAATATAAATTGATTAAATAACTCGGAAAATAACGATTTTTGGATTATTTGCAAAGTTCGTGTCAAAAGTCGTATTAATTAATTGATTGATAACCAATTCCTAACCTAATTTCAATAAATGAACATATTGCAACCGATGCAGATTATAGAAACCTAAAACTAGGAAATTTTCTACGCAGAAATGTTATTTTATGTTTATTAGGGTGTTATTTATCGCACATAACGCAGTAAAGCCACCTTATATAGAGAAGATAGGGTGGCTTTTCCTTTATTTGCTTGGAGGTGACGGTGACACCACCTCTAAGTAATATAAAAAATATGATTTTAAGAGCTTTAACAAGTAATTGAGCTAAGTTATTCAGTGCAGTTAATCTATTTTCTCAAGGTTTTAGGGGGTATTGATTCTGATACTCTACACAGTCTAAGGTTCGGTAGCGTTTCAGACTAGAATTGTACAAACTCTATGCTCATACTATGAATGTTTTGGCTCAGTATTCCTATTTGATCGCCTTTAGGTGAGTGAAGTTTATTAATTTTAGAATTTTAGGTAATTAGAATTTTAGATAATTAGAGACAAGGAGGTAATGAGATGATGGGAATTATAATGACTTGGTTGGTCACTACCGTGAGTTTTTTGATTATTTCTCGACTACCAATAGGAGTTGAAATTGATAGTTTTGGGAAAGCAGCAGTATCAGCAGCAGTTTTTGGAATTCTTAATGCAATTTTAAGACCTATATTAGCTTTTTTTAGTTTTCCCTTGATTATTTTGACCTTTGGTTTGTTCGTGTTTGTCGTGAATGCGATTGTTTTTAGTCTTGCAGCTTGGTTAGTATCGGGATTTCGCTTGCGCTCTGGTTTTTGGAGTGCTTTGTTTGGTTCAATTGCTTTAAGTGTGGCGAACTCTATAATCTTTAATTTATTAGGAGCTTAGAATTCAGGATTTAAGTAAGACCTGTAAAACCATAGGGTAACTGAGCCTTATTAAAAGTATTTTACCGGACACTCAACACACAAAACCTAAGCCTTGCTGCTGTTAACGTGAATTGGGATGAGTTTTTGTGTACCTTAAATCGTAAAAAACTAAATAACTAAACAACCATTGCATAATCATTGCCATTCGTAGGTAATTATAGATAGGGTACAAGTCGCTCAGGCAAAAAAAGTATGTCTGAGCATTTTCTTAGCTATTTTTATTTCTTGTTTCCCACCAATTACCCATTACCCATTACCAATTCTCTCCAATAAATGCTCTCCTACACGCAAAGCATTAGCAATAATAGTTAAAGATGGGTTGACTGCACTGCTAGAAGGGAAAAAACTACCGTCAACAATATAAAGATTATCGATATCATGAGTTCGACAATTTAGATCGAGAACTGAAGTTTTTGGATCCTCGCCAAAACGACAAGTTCCGCATTGATGAGCGACATGTTCGATAGTCATTTTTTTAGGAATATGCAACGCTGGTAGTAGCTTAGAAGTAGGATTTTCAATTGACTTTAAGACTTTAATCCAGCGTTTTATTAATCGATTAAATGCCGTTTCGTTGTTATTTGTATAATCGAGGAATATTTTGTCCCCTTGGACACGTACTCGGTTGTTTAAGCTTGGTAAGTCCTCTGTCATTAATAACCAAGCACTAGAATTTTTTGCGATCGCCTCCGCGATAAAATCTGCCATAAAAGGCGGTCCATCTGCAATGATTCTGTCTTTGGCGACGTTACCTAATAATTGTACGCTTCCCATGGGGTAAGGAAAATCTTGTTCTCCCCAATAAAAGTCATTGAGTGCTAATGTTTTCTGGAAAATTGTTGGATTTGGTCTTACACATAAACTCATAACTACCCCAAATTTATGAGCCATATAATTACGTCCGACAAGATCCGAACTATTGGCTAATCCTTTGGGATGTTGGTCATTTGCCGATTTCAGTAATAATAAAGCAGAGTTAACTGCACCACAGGCTACAACAACAATATCTGCATTGAAAATCAGTTTTTGACGCTCGTTTTCACTATCGACTTCTACTTCCACTCCAGTAACTTCCCGACCAGAAGCATTAGTATAAAGTCGCGATACCTTAGCACCGGTCATCAAAGTTAAGTTTTCATTGGTCATGACTGGACGAATACCAATAATATCAGCATCGGCCTTCGCATCAAGTAAACAAGGAAAACCATCACAGGTTTCACAGCGAATACAACCGCTAAAAACCGGGTCGGCTTCATTTAATTTAATACCCAATGGTAAAGGGAAAGGATGTAAATCTTTATACTTCAGAGCGTTATGAATTTTTTGAACAAAAGGTTCGTGACTAATAGCTTCGAAAGGATAATCTTCAGTTGATGGTGGTTCAGTTGGATCGAAACCACGTTTTCCATGGACTACGTAAAGTTCCTCCCCTTCGGTGTAGTAGGGTGCAAAGTCACGATACTTTAACGACCATTCAGGAGAAATTCCATCCTCATGTTCGACCCGTTCAAAATCTCGTTCGCGCATCCGAAATAACGCAGAACCATAAAATTTGGTATTACCACCAACATAGTAGTGAGTCATTGGGTAAAAAGATTTACCATTTTTGTCATACCATAATTCTGAATTGCGGTAGCATTTGTTATGGAAGATTTTTCGTGAATCCCAATTAGCTTTTTCTCGAGGTAAAAAATTTCCTCGTTCCAAAACCAAAATTCTTTTACCACTTGGCGCTAACTTTCTTGCAATTGTAGCTCCACCAGCACCAGTTCCAATGATGATGACATCGTAATGAGTATTGTTCATATTACCAATTTGTAGCGCGTCTAATACAACCAATGACCGATGACTAATTATCAATTATCTGTGCGGATATTGACTTTCCACATAAGACTTATATAACTCTGTGATACCGGTAATTCTAAATACTGCATCTCCAAATTTTGGTGATAATTGACCAATTGCAAATAGTAATTTCGATAGAAAACCATCAATAATGACTTCTGCTTGGTTTTCCTTAATCGCGCGGATTATTATCTTTGCAACTTCTGAAGGTTCAGTTACATTAGCGACTTTAGGTGCGACTAAACCAGTTCTGAGGAACATTCCTGTATTTGTATAACCCGGACAAACGACTGAAATATCCACATTGCAATCGTTTAACTCCTGTCTCATTGAATCTGTCCATACCAACAAACCAGCTTTAGTTGCAGAATAAACGCTGTTGTAAGGCATTCCTTTTTTTCCCGAACCAGATGCAATACTAATAATGTGACCGCGATCGCGATCGAGCATACTCGGAAGTAATAAACGAGTTAATTCTATTGCTGCTATTAAATTGACCGAGAACATTGAATTAATATCGCTTAGGGAATAATGCTGTAAATAGCGAAATTTTTCAATTGCAGCATTATTAATCAAAATATCTACAGAACCTGCACGTTCGTTAATTTGCTGCACTAAAATCGATAGATCTTCCACTCGACTAATGTCAAATGGAATCCCAATGAATTTACCACCGTTAGCTTCTATATCAACTTGAATTTGCTCTAATTTTTGTTGAGAAAGAGCGACTCCTACCACGATTGCTTTTTCTTTAGCAAGAGCACGAGAAATAAATGCTCCAATACCACCAGAAGCGCCGGTTAAAACAACTATCTTACCTACTATATCTTTCATAATTACCCGTCAGTAATTGGGTATTTTTGAACTGTAATCTTTAGCTAGAAAGAATAGAATTTCCCTGAAAAGCTAATTATTTAAGTCTTCCAGTCATCTAGTTACTAATTACAGATAACTAAATTGAGTATTTTGATTAAAATCTCATATCAAAAAGAGATTAAGTAAAATGATTTCACATTCTGTAATTTTGATTAGTATCAACAGAAGCAAAATCTTGGTAAAAATTTAGAATAGAGTGTAATTAAAGATTAGATTAGTTGTTATTAATCAGTAGCATAAATTACAAAATATTTTTTGTAAAAAATGTATTCTGTGGCATTATTTTTTGATTAGAGCATTTATTGTCTTTTGTTTCCCATTCATAAAAATATTGATTTGAAATTATAAATCAAACAAATTTGATGTTTTTTATCGCAAATTGTTTATTGCAAATTGAATTAGTAAAAATCTCCAGTGTAATCTACACTGGAGATTTTTGAGTAAATGGGAAGAGAATAGATGAGAAGTTAATAAATAAACACTTAATATACTAGTAATATCACTCATCATCTACTGAACTTGTATCAGATAGCTGTAGATAATTTTCAAAATCCATACGTTGTTCTACGTTACGTAAAAAATAACCATTTACCATAGCAGAAGTTAAGAGTTTACCGAGGTTTTCACGGCTGGTACTAATTAGAACATTAAAATTATCCTGAGGTAAATTACCCAACATACTAACGATGGTGCGTTCAATTGCTTGCATTACATCACCAGAAGCAGGCTGAGATAACTTAGCAATAGTATCAGGGTTCATTGATTGAACGTAATTCCAAAGAGCATTTTCGCTTGGATTTGCTTCATCTAAATACTGAGAGTGACTATTAGTGTTATGATTCATGATATTTTACTGATTTAATTACTATTAGTTAGCTGTTGTTACCTAATTTAGCAATATTCTGCGCTGATAATAGTCATATAAACCGAACTGCTAGATTTCGGTTTACCGTGCATATCTAAATTATTCACACATAAACTAAATTTGTTTGTGGGGAATATAATTTCTACGATAACTCTTAAGGTCTGAAAGTCAAATCCAATCGAATAAACTTTATATGGAATTCGAATTTTTCATCAATTCTTAGTTATTTTTGTAATTCTAGTATCAGTTATTTATCTTAGAAGATAGTTTGTTAATCTCTTCAGTAAAATATTTTTCCTGATGTTGAAGCTGTCTGGCTAATTGTAAACCTTGTTGAAAAGCTTCCATGGCTTGGGGATAATCTTGACGTTGCAAATAAAGTTTAGCTATTTGGTCGTAAGCATTCATTAAATTGTACAGATTTGCAGCTTTTCTTGCTGTTTCTATCAATATTTTGCTGGTTTGTAATGCTTCTTCCATTTGTCCTTGGGAAGTATACAGTGCAATCAGTTTTTGTAATGCTTCCCCAGCGCGTACATATTGTTGTAATTTCCATGCAATGATGTAAGCTTCCTGATAGTTCTTGAATGCTTCATCTAAAAAAGCTGGATTTTTCTTTGCTAAAGATTCATAATCAGAACCAATTGCTATTTTGAGTGCTGATAATTTAATTTGAGTATTTGGTTGAGTATTTAGTTGGTTATCCTGTTGATTATTACTTTGATTATTTCCTTGGGAATAAATTTGAGTTAATTTTCTGCGTACATTTAGAGATTTTTGCGGTTGTTGAGTTTTCTCATAAATATAAGCTAGCTCCTCCAAATATTGAACTCGCTCGGTGTCTTCTCCCCTTGTATTTGCTAAACCAAGTAATTCTTCGTAGGTGACTGCAGCTCTGTCATAGTCAAACCAAGCTAAATGTAGTTTTCCTATGGTATTAAGAACTTCAACTTCTTGTGCATTATCTCGCCTTTCTCTAACTATTGATAACACTCGCTCATATACTTGTAATGCTTCCTTAGGGGTTCTTACTTGCTGATAAGCTTCTCCTAAAGCTTGCAAAACTTCTAGTTGTGAGTTGTTTGCTTGTGAACTTATTTCTTGTGAATTTCTTCTTTGATTTCTATTTTTAGATTTGGATTTCGTTTGATTTTTTTGAATTTTTTGTAATCTTTGGGTAATATAAAAAACCTGCTGGCGATTATTTTGTCTCCAAGCGATCGCACCAACTCGTGATAATGCTTGTATTTCGGGAATAATACCTAAATAACGACGCAGTCTGATTTCTCGGTTCCAAATATCAAAAGCTCCTTGCTTGTCTCCTATTTCAAATTTAGCGATTGCTTGTTGGTTTAAATCATCAAGTGCAGCTTCAAGTTCTCTTTTCTCTTGTCGCGTTAATGGTTCTTTTGGAGCAGCAGACGGTAATAATGGATCTTCTTTCTTGATTTCCAAAGGATTTGGCGGAAATTTATCTGGTAGTTGTGGTTTTTTACTTTTCGCTAAAACTAAAGCAGGAGAAAATAGAGAAATAACAATAGAAGTAATAACAGCAATACTCAAATATTTTTTGTTCATATGTTCATAGGGATTAGGAACTGGGGACAGGGATAAATATCCTTATTATTTATTAGTTGCTTGATTTAGTTATTCGATATTGACGCAGTTTGACAAAAATTTCTCCTGAAAAACTGCTAACTATTGGTTTTACAATATTTTTGGAGCGTACTTTTAACCCTGCTTAGGGTTAAGATGTGCAATTTGGTTTTGACTAGCTACAACCTTTATAGAGATGTAGCATCTTACATCCCTTCAAGCTTAGCCAAAATCTAAACGCTTAAAATACTAGTCTGAGATAAATATTAATTTCTGATAATGACCCATTCTAAAGATATAGCAACTCTCGCTCGCTGGATGGCTGCTGATTTTAGCAATCAAGAACAAGCTTACGAAAATCCACCTTTTTTTGCTCATATTCGCGTATGTATTCGTCCCTTACCCCTGGACCTGCTGTCCGGAGTTAGCTTATTTTTAGAACAAGCTTATGATTTTGCACTAAATCAACCTTATCGAATGCGGGTCATGAAATTAATTCCCACTGAAGAGAATATTGTTATCAAGCATTATACTCTCAAGGATGAAAAATTATTCTATGGTGCATCCCGTCAACCACAACGCCTCAACAAGCTTACAATTGAGGATTTAAAAGATATGCCTGGTTGTAACATGATTGTGGAATGGACTGGTAAGAGCTTCAAAGGTAGGGTGGAACCAGGTAAAGCTTGTGTAGTCGTTAGGAATGAGAAAACGACTTATCTAGATAACGAATTTGAAATTGACGCGGAGAATTTTTTTAGTCTCGATCGGGGAAGGGACGTCGAAACAGATGAACGGGTTTGGGGTTCTGTTGCTGGACCGTTTCATTTTGTTCGCAAACAGAGCTTTGCGAGTGAAGTCAAAACTTTAAATTAATAGATTCTAACTTCTTAAAATATTCTTTTGTTATGTTGCTAGCTGATGTCTCTAGCCAATGACAGCATAATTAAAATAAAAAATACGCAGGTGTATTGTTTCGTAAATTAGGACCACACCGTAAAAAATACCTACCATAATGGCTGATAAAACATTATACATATAGGTTTACTCAGAATAACCCTGTATTTTGGCACATTATCAGTCAAAATTTTTAAATCACTTTTATTTTAATATCCCATCGCAGGTATATCCAAAGGATTGTAGTAATCAACTCGCTCAACAGAACTTTCCCAAACTCCGTTGGAATAAAGCTTGAGCAGTCGAAAACCGGGAGATCTGCTGTCAATAGTCAAAGATGGAGTTTTTGGTCGAAATTGAATACAAGTTGAAGGCGTTCCAAGGTAAGACACGCTACCGCGTTGTTGTTGAAATTCTTGATGGATATGACCAAACAAAACTAATTTCACTTGTGGATAGCGATCTAAAACTTGGAAAAACTCTTCTGGATTTTCCAAATTATTACTATCTAACCATTTGGAATTAACTGGAAAAGGTGGATGATGTAAAGCCACTACAGTTGGACTATCTCCAACTGTTTCCAATTGCTTCTCTAACCAAAATAACGTTTTGGTTGATAAATAACCCTGTTCCTGACCGGGAATAGATGAATTGAGCAAAATAAAATTCCATCCACCCCTTTCAAAACACTTGCGTCGCGAAACCAAACCTAAATTTAAATATTGGTCTATGGCTTGAGCAGAATCGTGATCTCCAGGTAACCAGTAGGTTGGTATCTGAAGTTGATTAAAAAATGCTTGTAAATTTTCGTAAGAGCCTGGCGTCCCATCACCAGATAAATCTCCGGTCACCAATAGTAAATCAATTTCGGAATCGATTTGCTTTAATCTTTTGACTACAGCTTCAAAAGATTGGGTAGTGGGTATACCCAATAATGCTTGATTTTCATCTGCAAATAGATGTAGGTCCGTTATCTGTGCTACTGATAGCGGAGAAAATTGATTCATTTTTGTTGGCAACAATGTAAGCGTTTTAATATCCTATTACTCCTTATCGTTCAACAACCAAAACTAAAGAAAGTATCATTTTTAACTTATAATCTTAACTTGTACTTCATTGGATTAATACATAGTTATTTACTTCATAATAAATACCTCCATATCGCCTAGAGTTTGTGATTTTACGGTTAAAAAAACCAAAGTAATTGTATTTTTATTAGATCTAATCACATGCATGTAATGTCATCTATCTTAAGACATATTTAAGCACTTATCTTGATTTTAAAAAACTATACAGCGAAACATTAAGCACCATCAACCTTAGTTACATAATGTAACCTATAACACAAAATTTATATAGATATATAGATGATATATCTATATGATGTTGTTGGCATGATACCTCAAATATGATGTAATCTCAGAAAGCTATAGAACTTTGATTTGAAAGATAACGTAATTACATAGAGTGAAAGTAAAAAAAACAACTAATTATTTTAAATACTGAGAGTAACAAAATACTTCTTACTCTTCAAGTAGTATTCACTCTGAATTAGCTTGATAAGACTCAGCAAGATAACTTGAGCCGCTAATTATGTATTCAAGTATTTGCTCCACTTAAATTCCCTATTTTTGTAAAACTTAATTCTTCTAGGATGTTTAAGTAGTTTCCCTAAGTCATTCTTGGAAAAAATCAGTGGAGAATTGCTTAATCAATATTTATAAGCATCAAATTGCGCTGACAAACAGTTTTATTCTGGATATTGCAAAACTGAAAATGCTTATTAAGCACTTGGAAATAATAAAAATACACAAATCCAGAAAAAAGACTATTTAAATATCACCAATACTTTTAATACTTCCATCAGTATAAGCACTGTTTTTTATTAAATGTATTTTGAGATTATCCCCTTTATTTGAGACTGGCTATGAAATTACGATCACTAGTCGATGAGAATATTAAGGTGCACAATCTATGGGTGAAAAACTTTTTATTCTGATTTTATTGATATTTAAGTTGTTCTAACTATAGTTATGTACCATTCTAAAAGTAATTATTTTTGCCACTTAAGTAAGTTGCGCATTATACTATCCTACAATTAGAACGATATTATTAATTCAGTAAAATAGTTATCTTTTGAATGTAGTAATATTACGATATTGTCAATATATATTAATGGGGTTATAATGTTTCGAGTCAATGTTACGACTGATGTAAAGCAACTGTCGTAACATAGTAACTTTTTGCTTAAAGACAGTGTTTTTAAGTGCGGCGACATAGCCAAGTGGTAAGGCAGAGGTCTGCAAAACCTTTATCCCCCGGTTCGAATCCGGGTGTCGCCTTTTTTTATATGTCAAATTGTTTGACCGCGTCGACAAATAAGTTTCCGTCGTGGTCTAATACTTTTCGCTGCAGGGACTTCCAAAGTAAAAATTTCCCCGTGGCTTGTAACAGCCTTATATTTAAGATTATATCCTATCCCAAATAAAGAGACATTATTGAAAATAATTAAAAAATCAAAACCAGGACTTACGCAGCTAAAATTTGTGATTGCGACCGGAACGTAATTCAGCTATTAGCAAAAGTGTGACGTTAGTCATACGTAATGACGCAATTACGTAGATTTTGCGTAAGTCCTATAAAAATTATTCAGATATAGCAATCATGTTTGATTCCCTAACAGATTAATCCTGCAGAAATGCGACAGACCCTGAGACGCACCTGCGGTTAACGGTGTCTGCAGATAACTGCTGATGAGTTTTTTATGAATGATTTAGGATTACTATATTATTTTTATTTAATATCAGTTAACTCCATGAAGTACTGACACTAAACTTTGCCAACTGCTAACATTATTCGCGTTTGCTAGATCTAATTATACTAAGCTCTGTCAGTAATTTTTATTTTTCTCCACAGTCTTCCTAATTAAGCTATTTTCAAACCAAAGAGTAATTATTATATTCCGAAAAGTGTTAAGTATCATTTGTAGTTTTGATACTGAGGAGAAAATAAATTTTCAAAATTAGCTTAACAATACATTTTGTACAAGCAACAATCTAAAACACATAAACACAACGAGGATAAAAATGAATTTACCCACTATAAGATTTGGCAGCTCTGGTAGCTCTGTTAGAGTATTACAACGTTTATTGTTATCAAATGGTTATTTTATTAGTGTTGACGGCTCTTTTGGAGCAGTTACAGAAACAGCAGTTAAAGCTTTCCAAGAACAACGAGGTCTTATCCCGGATGGGATCGTTGGTCCAATAACTTGGCGAGAATTAACTAGATAAAGGATCAATGTAGTATTGCGTGGGTAACAATTATATTCAACACTCTACCTGCTTGTTTGTTGCCCTATAATAATACATGTAATGTGCTGCTGCTACGAGAAAGACATCCCCAATGACCTTAAAAAGAGCAATGTTTTAGTTCGGGATTGTTATGCAGTATTTAATTTAGGATTATGGACAAACCAGAATAATAACTTCCCCGATGACGCATATAGAAGATAATTATTCCCTTTGCACATTTGATTGAGTATGGAATGGCACTAATAAAAGCCAAAAGCCTTACTAGAAGAGAGGTGTGGGAAGAGGGGGTAGAAAGGGGAGAGGGGGGAGTTTAATTAATGAGGCTTGTTGTATGTTGTTGCATAAAGCTACCTCCCACACCTCCCACACTCTACATCAGTTCAAGGTTTGTTCACACACGCTACGTGCGGATGAGCCTTAACTTAGCGGCATTAATTGAGTGTGCTCGATCTATTTTAGGACTAGCACAGTTAAAGCAATAGGTAATAGACGTCTTTGGAAGTTAAATTTGGAAGTTAAATTATTTGTATCTTAAGTTAATGTCCCAAGCAAACCTAAATAATGGAAAATTTTTTCTATTATTAGGATTTGTATTAATAATCGGTGCTTTAGTCACTATGTAAGGAATATTCGTAAAATGTTTCCTAAGAACAGTTTTATTGCGGATTACAGCACCCATGGGTAATCGGAGCTACAAATCTACCGCTAATAACAAACTAGAATTGCACAGAGCATAATAAGATTCAAATAGTCAAACTAAGATTAGATCTGAGAGATCGGACATCATAACAGTCGAAATCTCCCTTAAGTTTGATAAGGGTTGCGTCAGTGTTCTAGACATTGAACGCAAAATTTTGCAGCAAACCTGTGTGCTTTTTAATTCGTAGGAGGCTAAGTATGATTATACATCTTCTGTAAAAATAATCGCGATATTTTTGTAAGTAATAGCCATATTCAATTCTAAAACCACAGCTTTTTCAACTGTGAGGGAAATACGGGCATGAGTAAAACAACACACAATGAACTATATTAGTATACTGATTACAAGCGGCTTAACAACTGGACAATCACCTTTACCCCAATTACTAAAACAACAACTAGTTCAACTTGAAAAACAAAAGAATAATAATCATCAACAGATGTCTCAACAAGCGTCAACTGCTCAAATTACACCACCAGAATTTATGCAGTTGAATAAGATGTCTTCAGATACTGCGCCAAAATTAGTTCTAAAAAAAGAAGAAATTTTGGAAAAAACCCGGGAAAAGCTGGCTTCTAAATGTTTATCCAAATCACAAGCAGTAAAAATGAAAATGAGGAGGATTAATTATTCCAATTTTTCTTGCGGTACAAAAAAGTCTTTAAAGTTAGTAACGAGAGTATCTAGAAGTGAGGAAGGATATCCCTTAAAGCTGTTGTTTGTACCAAGTAAGCTAAAAAATATTTCACCAAGGAGAAACAACAAATTATATTCCCAAATTATTCTCCGTCAGCGATTCAGATATGAGGAAACTGGAGGGTTTGGAAGATTAAATAATGCAATTGCAACAACAAGAAGTAAAGAATTTCTACCCACTTTGCATTTTGGTAATAGAGGTATTCCTGTCAAAGTTCTACAGAGATTATTAATTTATAATGGCTACGCCATAAGTGTAGATGGTATTTTTGGAGCGTTAACAGAAACTGCTGTTAAAGCCTTCCAAAATCAACACGACCTAGGAGTAGATGGAGTTGTTGGTAATAAGACATGGCGAGCTTTATCACAATAGTCTTGGTTCTGGGTTAAAAACTTAGAGTTACAAACTTATAGGTTGTTAATATATAGGTTATGAGTTTATAAGTTTTGCACTAAGTGTTATGAGTAATTGACGACTAATTATGAATGATTTTCTATTATCCTGTCTGATATTTGAATTTTCATATTTGACTTTCATCTCTGAACTTTCAAGCAGAATTGTACGCATTTTCTCCTTTATGCGTTCGATGAGAAGCTATTCGCCGTAGGGCTTCACAGGACAGACCACAAATAAATATATCTGGTTCCTCGCTCACTTATAAGCAATTATAATTTACACATTTAACTCACACATTTAACTTACACACTTAACTTATACGCTTAACTCACACACTTAACTCACACACTTGAGTTGTCATCACTTTTAGCTTTTAAAGTTTGAACTTCTAACTCCTAACTTCTAAACCTGTAACTTTAAATAACCTTATAACCCAATACTTTTTAGATTTTTGTAAAAAAAAGAGACGTAGCAATGCTGCGTCTCTGTTTTTATTGGTGTAATTCCACAATATCGAATTCCACAACACAGGATTATTGGTGAATTAGCTCTGATTTAATACTTACCCGTATTACCTGATTTATTTACAGATTTTATTTACTCACAGGTTTGTATTAGTTCTCAACAGTTAATTAGCGAGATTGATGTTGTTCTAAAAGCTTTTGCGCCCTTGGCTTGTAAATCAAATAGAACAGAGATTCTAAGTAGCGTAGTAAATCTTCGCGTTTCTCTTTAGAGTTGAAATTCCAAAATCCGTAGATTCTTGCTAAGGAGAGTAATTTAGTGGTGTGAATTTTCCAAGTATAAGTAGTGTAAACCCGTTCGATTGCCTTTTGAGAAATTTCTTCCCAGTAGTTAGGATTCTGCTCGCATTTAGTGACAAATTCGACAATTTTTGCTGCTGTTTCTTCTAAGTTTGTGGGATTAATATAAAAGCCGTTTTTCTTGTCTTGAATAATTTCTAAAGGACCACCAAACTGAGTTGCAAAGGTTGGTAAACCGGAAATCATTGCTTCCAAAATTGTTAAACCAAAAGCTTCAAATAATGCTGGTTGAACAAATACTCCTTGACGATCTGCAATTACTCGATAGACCACACCGGAATCATTTTTAGATAAACGAACGCCCAACCAACGGATTTTCCCGTGGAGATTGTATTCGTCAATTGTGCGGTAGAGTTTGACAATTTCGTCCCGTTCTTCATTGTCACCTGATTCTTCAACCCGCAATTTACCCGCAACTAAAATTAAGTTGCAATGTTCTTGGAGTTCTTTGCTCTTACCAAAACATTCGGCTAAACCAGTGATGTTTTTAATGCGATCGAGACGAGCCATGGAGAATAAAGGACGCTTGGTGGGATCGTCTAATTTACCGTAAATTTGACTTTCGTCTTCTAAGGTAAAGAGCATTTCATCCATTCTCTGGCGATCGCTCTGGATTCTTTCTTGACTATTGTTATAGGGGAAGAAGCAACTTTCGTTTACCCCTGGTGGAACAACATTAAATTTGGGACTGAATAATTCAACGCCGTTGACTACGTGATATAACTCGGGCATAGTCAAGCATTTGTAGGACTCATATTGTCCGATACTATCGGGAGTACCGACGATTTCTTGATAGGTACTGCTGACCACAAAGTTAGCAGCGTTCATTGCTATCAAGTCAGCAGTGAATTGCAAGGAGAAGTGATATTTATCTTCTAAATCTTGCCAATATAAGTTACTGAATAAGTACTTAGATTTTTCTAAAGCATGGGCTACATTACACTGGGTAACTCCCAAACGCCGCGCTAATAAGAAAGCAACTAAGTTACCGTCGGTGTAATTACCAACGATTAAATCTGGTCTACCTTGGAACTCTGCTAATAATTGCTTCTCAGCGTCGATTGCAAAGGTTTCCAAATAAGGCCAAAATTCAAAACGGGAAATCCAATTTTGGGTAACATTAGGATTAAACTCCCTCAGGGGTACACGTAAAATCCAAGCATTTTCTGACCCATGGACTTTTTCCAGAGGTTGATTACACAGCGTACCGTCACTATTAGGAATTAAACGAGTCAGAATAATTACTTTAGGTTGGACATTTAAGCCTTCCAAACCAGCAAGGATTGCATCTTCTTGTAATTGCTTTTCTAAACTCTTAGCTTGGTCTAAAACATAAACCACTTGTCCCCCGGTGTCAGGTCTTCCTAACACTCCCTCTTGAGCAAACCAACCGTGAGCGGACACCAAAACGATTTTGAAAATCATCGGGATCCGAGAGATGAAAGCCTCTAGGGTTTGGGGATCGGGAGAATCGATTAATTCATCTAAAATATTTAAAGTTTCCAGTACCCTTGCAGCGGTGTTTCCCCATCCTGGTTCAAATCCCATCATTTGTAAGGGGAAACGGAATACTTCGTAACTTTCGTCGTCGGAACGCTGACTGACAAATTCAATCGCTTTTTTAACCTGTTCTGACAATTGCTGCTGAGAAGCGATGCGATCGTTAATTAGCAATTGAATGCCATTATATTGATGCAACTGTAAGAAGTTAAACAGACCTTCTAACCATTGGTTGGGATCTTGGAAGAGTTTACTGGAAAGATAGCGGTTGAGAAACTGCACCCCTTTACCAATATTTTTAGGATCGCGAATTACAGGGGAATAATCATAAAATGGTCCGAAGTCCAGTTCTAATAGGTCACCTTCATTCGGGTTGTACTTATCAACAAAGCGATCGCGCAAGTCAAGCAGTTCTTGAACGCTCATCTCTTCGACTTTAAAGTCTGCTGTCAGTCGATAGATTTCTTGAGACGCAATTTTGGGACGAATAATAAAGCAAAGAGTCGATTCTTCTTTAATATGAATAATTTCTTGAGTATAGTAAATTAACTTACCTAAATTTGAGTAGGTGAAAAAGTTTTCAGGTTTTTGATACTTGGAACAATACTCGTCAAAAAGATTCAGAATGTCGTTACGTAGTAAATATCCCTGCTCTTGCTGGCGTAACTCGCTGACTAAGCCACGCAAATCATTTCTATCTTCACTATCGAGAACTGCTTGAATTAATTCAGACATGAAAATTTACCAGATTATCCTTCACTGTGTGGGTGGTTATGAAATTACTTATGGGGCAATCGAAAAATCATAGCAAGAATGGGGATAGCTTTATCATTGATAATCGCTATCCAAATACTAGTTATTCTTACTTCTTTCCAATACCTTATCAATGAGAATTATTCACTCTAGCTCAAGATAAATAATTTATACCTAAAAGCTAAGAATAAAACATTCACATTTTAATAAACAAAAAAGCTTTTTAATTTACTTTTTTGTCATCTTTGTCACTATCCATTTAGATATTTTCCAGTACCAATTTTCACCTAGCATCAGTGTATATACTGATTTTGTTTGGTGCAATTGAATAGTCTGTCTCTGACTACGAAGGAGAAAAATATTGAAGCAACTATAGGAGGATTTTATCAGAATTATCTGCTTTGCAATCATAGATATATTTAATCTATTTTTTATGGATGTATTTTGGATCCCTGATGATTATGGATCTGAATTCTTTGAGACTACAAATGTTTTCTGTAAGTTATGTAATAAAAGTTAATGTTTTATAGATTTGAGAATTAGCTAAATTTTAAAATTTAATTAATCGTAAAATTATTGTTAGATCAATTGTAGTAATTTGATATTTTATGGGATCCAGGTGGGTTAGTTCTAAAATCTTAGAACTTCATAGATTTAATATGAGTGGTTTAATTTTGTCGGTTAACTATATTTGAAGTTGAGCTATCATTCATATTTTTCTAAAGAATTAATCACTGTTTTTTGAGAATGATGATTTTTTTGATTTTCTACATAAGAAACAGCTTGCTCTAACTGTTTACCACCTAAGGACAATACACCATATCCACGCTGCCAACTAAAAGAAATTGGATTTGTAGATAATCTACTGTTTTTATTTAATAAATGGGCGCTACTACCTTTAATATTTTTCACAAAATCAGCGATGGATAAACTTGGTGGGATAGAAGCTACTAAATGAATATGGTCTTCGATGCCACCAACAGCATGAATTATACAATTCAGATTATCAGCTTTGTGAATTATGTAATTATAAAGTTTATTTTCTTTTTCAAGCGTAATTAAGGGTTGGCGTTCTTTGGTAGCCCAAACAAGATGATAATAAGTACGCCAAAAAGCCATGATTGTTATATAGGAATTGAATAATAAACTTTTTTGATTTTATTCGCTTGTTTGGGAATTGTCGCTTTGGTATGGATGGGAAGGGATAATCTCGTATTGCATTGCTTTTAAATCAATCATGGTTTTACCCAAAGTCCCACCTTGAAAAATTTCAAGGCTCATAATCTAAGTCTGTTGAAAACGGACTAAGTTTATTCAAATGATCATAATAAATTGGAATATTCCCAGTCGGCTTTAGACGACTTTGTCTATGAGACTGGGAATTTATTCTAAGGCGGATATGGGACAGGGCAAAATGGTATTGGTCGCGGTTTACCTTTGAAATTTATTTCCAGGCTGATAAACCAGGAACCGTTGAAAACTGGTAAATTACAGCAATCTCATTTAGATCATAATTCCACCTTGAAATAAATTTCAAGGCTCATAAACCAAGTACGTTAAAACGTACTGCAAAGCTTACCCAGTCGGCTTTAGACGACTTTGTCTATGAGCCTGAGAATTTATTCTAAGGCGGATATGGAACAAATGATGGTGTGGGTGACCAAGTCTGCGATTTCTACAGGAATTTCGGGTGATGGGTATTTAATTTGCGGGAAATATCTATTAATTCCCAGAGGGTTGAGATTGGTAATTTCTAATGTGCTGTGACCATATCCCACAGTGCATCAATACCGCTACCAATAAATTTGCTATCTTGATTTTCTTCCAGCCATTGGACAACTTGAGGAAGAACTTTATTAGAGTTTTTGTGCAATTCTATTAAAGCTTGAGCAGCGCTTTTACGCACCCGAGAATTATCATCAACTAGAAGTTTCACAAGTCCACCCAGAACCGGTTGTGAGTCCTTACCCAGCTT
>JGI1201J43222_100168_pt1 | contig 22311 bp, 21 predicted proteins | sample MastesBC008_FD_43222 | JGI IMG/M metagenome (IMG submission 43222) | reverse complement strand
TTAATTACTACTCCTATTAAGAAACCAAAAAATAAAGAATTAACAATTGAGCAAAAGGAATTAAATCAGCAATTTTCATCAAAACGAGTATATATTGAACATCGAATTCGCTCACTTAAGATTTTTCGAATTATACAAGAACGATTTAGATTAAACTATAAAAAATATTCAAAAGTAATGTTAACGATTTGTGGATTAATAAGATTCCGTATGGGTACGTTAATACTACCACAAGAAATATGCCTGAAGTCATCAGGATAAAACAAATTCAAGCAACTACATTTTTAAATTTTTATTGATAGTAAGTATATAAAATCCTGATTTTACCGTATAAATTAGCTTGTCTGAATTACTGCTTTGACGGTTTAAAAGCTAGTTATAGAGAGGTTTTACTAATTTTCGGAGATGGCTATTTTTTGAAATTGTCGATCTGGAATGTTAATGGTGATGGAAGCCACGGATTTATTTTGGGGTATATTTCTAGCAGTCTAACACTGCTTAAATAGGAGTAATGATATCGCTTTACTCTCAAGAAAAAAGCTCATGCTTTTGGCCTTGAACTTGTTCCATCTGATCGAGAACAATAAAATAATCCCTCTGCTCAAGTTCTTGCTACATGAGGTTTACAGAATGTGTTTCTTGAGAGTTTACCAACTAATTGAGAGTTAAAGCCCGATATAGTATCCAATAACCCAAATATTTAGGAACACTATCAACAAAGATTACTGTCATTCATTTACAAGCAGCAAATGTGCTGGAAACAATTATTTAACTAAAATATTTAACTACTACTAAAATGAGCTTTACTTTTGGAAAACAATCTCAGAAAGCGAATTTTCAAGAAATTAAGCAAGTTAAGGAGTGGATTTATCAAGCATTTCAACTTGATGAGGAAGTTTCCATTTCTTTAAGTCAGTTACACTGTACCGAACCTGGTTGTTCGCCAATTGAAACAGTAATTAATTTGATGACAAACCCCGTACAGCAATACAAAATTCATAAATCTATTGCTGAAATTGATTATTCAAATATATCTAAACTCGTTGAGGATAAATAATACTTCACAGTAATTTTCAATGTTCCACTGTATTTTTTAATTAGTAGCAAGACATTGCTCTAACTGATTTTTAATTTTATTAGCATCTAAATTTCGTCCAATGAAAACTAATTGATTGGACGGAGAATCTTTCCATTTATCTCTCTGAAAATTACAACGTTTACCACTCAGTTGAAAAATGTGACGTAGTTTGCTTCCTTGATACCAAATAATTCCTTTAGCTCTAAATACTGTTTCTGGCAATTGTTCGTCTAAAAACTTAGTAAATTTTTCAATAACTAAAGGTTGATCGCTCTGAAAGGAAACCGACATAAAATCATTTTCCTTCAAACGATTAACATGAGATGAATTAACAAGACTATGTTGTAAGGAAGTAAAGTTTAAATTTTTTGAAGTTGGATTTGTTGAAGTTATATTTTTCGTATGATTATTTCCTACATCTAAAATTAAAGGTAAAGCCACTTGACCGTGTTGAGTACGTAAAATTCTGGCACCGACTTTAACTGAATGGATATAATTTTCTATATTTTGAAGTTTGGCTTCGGAAACTAAATCAGTTTTATTGAGCAGAATAATATCACCATAAATTATTTGATTTAAAGCAATTTCACTCTCAAAATAATTATTAGTAAAACCCTCTGCGTCTATGACAGTTAAAATAGAATCTAAACGAGTGACATTACTCAACTCGCTGCTAAGAAAAGTCATCATTAAGGGAATGGGTTCGGCTAAACCTGTAGTTTCAATGACGATATAATCGATATCTTGAGACTCTAAAACTTTATTAACAGCATCAATTAAACTAGCGTTAATAGTGCAACAGATACAACCATTACTTAGTTGCACCATATCTCGATCTATAGAAACTAAAAGCTGACTATCAATATTAATGTCTCCAAACTCATTGACCAAAACAGCAACTTTTAGATTCCGGCGATTGGTCAAAATGTGATTCATAGTAGTAGTTTTACCACTTCCTAGAAAACCTGTAATAATAGTCACAGGCGTTTTGTGTTTGTGATACTTAGTTATTCCCATTATCATCAGATACAAGTACTTGATTTACATTGATAAAAGTACACAATAACATTTGCTATACATCCATCTTGTTTTACCAGACATCAAATAGACTTATTTGTACCTCAATATTTATTCCATTTCGTTTATTATCTCTATAAATTTTGGATCAACTATAGATATTTTTATATGTTATCTATCATTTTTAGATAGTCATTCAGTTGTTCTGTAAGAGTATAAAATAAATATAATTAAAACAAAATTATCCAAAATAATTTGAATTTCCATGAAGCAAATTTTGCTGCCAATGTTTATTTTTGTAACTTTGAGCTTACCTACAAAAATACTTGCTCATGGGACAAAAATTAGCTACGAAAATACTGAAGCAATTGTAATTAATGCTGTTTACGACACTGGTAAACCGATGGGGAAAGCCCAAATTTTGGTTTATACTCCAGATAATCCGTCTCAACCCTGGTTAACTGGAACAACCGATCAAAAGGGACGTTTTTTATTTCAACCAGACTCGACAAAAATAGGAAACTGGAAAGTTAAAGTTCGTCATTTGGGACACGGAGGAGTTATTCAAGTTCCTGTAACTTCAAAAGCACAAACACAACAAATAGAAGAAATACAACAAACACAAGCAACAACAAGTTCAAATTCTTCCACCCCAGAACAAGTAGTCAGCATTTCTAAAGAATCTGACAACCTTGAGTACACACCCATGCAAAGAGGTTTGATGATAGCTTCAGTTATTTGGGGATGTGTCGGAACCGCTTTGTTTTTCTCAAGTCGCAAGAAAAATGCACATATCTGATGGACTTCTTCCAGCACCAGTGGTAATTGGTGGTTATGCTATTACTAGTTTAACTACATGGTATTCGCTGCACCAAATCAATCGTCAATCTGAACCTACTCAAGGTATTCCTAAAGCCTCTTTACTCACAGCAGCATTTTTTGTTGCATCTTCAATTCATATTCCTTTTCCACCCACTAGTCTACATTTAATTCTCAATGGTTTGCTAGGTGTAGTACTAGGCTATTATGCATTTCCAGCGATTTTAATTGGCTTGTTTTTTCAAGCAGTGATGTTAGGACATGGGGGACTTTCGACTTTAGGACTCAATGCAGCAATTGTCGGTATTCCTGCTTTATTGATTTATCATCTATTTAGTTGGCGAAGTTTTATAGAAAGATATTTTAACAAGCGAGTGACAACAGGAATTTTCGCTTTTTTTGCGGGAGCACTGGGTGTTGCTCTCACGGTTATATTATTTTTTGGTTTGGTGGTTAGTACCCTTGGGACTGGAGAGCATGCAGATAGCGAGCGTGTCGCAACTTTGGGATTAGTTATTACTCATATTCCCTTGATGATATTGGAGGGAATTTTTACAACTTTTGTTGTGCTATTTTTACAACAGGCTAAACCTCAGTTATTGGAAGGTAATGGCTGATAAATTTGCTATAGACAAATATGCCGATCTAGATTCGTTAATACACTCTTGGCATCCGAAATATAAGATTATTGCCATCAGTCTACTAATTCTTAGCTTTGCTTTTGTCAAAGATATTTCGCTAATTCCTGTTATTTTAGGGATAACAATCATCTTTTATTATATCAGCAAATTACCATTAATATTTTTATTTTCACGCTTACATTATCCGGGTTTGTTCTTGCTAGGGATTATTTTTTTATTGCCGTTTATGCGTGGTGAAGATGTAATTTGGCAATGGAGTTTTATCAAACTGCGACAGGAAGGTTCTTTATTAGTTTTAATAATTATCTGTAGGTTTTTCAGTATTTTTACATTGGGATTAGTTATGTTAGGAACTACTCCATTTCTGACAACAATTCGAGCCATGCGACAATTAGGTTTGTCTGGAGTAATTGCGGATATGCTGATACTTTCCTATCGTTATATATATCAAATATTTGTTGATTTTTCTCAGATGCAGCAAGCCATGCGACTAAGGGGATACACAACAAAAAAACAATCCCATCGTAAATATAATATATCTATATTTCGACATATATCTGTTTTAGCAGCGGTGACTGCTTCTTTATTTTTGCGAAGTTACGAACAGTCGGAAAGGGTGTATGCTGCTATGCAGTTAAGGGGTTATGGCGATCTAACAACAAGTATTGTCAAACCTAATATGATGAATAATAAGTCAGCAAAACATGATTTATTAAGTATTTTGGCTTTATTGGGTACAGTTATAGTTGCTACCAGTTTACTTCTCTGGGAAATTATTTAAGTTATAGTTTCTTAAGTTATATTTTTTTGAGTTATATTTTTTTGAGTTATAGTTTTTTGAGTTATAGTTTTTTGAGTTATAGTTTTTCAATTATCAATTTTTAAATTATAAATTCATTTATGGATAATCATAAAAACGAATCAGGATTACCAATTGATTTTGATACTTTTCTAAAAGTAGATATGAGAGTTGGGAAAGTTATTGAAGTCAAAGAAAATATTAAAGCCAGAAAACCTGCATATATTTTGACAATAGATTTTGGAGAACTGGGAATAAAAACGAGTTCTGCTCAAATCGTTGAAAATTATTCAAAAGAAAAATTACTTAACCAACAGGTAGTTGCTGTTGTTAACTTTCCTCCTAAATTAGTTGCTGGAGTTAAATCAGAAGTTTTAGTTTTAGCTGCTGTTTGCAATACAAATGGTACTGTTTTACTGCAACCTAATTTATCGGTAGATAACGGTACGCGTATACTATAAAGATAAAAAAGAAAGAATTTTCCTACAAAATTTTGTGTCACAAAGCTTAATAAATATTTATTATTGCTACTTAATATTGATCGCATGAAACTTCGGTGATTAAAGTTACTCCTACTCGCCATTTCCTACTCTTTTTTTGTATCCAAATCTTAGATATTCTCTAAATGTACTTAAGGCTGGATATGCTAATCTAATCTTAATCTCTAATTTCTAATCTCTAATTTACTAATTGGTTCTGATGTGGATCAGCCATCAGATGTAAAGGGGAAAGTCCGGTGAAAATCCGGCGCTGTCCCGCAGCTGTGAGGAGACAATACTTGTTTCTAAGTCTTTGTCTCTTAGTCAGAATGCCCGCCAATTATGACATAAACATATAATTGTCTGCGAGGTACAGATGAAAAATATTACCCTTAATTCCCAATTGGGAATGCAGTTTTTTGCGATCGCGATAACTGTAAACTTAGGATTTTTGTTGGGAAATGATAACGCTACAGCACAAAAGATTCTACAATTATCAGAATTTTCCCAATATCAAGGTGATGCAAAGGATTTAAAAATAATTCCCAAAATAGTATCACCAGAAGTAATATCTGAAAATACTTCATCTAATACTGATTTATCTAATACTGATTTATCTAATACTGAAAAAGTAGAAGATATTGCTCAAAAAAAACCTCCAACACAAGAAGCGGAGAAAGAAGATCGAGAAGAAGCAGATATTGAGCTTACCGTTGTAGGAGAAATATTAGATCAACCGGTATTCACACCATTTCGTAGTGAAGGAAAGGTACGTGATGCGACTCGTCCAGTTTACGTCATCAACCGCGAGGAAATTGAAGCTCAAGGTGCGCGTACTGTCAAAGAAGCGCTGAGATTTGTCCCTGGTATTTTACCTGATGGTACTGTAGGGACAGAAATTGGTGGTTTGAGCGGTCAGTTTATTCGCGGTTCTAATACGGGACAAGTATTAATATTACTCAATGGAAGACCAGTTAATAATCTTGGTAGTGGTGGTTTCGACCTTTCAGAAATTACAACTGATATTGTTGAAAGAGTTGAAGTTCTTCCTGGTGGAGGTTCTACCCTCTACGGTTCCGATGCGATTGGAGGGACTATCAATATTATTACCCGTCGTCCGACAAAAGATATTACTACTACAACTCAACTAAGATTAGGTAGCTACAATTTAAACGAACAAAGCATTCAAACTAGTGGTAAACAGGGTAATGTCTCTTGGTTACTAGGTTATAACCGCACTCGTGCTAACAATAATTTTGATTATTCTATTCCCGAAGTTGACTTTGATGGAACAAGGGAAAATGCCGATGTACTCTACAATAATCTTAATTTACAGGTCGATGCACAATTGAGTGATCGCCAAAGTTTGAGTTTCAACACCATTTATCTTGCTAAAGACCAAGGAGTTCCCGGTGGTGTAGCAATTCCGCAAATTTCTCAAGCTGCTTTTAATTCCCTTACCGATAATAATCGTAAGTACACCGACCAAGTTCTTACAGATTTAAGTTGGAATGCAAAATTAGGAAAAGCAGATGATTCTTTATTAACAGCGAGAGTCTATTTAGATTTCCTCAATACCCGCTTTGACAATCGCACGGGAGACATCAGCACCCATCAACAGTTTGATAATAACCAACGTTCCTTGGGTTTTCAGATACAGCATAACTGGCAAATTACTCAAAATCAAAATATTACTTATGGTTTTGACTACCGCAACGTCAGCGCTAAAAATATTACTCGTAACCTTGCAGATGGAACGGAAACAGAAAATTATGATGATAGTATCGGACAGGGAGCGGTATTTGCTAAATACCTTGTGGATGTTATTCCCGATGTGAGATTAAACTTTGGATTGCGCCAAGATTTTAATAGTTTGATAAATGGTTCTGTGACTTCTCCGGCGATCGGTGCGCGTTGGAATTTGGGAGAAACTACTACCCTCCGAGGTAACTATATTCGTAATTTCCGAGTTCCGACTCTATTTAACTTATTTAGTAATTCTCCCTTTGCGCAAGGTAATCCAGACTTAAAACCAGAAAGGGGTGATAGTTTTGATATCGGTATCGACCAACAGTTAGGAGATATCGGTTTAATACGTTTCACTTTTTTCAGCAACACTATATCCGATAATATTGCTTTCGATTTTGTCAATTCGACCTATGAAAATATTGGTAAAGTTCGGACTACTGGGATAGAACTTGCCTTAAATTTGCAGTTAGCAAGAAATTTATACTTCTTTGGGAATTATACTGCGAATGATCCACGAATCCTTGAAAGTAGTAACCCTGCAGAAGTTGACAAGGAACTAAGATTTGCAGGTGCTGATAGTATTAATTTAGGACTTTCCTACGAAAATGCTCAAGGTTGGTATGCAGGGGTTTTAATGCGTTCTTTGGGTCGTTATCCCACAAATAATACTAATACAGAATCTTTACCCGGTTACACAACTTTTGATTTTAAATTGCGAGTTCCTGTAAGTAAAAATTTAGCATTCAATGGTAGTATAGAAAACATTTTAGATCGGAGATTTCAGTTATTTCCTGGTTTTCCTGATGCAGGTAGAATAGTTCAAGCAGGTGTTAATTATAAGTTTTAAGACATTAGGAATAAGATATTAGGAATAAGACATTAGCAATAGGGCATTGGAAATAGGTTATTGAGAATAGAATATTAGGAGTAAATAGGAAATCCATATATCTATCGTCAGAATCTTCTATCATAAGAACCTTAAATCTAAAATCGCCATGAGTAATTATCATCCTTGGGTAACGCCATTAAACCGCCAAGTTACAGAAGATTTACCGATGGGGGGTAAAGTTGAATATGAGGATATTGATTGTAGTTGTGATGTTTTATCATCGCTACTTTACACCTTATTTCAACAAAATTGGCAGCAGGTAGAATTAGGACATGTTGTTCAAGGTGGCGTTTTAGAACTAGGATTTACTACTCCCCCTAAAATTTGTATTCTTTATGATGGTTATTTAACAGTAGTAACTGAAGCTTGGCATTTACACTTATGTATTGATGAAAATTTAGGTGGTCCTAATAATCAAACACCCTTAGAATTAAGACAACAAAGAAGAGTAAGTCGTGCGGCTTTTTATCGCCGTTTTAATAAATATGGAAAAATCAGAAGTTGGGGGATTGAATTTTGGAATGGTAATAATGAAAATGTGATGACAATTTTCTTACCTAATCCTTTAGTAGATGGTGAGAACTTATTACCAGAAGGTAAACCAGACTTATCTAAGTTAGCTCTTTATGAAGAATTACGGGATATTTATGTATTAGGTACAAAACCAATGCCATTTACTCAAAATCCCTTAAAACGTTCTTATATCTCAGTTTGTACTTCTGGAAGATGTTTACCTTCACGTAATTGGAAACCTACTTATGAAGCCTTTAAAAATGCTGTTGAAAAAGCAGATTTGGATATAGAAGTAAGAACTTCTGGGTGTTTAGAAGTTTGTAAATTAGGACCTGTAGTATTTAATTCTGAAGATAGAACTTGGTACACTCGCGTTAAGCCAGAGATTGCAGAAGAAATTGTTGAAAAACATTTAATTCAAGGAAATAAAGTTACCGAATATATTTATCCCCCGGAATCTGTTTAAAGAGTAATTGCAAATCATTCACCTATAATTGTAAGTCGAGATAATTAAAAATCAAAAGAATAAAAAACAGAACTGACGCACGAATCGTGAATTTACGTCATTACGACGCTAGGTTAGCAGATATAGCGTTTCCGCAAGGAAATAGTAATCCTAAATCCTTATTTTTAGGTTGTGAGTGCGTAAGTCATAAAAAATTAAAAATCAAAAATTATGCTTTCTGAATTTCCCATATTGACAACTCCTCGTTTACAACTGAGAGCTATTCAACACTCAGATGCACAATTAGTACATCGCAATTTCTCCGATCCTCAAACAGTTTTATACTCCAATGCTCCAGCACCAAGTCTAAAAAAAGTTCAGCAAGTAATTGATATATGGTCAGAGAATTTTCAAAAACAACAAGGAATCCGTTGGGGAATCACAATAAAGGAGCAAAATGAAGTTATTGGTTCCTGTGGATATAAAAACATTATCAAAAAGCATCGACGAGCAGAGATTGGTTACGAAATATTTGCTGAATATAGACGACAAGGATTTATGAGTGAAGCACTCAATGCAGTTATTCAATTTGGTTTTGAGGTGATAGAGCTTAATCGGATAGAAGTAACGGTAGATTATGACAATTTACCTTCAATATTGCTTTTGCATAAGTTAGGATTTACAGAAGAAGGTACACTCAGAGATTACGAGTTTAACCAAGAGAAATTTGTTGACTTAAAGTTATTCTCATTGCTCCACAGAGATTTATTAAATTTATTTCAAAAATAATCTTGGAAATTCAAAATTTTCCTATCAATATCCTCAAAAATAATTCATGAATATAACAAAATATAAAAAATTAAATTTATTTTTTTTTGGTATTCAAACAATATTTATTACAGCTTTAATTATTGCTTGTAATAATACTCTAAACAATCCAAAAATCTCATTACCTGTAAACAAAGTATGTATTCAAAATTTTAATCCCAATACAGACTATTTTCCCACAAAAGCAAGTATTAACCATGCTACAGGTTTTGCTGTTGAATATCACAATAATTATAAAGTTGTAACAGTCAAAAATCCTTGGCGCGATGCAAAGAGAGGCTTCAAATATGTTTTAGTTGAATGTGGTACGCCAGTACCACTGGGCTTTAAAAGAAATCAAGTAATTACAGTTCCAGTAAATACTGTTGTATCTCTTTCTACTACCCATCTACCCCATCTGGCAAAGTTAGGAATAGTAGATAAACTTTTAGGTATCAGTAATTATAAAACAGTCAATACCCCAGAAGTAGTTGAGAAAATCAAAGCAGGTCAAATCGCAGAATTAGGCAATAATAATGTGAATTTGGAACGATTATTAGAACTCAATCCCGAGCTAGTTACAACTTATGGAACAGGAAATCCACAAGTCGATAATCATTCAAAATTTTTAGAAGCAGGATTAAAGGTAGCAATCAATGCTGAATATATGGAAACATCGCCGTTAGGTCGTGCAGAATGGCTAAAGTTTACAGCTTTGTTTTTTAATAAAGAAGATATTGCAGAAAAGGAATTTAGTGAAATAGCGAAGAAATATCAAGATATTGCTGAAACAGTAAAATCTATCAAAAAGCGTCCCAAAGTATTTACTGGATTTAACTTTAAAGGAACTTGGTATACTCCAGGATGTAAAAGTTATGCAGCAAAATATTTAGCTGATGCTGGTGCTGATTATTTTTGTGCTGAAAATTCTTCTGGTAGCACACCTTTATCTTTTGAAAATGTTTTTGAACGTGCTGCTACAGCAGATTATTGGTTAAATGTAAGTCAATCTTGGCAAACTTTAAAAGATGTAATTACAGAAGATAGTCGCTATGGTGATTTTCAAGCAGTGAAAAAAGGTAATGTTTATAATAATAATGCTCGTTTAAATGAAAATGGTGGTAATGACTATTGGGAAGGTGGAATTAGTAATCCTAATCTAGTTTTAGCTGACTTAATTAAAATTTTTCATCCTGAATTATTACCAAATCATAAGCTGGTATTTTACCAAAATTTGAATTAACTATTTTTTTGTTTTATCTTTATTTTTGATATATATAATTCCTGTTGCGAAATTGATAAAAATAGTTTTATTAGGATTTTTGAAATAGTTTTGAAAGGAGCCCATTAAATTGAAGAAACCATTAATAGCGTTACGCTGTCGCTAACACACCCTACGAATAGACTTTTATTTTTTTCCCATAAATTACATGTTTATACGTAAAGGTCGAAATTATAAGAAAATATCACAAAAAAAGAAAACTCAGAAAACTATTATTTCTGCAATTTTACTAATTAGCTTAATTCTTGTATTTTTATTGGATTTAGCTTTTGGCTCTGTTCATATTCCAATTCAGGAAGTTATTAATATTCTTCTGGGAGGAGAAGCAATAAAAGCCAGTTGGAATACTATTATTCTCAAATTTCGCTTACCCAAAGCCTTAACTGCAACTTTAGCAGGTGCTGCTTTAGGTGTAAGTGGTTTGCAAATGCAGACCCTATTCAAAAATCCTTTAGCTGGACCATTTGTCTTAGGAATTAGTTCTGGTGCTTCTTTGGGGGTTGCACTTGTGATACTTGCAGTCAACACTACTATGATGGGTGCGTTGCTCGCAAGTTTTGGAATGATTAACGACTTAGTTTTAGTTATAGCTGCTACTTTAGGTGCAGGATTGGTACTGGGAATGGTCCTATTAATATCTCATCATGTAGCCGATTCCATGGCACTGTTAATTTTGGGATTACTGCTTGGTTATGCAACTAGTGCGATTGTCAGTATTTTGCTTCAATTTAGCGAGAATAATCAAATTCAATCATATTTGCAATGGACTTTTGGAAGTTTTGGTGGTGTAACTTGGCGACAGATGATAATCTTAGCCCCTGTGGTATTGCTCGGACTAATTGTATCTTTACTGTTGTCAAAATCTTTGAATGTCATGCTTTTAGGTGAAACTCAGGCTCGAACTTTGGGTTTATCAATACAAACAATAAGATTCTGGATTATTAGTAATGCTTCAATTTTGGCTGGTGCGATTACTGCATTTTGTGGTCCTATTGGATTTTTAGGCGTTGTGGTTCCCCATCTATGTCGTAGTTTATTTAAAACTGTAGACCATAAAATATTGATTCCTGTTGTTGCGGTGATGGGTGCGATAATAGCATTACTTGCAGATTTATTATCCCAACTACCCGGTAGTCAGAGCGTTTTACCTTTGAACTCTGTCACTGCTTTGATTGGTACTCCGATTGTGATGTGGGTGATTTTGCATCGTCATCGCTCAATATGAATGTTCATTACATTGAAGAGTTATAAAATAATTTACTTCATTGGGAATAGTATGTCTTTGACCGCTAAATTCTCTACCAAAAATCGTAATTTACTTTGAAATGTTCTCGTTTAAAGTTTTCAATTACTACAGTTTCAGCTTTAACTGATTGAGTGCCGAAAATGATTACAATAGATGCTAGGTTTAATGCACTAAAATTAGAGTAACTAAGCAAGATGTCGCCCAAAGAGTAGCAGAAATTAAACAAGAATAACTTAAACACTTCCAATGTTGTTCTATTAAAGTATTACTTCACCTCAAAAAACCCCACTATCCATCTCTCAGTTTTCTCAGATAACTTTTAGTCAATTCTCAGTTATCCATCACTAGCTCCTCAGTTTCATCACCGATATTAGTAATCAAGGAAAGGGAAACCACATAAAACAAAGTTTAAGGAAGCAACTGAGATGAAATTCAACAAAATCGCTGGTTTAGGAATCGCATCAATCGTATTATTCGGTAGCTTTGGACAATTAGCAGTTAATGCACAGCCAGCCCAAGCGCTTAAAGCAACACAAACTACTACAGTTGCAAAGAAATCTCAATCACTAATTGCGTCCGGTAGCTTTGTTACTGTAGAACAAGACCACCCCACCAACGGTATAGCTAAAATTGTTAATGTTAATGGTAAGCGTTATCTAGAGTTTGACAAAGCTTTCACTACAGCACGGGGACCAAAAGTAAGAGTCGTTCTCCACCGCAACAACACTGTACCTGTAAATCTTAAAGCAGAAAATTACGTCACGATTGCACAACTCAAAAAGTTTGATGGCGCTCAACGTTACGAAATTCCAGCTAACTTGGATCTAAATGATTTTGAATCTGTAGCAATCTGGTGCGAAGAGTTTAATGTTACCTTTGGTTACGCTAGTCTGCAAAAAGCTTAAGTTTTTGGTTACTAAGCTTGCAAGATACCGATATTTTAAAAATCGATTTTATATGTAAGATTTATCTTTATTTTCTTGTTCCTTGGAAGACTCGCGGCTGCGCCACGAACACACATAACACACCGCTTATCAGTAGCTCTGGAATTACCCGGAGCTGCTGATTTTCATAACAAGTCAGAAATGTCTTGATTTATTTATTACTTATTCTGGTTGAGAACTTTGTTCTTGGTAATAGCCCGAAACTTTTTTCACGTAGTCTGCGGTAAAACCACTGTTGCAGCCTGTGTATTTACCAGTCATCCACCAACAAGCAGTACGACTCACAGCTTCAGTTTCATTATTATTAGTAGCGTCTAATTGTCCTTTTAACTCTCGTTCCATGATGCAACTAATAACTTGGCGTGCTAGTTCGGGGTTGGAAGCAAACTGTGTTGGTTGAACTTCTTTTTCTAGACAAGATTTTGACCAACTTCTGAAAGTTTCTCCTTTAACTTTCCATTCACTATATAAACTGTCATCGGTGGTCTTTGGTGCAGCCAATCGTAATGCTTCTACCATTGCTGCAACTTGGGTATTAGATGACTGCTGTTGTGCTTGTGCTGCTAAAGGTAACAGCCCCAAACTAATAATCACACCACTAAGTAGAAATCGCATAGAATTCATCGTAGATAAACAGTTCGGAGGATACAACATTATTTTTCAGATAACAAGTACGCCACCGTTACATACTCTTTTCTACTAAATTCACTCATCAATCAATGCTTCAATTTGAGCTAGCAGTTTTTCTAAAGCCTTTTGCTTTTTGGGATTCTCCCATACTTTAGACTTTTGTAATTGTGGTAATGCTTTTTTGTAACGTTCTTTGAGTGGATGTTTTGGTGCTGTTACTTCTTTACTTGCTTTAACACGCTCATTAATTTGGCTAGGGATAATTTTTCTGCGTTCGCCCCGCGCGTTGCGATCGCTTTTTGGGGTTACGTTTAGGCGATCGCAACTTCTTGGCGGGAGAGCGATCGCCTTCACTTTTATATGAATTATACCAATAAAGGGGGAATGTGGTCATATAGGAATATTGATTCAATTCCCCCTTTGTCGTGCCACAATGATGGGATGGCAAAAAGCGAAGATACCGTCAAATTAGTAATTGGTAAAGAATTAAAAATCCGTTTCAAGTCACTGTGCGTGCAATCAGAAACGGATATGAGTAGTGTTGCCAAAGAATTGTTCGCCCAATGGTGCGATGAGCAAGAAAAAAAACTTGCTAAACAGAGAAAACAATAATGCCCAGAAATTAATTCCGGCACTTTCCGAAATCAACCAGCTTGGAATGGTAGTCATTACCAGAACAAACGCTTATAAATGACTTCTATAATTAGCCGTGGGGAGTATACCCAATAAAACCTGGTCATAGTTACCAGGTTTTTGGCATATAAAATTAATTTTACGATTCGTGTTTTGAGGGCTAATCTCAGTAAAACTTAACATTAGCCAAAGGTATATCTTATAACTTACATAAAAACTAAATTTCTGGGATTGTATCTATAGCTAATGAATATATAGTTGTTGTTTCTAGCGAAATAAAGCTTGAAATGAAAAATCGTAACAATCTTTTAGTTCTTATTCTTAGTATTTCTTTAGCTGCTGTTGGAATCACGGGTTTAACAATGTTGGCGGCTAAAAATCAAGGTTATGGGCATTTTAGGATTGTAATACGAGAGGGCGACCCACTTTACCCCCAATCCAATAATTACAGGACTTACGCAACGAAGATTTGTCATTGCGACCGGAACGCAGTGCAGGGTTAGCGGAGCGTCTCTGTTTAGGAGATAGCAATCTCACGGATTTTGGCGTTAGCGCCTAGCGACAGCCTACCGTAGGTATTGCGTGTCCGCAGGACATATACGTCGCTGTCGCTTGTTCTAACGAACACGCTGCGCTAACGTAATGACGTAATTACGTTTATTTTGCGTAAGTCCTGAATTATCTAAACTGGGACTTAGGAATTGTTAAACCAATATAAGCACCGACTCCTACTTTAGCTAAATCTACAAATGTAGAGCGGTAATTCTCATCAATAATTGCTAAGACTAAAAAACCTGCTACCAAAGTATATGCAATAGCAGCTAAAACAACATCTTTGAATTTGTTATATTTCATAATTTCCAAGCTGCTTAAACTTAATTTGTATACTTATTTAGTAGATTTTTTATAGTTGTTGTGACAAAAAATAGTTAATAAAAATATAATACTAAATCTTAATAATTAGATATCTGTAACAATATAGGTAATTTAAAATGTAAAAACCCCCAATAAAAAATATTGGAGGAATGAGTATGTATAAATAATTAAAATTACCAATTATCATTTAGCTTCATTTTTTAGTTAACAAACTTGTTTAAGATATATCTGTCGTAATTTATTTATTGCTCGTTCACCACGCTTACGTGCTGTTGCTGCACAAATTCGTTTGCCTTCTCGGTGTGATAAAATTTCAGCAACTTTATGCCAAGATAATCCTTGAAAAAAGCGCATCACTATAATTTCTCTGCTAGCAAACTTGAGTTGCTGGATATATTTAGTAATTTCTTCATAATCATCATATAAATTGTTTTTTTGATAATAAAGGTTTGCTAAATACTCAACTTTATCTGACTCGGTGGTTTGACTCATCTTATGTCTTTTGTACAGTGCATTTATGTGTCGTTCACTAACTAACTTTGCCCAAGCTACAGGATGATGAATTTTTACACCAGATCGAAGCTTTTCAATCAAACACATACCAACGTGCTGAATCACATCTTCTTCTGATAAAAAGCTGTTAAGTTTCAACACATGTATACGATTCATAATGTGAATTTTCAACCATTTAGCCTGCAATACTTCATCAACTTCGGGGAAATTATTATTCTTCGTCATCTTGGCAACTTTTTATCTGAGAAGAGTTATTTATGAGAATCTCCGTTGTACGGATAGCTATATAACAGACAGCTAATTGATTAGTATCTGTAGCTGACAAAATGTGACTTAAATATCAAATTTGGTTGTAATATCAAACCAAAGAAAGAGGCTGTATATTTGTTTTTTCTTGGTTATTATTACCTATAATTAGTGCCTTATTTCTACTGGAAACACCTATTAAATATTAGTGTTATCAATAAACAAAATGTGACTATTAGCATCACAAGAATTGACCAGTTTACATACTGTCACATGGTCATTTTTACAGCAAAACTTTTCTTTGAAGAGATAATAATTTTATTAATTGCGGGAATTAAAAAAATATTTTTTTTATTTAGCAGAGATATGTCACGTTTAGTGTAAAGCTGACACTACTAGTATGGTCATGACAATTGACATACTATGTCGTAACAATTGTCAATACAATTGTAGTGACAGGGATAGCTATGCAGATAACAGCTTAAATTAACTCGTAGTTTTATGGTATTTAAGCTGAAATTCATGCTTAAGAATCTAGTAGTTACTTTAAAGCAATGAAACTAAAGATTTCAAGTCATTATCAACCCAAAGAAAATGTTGTCAAAATCGCCGAAGAATACTGTACCTTAATAAGGTTATCATCCCCATCTGATATTGAACTTGAACGTATTGAAGAAATTATGGAGTTAGCTGTTGATAATGCAGTACTAAATAATTTACTTAATCAAGTAGATCAAAAATACGCCTTTGAGAATAATTTACTTAGAGATGATGATTTAGATGATTCACATCAAGTAAGTCTAGAATTAAATCGGGATAAAGATAGATTTAACATAAAAAATAGCACCAAAAAATCAGATATTGGTAGTAATGTAGTTTTATTTCCTCGCTTATTCACTTCGCATCTAAAAAAGAAAAGGAAGTTTTTAAAATGTGATATTAGGCTTGTTATTTCTTCTTTTGCAGCAGTAGGAATAGTAACGCTTATTGGAACAACAAAGTTGTATCATTTTGTCAGTCATGAGAAAACAATCAATAACGTTCAACAACAGACGATACCTCCTGCGCTATCAGTTAGCCACGTGAGTAACACAGAAAAAGAATGTAACTCAAATGGTATACCCAATCAGAAAATTAAGAATTATTATGCAGCATTCAATCAATTAGAGAATCGAATTGAGACGAAACAATTACCACCATTAAAAGCAAAAAGTGAAGCGCGCGAGTTGCAACGCCTAGCAGAAAAACAGCAAAGAAAAGCAGAACAAAATCAACGTCATGCAGAAGCTCAAAAGAAGCAAGCTGAAAAGCAACATCATTATGACGAAGCGCAAAATTGGAAAGATGAAGCACAAACTTCGTTATTAGAATCGAAGCAGTGGCTTTGCTTATCTCAGCAAGCGTTAAATTTGAGTGCGTATTAATAGTGCATTCTTTTGCTCCGGATTGACAAAATGCATTTACTTTTAACTTGTTAAAAATGATATTTGACCAATTATAGGACTCACATTTGATTTTTGAAAAAATCTCAGTACACTTTCTGTTCCCTGTTCCCTGTTCCCCGTTCCCTATCTTCACGAATAATTTCATAAATCAAACCGGATTCCTATATCAGGGTACGGCGAAATGGTAAATATTACCCTTCATGTGGAGATAAGACAGATTTTTAGGACTTTAACGCTTTAAGGGATGCATCCGTTACTTTCTTGCATAATCCTTATCAACTTTCTGTACTGGTTGAAGAGAAATGACCGTCACTACGGTAAGCAAACACAGGGTCATCTTTAAAAATACATATCTTAAACAATGCAAAATCGTGTGAAAATTAGTCTCTAGAACCCCAATTCTAAAGAAATAATGTCTCTATCGCTGAGCCTGCGCGAAGTTGAAAATTTAAGATTAACGTTCCCCGTACCCTTAAATCAGCATCCTGCTGCCGTGTATTTGGCTTCTTTGAGTGAGGGTTCCCTACCAACGATGAAGCAAGCTTTAAATGAAATGGCTTCCATGCTTACCAATGGTAGATGTGATGCTTCTACGTTAAATTGGGCAGCTTTGAGGTATAAACATACTTCTGCTCTACGTACAGCTTTAAAACAAAAATATGCTCCGGCTACAGCGAATAAAATGCTTTGTGGCTTGAAACGGGTGCTAAAAGAAGCTTCTAGGTTAGACTTGATTGACCCCCTTGACTATACCAAAGCCGTGAATTTAACAAGTATAAGTTATGACTATATACTTAAAGGTAGAGCTTTAAGTAAACAGGAAATTACTAATTTAATTGATGTTTGTAAAGCCGATCCGACTCGCAAAGGTGCAAGGGATGTAGCGCTGATCGCCATATTACGCGGTGCTGGTTTGCGACGGGCTGAGGTGGTCAAACTTAATTTAAAAGATATTGATACAGAAACCGGTGCATTGGAAATACATCGGGGTAAAGGTGGTAAGGATAGGTTAGTTTATTTACCAACTAGTGCGATCAGCCGCACGGCTGCGCCGAACGCTATGATTAAAAGTTGAATTGAAGTTAGAGGGGATAAACCTGGACCATTGTTGTGTCCCATCCGCAAAAGTGGGCAATTAGAATTTCGGCATATGTGTCCAGATGCGGTGTTAAAAATAGTGAGGCGACGAGCAAAACAAGCTGGTGTAGACTCATTCAGTCCCCATGATTTTAGACGAACGTTCTGCTCGGATTTGTTGGATGCTGGAATTGATATTGTCACCGTGCAAAAGTTAGCAGGTCATGCTTCTGTAGAAACTACTGCAAGATATAACCGCAGGGGTGAAGAAGTTAAACGCCAAGCCGTACAAAAGTTGGATTTTTAAGTTATTTAACTGGATGGTATAACCTATCTTTGGAGTTATATTTCCACTTACGTTTGCTGGGGTCGCGTTCCGAACACCATCTCTCAAATTCTTTTTTAGTCATAGTTTCCCTTCTTTCTTGCACCGTAGGAGCATTAGTACTCAGGCGCATTGCTAATTTATCTTCATCCAAGGGTTCGAGTTGGGGTGGTTGGGAATTGTATTGGTAGGGGTAGCCACCTGATTTATAGCGCGATGCTCCGCTGCTATGCGATCGCGAACGCACTTGTAATGTATTGACACTTGATTGGATCTGCATCAACGCACCTTCTAACCGTGCGAGTTGGTGACTTAAAGCTTCTATTTTATTTTCAACGTTTGTTAATCTGACTTTGTCGTAGGAATTGGTATCTTCTCCAATGCTTTCCTTGACGCTTTCTTTAAAACGAAAAAACTCTTCTTCCAGTTGATATAAGCGCACTTCTACACTTGCTTCTACACCAGGGACATCTCCCAAAATATGGTGCAATCCTTGAATTACTAAGTCTGTAGCGGTGGTTTCCCGTTTTCTTGCAGCTAAGCGAAGTGCTGAGGTTAAGGTTTTGGGGAGTTTGAAATTAATCGATTCTCGTTCTATTTGCGGCATTTCTACATCATCTTATATACCTTGATGTAGACATATTACAATGCTATTGAGTAATTAAAATTTTAAACAATCCACCAGGGAGGTAATGCTCCTCCTACCTCTGTGTTTATGGCTAACGCCACGCTACGCGAACAGCACAGTGCCTCACTTTTTGGCTTCAGGTGGTGGCGGAAGATGGAGGAATTGAACCCCTGAGTTTTACCCCACCCCGGTTTTCAAGACCGGTTGCCGACCGTTCAGCGGCATCTTCCATTAAGGGGTGTCTGACGGGACTTGTTAGCGCAGCGTCTCCGTTAGGAGAAACCCGTTACGGCTGGTTCCACAAACCAGTGCCTCGACCACTTTGGCTTGCTCCTTTAAGGAGCCGCTACGCTAACAAACACCATAGTGGAATCAAGGGGAATTGAACCCCTAACCTCTAGTGTGCAAGACTAGCGCTCTAGCCAATTGAGCTATGACCCCATAAAGCAGGAGTAGTAGGACTTGTTAGCGCAGCGTCTCCGTCAGGAGAAACCCACACAGGTCAGTTTAGAAGACTGATGCCTTGTCCATTAGGCGACACTCCCATAATTTGATAGTCCCGACAGGAATTGTTAGCGCAGCGTCTCCGCCAGGAGATACCTGTGACATCCTGCTTGTAAGGAAGGCACTCTACCAACTGAGTTACGGGACTACAAAGCGACTGACGAGATTTGTTAGCGCAAGCGCGGAGCGTAACGTAGTTATTGCGTGTCCCGGACTGACATACTCGTACCAAGAGTTTGGAAGACTCACAAGAAGACCGTTACACCACAATCGCATAATTAAGCTGGTGACAGGAGTTGAACCTGCAACCTGCTGATTACAAGTCAGCTGCTCTGCCGTTGAGCCACACCAGCATTTGATAATACCCCTGACTGGATTTGAACCAGTAACTTCCAAATTTTAAGTTTGGCACCTCTTCCTATTGGGTTACAGGGGTAAAATGGGCGCTACAGGAGTCGTTAGCGCAGCGTCTCCGCTAGGAGAAACCTGCGTCAGCCTGATTAAGAATCAGGAGCATAACCGTTCTGCCAAACGCCCACGTTTATTTAGTGGGTCGCCCAGGGGTTGAACCTGGATAAGTCCGCTTAAAAGGCGGCTGCATACCCGCTCTGCCAACGACCCAATTAGTACTCCCGACAGGATTTCAACCTGCAAGAATTCCGTCCCTCAAACGGAAGCGTTTACCAGTTTCGCCACGGGAGCATCAGTACTGCTGGTGGGATTTGAACCCACAACCTCCGATTTCTAAGACCAGCGCCTCTTCCAGTTGGGCTACAGCAGCATAAACTGGGAAGGAGGGAATCGAACCCCCAAACTTCGCATTCAAAGTGCGACGGCTTTGCCTGTTTGCCTACTTCCCAATAACTGCCCTAGTAGGACTTGTTAGCGTAGCGTCTCCGTCAGGAGAAACCTACAACCTCGCGGTTAACAGCCGCTCACTCTGCCACTTGAGCTATAGGGCAATGTATCAGTCCCCCAGGTCAGAATCGAACTGACTACCTCCTGTTCTATGTCTTTCAGACACGCTGCGCTAACAGACAGGCACTCTACCAGATGAGTTACCGGGGGTTAAGGCGAGAACGGAAGGACTTGAACCTTCACTTTTCAGTTAGTGCTATCGCACCGCTACGCGAACGTAGACTGACGTGTTATCCAGTTACACCACGTTCTCAGGCGGAGAGAGAGGGAGTCGAACCCTCGGTGGGCATTAACTACCCACTTCCTCTTAGCAGGAGGATGCTTTAAGCCACTCAGCCACCTCTCCATAATGGGTCGAACTGGAATTGAACCAGCAACGCGATCGCGGCTGTTTTACAGACAGTTACCCACACCAATAGGTGAGCCGACCCATGCTAGTAGTGCCGACGGGACTTGAACCCGCAATCTCCTGCTTGAAAGACAGGCGGCTTAGCCAATTTGCCTACGACACCATGTATGCCATGTAAGTTAAAAAAGCTGTTGATTCACACACAGGAATTGTTAGCGGAGCGTGTCCGCCAGGACATACCTGCATAGACTGTGTTTAAGAGACAGTTGCCTTACCATTAGGCGAGTATGTAAGCTTTTTTGATCGGGACACGGCAACGCAGAGACGCTTGTTTTGTTCACCGCAGGTGTTCCCGAAGGGTACCCAGAACAACAGTTTTGGAGACTGTGATGTTGCCATTACACCATCTCTGCAATGTTTGGAGTCCAGGGTGGGATTTTAACCCACGATGATCGGTGTTGCAGACCGATCGATGCCTTAAGCACTTGGCGACCCGGACACATTTGGAAGCCTTGACGGGAGTTGCACCCGCTTCTCCCTGACTGAGAATCAGAGTGACTTATCTAGTCGTCCACAAGGCTACACGGGAATGATGGGATTTGAACCCACGATCTTTCGCTCGACAGGCGACTGCTTTAAACCGGGCTAAGCTACACCCCCAAATATGGCAATTTAGTTTTCATGGTTCAGATGAGCTAACAACAGTTTTTGTAACACTTGTATTACGCTCATGAATTCATACTACAAAATGTACTACACAAGTGTCAAGGGGATACTACAAGTTTTTTGAATAGGGGGAGCCCAGAACCGCACCGTTTTATGCGCTTTTGCCACATTTTACGAGTCTCCCGTCCGGATTAAGACAATATCCTAAACCCCTATCCAGATTGAGTTACAGCGAAATCTATTTTTCAATTTTTGATGTTTTATGAGAAGGTCGCAAGACTCGGCGTAAGCCACCCCCCGTAGGGTAAGCTGCACGCGCTACATCCCACGTTCGTGGCGCAGCCGCGCGTCTTCCAAAGACAGCACGTATGTTTTGCACTCCAGCGCTATAAGTATAAGTAATTAAACTTATAATAAATGCAAAGTAAGTAATTGTTACATTTTTTGTAAACAAATGTTAATGTAGTATTACAGACAAAAAAACAACTTGTCTGATACATACTTAAGTCAAAAACAGCAATTATCCGTACCATGACAACCGCATTACAAAGACGCGAGAGCGCATCTTTATGGGAACGGTTCTGTCAGTGGATCACCAGCACCGANAACCGCCTTTATATTGGCTGGTTCGGCGTANTGATGATTCCTACATTATTGGCAGCAACCACCTGCTTCATCATCGCATTTGTAGCAGCTCCCCCCGTAGACATCGACGGTATCCGCGAGCCAGTCGCAGGTTCCTTGATCTACGGAAACAACATCATCTCTGGTGCTGTTGTACCTTCTTCTAACG
>JGI1201J43222_100167_pt1 | contig 22421 bp, 16 predicted proteins | sample MastesBC008_FD_43222 | JGI IMG/M metagenome (IMG submission 43222) | reverse complement strand
ACTTCTGACTCCTGATTTCTGTACAGACGTAGCATGCTACGTCTCTACGACTCCTGACTCCTGACTCCTGACTTCCTACTACTTTTCTACAAGTTTTTGAAAGAATTCAATATAAAAATCAAACATTTCTGAAACTGTTGTGGGAATCACCTCACACTGGCGCGAGCGTCGGGCTAAACTTTCAAACTCCCGTGATATTCTTTTATAAGCAATTTCTGGATCGGCGATATATATCGCCATAGGTATTTCAAAAGATGGTCCTGCTGTTTTACCCCGTTTCCCAGAAGGTAAAGTCATTAATAGTTCGCCCAGAGGACGCATCATACCTGTCATAATATCAATGCTGGCATTCATTAGTTTGGAACGTCTTAAACTTGCATTGGGATTTAGACCAAAGTGTTGCACCATTAATTGCATCATTAAGAAGTAACAGCGATTGAAAATTTCCATTACTTCTCGGGTTTGAGGTACGGTAACAATATTGGAATGATAATCTTGATAGTTAAGGGTAGGGTTACGCAAGGAAGGATAAGCAGGGTTCCAGGGTAGTAATCTTTGTGTGGAAGTTTTTATAAAGTTTTTTGTAGAAATATGTTGTAAGTGCTGTTGGGAAAGCTTTTGTGCAATACCTTGAAATTGTTGATAGTGGGATTTTTCAAACTTGGGTGAGTTTGGATCGCATCCTTCTCCTTGCTCGACAATAAAGTCGATCGCAAATAGAGCGCTTTCTACATCATCTACTTGAAATTGGAAGTGGGGGTGTTTTTTGTTAGTCTCCTCTCGTAAAAATAAATGATGTTCGCCTCCCGTACTACCTTTTTTAACAACAAATAAATCGGGAATAGTTTCAATCGCTTGTCTAATTTGACGATATAACTCACTTAAAGAACCGTAACCATGTAAGAGATCTGCTTTTGGGTCTTCAAGTACAACTTCATTAGTTAAATCTTCCTCTAAAAAGTCAGGCATTTCAAACCGAATAAATCGTTGAATTGAGGAAGCATTCAAAGGTTCTAGAGCAAAATCGACTTCAATTGGGAAACGACGATTAATTTCGCTGAAATTCGGTGTTGCAGCATAAAAAGGTTCTCCCATAGCCATCAAGATATTATTCACCATCAAGAAGTGAATCATTTCTTCGTGACAAACTTCCAGAAAAACACCGCGCATTCCGTAATCCCGGACTTCTTTCCCATCTCCGCAAGCTAAATGTAATTGTTCTTGGGTCCATAAACCTCGGCGCACATACTCTTCACCTGTGACATAATTGGGTATGGAATAACCTGCATAGATATATTGCAGCATCACCGCAACTTCCAACTCTGCAGCATGATGTAATGCGCTAACTAACTCTTCTCGTGTTTTTAGTTCCCGTTGGATACTCTTAGGTTTTGGAGTTGCTTGGGGAACATAACCCACTTGCTGTTGATTTTGCAAAAATTTACGCAGGAGCATGGCTTTAGGTTCTGACATATCCCTTGTTGGCGGCATATAATAGGTTTTGTTTTTATTTTTGGGATCTGACATTTGCCACATCAAACGGGAGTAAGTTTCAACTTTACATTTGTCAGCCAGACTAAAAACTTCTGCTTTCATAAAAGAGAAGCATTGTTCGTAGTAAGCCAAGATATGTTGATAAATAAAGTCAAAATCTACTGCTCCATCGGGGGTTTGTGCTAGTAAATCCCAGTCATCTGGTAATACTCGCAGGTTGAAGGAACCTACACTAGACCAAAATCCTAATTTATTCTCGTTATCGTAGGCTGTAATAGCTTCATTTGTCCCTAATTCATTTGCTTGAGTTGAAAGTAATACCCGTGCTGTACCTGGTTGGAAACCGCGTATGCTCACCCAAGTACGTCCATCCTTACCAGTGGAAATTCTACATTTAGGGGAAAAATGTCCAATTTCTTCTTGTTTTCCTGGCTTGAAATGAACAATATCTATTTCATTGCTGGGGGGATAATTAAATTCTTGACCGATATTACTTTGATCTTGCTCAAATTTATAACGAAGTTGGGGGAGTGCTTCTGGATTATAGAATTGATGTAAGTAAATATTTTCAATTGCTTGGGGACGTCCTCTAAAAAAGGAAAATACTTCTACTTCTACAGCATAATCTTCACCATTTTGCCAATCTGGACATTCAATAAATAGACAAGCGTCATCTATCTGTAGATTTATTTCTTTCTCTCGAACTAAAATTTGTTGTTGTCCGTCGGCTTGATTTCTAACAATATATAAACCCTGATTTTCTATCTCGTCTTGAATCTCTTCAAATTCTGCCGATAGGGGGACATCGATAATCCCACTGCTGAGCTGATAAACTTGTTTTTGATAAAGTTCCTCGGGAATTTTAGCGATTAATCGTTGAGTATCAATCGTACGCAATTCTAAGTTCCCTAACTTGAGTTTACCCTCGATACTGTGGGTGGGACCAGGTCCTGCTTTGGGAGAGCGTCCCACACAAGGTACTGCTGCGATCGCATTTAAACTCACACCTTGGGGAGTAATTTTTAAACTCAGATTAGATAAATTTTGTGGGGATGACTTATCCCCAGTTACAAGACTATCGGGAATCAAAAGACGACCGTGGGGGTAACTTTTCATCTCTCCCACACACCACAAACCAATTGTGCCATGTAATTCCCAAAAGCTAGGGGAATCGGGTTTGATGGGAGTAGACATATTACTAATGCTAAACTGCACCACCAATCCCAAAACATCGTCTCGCTCCATTGCTTCTCGCAACAGGGACACAGTCGGTGAAAGTTCTGCTTCCTTCATCCAGAGAAAATCTGCAGCATTTTTATCTACTGCAAATTGATACACCGCCGCTTTTTTAAATTCCTTATTGAGACAATGTTCTGGTAATTCCCGAATATAGTCAAAATTTTGCCAACGAGGAGTCTGAAGACCTTCTACAGGTCCAGAAAACATATTTGGTCGCTCTCCAGCGTCACCTTCCCTTCCAAAGGTAAACTGTCCGAGCATGATTGTTGTTGTCCAATTGGAAGCTGGGTCGCAATCAAATATCCGAGCGCGGTTAACGGTGGTACCTAGATATTCGTTGTAATGACCCCACATATCAACCTTACGCCCTACTACCGGATCCTTTTGGTCGATTTGTCCAAACTCACCTTGGGTACTAATAATTTTGGCATCAATTACAAAGTGACCATTTCCACCAAAATCCCAACCCATAGCCATGCTGAATGGACCATTATCATCTTTTTGTCCTTCAGAGTTAAATTTTGCTCCCTTATTGTAAAGATAGTCGTGATATTCAGATGCTTTATGACGATAATCAAAAGGTTCACCGTTCATATAAGCTGTATTAGTACTTAAATCCACTTCCTTATTTTTATTTCCTGTGGGAGCGTGGATACGAGCTAAACCCTGAAAGTGCAAGCGAGGAAAGTCTAAAATACTCATTTTAAATATGGAAATGGGATGACTGATTGGTAATTTAAATAGGTGATATGTTTTTATTTATTTAGTTAATAAAGTACTTTAAAAAAGTCTAGAATCATTGAAAATTATAGTTATAGTAACTATTTTCTTTGATGTAGTACTCTATAGGACCTGTTTAACTAGTTTGAAACTCAAAATAATGTATTGTAAAACCAACTATTTAAAATAATTAACTATAGCTAAATGATTAAAAATAATTGGTTTTAATATCGGTTAACAGATTTACTTTATAAGTATGGGAAATATAATTAGCAGAAAGCGATAGAAGCACACTTTATCAAATTTTAATTAGGTGATTTTGACTTGGAAATTTCCAATCGGGTTTGTTATCGTGCATAAATTTTCCTTTCATAGAATGTTCTCCGTCGTAACTTACAAGTAGACTATTGTGCTTCCTTAAAATTACATAGAGTAAAGTGGATGATATTTATGCACTTATTCTTAACGACATTAGATAATTTTTATTAGAACAACAAATTCCAAATACAAATTCCAAATACAAATTCAAAGAAAATATTCCAAGAACAAGACTTACTTTATGCTGCAAAGATATTAATACTGTTCGCTCTCACCGGTAAGATGCAAGAAGCATCCAAAGATTTATCCAAACGAGGTTTGTGAGTAACAATGTCATATACGGCTTCAAGTGCAGACTCTAAAGAACCTTGAATCCATGCAGGAAAGCGAGAACAATGTTCCCCAGCAAAGAAGAGAGTGTTTTGAGGTCTTGCTGCTTCTAAATAATTGATTGTGTGCTTCGACTCATCACCATCCCAATGAATTGTACATCCACCAGCACTCCACTTATAATTACCCCAAGCAATGGAAGCTTCATCTACAACCATTCCTTCTTCTTGAATTTCTGGGTGAATTTTTCCAACCACCTTTTTTACGTAATCATAACGTTCTTGCTCCACCATTGCGCCCATTTTGTCGGCATCCTCGCCAATGCTGTAACTTGCTAACATGGTGGTATTACCTTTTACTGAAGGATAGTAAGTTTGACGAATACCTTCACCACTAAAGGATGCTCCACCTCGAATTCCATCTTTTTCCCAAAATCTTTGAGCGCAGTTAAATGCAACTTTTGTCGCTGGACAATAAACTGTGTTATGAATAGATTCCAATTTTTTGCGATCAAAGCCAACTAATTCTAATTTTCTCAATACTGAGAAAGGAATCGTACATAATACATAGTCACAATTACTGCTATAAAATTCTCCATTCTTTTGTAAGGAGACTCTCACACTATTTTTACAAACTTGTAAACCAGTAACTTCAGTATTGCAATTGATATTCCCTTTAATAGAAGCAACAAGGCGATCAATAATTTGTTCTGTTCCTCCTGCAATTTGCAATAGATCGTGACTGGTTTCAATTAAAATATCACTGAGAAACATATCCAGTGCTTGGGAACATTTTGCCCGAAAACTAGGATTTTCCTTAATGAAATTCTGTAAATCTATGGTCTCGCCATCTTCACTAAAGTAAGGTGTCAAATCTAACCGTTCTAATTCACCCATCAAGTGAGTTTGTAAATCCCGTTCCAGACTTTTTCTTAAGCTTTCAGGAGATATCGCATTAACAATCGTTTGTAACCAAGCAGCAAAGAATCTTGTTTGTTCGCTATAACGTTCATCCTTAAAAATTCCTTGATACTGTTCTTGCAAAACTCTAGGTGCATCCTTCATCCGGAAAACTTTTCCTTCCATATTCATCAAAGCGTTTTGTTCCTCAAAAACAGTTACAAACTTACAAAGTTTGTCACCCAATCCCATTTCCCGAACATAGTGGAGAGTATATTCGTGATCTGAGGGGATACGCATTGCACCTAATTCCCCGTAAGCTGCATCTTCACCATCTCCAAAACGGTGAGTCCAAATTCGACCACCGATGCGATCGCTAGCTTCAATAATTTCGACTGTGTGACCTAAACGTTCTAATTCATATGCTGCAACTAAGCCTGCAATACCTGCGCCGAGAATGAGAATTTTCTTACCTGTTGTATGATTCCTCAATCGGCACATATCTAGCATTGTTTGAATATCCATAATTCTGATCCTCTACCTGAGTACAATCTGTATTTTTTAGTTTGCGGCTATCTGACCGCCTCTTTTTATTCGTTAGAGAAAGCGCAAATTTTTTATGCAGCGAAGAAGGAGTAAACAAGGAAATTTTGAGAACTTTTTTGCTTAAATGCTTAGCGTTATTGAATAATTAGCAACTTTACAATTTTAGTAGAGTTCGTTTTTGAACTCACGACAATCTTATTTTTCCTGTATCCTATTTCCAATGCTCAATTCCTAATTTCACCATGCCCCGTCAAGGATATACCTTACCTGTTTTTGCTGTAGCGGCTGCTAAAGCAGCATTGTTACACCTTCAGAACAACATAATTACTCACAATACAGTCAACCTCGATTTACTCCCTGAAGCTGCAGATATTCCTATTCAACAAGTTGCAAATTTAGCAAATGATACTGCTTTAGCTATTACCAATAGCGATCCAGGGGATAACTTAGATATAACCAAAAATACTCCTATCTGGGCTTGGGTAAAGTTATTACCGCGCGAAAATAGAGCAGAAGAATTCATTTTAGAAGCCGGTGAGGGTTTGGGAAAGACAGTAGATGGAGAAGCTGCAATTTATCATTTTGCTCGTCGTTTGTTTGAGGTTAACGTTTCACCTTTAATTTCTCCAGATCGAACAGCTATTATCAGAATTATCCTACCCGAAGGTCGTCAATTAGCCCAACGTACCTCAAACGAAGCATTTGGGATTCTCGAAGGTTTAGCACTATTGGGAACTAGTGGTATTTCCCAACCTTTGAGTGCTGCTGACCATTTGGAGGAATTTCGCGCCGTACTGCGTGAGAAAGTAAAAAATTGTTCCGACTTAGTATTTTGTATTGGTAATAATGGTTTCTCAGTAGCCCAACGCTTACCAATTCCAGAATCAGCCATCATTCCTACGGGTAATTGGTTGGGTGCATTACTTGTGGAAGCAGGGTTGTACAAAGCAAAATCGGTAACTTTATTGGGATATCAAGGAAAGTTAATTAAACTTGCAGGTGGAATTTTTAATACATCTTCTCATATTGCAGATGCCAAGCTGGAAATCATTGCAGCAGCTGTAGTTGAAGCTGGAGGGGACATACAAATAGTTCAAACTGTGTTACAAGCCAAAACGGCTGATGCTGCATACAAAACTTTGGTTGGAGTTCAATTAGCAGATCGGGTTTTTGCTCTTTTGGCTGCTAGAATTGGCGATCGCGCTAAGAAATATGTGCAAAAGTATGCCAGTGTAGAGTTAGATATAAAGGTTATTTTATTCGACCGTCAAGGAAATATTATTCATAATTTAAGTGAGTTCTGAAATTTTGTAGCAACAGACACCTCGTTTGGGACATTATAGTTTTGCTTTCAAGGGAACGAAGAACAGAAAAAAGTCCTAAAAATTATGATGACTGCTATATATTTTGAAAAAATCTCATCATTGGTTTTGCATTGTCCTAGATAAACTAAAACAAAAGAGCAAAGAAGACTATTACTACACCACATTAATTTTGATAGGTAAATTAAGGTTCGTAGTAGCGCTTTAGCGCTTTAATATCAAGACTTTACCGGGGCTATTAGCGTTAGCATGTCCATCAGGACATAGCCCAACTACAAAACCCTCAGAACTTATGTGGTGGAGTACTATTCTTCCTGCTCCACTGAGATTTTAAATTTTGATTTGTTGAAGATAGATAGAATTTAATCCAGTTCCATCCCCAAGATATATTTACTAAATTTTTTATTGTCTAAGGTAAATAAATTTAAATTTATTATCCTATATTTGATTGACTATCAACTATATAAACATCAAAATTCGGGAAGCAACACGAGAAACATTACTGATGTTTCTTAAAATTCTGATTGTATTATTAATACTTTGCAATTCCTGTTCTAACTCAGAAATAGCATTTTCTAATTCTGGCTCCAAAGATTTCATTTTTTCAGCAATGTGTTCTAAATTTTGTTTTTCCAAATTTTGTAATATGCTTACATATTTTTGACGCTCTTTAACAAAATTTACCCTCTTTAATTCATCTGGGTCTTGTTCTAGAGCAAACTGTATCTCTGGCGAAAACAACATCCGCTGTTGTCTCCTCATAAGTTCGATTAGTTTATGAGTTTTTGACATGATTTTAACTTTCCTGAATAATTATTGATTTTTTGCTATTTTCAAGTATTGATAAAAATGAGTCGATATCTTTTAATGAATTATTGAGACGCTGAGAATTGATTTTTCCCTCTACAGAAGCCTGGAAAATATCCTTAAATTCATCTAAAGCTTGGCTTGCATCTGTAAGCTCTTGAATCTGTTGATCCATAAAGAAAATTTTCCTGCGTTCATTAATCCATATATCTGCACTTCTTATGGGATTGCTTGCAATCAAAGGACGAATAATTAGGCGGTTTTCCCTCACTTGCTTCATTTCTTGGGTTCTATGCTTCATGAAGCTACCAATTTCCTTCAGCATTTCCCTTTGTAGGGTTAATTCCCGTAAAATTATTTGATTGCGTTTTTCAAGTTCTTTTCTAATGACACCTTTAATTCGAGAATGTATTGCAAGATTTGTTATGTTACCCACAATACCTTGAATTGGAGGTGTAAAAAACTGACTTTTTTGGATTCTTAAACTAACAGAGTTGATATTATCAGCAATCGCTTCAATTTCTTCTTGAGCTTCTGATGGCGCATCAGATTTCGCAATTTGGTCAAGTTTATTAAAGTATCTTCTTAGTAATTGATTATGTAAACGAATATTATTAATAGTTCGGATCATTTCCCTATCTTGTTTGGAAATATTTTGATATTGCTCGACGGTTTGATTAGCAATTATGTCATCCTCTAATATTCTTTCAGAACTTGAATCCAAATGAAGCTCTCCTGCTGCAAGCAATAGTTTATCAACTGCAGTAGTATATTTATTTCCGGCTTCTGTAAGCTTTTGATATTCTTTACTATAACGACATCCACTTGTTAAAGCTGCAATAATTGCAACTAATAATAATGTTTTTCGCATAATTGTTTGACCTAGATATGACTAACTTCAAATTTGAATTAGTCTTGTTTTTTATAACTATCTATTCATAGTTACAGTGACAAAAACTTATGCAGTAAAAAATATATTTCTCAAATCAAATTTTATTTCAAGTTCATTTTTTATAAATACTAAAACTATATTTATGCCGTTAGTAATTTCTCAAAAATCCTGAATTAAAGGGCTTTGACAGCTTTTTGTTCAATCTCAAAATAGATCAAAAATATAATATAAAACTTAATAAAATATTTTAAGACCTCAACTTAAATCTAAACTTAAATCTAAATTAGTCAATTTAAAGCATATTATTCAAGCACATTAAATGAAGCGTTTATTAATTCTGGGTGGAACAAAGGAAGCATCTCAATTAGCGATTAAAGCCGCAACTATTTCTAATGTAGAAGTAAGGTTATCTGTTGCAGGTCGTACTACTCAAGCTAGGTACCAAGTAGGAGTGACACGAGTTGGTGGTTTTGGTGGTGTTCCAGGCTTAATAAAATATTTGCAGGATGATGCAATTGATATCTTAATTGATGCGACTCATCCATTTGCAGCCAAAATATCTCTGCACGCAGCAGTAGCAGCAAAGGAACTAGATTTACCCAGACTGATGTTGATTCGACCAGAATGGTTATTGCAAGCTGGAGATAACTGGCTTGAGGTTGATAGTATTATAAATGCTGCAAAGATCCTAGAAGAAAATGCAAAACGAGTATTCTTAGCTGTTGGTAGACAACAAATTATCCATTTTGCATATATAGACAATATTTGGTTTTTAATGCGATTAATCGAACCCCCCAAGCAAGATGATTTAATTCCCAAAGGATCGGTAATACTCGATCGCGGACCATTTAAATTAATTAAGGAAAAAGAGTTATTAATCGAACATCAAATTGATACAATTGTCAGTAAAAATAGTGGTGGAGATGCAACAATTGCTAAAATTACTGCTGCACGAGAATTAGGAATCAAAGTTGTTATGGTAAACCGTCCCCAACTTCCCTTAGGAGAACGGGTTAATAATGTTGAGGATGCTTTGAGGTGGTTGCTTTTATTAAAAAATGCATTATGGTGCAGTTCTTTGTTTTTCTTCTCTCAAATCTTACTAGCTAGATAAAGAAAGTTAAAGACGATTTATTTCCACTTTTTTAAAATCTCTCTCCTAAACCAAATTGAATCCGACTTTCTCCATCATTATTAAAACCATAGTCAAGACGAACAGGTCCTAGTGGAGATTGGATGCGAAGACCAGCACCATAACCAAAACCACTACCTGATTTATCTCTTGCACCTCCGGGGTTACCAACAACGCTACTACTACTACCCAAATCTGTTGCAGCATCAAAAAATACAGTTCCACCCAAAAAAGATAATACTGGAAAACGATATTCAGCCGACGCTTGGACAAAACTACGAGCGCTACCCAAATCTCCTTCAGCAAAACCTCGAACAGAATTCAAACCACCAAGGGAAAATGCTTCATAGGGTGGTAAATCGCCAAGAACAGTTCCTGCTTGGAGATTAAAAGCAAAAGCTTGGGGACATTTATCTGTTTTAGAATTAGATTTGGAATTACGACAACCCTTTGTGAATTTGGTTAAATGTGTAGGAACATAAAAGCTATAATTTCCTCGCAGTTTGTTGGATAAAATATTTCCATCTCCAATGGGAATTGATTGTTCGCTACTCAGACTTAAAAAAGAACCTTTTGTGGGACGCAAAGGATTATTACGTTTATCTCTCACTAAAGCTAGGGGTATGCTGAATAAATCATCTTCACCATCACCACTAAAGCTAAGATCGTTTCCTAATTCATCCTTAGCGTTTAAATTCCCATCTGAATCACGAATCGCAATTTTTTGATACTTTAAACCCGCACTTGCGACCCAATCAGACTTTTCAAATACATTTTTACTCAACGGACGACGAAAAATAATATTACCACCGGTACGAAATACTCTAGGGTTATCACCGTTGGGTAGTTCTACATCTGTTTCCCCACCATCAAATATTTGTGAAAAAGAACGTTTTCTAAAAGCACCAACTTTATAAGAAGTTCTGTAAGGATCTCCCGCAATCCAAGGGTCAGAAAAATTAACGTCAAAAGTTAAATCTCGTCGACTAACTTCAACATTTGTACCAAATTTCTGATTTCTACCACCAATATTCTGTGCTTGAAAATTCCCAGAAGCAAATAGTCCACTACGAGAACTGAACCCTCCTGTGGGTGTAAGACTAATATTTTTCCCTTCTCTAAGGTTTACGACTAAAACTACTTTTTGTGGGTCTTTCCCGGGATTAAATTTAAGATTGAGATCATTAAAAATTCCCAAACTTGCAATTCGTTGCAGGTCTTTTTGAGCAACTTCACGCTTGAATACTTGTCCGGGTTTCAATTGCATTTCCCGAGTAATAACGTATTTTTGTGTCCGACCTTTAATTGGTTTACCTTCAGCGTCTTTTTCCTTTCCTTCCTCATTAATAAATTGAATTTTAATGTCTTCTATAATTCCTTCTGCAACTGCTAAAGTTACACTTCCATCAGAATTAAAACTAGGGGGAGCGATCGTCTGAGCTAATACATAACCATTATCCTGATACCACTGATTTAAATTTTTTACTCCTTTTTGAAATTCCCGAAAATTGATTATCTTACCGTACTGTTGGCTAAAACTTTTATCTATTACCTTTTGAGGTACAACATTACTACCCTTTACTGTTACCCTGCGCAGTGTTGGATTGGGTTCAACAACAAAAGTTATCTTTACTCCCAAAGGTGTATCTTTTGGTATTACTCGAACATTAGCAAAGTTACCTATAGCAAATATTGCATTAATATCTTGTTCTAAGCGATCGCGAGTAATGGTTTGACCTGCTTGAACTTGGATTACTTTGGATATTTTCTGTTTTAATTCTTCTTCTACTCCCTCAATTACAACTTCTGAAACCATTACTTGGTCTTGTTCTGGCTTTTGTTTAGTTTCCGTAGAGCTTAAAGAATTATTATTTCTGGAAGTTGTTTGAGCTTTAGCAGCAGGAGTGAAAGAAAAATAATTTAAGGTTGCAGCTGAGAACAAGCTAATACTCAAAAGATACAAATTTTTCATCTAAACTTTTCCTTTTGTAGAATACTTCTTCAAAACAGCCAAAGCTCTAGTTAATCATGGATTGAACAAATCATATATTTGCTTAAGTCATATATAATAGTGACTTAAGTCATGTTATTTGCAGATTTATCTATAGTCGCAACGAAGCAAAATTATGAGTTATTCCAATTGATTTTGTTAATTTATTTCAATATTTGCAATATCTGTAAAATTATTAATTTGCATAATCTGGAAGCGTTCGGAAGTTGTCCCTTAAGATATTAATTCCTAAAGTTTCACCGGTTTGAGTTCCATAAAAAGTTTCCTTACCAAACCAACCTTCATCAATACGGTTAGAAAGTACGATTACCACGGTATTATTAGAATCGGCATACTTTATAAATATGGCATTTTGCGAATCAGTTGCACCATCATGGGAAATAATTTTGCCATATCCTGGTATTTCTTCGGTCACCCATCCATAACCGTAGTAGCTTTTTCCATCTTTATTTTCTTTGATATGAGGTGCAAACAACTTCTTAGTGGATGTTCGAGAAAGAATCAAATTCTTTTCTAGAGCAATATTCCAGAAATAAAGATCCTCTACCGTCGTTAATACACCACCGAAACCAACCAATCCCCAATAAGGACCAGGTCGCTCTGCAGCAGAACCAAAATCTTTTCCGTTATTATAACCATGTGCTACTGTCACTTGGGACCATTGAGGATCGTTATAAAAACCCGTATTAAGCATATTAGCGGGCTTAAATAAGTTGTCTTTTAGATAATCTTGAAAAGACTTACCAGAAACAACTTCAACAATTATTGCAAGTAACCCATAACCAGTATCAGAATATAAATATTTTGTTCCTGGTGAAGTTTTTAATCTAGCTTTGAATACTAATTTTTGTGCTTGTTGACGGCTAAGTTTAGCAAAATCACTATCAAATGCGTATTCTGGAAGACCAGATGAATGGGTTAAGAGTTGGTGTAGAGTAATCTTGGCTTTATCTGACGGAACATCATGAAAAAATTTAGCCAATGTATCTTCAACTTTTAATTTACCCTGTTCTTCTAGATGCAGAATAGCTGCTGCTGTAAATTGTTTGGAAAGAGAACCTGAATCGAAAACTGTTTTAGGTGTAATCGGTATCCTGTTCTTCCGGTCAGCTAAACCATAACCATTTTCAAAAATGATTTTGTCATTTTGACTTACGAGTACTGCACCTGAAAATCCATTTTCCTCAAGTATTTCCAGATACAAACTAATTTTATTTATTCGTTCTGCAGTAGATATATTTCTTACATTGGTAAGTTGATTATCATTTGAAGTCGTTTGATTTTTTGAACTAGTTTGATTATTGAGAAGATTATTTTCTTTAAAAACACACCCATATAAAGAAATCAGTAAACTCGAACAAATCACGACAACCAAACTGGAAGAATAGGATTTGAAAATCATTAGTTCCCTGAAATCTAATTTAATTAAATTTTTACCGACAAATCTCAACCAACTATATTTTAACTCAGTAAAAAATATTTAGATTTAAATATCAATAGTAAATAAATATGCATTTATATTGAAAATAGTTAAATAAGCCCTCCTTAAAAGGAGGGTAGACAAGGAGCAAACATTTTAAAATGTTTATTACTCTATTTACTCGATTAGAAGTGCTCAAAAGGCAAATAGATATAATATAAGTTTGGTAAAATACTTATTGAAAAATAACTAAAAATATTAAAGCATAAATTTATTGGGTCGCATATTGTCTAAAGTAATAAATAGTTATGACTTTAGTCATACTATAAGTTCTATAAAATTGTGCATGATAGCAATTAATAAGTTAATAATCCTGTGTTCGAGGTTGAGTATGATTGATTTAGTAAAAACACCGGACTCTATTCGTCGAACTGTACGCTATATAGAATGGACCTTGATAGTTGTATATTTCTTATTATTCTTACTAAATCGCCGTGATAGCAACTATTATTCTCAATTAATACCCACTTATGCAAATATTATTTATCTTACTTTCTGTTTATTTTTAAGCTTTATATTTCCCATCAATTACCCCAACTGGCAAAGATATATTTATATATTTTTAGAGATAACATCTATTATCTTAGCAAGAGCATTTGGAGCAAACTTTGAAATATTACTTTATCTTGTATTAGTCAAAAGTTGTTTTCTTGTAAATAGAAAAAAAGTTATTATTATTGCATTTGTATCAGGTATATTTTGGAATATTGCCCTAGGTTTGAGTCTACCTGATATTTTAAAATTTCAGTTCAAGAATATTAATAAAATTCTCGATGAACTCTCTGACACTAATTTTGTTATCATCAGGATTATAATTAACAATACTGGTGTTTATCTAGCGGCGAGTACTTTTGTTATATTATTTAGTTTTGTCATATTAGCAGAACAAAAAAGTCGTCAACAGGCAGAAGAACTAACAAAAAGAGTTGAAAGTTTGGCTGCAAATTTAGAACGTAATCGCATTGCAAGAGAAATTCACGATTCATTAGGTCATTCTTTAACTACTTTAGATGTACAACTAGAACTTGCTCAAAGATTATACGAGCAAGATCCAATCAAAGCTGCAAAATCTTTAGATATAGCCAAAGAATTAAGTAGTCAATGTTTAGATGAAGTACGACGTTCTGTTCAAACTATGCGCCAGTCAAATTTTAATTTAAGTGAAGCACTTAAGACATTAGCGCAAAAAGTAGAACGAAATCAATCTTTTGTAGTACGAGTAAATGTAAAACTACCGCACCTACCAGTTCAAATTAGTCATCAACTTTATTGCATTGTTCAAGAAGGATTCACAAACATCCAAAAACATGCTGAGTCTAAGTTGGTCACCCTGAATGCAAACAAAGATTCTAATGGAATACTTTTGGAATTAAGAGATGATGGTCGAGGTTTTAATATTAACGCACATCATACAGGTTTTGGATTACGGGGAATGCAAGAAAGGGTAAACATTTTAGGTGGAGAACTGACAATTAAGAGTTATCCCGAACAAGGGACAAAAATTCTGGTTTGGATTCCTGTTTGAGGATTTTTGCAAGGAAGAGTAATATATGTCACCCTTATAATTCCTCAATAACTTTAGAATGGTTCAAAACAAAATAACTCGACTAGGACTTACGTACTTATAAGCAATTTCTAATATTGGAATTTCTAATATTTGGAAGTTGTAATTTTATGTGCGTAAATTTCCGGTAACCTTGTATCTTAATTACTCCAATTACCTCGTACGCCAATAATTATTGTTGATTATAAAGCAAATTTATAGTGGCTACAATCGCAAAGAAATATTGGGTTCATCTCACATGAAGCAAATGTATTATTGCGAATAACTAGAGGATAAGATTTTCACATTACTAGGTAAGGTGGGTGTTTTTACGAAAGTGAGACGCTCCCGAAATATTCTCATTTTATCTGTACATTTATAAAAAACATGAGGTATAAATGGAAACTACTAATGACACACAAACATTATTTCAGAAAGTCAAAGTCAAAAGCGATCGCTCGCAGAATCTATATTTGATGTTCCTCATACAACAAGGTTTCCAGAAAATACAGAAAAATATTTTTGTTAAAGGCTAAAGTTCTAAGGGCTAAAGTTTTGGATCTTTGATTATTTAAAGTTTTAAGTAGAAAGGTTTGGGTGTCATCAGAGCCAAGTTTCCCATATTTCCCATCATTGAATTTACACAGGATTTATGAAAATAAAGCAGATTTTTGTCTCTGGGATTCGTAATACTCTTGCTTTGAGCATCGCATCGACCACAATTGGAGGAACAATATTAGGGATTGCAATTTCTTCCTCTGACGCACAAACAGCAGTTCTCAACAGTAAAAATCCTACCAGTCAGATAAATCTTCGCTTAGCACCTAGCACCCTATCCGATGCTGTTGATTACGGTAGATCTGGCGATCGGGTAATCATCCGCAATAATACAGAGGGAATGGATGGCTTTACTTGGTACTATGTCAAGTTACAGGAAACTGGTATCACTGGTTGGGTCAGAGGTGATTTAGTTGCGAGGGGAAACCGGGATAAAAGTGTCGAACACAGAAGTAACATTATTCCTATCCCACCGGAAAATTACAATGGAATAAATAGACAAGGAATAAATACTTCAAGTTCTAGATATATAAACCCAACAGTAAATAGTTATAGAAAAGAACAAAATTATCAACAAGCTTACATCACACCAAATATATATACACCTGAAGAAATTAATTATTTTCTTGAAATAGCACTTGGTGCTGAATTTTCTGCAGGTTCCAATCTGATCAGAAAATGGGATAGGGATTTAAGAATTAAAATCATCGGTTCCCCAACCCCTGAAGACTTAAATACTTTGAAAAGCGTAATTAATGAAATTAATAGTTTAGTATCCGGAATAAAATTGAATATAGTTGACAATAAACCGAATGTAAAAATTCATTTTGTTCCCGTATCTCAGTTTCGGCGGTACGAACCTAATTATCAACCAGGAAATTATGGCTATGCTTGGACTAACTGGAATCAAAATAATACTATAAATAGTGCAAACATTTTGATCGCAAGTGCTGGGGTAAATCAACAAGAACGATCGCACTTAATTAGAGAAGAATTGACCCAATCTTTGGGACTTCTAAGAGATTCTTATAAATATAAAAATAGTATTTTTTATCAACCTTGGACTGACACAAATAGATATTCTCAAATTGATAAAAAAGTTATACAAATACTCTATCAACCACAAATTCGTCCTGGAATGACTAAATCGCAGGTTATAAATTTTTTTAAAAGAACTTAAGAGTTGATAATAAAAACATTTAACAGGAAGGACTATTTGGTTGTTTTCATTACAGCAATAGTTACTAATTTCAATCCTATAGCAATCATATTTGATTTTCGTAAATGATTTAGGATTGCTATAGTTTAATTAAAAACATATTCACTGTGAAGCAGCTTACTGATCGATTCGTACGCAAGGATTTTCGCTAGAAGATGGAGGATCGGAAAAAACAGCCATAGTATTGTATTCTGGCATTCCGTCTCCATAAATCACGCGAAAAGTATATAATTTTCTCCTACCTCCTCCTTCCGTGACCACAGTTAACAGAGTTTTGGAATTATTACTTCGAGGGGGAAGACCGGGAATATCGAGTTTTTCAATCCGTCGCATGTGAATTACGCTAGCTGCTGAATTTTCACAATCTCCTCCTTCTTGTCCGCCAAAATTCACACACATGGGACCATCAAAATCTAAGGTGACCTCTGAGGGATCGTCTAACCAAACTTTTTTGATAGTTTCACCTGCGGGAATAAAGCTTAAATTTGTACCGTTTTGATACCAAACTTTTACACTGGGTATTGCTCCTCCCAAACCCTGTGCTTGACATGAAAAAATGGAACGGAGAACAGCATTATTAGCAAGTACACGATTGGTAACGCACAATCCTACTGTTAAAAAAAGTAGAGATGTTAATGGGAGAAAATAAGAACTTTTGACGATATTCCGGCAAAAATTAATGTATTCTTTCATCGGCTGCACCTAGATTCTGCCCTGTATTTTCCTGGGATTTATTTACTGAACAATTATTTTTTCTAAGTTAGAATTATTCATCAATAATTTCGTTACGTTAGGATACACCCAACTGTGCCCTCATTCAAAGTATATTTTTGATGTAAAACTCCTTTATTTAAAATTGAACTTCCTTAAACAATAAACTCAAATTGCCTCAGCACTACAAACTACAAGCGAACTTCTTGGTTGACATAAACCTCAACTTCTTTACCTGCTTTGAGAAACCAAATATCACTTTTTCGATTTATGCGCGAAATTGCTTGTTGGTTGCGACGAGTAACTTGGGGAACTAAACTTCTCATCCCACCTTCTAAAATTCCAGCCGTGATGTTGGGATCGTTATTATTAGTTTCTGAAAAAACAGCACCTTCGTCACGAACAATTCTAGTTTCAGTGCGGTTAAATAATTGAGCTGCTCTTCCCAATCCACCCAAACCAAATGTTAGCGCATCCCTTCCAGCAATCGATGAACCCTTGTTGGGATAACTCTTAGCCATTAAAGGTTTACCTTCAGGAGCGCGAATTGTTAGAGCATTTGGTGATAGACTTTTTTCAATTAATTCATCTTTATCTTTAACTAACAATTTGGTGACATTAAGTCGCATTAAACCTCTGTCTGATATTGAACTGACTTGAGTTAGAATTTCGCTACCTGCGGGTACTATAACCTCACCATCTCTTGCTTTGAGTGGTTCTTCTAAACGTACGACAAATACATTGTTGTCTGTGCTAGAGTTATCACTATTTCCGCTACTTCTACTTCTACTTCTACTTCTCCCCCGGGATTTTGTTGTTTCGCCAAAAATAGCGGTTGCAATTACGGCTTCAGCACTACTACCAACAACTGTACGTTTACCACTTCCCGATCTTCTTGATGTACTTGGTTTTGGCGTTACCTTTGATTTCGGACGACTGACGAGGGGTTCAACTTTTCTTTTTGGTGCAGATGCTGTTTTTACAGTATTTTGCTTGCTAATATCTTGAGTCACCATCCCATAACTACCCAACTTCGCCAATTTTTGCCATTTCTGCATTGGATCTGGATCTGGTGTTGGATCTGGTGTTGCTACTGGTTGTGGGGGTGGAGGTTCTGGAAGTGCAGGTTGAGTTTGATTAATCTCAACAGGTCGGGGTTCTCGTATTACTCGGGTAATAACCTCAGGTGGAGAAATATTTTGTGTAGGTTTGGGGGGTTTCGGTGGTGAAGGTTTATTTACAACTTCAGGTTTTGGTTTGTTTCTTCTAAGTTGTTGTTGTGCATTTTTGACTGCTTCTGCTTGTTTCGCAAGCGCAAGTTTGGTTTTGAGTGTATCTACTTCTGTTTCTAGTTGTTCGAGACGATTTGGGGTTTTAACTTGAGGTGGTTGAACAGTAACATTTTTTTTAACTTGCTGTTTTCCACCCCCACCCATAATTTGTGATAAAAATCCTCCAGCAAATAGGACAGCTACTAAAGTACTAGCACCAACTAAACCAGCTTTTGCAAAAGGATTTGCAGACAGGGATTGTTTGGTACGAACTGAGTTTGGATCTGGAGTTTCTTTGCTGACTTCTATTCGTTGGTTTTCTGATATCGCTTCTGTTAGGGATGTTTCCTTGATTTGGGAACTGGGTGATGTTACTTCTTCTTCTAAACCAACTAACTTGGCGATACGCGATTCCCATTCAGAAATATCTGTACTTGAAGGAGAATTGTCAATATCGGTCACAGTTGAATTTCGGGAAGATACAGGGGTAGAGATTTGATTTTTTGGCTTCATAGTTAAGTTCTTATTGATTTAGTTAATTTCTTATTTGTTTACTTTACATTTTTTTACTTGTAGAACATTTTTTATCTTTTAGTTCGCAGATATTATAAATTTCTAGCCTTGCTTCCCGTAAGCCACTAATTGCTAAATTAGCTGGTATCCCTGATTGATCTGCAGTGGCTTTAGTTGTTTCTATTGCTCGTACAAAAATCTGTTTATTAAAAGGAATAGAAGTACCTGTTTTTTCTGCGCCTTTAAAAGTTAAATAATTTGCATAAATATCGACTTTCCAGTTCCCCTTACTAACTTCTTCTGGTTGGGATATTCTTGCGATCGCTAGAACATTTTCTGTATTTCGCAAATTCCTATCTAACCCATAGTCGAAGCCCATATTATTATTCTTAGAATTTAATTTTTGCCTCAAATCTTCACTTAGTAGTGGAGAAGTTATTTCCTTAATTAAGCTTGGAGGTAAATTATTGGAAGAAGTTAATATTAAAGTCATAGCTTCACCCACAAAGCGACGAATAGTTTGTTGATTGCGTTCTAAATTATCGGTAGCAGCTACTGCAATTGTTCGACCATCAACTAATTGAACTAAGGTTTCCGGCAAGGTTTTACGTTTTACCTGCTGCAGCATTGTGTTATGGAACATTAATATCAGCACCGTGAACAAATGTAAGCTAAAAGTTCCAATAACAAATAAAGGAATAAGATTATTATTATTTTTTTTAGGATTTAAAGAACGCATTTGATATGCTCCAATCGACCCAAGTTTTTGTAATTTATAGTAGTAAGTATATAGTTAGGAGATTAGATTTTACTGAGAATAGAACAAAGAACAGGGAACGAGGAACAGAGGGGTAAGAAAAATTACCTAAATCAAAAGCTTAGTACTAATCTCAATGGAAATAATCATATCAAATACAAAGCTTTGGTTTTTTAATGATTCAGACTTAAATAATTTAAATTTAAAGTGCTAAATTTAAATAAAATCAAACTTCAAGTTACACTTAAACTCAAACCCAGACTCAAAATTTAAATATTGATGGGAAATTTGAAACTAAAATTTTACTTTACAGCGCAACCATCTTTGTTTCGCTGTTTTATCATATTCATCAGTCAGACATAAATCGCGAATTTCATAGATTTCTAAGCTATCCGAACGCACGCTATAAATAGCTTGTTGTAAATCTGTAATTTGCTGTGTCAAAGGATGTTTAAAACTATCTATTGATTGTACTATTACATCTTTATTAAAAGGGATTATAACTTTTTTATTGTCACGACCCTTAGTTTGGATTAGATTTGCAACGATTCCTACTCGCCACTTATCCGGTGCAATTTTTTCTGGAGGATAGATTTGAGTAATATCTAACTTGGCTGACATTTTTCGTTCTGGTCGGTCGGAAAAGACCTCAGGTGGAGTCATTTCAGCAATTTGACTTAAAAAACCTTTACGAAAATCCTCTGCGAATGCAAAACTAGCCAACCAACTACTAGTCGCAACTCTTTTAACACCTCCGGATGGTGTCTTAATTAAAATTCCCAAATCAGATTGAGGTTTTGAAACTTGTTCAATAGTTCGGGGAGGTAAATTTCCCGACCAGTTAAAAATTGACACCATTGTTTTACTAACAAATTGGCGGATTGCTTCTGGTTCCCTAGCCAGAGTGTCTATGGTTTTTATCGGCTTCCCATTGACTAATTGTACGAAAGTAGGCGGCTTTTGCAGACTTAACTGTCGAACAGTAAATCCTTGCAGAATTAAAATAAATAAAGTCAATAAATGTAAACTGAATGTTGCGATCGCAAATACAGCGAGAACATTTACTACTTGTTTTTTTTGTTTTAGTAGTTGCACCATTTTGATTGGGAATTAGTGATTTGGGATTGGGGATCTGCGACTGGGGTTAGCAAAGCGTCACGCTAACGCCAACAGCTAACTCTCAATCTCTAAACTTTTTCACTGACCCAAGAGCTTGTGTTACTGATTGCGTTAAAAACAGCAAATCCCCCTGAAGCTGCAATTAACAAAGATAAAATCGGTGCTAAAACTCCCAGGAAAATCATAAACCACATCAAGTCTACATTGGTATTAGGATTTGAAGATGTTCCATTTACGATCGCACTTGAAGTTAAAATTGCAATAATGTTGAAAGAAATTTTGGCAATTCCCATAGCGATAAATCCTGTAACCCATGCAAATATTGGTTTTCCAGCTACAGGTAATAATGAACCACCCACAGCTAACGGACCCAATGCTGCCACAAGTAACATTGTAACTTCTATCAAGTTTTGAAAAGCAGACTGTAAAGAAATCAGAAAGCTTTTTATACTTGGTTGAATAGTGGAACCAAGGAGAGAATTAAAGGCAAATTCTGAAACATTATTAGGATTTAAGGTAATTTGATTAACCTGTTCTTCCAACCTTACAATCCAAGGACGATCGCCATATAAATCTCGGTATTCTTGCCAAAGAGTATCAGTTTTTTCAGTTGCCTTAGTAAAACACTGAACCCTCTGTTCGCCAGATAAAGATTGACAAGGACGCAAAAAAGAAGCTACAACCTCTTCGGCGACGCTCATACTTAATGCTTGTTGATAATATTGGTCTGCATCTCCAATTCTTACCACCTGTTGATTAATACTATTAATGTAATTTCTAACACCTAAAGTTAAGCTAGAAAGAACTGAACCATTACCAGTATTAGTTAATAATAGAACTACAATAAACGGCCAAATCAAACTCGATATAGGGCGGGAGTATTCGCTGTAAATTAAATCTTTAAGCCACTGCATCATAAAAAATAGCAGGGTACCCACCGCAAAAAAAACGCCAAGATTTGTTAAGGAACCATATAAATTTTCACTGCTATTATTTTGCAATAAATTTAACCATTGTTCGTCCCAAGCTTCAGCGATACTACGTGCAGTTGTTGCACCATCACCAATAATTTCATCAACACCAGTTTGAGCCAATATCTTGATATACATTTTTGGGGATTAGGGATTGAGGACAAGTCAAAAGTAAAAAGTCATTAGCGTTCGCCGCAGGCGCATCTCAGCGTGTCCGTAGGACATAAGTCAAAAAATAATTGACCAATTAACCATTACTCCTTACTTGTTACTTACTTGTTACTCATTACTTGTTACTCATTACTTATTACTTATTACTCATTACTTATTACTCATTACTCATTACTTATTACTTATTACTTATTACTTATTACTCATTTTCTTCTCTACCAAATAAATCTGATTGGGAACTAGCTCTTAAAAGTCTAGCAACAGATGCAGCTGAGTCAACGCGACGCGCATTATTTGCTTCTTCTACTTGTTGGGAAATATTTGCCAAGTTTAAATTAGAATACTGTAGATATTGATTTTGTTTAATATTTTGACCTAAAGATTCTGCAATCATTCTT
>JGI1201J43222_100165_pt1 | contig 22445 bp, 10 predicted proteins | sample MastesBC008_FD_43222 | JGI IMG/M metagenome (IMG submission 43222) | reverse complement strand
AATTAGAAGTTTTTGAATTAGAAGTTTTTGAATTAGAAGTTTCCGAATTAGAAGTTTTTGAACTGGAAGTTTCCGAACTAGAAGTTTTTGAACTAAGGAGCGACCGCGTTAAACCATCCTGAGTTGTCCACTCAAGCTTGAGATAATGTTCTAAAAGTCTCAGTAATTCTTCAAAATTTAAAGGTTTTGCGAGGAAAGCATTTGCTCCTGCTTGGTAACATTGGGATTCATCGGCAGAAAGGGTACTGGCAGAAACCATAATAATGGGTAAACCCTGCCAAGCTGATTCTTGTCTCAGGATTCGGGTTACTTCCCAACCATCCATTTCAGGCATTATCAAATCTAAAATGATTAAGTCTGGCTGATGCTTTTCGGTTTTAGCAATCGCCTCAGTTCCCGAACTCCCTTGGATGACTTCAAAGCCCAGAGGTGTCAAAAAACTAACTAAAACTTCTAGATTATTATCTAAATCATCTACGATTAAAATTTTACGCTTTGCTCCTTGATAGCCAGTAATCTTAAGATTATTAGTCTTATCTGCTAGCGACTCTACAGAATATTGCCCATGAGCAAAATTTATGTCAAACCAAAATTCGCTTCCTTCTCCAAAAGTGCTGGTAACGTAAATTTTACTACCCATCTGTTCGGCAATACTTTGACTGATGCTCAAACCAAGTCCTGTACCTTCTTGAGATGATTGATGATGGTCTAATTGCTGGAAAGGTAAAAAGATTTCTGTTAACTTATCTGAGGGAATACCTATTCCTGTATCTGCAATATGAAAACGAATTTTATCAGCGTTATCTGTCTCGATCGCATCCCGGTTGTCTTTAGTAAAATCTCGAACATAGCCGACGCTAAAAGTGACTTTTCCTCTAGGGGTAAATTTAACTGCATTACTCAGAAGATTGAGTAGGAGTTGACGCAAACGAGTTTCATCTCCTCGTACTATTGGGGGTAAATCCGAAAGAATAAGATGCTCAAATTCAATTCCCTTTTGCTGACAACGAATACGAATCATTGCTTCTAAATTATTTAAAAACGAAGACAGAATAAAATCTGTTGATTCTAAATTGAGTTTTCCTGCTTCAATTTTGGCAATATAGAGAATGTCATTAATCAAAGTCAGCAAATGTTGACCAGAACGCTGAATCACCTCAATTCCTCGTTGCTGTTTTGCATTAAAACCTATTTCTTGTTGGAGAATTTGGGCAAATCCCAAAATTGCATTCAGAGGAGTTCGTAATTCATGACTAGTATGAGCAATGAAAGCGCTTTTAGCTTGATTCGCCGCTTCCGCTGTTTCTTTGGCTTGTTGTAATTGTAAGGATTGGTTTTGAATTTGGGTAAATAGATCGACCTGAGCGATGGAGATACCTAATTGAATACCAGTTTGAGTTAGCAGACGAACTTCTCCATCTTTCCACTGACGGGGATATGTGTTTTGATAAGCCGCGAGCAATCCCCAAAGTGTATCGCCTTGAAAAACAGGAGCAATGCAAAAGGCTTTTACTTGTAATTGTTGGTAAATTTCGCGGTGACAATCGCTAAAATCGGCTTCATCAATATTATCAATAGCACAAGTTTCGTGATTCTTATATCTACCCCCTGCGGTTTCTTGCAAATAGGTATCATTCCAAGGGTTTTGTAATAGATCTCCTCCTATAAGGGGAATGCAACCATTAGCCATTGATTCGGTAACAAACTCCCCACCATAATTAGAGTTAAATTGATACAGGGCAACGCGATCGCATTTTAAAGTTTCTCGTATTTTTGTGGTTGTAGTCTGGAATATTTCGTCTAAATCTAGAGTTTGGCGGATTTTTTCAACTAAACTAAGCAAAGTTCTTTCTCTGGCTGCCCCTTCCCTTAATTCTAATTCGGTATGTTTTTGTTCGCTGATATCCGTAGAAATCCCACAAATAGCATAAACTTCGCCATTATTATCAATTAAAGGTGCTTTATTAGAAATATAGGTGCGAAGGCTACCGTCAGCCACAGGAATTTCTTCTTCAAATTGTAAAACTGATTTGTCAGCTAAAACTTGCCGGTCGTTAGCGTTTAACACATCAGCAATCTGCTCGGGAAAAATATCGCGAGTACTACTACCTAAAATTTGTTCTTCGGTTAGATTCAGTAATTCCAAATACTGTCGATTAACTAGTAAATATCGCCCTTGGGTATTCTTGAGATAAACCATCGAAGAAGTTGTAGCTAAAATTGCTCTTAATCTCACTTCTGATTTTTGTAGAGCTTGAGTCCGTTCTTCTACTCTTTGTTCTAATTTTTGATTGAGTTGACGTAATTGTAGTTGAGATTCTTTGAGTTCTTCATTAACTAAGTAAATTTGTTGCTGAATGGTTTTGAGTTCGTCAACATCAATGAAAGAAATTACTACCCCATCTAAATGACCATCTTCGAGCAGATAGGGATTAATTCGCATCAATAAATAAAAATCCTCTTCCACTAACTTAACTTCTTTATCTAAACCTTTTTGGCTTTCAATGACTGCTTTGAGTAATTCGAGCAGATTAGGGCAGTTAAGATTATGGGTAATGTGTTTTAGGGGACGATTAATATCTGCTTCAACTAAATTAATAGCAACAGTAGCTGCGGGAGTAAACTTACGAATTTTTAAATCTCGATCTAAGAATACCACCCCGATATTCGTGCTCCGCAGCAAATTATCAATATCATTATTCAATTCAGTTAATTCGCCGATTTTTGATTGATATTCTGCATTAACCGTATATAGTTCTTCATTCACTGAATGTAGCTCTTCATTAGTGCTTTGCAACTCCTCATTAGAAGCTGTCAACTCTTCATTGGTAGCCTGCTGTTCTTCGTTAGTAGTTTCTAGTTCTTCAATTACTGCTTGCAGATTCTCACGGGTTTGCTGTAGCTCATACTCTAATTCTATAATTCTTTGGGAAGCTTCAGCATCAGCCTCAAACCTCTCTCCTGAAGGTTGATGGAAGACTTCATCTTCCTGAATGACAATGGAAAAAAAATCCGAGGCTAATTTATTGCTTTCATGATAAGTGACCTCCAGTTTCAGGCTACATTCCCGATTTTCTAATTCTATTTTAATACCCGTATAAGATACTGGCGATCGCTCTCGCTTTGCACGATGAAGAGCTGTAATTAAAGGCAATTGTAGATCGCGAACGATCATTTTAGTAATATCAGTTGTCGTTTTCCCAGAAGGTACCTTCAGAACGTTAATACCATCATTGGTAAAGGAATGAAACATCTTATGTTCGCGATCTACTAAAAAACAGGTAGCCTTGTATTTCTCTAAAAAAGCGCTCAAGGTTCTATCCAAAATCGGTTCGAGATGATTTTCCGATTGGTTTTTTGATGGAACATAAGTAAGTAGTTGACGGGATATTTTTTCAACACCCCTAATGGGTATATTCAGTTTGACATCTCGCCGTTTTTGATAAATTTTGTTTTTTTTATCTAGGTGCTGAAATTCTGGTTCGATGTGACCTAAAGTTTCTGCTTCTCCCAGAAATAAAACTCCTTTAGATACCAAAGAAAAATGAAGATTGCGTAATACTTGTTGCTGTAAATCTGACTGCAAATATATCAATACATTGCGACAGCTAATTAAATTCATCCGGGTAAACCCGGCATCCTTAGTAATATCGTGGGGTGCAAATAATAATTTTTCTCTTAGTTTACGAATTACTTGTAAACAATTATCCTTCCGCAAAAAATAACGTTCCAATCGTTGGGGATTAATGTCGTTACTAATGCTTTGGGGATAAATACCCTGGGTAGCTTTTTCTAATGCTGTCTTATCGATATCAGTGGCGAAAATTTTAAATCTTACTGGTTTATTGGATTTAGTAACCGCTTCATCAAGCAACATTGCCAGAGAATAGGCTTCTTCCCCAGTTGCACAAGCAGTCACCCAACAACGTAACTCTTCTTGAGGATTGGCTTTAGCTATTAATTGGGGAATCACCTCAGTTTCCAAAAAATTCCACGCCAGTGGATCGCGAAAAAATTGAGTTACGCTGATCAGCAAATCGTGCCGTAAAATTGCCCGTTCTTGGGAGGAGTTTTCTAACAGATGAATAAACTCATCTAGATTGTTACAACCACTTATCAAATAGCGGCGGTGGATCCGTCGAGAGAGAGTACTAGTTTTGTAATGAGAAAAATCGGTTTGCTCGTGCTGTGCCAAAATATTGGCAATACGTTCCAAGTTATGGGGTTTGAACAATCCTACTGGGTTAGTATCACTTTTATCTGGCGAATTAGGCGATTGTACCAACTGATAGATCGTCTGAGCTAATTTTTGGGGTGATAAAATTCTATCTACTACTCCCGTAGCGATGGCTGTTCGAGGCATGCCATCAAATTCAGCAGTTGTGGGTTCTTGTACCATTGCAAACCCTCCTGCTTCATTAATTGCCCTTAAACCCTTTGTTCCGTCGCTACCAGTCCCCGACAAAATCACACCAATCCCTCTTTCCCCATAGTTTTTAGCCAAAGATTCTAAGAAAATATCGATGGGAAAGTTCAGTCCGTGACGGTTGCGCTCTTCTTGCTCTAATAAATGTAGCTTTCCATTTTTTAAGACTAAATTTTTACCCGGAGGAATCAAATACACTGAATTCCTTTGCAATTTCATTCCTTCTGTTACCCGATATATTTCCATACGGGTACGTCGCTCTAGTAATTCCTTCATCAAACTTTTGAAGTCTGGTGACAGGTGCTGAACTACTACAAAAGCAGCTCCGCTGTCCGTTGGCATATGCTCGAAGAACTCCTCTAGGGCGCGGAGTCCACCTGCTGATGCACCAATACCGACAACAAAAAAATTTCCCTTTTGCTCGGAAGTGGATGAATTTACACCAGATTCATATTCTGACATAAACGACTATCTAGAAAAGTAGCGACTATCGTCATATAATATAATCCTATTAATTAAATCTTCCTATATCTTGATTTATCTTAAGTATTTGGGATTTAGAATTTGAGATTTAGACTGACAATCTTAATCTAGTTGAAAATTTTAGTTAGTTGAAAATTTTAGTTAGTTGAAAATTTTAGTTAGTTGAAAATTTTAGTTAGTTGAAAATTTTAGTCCTTATTTACTTAACCAAGAATACTGGCAAATAAGATTACTATACTTTAAATCCTTTTTTCTCATATTCACTGCGCTTTTTTTTGGTTCCGATGTTGACTTGATATTTTCGACTTTAGGATTAGGGATACGAGCTTTGTTTATCTGCCTTTGGACGCACTGCGTGTTTGGACGCACTACGTGAACAGCTTGCTGCGTGCAAACGGCGAAAGGAAGAAGGAATATATTAGCCCAGGGTTACGTTAGTAAAAAGAATTAAACTTAATAAAAATACCACAATCGTTTGTATGCACTACGTGAACGCCTTGCGGGCGCATCCAAATACTTTCTTCCTTGAGCTAAGTGGGTTTAAAACCCCAACTAATTGACCTTCTTCCTTCTTTATTTATGATATTTTGTCTCTATTTATCTAAATATTTAGTAATATTTTTCAGAGATATAAGATTAATATTTGATTTATCTGCAGCATTAAATTAGATTTGTCTTTCAATGGCTAAATTTGTATACACTTGCATTTGTTTGGAGATAGATAATTTACCCTCTTGAGTTTTTAGTTTATTGTGTAGGTCACTATCTTTTCCTTTTTGTTTAATTCATGTCTAATTTTTACAACTAGATGGAGATTATATTTTATCTATAGTTAACATAAAGTAAGTAAATAAACAGCTGTTCTATATTAGGATAATAAATTAAAATTCTATTCTTTATTTATTGGTGATAATTCAAACACTGACGAGTTATTTTAACAAAAACAAACGTAAAAAAACAAACTTGCACTGATAATACATTCTACCTTTGGGACGAAAGTAAGATTTGTGCAAAATTAATGATAGTAGGGATGTAAAAATGCAAAACTTAGTAAGTTTAAAGTTTGGTGATGGTTGTTTTGAACGAGGTTTTAGTAACAATATTAACATTGTAAAGATAATTAGTAGTAATAGCGAATCTACCACACGACAAATTCAACTCCCTCCAGCACCTGAAATCCCTGTATCATATCAAAAATGGAAAAACAGCTACACCAGCTTAGTTAATCCTGTGAGAATGGGTTTTAAGCTTAAGCAAACTACTAACTTTTCCTGGTTTGACGAATATCAAGAATGCGATCAACTTGCCGAAGATTTACGTTTTCAATTAAATGATTGGCTTTCAAATCTAAAATTACAATTAAAATCATTAATTGAATTAAATTTCGATTCAGAAACTATACTTAATATCAATACTCAGGATATTACATCTCAATTAACCAAGGATATTTTGCATCGGTTACCCTGGCGAGAATGGGACTATTTTCCAGGCAATTACTGTGTAGAAGTTGCTTTATATTTAAATGAATCAGAACATAAAATTACAAGCCAGAAACATGAGGAAGTATTTAGAAGAGTTAGGATTACCAGCATTTTTGGTGATGGTCGCAATATAGATATCGATACCGATAAAAAACTAATTGAAAAGTTAAAGCCACGGGGAGCAGAATTAATTTTGCTCTCACAACCAAAACGTCCAGAATTAATTCAGCTATGGGATGAACCCTGCGATATTCTATTTTATAGTGGCCATAGTCAAACGGATCGAAAAAATCAGGTAGCTTCTATTGAAATTAATCAGCGAGAAAATTTAAGTATTGCAGAAATTAGGAATACTTTCCGTGAAGCGATCAGTCCTACGGGTGCATCGAATACCAAAGGTTTGAAATTAGCAATTTTCAATTCTTGCGATGGACTTGGTTTAGCCGAACAACTGTCAGATTTGAAATTACCTTACATTATTGTTTGGCGGGAAGCCGTTCCAGATAAAATTGCTCAATATTTTCTCGAGTATTTTCTGGTTTCTTTTGCTCGGGGTAAGTCTTTATTTGCTTCCATGCGAGATGCAAGGATCAAACTCCAAGAACTTAAAGATATTGAAGATACTAAAAACCAACTTCCAGGAGTAAACTGGTTACCGATTATCTGTCAAAATACTACAGAACCACCACCGACCTGGGAAGATTTGGGTGGACTTACCGGTAAACTTCCCGATTCTCCCTATAAGGGTCTATCTGCTTTTCGAGAAGAAGATGCAGGATTATTCTTTGGTAGAGATCGGTTTATCGCAGATTTAGTTAAAGCTGTGTTGAATAAACCTTTAGTTCCTGTAGTTGGGGCTTCTGGAAGTGGTAAATCTTCTGTTGTGTTTGCGGGTTTAGTCCCTCAGTTGAAAAATAACCATCGAGTGAAGATTGTATCTTTTCGCCCGGGGAAAAATCCTTTTGATGCACTAGCTGTAGCTCTGAGCGCCCACTATAAATCCCAAGAGCCAGAACATAGTAAAGAGGAGGACACCACCACAGGAAACAGTTATAGGTTAAAGGAATTGGCATTGGAAATCGATCTGCATGACGATGAGAAAAAATTACGCAAAATTGTGGAAAACATCGTCAATTCTAGTACCTCCAGCCCATTGGAACGCTTAGTATTAATTGCCGATCAATTTGAAGAAATATATACTTTGGCTGCACAAGAACAGCGTCAAAAGTTTTTAAATACATTACTTTATGCAATTAAATTTACTCCAGGTTTTACTTTAGTGTTCACCCTCAGGGCTGATTTCATGGGGAAAGTACTGGATTATCAACCAATGGGTGAAAATTTGCAGACATACCCACCAATGTTACTTACCCCCATGAAACCTTCTGAATTGCGGGTAGCAATAGAAAAACCGGCAGAAAAAATGAAGGTAGAATTAGAACAAGGGTTAACTAGTAAGTTAATTGACGATCTAGGAAAGCAGCCAGGGCGTTTACCTTTGTTGGAGTTCACCCTGACGCAACTTTGGCAAAAACCAAATAAATGGTATCTTACTCATCGCGCTTATGGGGAAATTGGTGGTTTAGATAAAGCCCTAGCCAAATATGCAGATTCAGTATTACAGCCCCTATCTGTTGCAGAAAAACAACAAGCCGAACGGATATTTATTCAATTGCTACGTCCTGGGGAGGGTACGGAAGATACCAAACGGATGGCGACTCGTGCAGAAGTAGGAGAAAATAACTGGAATCTAGTCAAATGCTTAGCTGATCGCCGTTTAGTAGTAACTGGATGGGATAAAACAAATCAAGTTGAAACCGTAGAAATTATCCATGAAGCCTTGATTCGGGAGTGGGGGACCTTACGGGATTGGATCGAACGCAACCGTGAGTTTCGAATTTGGCAAGAACGTTTGAAACCGGAAGTACGCCAATGGGAAAATAAAAAGTACGATCCAGAAGCCTTATTACAAGGTACTCGATTGGCGGTCGCTCAAGATTGGTTAAAACAACGTCCTGAGGAATTGACGTTAGTAGAGCAAGATTTTATCTGTGCTAGTGTCAGACAAAGAAATAAAGAACGACGCAAACACAAACGCGGACGACACCTGACTATTTCTGGATTGGTTAGTGGTTTGATGTTAGTTTCCACCTTTGCTGGTATCAGTGAAATTCGTAGGACTGATGCTGAAGTTGAGAAAATAAGCAGTATTGCGGAAAAGTTATTCACTCAGAATGACCACGAAGCAGCTTTAACGGAAGCAATCAAAGCAGGTAAATTACTCCAGCAAAATATCTTGAAACCGTGGATCCCCTCTGAAACCCGCATGCAGGTAATATCCACATTAAATCAAACCGTTTATGGGTATCAAATTAAAACCCTTAAGGGACACTTAAGGGATATTATTAGTGTTAACTTTTCATCTGATGGGAATTTAATTGCTTCTGGCTCTGGAGATTTCACCATCAAGCTTTGGAATCCGAATACGGGAGAAGAAATCAAAACTCTCTCTGGTCATAAAAGTGCGGTAATTGATGTTGCTTTTTCCCCAGACAGTAAAACAATTGTTTCTGGTTCTGCTGACAGTACAATTAAACTTTGGGATGTTGAAACCGGAGAAACGATCCAGACTTTTACCGGTCATTCATCAAGAGTTATTAGTGTTGCTTTCTCCCCAGACGGTAAAATTATTGCTTCGGGTTCTAGTGATGCTACTGTCAAGCTATGGGATGTGGATACAGGAGAAGAAATTAGAACCCTCACTGGTCATTTACATGAAGTTTATAGTGTTAATTTCTCAAGCGATGGTCAAAAACTAGCTTCGGGTTCGAGTGACAGCACGATAAAACTTTGGGATGTAGCCACAGGAAGAGAAATTAAAACCCTGGAAGGTCATAGGGGGGGAGTAATTGATGCCAACTTTTCTCCCAATGGTCAATTAATTGTTTCTGGTTCGAGCGATCGCACAATCAAAGTTTGGGAAGTTGATACCGGTACAGTAATTCAAACCCTTAAACATCATAGGGGTGCAATTAATAGCGTTAGCTTTTCACCTGATGGTAAGACCATTGCTTCTGGTTCCAATGACTATACTCTCAAACTGTGGGATACTAAAAATTGGGAAAATATTAGGACTTTTAAAGGACATTCCAATCGAGTCAGAAGCACCAGTTTTTCCCCCGATGGTAAAACTATTGCCTCTGGTTCCATTGACGGTACAATCAGGATTTGGAATACTATTGACAATAATATTCTTAAAAAAAGAAAAAAATTTAAAAAACATGAATATGAAGTTATTAGTGTCAGTTTTTCTCCCATCAACATTTCAACACCACAGGGATTAGCTCAAGGTATTGCGTCCGGTTCTCGTGCAGGGATGCTGAAAATTTGGAACCGGAACACAGGAGAAGAAATTCATACCCTCAAAGGTCATTCCGGTGAAATTAGAGGTTTTAGCTTATCTCCCGTCGATGTAGAAACTTCCCAAGGATTGGGAAAAATAGTTGCTTCTGGAACAGAACAGGGCATAATTAAAATCTGGGAAATGATTACGGGGAAAGAAATTCGGACTCTAAAAGCCCATGACCGCCCCATTAGAGAAATTAGATTTTCCCCCAATGGGAAAATTATTGCCTCAATTTCTGACGAAAATATCATAAAAATTTGGGACACCGATACAGGAAAACAAATTCAAACCCTGAAAGGACATTCAGGAGAAGTAAGCAGCATTAGCTTTTCCCCCAACAGCAAAATAATTGCTTCCGGTTCTGTTGACCAAACTATTAAACTCTGGAACCCTAACACAGGCGAAGTAATTAAAACTTTGACTGGAGATTCTCACCGAATTGGTAGTGTCAGTTTTTCCCCCAATGGGAAAATTGTTGCTTCGGGTTCACAAAATGGCACAATCCAACTGTGGGATCCCAATACGGGAAGAAATATCAGAACGATTAAAAGACATTCTCACCCAGTTACCAGCCTCAGTTTTTCCCCCAACGGTAAAATCCTCGCCTCTGGTTCGACAGATAATAACATTAAGCTTTGGAATTCGAACACAGGAGAAAACATTCAAATTCTTGGGGGACATTCTCGTTCAGTTACTACCCTTAGTTTTTCCCCAGACAGTAAAACCATAGTTTCTGGGTCCAAGGATAAAACAGTAAAATTATGGGATACCTCCACAGGAAAGCAGATACGAAGTCTTAGAGGACACCATAGAACAATTACCAGTGTTAATTTCTCATCTGACGGAAAAAATATTATATCTGCCTCCCGTGATGGTAGCGTCAAACTGCGGGATGTTGAAAGTGGGGGAAGAAAAGAAAACATCAAGCTTCATTCCAGTTCCATCAATGATATTGATTACTCCAGCGACGGAAAAATAATTGCTTCTGCATCTTGCGATCGCACCGTGAGGCTATGGAATAGTTCTACAGGTAAAGAAATTAGAACCTTAAAACATGCTAGCGGAGTAAATACTGTTAACTTTTCCCCCAACGGAAAAATGATTGCTTCTGGTACAGATGATGGTAGCGTAACGATATGGAATAGGGATGGAACCATCAAAATATGGAATCTTTTAATTCCGGAACAAATTAAGAACGATAAAAGTCAAGCTACAAGGGTAAGAACACTAGAATTTTCCCCAGACAGTGAGACTATCGCATTTAATTCTAATGAAAATACCATTAGAGTTTGGAATCTTTCCACTAGAAGGGAAATTCATATCCTCAAAGGACATTCAGGGGAAGTTAGAAGTCTTAGCTTTTCCCCCGACGGTAAAATCTTAGCCTCTGGAGCGGTTGATAACACAATAAAACTTTGGGACACCCACACAGGTAAAGAAATTAAAACCCTCAGAGGACATTCCGACAAGGTAATCAGCGTCAGCTTTTCCCCAGATGGTAATATTATTGCCTCTGGATCTGCTGACCGTAAGTTGCGACTGTGGGATGCAAAGACCGGTCGGGAAATCAAAGCCCTAAAAGGAAATGACAGTTGGGTTCGTAGCGTCAGCTTCTCTCCCGACGGCAAAACAATTGTTTCTTCATCAAGTCACGGTAAAGTGATGCTATGGAACTTCGATCTAGTAGATTTGATTGACGAAGGATGTAACTTAATACGTGGGTATCTGCGAAACAATCCTGATGTCAATGAGAACGAGCGATATTTATGTGGTGAAGTTAACTTTTACCGCTAAATTATGCGCAATACTTACAGTACGCTTACGCTAGGTCGCGCCCCGCTTTGCTAACAGTAATCAGGAGTCAGGAGTAGAACACTCTTTGAACCCACTCGATCTCTACCTTTGGGGCTTAACTTTACCTCACTTATTTGCGATCTACTACAGCTTTTGATTGGGATCGGTCATGCGTTACCACCAATTATCCATTACCAATCCTTACAAATTAATATAATTGACTTAAAAGTAATTGTTACAACACAAATTGCTCGACTATAGCCAGTTCTTCATAACTAATTTCAACTTTGAATTGTTTCCCTGGAGATTCATTAAACTCTAGTTGAATAAAATTATCAGAACTTCTTGCAATTACTTCTTCAGTGTCTGAGTTTTCAGTATCTGGGTTAAGTATGACTTTGAGCTTCAAGTTTTGTGGGAGATATTGCTGCACCTCATCAGGACAAACCTGTACGATTACATCTTTCTCATCTTTAAGTTCATCATCAGGTTTTACGCGAATCACTAAAGCGACTTTTTTATTTTTTAATTTCAGCCCTAAATCGTATTTTTTACTCCCTGTTATTTCAAGATTTTGAGTACTTTTGAATTTACTTCGAGCAGGTCCCCAAGATAAAGATTTACGTTCCTCCCAATATAAACTAGGAGGGTAAAAATCCTCTAAAGATTGCCAACCTTCATCAAAAATTCCGCCCAACCATTTACCAATATCAACCAAAGACTTGATTTTCTTGTTTGTGGCATCTATTATACTATGCCCATACCCCGGTAAAGGAATCGCATTTACTTTCAAAAACCGGGTATATAGCAACAGATTATTTACCTCCGGATCGAAGCAAGAGAGGGGTACACTGAAATCTTTACCATAATTTACTCCCTCTAATTCTCCCTGGAGCGATTGATGGTATTTTGCAATTTCGTCGTAACGTATAAATCCATGAACTATTAGTTCTTCTTGTTCCTCTAAAACTTCAATTAACACATAAAATTGTGAAGCTAGATTAACTTCTTGAATTGATTCATGAGCTATCTTCAAAGACTCATGCTTTAATTCATAAACAACGATTAAACATAATTTAAAAGCACCGACTTGTAGGTGATAAATAGTATTACTGCTAGTTGTACATTCAGGTTGTAATACTGAGCATTTATCTGAATTTATTTTTACATTTGGAATTTGCCCTTGTAACCATTCAGCAAAGCCTAATAAGGCTAATGCATTTAAATAAGTTTGCCATCGACATCGTTCGTCATTAACTTCCTGACTTATTTCTCTCGCTTTCTCAAAATCCTCTGGTTCTAAACCAATAATTTTTAGTCGCGATGCTAGTTTTCTGGGAATTGGTAACGATGATTTTATCATATTCCTTTCCTTATTTCTCATATACAGTAAATGAATCTTCTTTGGTGGTTAATAATATTAATTAATTGATTATCAATTAATATCTGGAATTGTCGAGATACTGTCGTAACAATTGGGCAAATAAACTATTTCTACTTTGGTTTTTAGGGGTAAAAATTTCAGAAAATGCTTCTTCAAAAGCGAGATCGTAGATAAAACCTCTAATTGCCTCAGCCACCTCCTTAAGATAATCTGGGTCTTGGGATACCAATTGTAAACGCGAATCTATCTGTTGTTGGATAATTTTATTCATAAAAATTTCCTCACTTAAATATTGAATATCAGTCAAAAGTTCTCTTAAATTAAAAATTCTGCGGGCTTTATGCCATTCAATACCCCATAATTTTGCAATTTCACCTAAGTTGCGAGGATTTTTTTCTTGGTAATATAGCCGTAGTCCTTCCGGGAATTTTTCTGCAAAATAGGCGTATTTTTTTCTTTTTGCTAAAGATAATTTTTTCTGCTCAATTTTTTGGGCGATTGCTTGAGATAAAACTTCTATAGCTAAGTCAGAACAGAGATTTTGCAAATCCTGATATTCCATTTTTTCAGGATCGTTACTATAAGAAGGTGGTAAATTTGGGTTGGGTATATAATTACTTGGATTAAGCATAAAATTATTACCCGAATACTCAGGTATTTCCGTTGATTCTGTTCTCGGACTTCCTGTTTCTTTGGAAAGCTTATCTTGACGTAAAATATCCGCGATTCTTCTGAGATTATAAATAAGTATTTGGGTAGAAAAAACAAGATCCTGACGACCCAGTAAATGGATCATTTCCTGCAATTGTTTTGTTGTCGGTTCTGAAGATAATCCTTGCTTTCCCGAGTTTAGTCTGTCGCGACGATAAACAGCATGAAAAACTTCTACAATCTTGCGATCGCTAACCTCTAAAAGAGGCTCAAGGGTCTTAGGAATATCCCTACATAGTAATGCCCAATCACTAGGAGTACGATATCCAAAACTCCACAGATATTTCTTCAATTCAAGACACTGGGGAGTCCGTCTCATTACCCAATTATCTAGCTTTTGACTTTTGCTCAGTTCGGGATTATATGTTCGAATAATCTCAACACTAAAAAACCTTCCTTCCTTTTCCAGTAAGCGAGATTCCCCATTAGCACCTAACATGATTTGATTTTTCCCATCTCTGTCCAAAACGATGAGGGTCTTACCATCATCGTTGAGGACGAATGGGAGTAAATCGACGTACGTAAACGGTCTTTCATTTCCGGGCTTATAAGCTGCGATTTTACGACAAGCAATTAAGATATTCTGGGATATATAGCACCTGAGACATAATCCGGCTAAAGCGCGCTCTCTAATAGTCTCGCCATGATAGAAAATTTGCCACAAAATCCTTTGGACATATCTTTCATCTTCACTAGGAAGATTTTCTAAGACAGCTAAGTCCGGAAACTGAACTTTAAAGAATTCTTCTGCTAAATTTAGCTTGACATCTTTATAACCACCTCTCACTCTACTTTTTTCATACATTGGAGGGCTAATGACGCAAATATTCCAATATCTTGATGTGGTAACCATAGTTCCTTGAGCTAGCATCTTATTATTTTGTGTGTTCTCAATAAATTTTTTTTTAACAAGAACACAACTTGTAATGTATAAACTGGGTAAGTTAGACAATTTATGAAACATGGTAGCCACAAGAAAGCCGATTTTGTTACTGGCGTCTTTTTACTAAGATTTTGAACCCATGTATCTGTATAGGTGCATTTTTGACGACCCATACATTTTTTTATGCTTTCCTACATAGATTGCGCAACTAGGATATTAAATTAAACTATATTTTTTGAATTTCTTCTTAGCGATCGAGGTGATTTCCCACAAAAACGCCTCCTTCTCTTCCCACACTCCCCCTTTCACTCAATTGGGTAACTTCTTATAGGAATAAGACTAATTTCTTGGACTGAAACTAAGATTTTCTGTTGATTAGCAAATATGGGCTAACCATACTTTTCATTCTGTTTGGGGAAACATGAAGGAAGAAGCAAGTAGGCGTGGTATTAGTGTTAGCGAGTTAATAGAAGAATTTGGAAGAAATATAAAGCTGTCCGCTTAAGGACGGGGCTTGTATCCCATTATTTTCGGTCATATGGTTGATACCTAGTAAAGACTTTACTAGTATTAATTCCGGTTTTGGGTATCAATGTCAGAATGACTAAAAAGTTGAATATATAACTAAAACAATCTTTCTCATCTACTATACTTGCCAAATACTCCATAAATTAGCATAAGAAAGGAGGTGAACACCCAAGTTAACAATCGATTTTTTAAGTAATTTAGCCTTTTACAACAAAAAATCGATATTGCAGCATTAAAAGCTAGAAATTATCAATACTGCTAAATTCCATAGGAATTTTTAATTTACCAGGTTCTTGGCAGAAAAAATTGATAATAATTATCAATAGAGTTTCAGGGGGTAAGACGAATTTAGAAGGATAATATTTTTTGAGTGAGCGTTCTATTCACTCTAATTGTTGCACCATTAGGCATTTTTACTCAAAAGCTTTGGATATATAAAAGACCCAGGATCGGTAAATAATTGAAAATTTTTACTATCAACTTTGAAAAGTATAACCTACGTACAAATTAAACCAAGAATCATTCGCGATACAGTTGACAAAAACTAGCATTAAATAATATCACTTAAATAAATGCTGTTTTGTAACCCTAATAAAAGCAGCCAGTGATAATAAGGCACAAATAGATGATGAAGTGGATAAACAGCCACAACGTTAATTGAGAAAAATATCTAATTTATGAAAGATTTAGTTATGATGGTAATAGAAACTTGGGCTCATTATTTTGGTGTTGCCCCTTCAAATCTCCACATTACTTTTTTGAGTTTAACGTATTTTCTCTTTTTAAAGAAAATTAGCGTTAGCACTTGGAAGATAAGGGTTATACCGAAAGGACGAAAATTCAGATACCCCAAGTATTGGGTTGACCGATTGTCAAAAGGCTGTTATGCACAAACCCAATAAATTTTCTGTCAAGCATCTATTGAAGCAAATAATCTGCTTTATCAAAAGAACATTTTATGAGTATTATTTCAAAAAAAAACCTAATACTAATTATTTAGAAAAATTGTATTTAAATAACCTTCTATCCTTTTCCCTAAAAGTATGCAGGAGGAACGCTTATTGGTAGTGAATTTTTTAAGTAATTTTGGTCAATAAATTATGTAATTCTACCCTATTTGCCTGAAGTTAATTACATAATCTAAGGATACTATAATTAGTCAGATTTGTAGTGAATTTTTAATTTTTTGTTTGTTTAGACATAACTTATTCAATTTCAAAGGGTAAAAATGAGCAATTTCTTTTGTGCTGATAATTCACGAAAACAAGGAGAAGAACTGATTGGAACTGCAACCAATAATCAAACTTATATTTTGATTGAATGTCCTCAGCCTTGGATGTCATCAGCTTTTCATTCTAAATGGGTACCTGAGAATTTAAGTGTTTTAGTTAAAGAATGTAAGAAAGCCGAACTACCAATTCGATTTTTGCTGATTGCTAATAATATATCCCATAAAGTAGATTCTACTACGCTTTTAATTTATGAAAGTAATAAAGGTTTAGGGAACGGTTACAGCAAACGAGAATTTAAATTAGAAAATATTGAGCAAGCGGCAACAACCATAAAAAAATGGTTAAAGGGAAAACCTTCCAGATATGAAGTAAGTACGGATATCACCCGAGATTTTCTCATTTGTACTCATGGTAGCCATGACAAATGTTGTGCGAGGTATGGTGGTCGATTTTACTTCCATGCATCGAATAAAATTACCGAAATGGGCTTGAAAAATGTGAGAATTTGGAAATCAAGCCATTTTGGAGGACATAGGTTTGCACCAACTATGATAGATCTACCCGATGGTAGATACTATGGCAAACTTGACTTAAATTCATTTCAATCTATTTTGACCCGTAGTGGCGAGATTGAAAATTTAATTAAAGTTTATCGAGGTTGGGGATTTTTGCCAAGACCAATTCAAGTTTTAGAAAGAGAATTAATGCTTGTTCATGGGTGGGACTGGTTCAATTACAAAGTTGAAGCTAAAATCTTAAAAGAAAGTCCCGATGGTTGTATTTTCCAAGCTAGACTAAGTTTTGAAAAGCCAGATGAATCCCTACATACTTTTAAAGCAAAGTTGGTAAAAGATGATTTCAAAAGTATAACTTTACAAGCCGCTTGTAATGCAACAGAAAAAATTACTTGTGCCAAATATAGCGTCGCAAGTCTAACATTAACTTCAAGTCAATCAGCCACTTGTGTTGCATAATATTTTCTTGGGAGTAAAGGGAAGTATTCCAATTTTGTAGCACAGGATAATATCCGTAGGTGCTATCACAACTTTATAAAATTCATTGCTTTAAAAAACGATTACGCACGCGAACAAATGGAATATAAAAATATAGTTGATAAACTTATAGCTAGATTATAAGTAAATCAAATCCTATAACCGTAAGATTAATTATCCATTTTTATGGATAATTTTTTTGGCTTCTGAACCGAAAGCTGACAAATATTTTATCCCTTCTTACTGGTAAGCAGTCGCTAATTTGTGACTACAGAGAGATTGCAGAATCAATCGTAAAAGTATAAATTCTCAAAGTGAGATACCCAATCTCACTAGGTAGTAAATCGAGGTTAAAACAATGGCAGATCTCTCACAACAAAAATGTGTTGCTTGTTCGGGAAATAGTTCCAAGTTAAATGACGAAGAAATAAAACAATATCAAGCACAAGTAACAGATTGGGAAATAAAAGAACAAGATGGAGAAAAACGTTTAGAAAAGTGCTATAAGTTTTCTAATTTTATGAAAGCTTTGGCTTTTACTCAAAAAGTTGGTGAGGAAGCAGAAAATCAAGGACATCACCCAGCTTTACTGACTGAGTGGGGTAAAGTCACAGTAACTTGGTGGACCCATGATATTGGTGGTCTCCATCAAAATGATTTTGTGATGGCTGCAAAAACAGATAAAATTTCTGAACAATTGGTTAAATAGTCATTGGTAATTGGTAATTGGTAATTGGTCATTGATTGTTGATCGAAGAAATAAACCCAGAACTCCAGAGACTGGGTTCTCATGAGATATCAAGAGAAGAAAGATTTTTGACTTTTGAATTCTTACTTCTTAATTCTTACTTCTTAATTCTTACTTTTAATCGCTTGCCATTTTTCTCGGGAAATTCCGTAAATTCTGACTTTATTGCCTAATATTTCTGTGTTTCCTTCCAATTTTTCCCCTAGTCTTAGAGCTAAGCGTTGAGAAGCCAGATTTTCAGGAAGAATTAAACTGATAACTCGAGGCTGATGCAAACTTGTAAAAGCATAGTCCATTACAACTCGAGCGGCTTCTGTGGCAAAACCTTTACCCCAATAAGCTTTACGTAGCATCCAACCAACTTCAAAATCAACCCAGCCTTCGGGATTCCAACAACCAATCCTACCGATCATTTCTCCGGTTTGACGTTCTTCTACAGCCCACAAACCATAACCCCGTAGGTACCAATGACCAATAATCATTGCCATATTGCGCCAAGCTTCCGCTCGAGATAGAGTTATTCCTGTACCGATATAACGCATCACATCGGAGTCATTGCACATCTCGGTGTATGGATCGAGATCTTTTTCTTGAAAACCGCGCAATATTAATCGTTTGGTTTCTATTCGGGGAATATTCATTTCAGATTCGGTTCATAGCTGCTATCAGCTTTTCATATGCAGTTAACAGCTGCAACTATCTCTAGGGTAGACAGTACTCATTTACTTAGGATTTACCCTAGAGCACTAGAGCGTAACTACGAACCGGCAGAATAAATCAAAAATAAATTATGCTGTTACGCTCATTTCAGCTTCCTCGACCGCTGTTACTACTGGCGCTGGAATTTTTGCTAAAATACCTTTCTTAAGAGGTTCAGACCTCTGTGCCCAAGGTAACAAACCTTCTGTATGAGCGTAATATTTGCTAGCACATTCAAACACTCCTGCAACTTCTTGTTCTGATAGCTCAGAGGAAAGGTCACCGAAAAGATATGTTGACTTCCCTGGAAAAGCAAAAGAAATTGTACAGGAGCGGTTACATGCACTCATGCATTTAACTGGTGCGATCGCAAAGCTTCCTTTTAGTTCCCAGTTTTGATGTTCTCGTTGCAATTGCTGAAATAATTTTTCGCCACCACTTTCACCGATGCGTTTTCCATCTTCCCATACACTGGCGCAGGTGGTGCAGACAAACATAGTATGTTGGGCTTCCATCTATACCTCGTAGACTGTAGCTAAGTTATGTTTTTGTTGGCGGGCATTCTGACTCAGAGATTTTGATCTAGAGATTAAATGAAACAAGATTTCATTTAACTGACCTCATCACAGCTGCGGGACAGTGTTGGAATTACACCAAACTTTCCCCGTTACCTCTAATGGCTAATTTCCATTAGAACCAACATTATTTGTTTAAGGTAACATAAAGATGATTGAAGTTATCAAATTATTAATAGGAATTTCTGACGATAATAATTTTAGACTCTTCAATAGTTGCAACAAAATAAAAAACTAATTCCTATAATAAAGATATTTATTCACAATCTTTTATTGACAACATATAGGACTCATATTTGATTTTTGTTGGCGTAGCCTGCGCTTCGCGCTTAAAAGTAATACCTACAGTACGCAATAACTGCAGAGGCGATTCAAGATGTGATGATTCCTTGGTTGCTGCTTCTTACTTTCTTGAGTATCGGTTATGTACCAAAAGAAGGTTTTCCAGAATGGCTTCAGGGCTTTGTAGAATTTAATCCGGTTTCTTCTGCAGTTCAGGCGCTTCGTACTCTTTCCTCTGGTGGTCGGTGACAGTTGAACTCTTGAAAGCTTTGCTATGGAGTTTTTTACTGACTGCTGTGTTCAGTACCCTTGCAATAAAAGCCTATCAAAGCGATCTATAAAACAATTCTACAAGTTGTGCTTTCTTATGTTATTTTGTAGCAAAATAATAATTAAACTTCTTAGGGATATTTGTAAATAGATGAAAGGTAATTATAATTAAACACTACCCTTCATCTACTGTCTGATATTGTCTGAGTTAAGACTTATAGAAATTAAGACTTACAGAATACCCCAGAAGTGGAGAAAACCTTGACCAGAGAATACTTCAATCAAAGCAGCAGCTAAAAAGCCTAGCATTGCCAAACGACCATTCCAAGTTTCAGCTTGGGGAGTAAAGCCCCAACGCCAAGCATTATTACCGGGTTCGGAAGTTGCGGTTTTGGTTGTATCTTGCATAATAGCGACTCCAAAGTGGAGAAAACATAATTTGTTAATTTACATTTCAGAGTATAGCGAATTTTTATTAATAAATGTAAATGAGTTTATATACTTATTAACTATAATTATGATTAAATTAACTGCGATCGCTACGCGCTGCGGTCGAAGTTTATCCATTTTTAGCTGATATCTATTGAAAAGCTTGTATAAAATGTATTTGCTTATGTTGCAAAAATATTTTGACCGGTTGACAAAATTCCAACAGCGATTATGAAACCACATAATGCTCCAATCCTTAGTGGCATTTTATCGAAGTCAAGGTTTAGCAAATTCATAAGTACATTCTTTCAAATTACCAACTTACTAAGTAATTAATATTTAGGTTTCACTACATGGAAATTACTACCTCATTTCTTTCATTAAGTTACATGGAAAATTCTTGAAATTGGAGATTTGGTAAATTTACAATCCAGGCAGATTTTTGATCGAGTTACACGCCTGTTTGTTGGAATTTTTTAAAACTATTTTAGTATTAAGACTTTATTAAACATGAATACTGGAAGGATTAAGCGTCGAGACATACTAATAGGAACAACGGCAACTATTGGTGTCATAGCATTTGACCCGGTAGAGAAATTATGGATTACTGACGTACAAGCCCAATCTACCAGTTCAATCACCATTCCTAATTTAGATGGTCAACTTTTACTCGACCCTGAATCTTTAGCTGCTGTAGCTGATGATTTCGGTCATATCATTAAAAAAACCCCCATGGCGGTATTACAACCAGGTTCTAAAAGGGATATTGCAAAAATAATTCGTTACGCCAACAGATTTGGAATCAAAGTTGCAATGCGAGGACAAGGACACACCACTTATGGTCAAGCTCAAGTTGATGCTGGTGTGGTCATTGACTCCAAAACCTTAAATAAGATTCATCACATTAGTTCCACACAAGTCATTGTGGAACCAGGTGTACTGATACTGGATCTTTTGAAGGCAACTTTAGCTCAAGGATTAACTCCTAAGGTGTTTCCTGATTACCTTGGACTATCTGTAGGAGGGCTTTTACAGGTTGGTGGTATTGGAGGGCATACACAAAAGTTTGGTTTGTTTGCCGACAACGTATTAGAAGTGCAAGCAATACTTGGCAAAGGTGTTTCAACTGTATCTTCCCTAAACAAAAAGCCTAGTTTATTTAATTCACTTATTGGAGGTCTAGGTCAATTTGGCATTATCACCCAAACAACTCTACCTCTAATTGGGGCTCCTACCCATGCCAGAGTTTATCAACTTTCTTATACAAGTCTGCAACAGTACATCGCAGACCAAAATCAAGCTGTCACAGATGGTCGATTTAACTATCTCGAAGGGCAAGTAATTGCAAACCCTTCATCTACAACAGGCTGGACCTATCTCTTAGAGGCTGCCAGTTACTATACCCCACCCCAAGCTCCCAGCGATTCATTGCTAGATGGCTTGAGTCCTGATGGTGGAACGACTATTGATGAATTTAGTTATTTCGACTGGCAAAATCGCCTAGCACCGCTTGTCGCTGCTTTACAAGAAAGTGGTGTTTGGCAGTTTCCTCATCCTTGGCTAGATCTTTTCATTCCTAATTCAAAAGTGGAATCTTATATTCACCAAGTGCTGCAAAATCTAAAATCCACAGATGTAAATGGACCAATTTTGTTGTATCCATTTCTGCGCAGTAAGTTAACCCGTCCCTTTATTAAAGTTCCGTCTGAGGAGATCATTTATCTTTTCAGTATTCTTCGCACTGCTCCATCCGATGATCCAAATACTGTTCAAGCAATGGTGGCTGCCAATCGCTCCTTATTTGAACAAGCACGAGACCAAGGAGGTAAGAGCTACCGCATTAGCGCATTTCCATTCAGCCCACAAGACTGGATAGAACACTTTGCTCGAAGCTGGAATAAATTTCGACGGCAAAAAGTATCCCTCGATCCCAAAAATATTCTGACTCCTGGTCAGGGAATTTTCAATCAATAAATGACACAAGAATCTTTCTGGTACAGCACTGATAATGAGAGGAATTGTGACTTATTTGTCGATGATAACTCTGGTGTACCTGCTCAAGAAAGTTATACCAATTCGATAAATCATTGCAACAGATTCTCCGGTAGAGACGTTGCAGAGC
>JGI1201J43222_100166_pt1 | contig 22493 bp, 12 predicted proteins | sample MastesBC008_FD_43222 | JGI IMG/M metagenome (IMG submission 43222) | reverse complement strand
ATTGAAAGCTAATGACAAATATCCAGGAATTGAGGTTGTGAAGAAATATGACACACTGCCATTAGTCGAATGTTATCCAGACCTATTAAACCAAGTATTTATAAANATTTTGCTCCATCACATTGATGCTTTAAAGAAAAAATTTGTGAACATTTCCCAACAATACTTAAAACCATCAACTCAATCTCCTTATATACCTCTATTTATCTGGATTACAACTCAAATTATTGACAACAAAATTAGTATTAAATTTACTGATAATAGTGAGGGTATGACGGAATTAAATCGTTCTCAGGTTTTTGAACCAATTTCTAAAACAAAAGAAATTCCTCAAAAAACAGGATTGAACTTAGCTATTTGTCATCAAATTGTGGTGGAAAAACATCAAGGTGAACTTAAATGTTTTTCTCAATTAGGTCAGGGAACAGAATTTTTGATTCAAATTCCTACTACACCAACTACGGCTATAGAATACTCCCAAACTTCTAAAGTATTTTGAGTCAGGGGTAGCCTTAGTAAATAGGCTAACGCCAAACAATAGAAACTTACAAAGAGTCAGAGCTTCTAAAACTTAGTTCCCAAGCTGAGCCCATTCGTAATAATTTAAAGAAAAATTATTTTTGTCAAAAGTAATTAATCTATATAGTACTAATGGACTGAGTCTGGGAACCAGAAACAAGAGTAATAAGGTTTTAATTGAGAATTGTGTAACTCAAAAAATTTTTAAAAATTACCAATCCCCAAACTATTTACTTTGCTGATAAGGGATCCAAACAGTAAAAATCGATCCAACCCCAACACTTGAATCAACTTCAATTCGACCGCGATGTAACTCCACCAGTTGCTTAGTCAAAGCTAAACCCAACCCGGTACCCCCATAGCGACGTCGGTAAGGAGTATCCAGTTGATGAAATTTTTCAAACAATAGTGGTAGTTGTTCTGCAGGAATTCCAATTCCCGTATCTTCTACCTGAAAAATAGCAGTCTTACCTTCCATCCATAGACGTAAAACTACATCACCACCTTCGGAAGTAAATTTAATCGCATTAGTTAATAAGTTCCATAATATTTGCTGTATTCGGGGATAGTCAGCTTGAAATTTATCTTGTTTTAATTCAATTTGTGAATCTAAAGTCAAATTAATCTTTTGTTGTATAGCTTTTTCTGCAACTGTTTTAACTGCTGTCTCTATTGATTGATTTAGAGAAAATTCTGTAATATTTAAAACTGCTTTTCCTGCCTCAATTTGAGATAAGTTGAGAATATCATTAATCATTTCTAATAAATGCTCGCCACTATCGTGGATTGTTTGCAAATAATCTCGCTGTCGTTGGCTCAAATCTCCAAAGGACCACCTCAATAAGGTAGAAGACATACCAATAACGTAGGTCAATGGAGTTAGTAATTCATGACTAATAGTAGCTAAAAACTCATTTCTTAAACGACTAGCAGATTCAGCAGCAACTAAAGCGTCATGTAAAGCGTTGGTTTTCTCTTTAACTCGTTTTTCTAAACTTTGCTTTTCTTTTGTGAGAAAATTCATCAGTTCGGATTGATGAATTGCAATTGCTAATTGTTCTGCAATTGAAGTCAACAAATGTTTTTCACTATCACTCCAATTACGCGGTCTATGACATTGATGAGCAATCAGTAATCCCCAAAGATTTTCTTCAAACATAATTGGGGATGCTAATTTAGCTCTTACTTGAATTTCCCGTAAAAAATTCAACAAACAATCTTCTAAGTCATAGGTTTCTTCGATATCATTTACAGTTAAAGTAAAACCGTTACAATATTTATTCCAACATTCAGAAGTTGGTGTAAAACAATTTCGTTCTCGGTAATTCAACACTGAAGGGATTGCATCATTACCACAAACTTCGTAAACTATATATCCTTGACTGCGAGTAAAATCTTTTAATCCTTCTGGTTTTTCTAAAGTTTCCTGTTCTTGTGGAGTTTCTTGCTCTTGTAAATTCAAAGGTGAGGTGGAAATATTTTGAGACTTAAAGTTTTGAGACTTAAAGTTTTGAGACTTAAAGTTTTGAGATTTCAAGTTTGAACTATCTATTGAATGCTCAAATTTATAAATTACCAATCTATCTAATTCTAAAAACTCCCTCACTTCTGACAATGCTGTAGCCATAATTACAGATAAATCTACACTTTTACGGATTTGAGTTGTGACTTGATTTAAAAGTTTCTCTTGAGCTATTTGCTTTTTTAAAGCTTGTTCTACTTCCTCAAAAGCAAGATGAGAATATGATGAATTTTTGGTTAGTGAATCTTGGTTTTCTTCTGATAGGAGATACTCTAATAGCAACAAAGTAAATTTGCTTTGAAGTTCGGCACTATTAGGAGAAATTATTTGCTGATAGCGCTCAATTTCTTGAAAAGTTATGGAATCGTGACAAAACAAGTCTCTTAACTCCATCAGGAAAGCAGAGATTAGATCTGCATCAAATATCAACTGTGCGTTCAAAGATAAATATTCGCTCTCCTTTGCAGGAATTTCTGCAGCTTCCCTGTCCCCGACTTCTGGATTTCCTAGTAATAAGGCGCTAAAACCCTCAGATAATAGGAGTTTAAACCTTTTTTTTGCCCAGTGAGTGGGTGTAGGTATCCGCGCAATGATAGCATCTGTGATGATGACAAAATTTGCTTTTCCTACGCCTTGAGCCATTTGGTCTAATAATTCTACAAGTCGATTAAATACACCCAAAGACAAGGTTCGAGAAAAGCTTAAATCGGGAGAACCAAGCATTTTCAAGTTTTGATGATTTGATGAGAGAAGTTAGCTGCAGTCGCTTAAAGTTGTGATTGTTTCCTAATCAACAGTTTAAGACGGTATTAGCAAATTATGCATCGCACAAGTGTCACTACTAATAAATGGGAACTTCAGTCAGACGACATAAGATTTGTAGAACAAACTCCAGCACCAATCATATTAATTACGGCTGCGGACACTGAAATTCAAACTGTAGCAGCTGCGCTGCCAAAATTACCAGGTAAATTTCCTCAAGTTAGAGTTGCTAAACTTTTAGATTTACAGCATCAAATCAGTATCGACACCTATGCCGAGCAAGTTTTGGAATTTGCAGAAGTAATCATTCTTAGACTGTTAGGAGGACGTTCTTATTGGGCTTATGGTTTAGAGGTAGTTTCTCAAATAGTAGAGCGCAAAGGTACAAATCTAATTGTAATGCCAGGGGATGATGCTCTGGACACAGAATTAATCGCCCATTCGACTTTACCCTTGGCAATCGCAAATCAGGTATGGCGATATTTTAATGAAGGCGGAACGGAAAATATTGCCAATGCTTTCATGTTAATTGCGGATAAATGTCTTTCAACATCATTTAATCCTGTACCTCCTAGAACTGTTCCTCGAGTTGGGTTTTATGGGGGATTGGGGACTGGGGACTGGGGATTAGCGACTGGGACAGGAGAAAAGGAGACGGGTAACGGGGAACGGGGAATGGAGGAGAAAATATGGAACGAAAACCAACCTCCGAGATCTAATCCCAAATCCCCAAAAATTGCGATCCTTTTCTATCGTGCTCATTACTTAGCTGGTAATACCAAGACCATTGATGCATTATGTGCAGCTTTAGTAAAACGAAATTTGGAACCGGTACCAATATTTATTTCTTCGTTACGGGACTTGGAAGTTCAAACCGAACTCAGCCAGTTTTTTGAATCCAATACTTCTTCGCCAATTAAACTTTTACTCAACACTACTAGTTTTTCCCTTGCAAAGTTAGATATAGAAAAACCACAAGTGGATTTGTGGGACAAATTAAATGTGCCAATCTTGCAAGTCATTAACAGTAGTGCTGCTGTAAAAGAATGGGAGTCAGGATTACAAGGGCTTTCTCCCCGGGATATTGCCATGAATGTAGCACTTCCAGAAGTCGACGGGCGAATTATCACTCGTGCTGTTTCTTTTAAAACTTTACAGAGCCGCAATTCCTCCCTGGAAACAGATGTAGTGGTTTATGAACCAAAAAGTTCGCGGATAGAATTTGTTGCTGATTTGGCAACAAACTGGGTCAAGTTATCTGCTAAACCACCTGAGGAACGTCGTATCGCCATGATTTTGGCTAATTATCCTACCCGGGATGGACGTTTAGCAAATGGCGTTGGATTAGATACCCCAGCCAGTTGTGTAGAAATTCTTAAGGCGATGAAGTTTGCCGGTTATCAGCTCGATAATATTCCCCACACAGGAACGGAGTTAATCGAACATCTGACAAAAAATGTGACCAATGACCCAGAAGGAAGGGAGTTACGTCCGGTTGCACAAAGTCTTGACGCGAAGGAATATGCTAAATACTTTGCGAATTTACCCCCATCAATACAGACAGGTATTTCTCAACGCTGGGGTTTTCCCAAACAAGAACGTGAATACTCAGTTTCTGGGATGAATTTAGGTAATGTATTTATTGGTATTCAGCCCGCTCGGGGTTACGATCTTGACCCCAGCTTAAATTATCATGCTCCCGATCTGGAACCAACCCATGATTACTTAGCATTTTATTACTGGATTAGAGAATGCTTTGCTGCTGATGCAATAATTCATGTGGGCAAGCATGGCAATCTGGAATGGCTACCAGGTAAAAGTTTAGCCCTATCAGAAAATTGTTATCCTGAGGTTGCTTTGGGTGCACTTCCTCACTTCTACCCCTTCATTGTTAATGACCCTGGTGAGGGTTCCCAAGCTAAACGTCGTGCATCGGCGGTCATTTTAGATCATTTAACTCCACCCCTGACCAGAGCTGAACTCTATGGCGGTCTACAAACACTAGAGAACTTAATTGATGAGTATCATGAAGCCCAAAGTTTAGATCCTTCACGCTTGAGTTTAATTTGCGATCGCATTCATTCTTTGGTCCTCAAAGAAAATCTTCATCTCGATCTGGGAATTGCAAATGACCCAGTTAATGGGAACCAAATTAACCAAAACCAAACTAACCAAAATCAACCTAACCAAAACAAAGATACTCAAAATGCTTCCAGTTTTGAGCTTTCAGTTTTGAACTATTTAGATGGTTATCTTTGCGAACTCAAAGAAGCCCAGATTCGTGATGGTTTACATATTTTTGGTCAATGTCCCCAAGGAAGACAATTACGAGATTTAATCATTGCGATCGCTCGTCACCCGAACCGCCAATATCCTGGTTTACTCAGAGCCATTGCTCTGGATTGGAGTTTAGATTTTGACCCAATTACAACGGATTTAGGAACAGAGTTATCTGCAAACGACAGAAAAATTTTAGCTGCTAAAACCTCGGAGCAAAATTTCTGCGAACAAAAATTCCACGGAAAAAATCCCCATAAATCCAGAAATATTGGCGATGCGATCGAGATTTTGGAACAAAAAACAGCTTTTCTCGTCCAAAATTTAATTGAAAATTATTCAGTTCAAAGTATCAGTCAACAGACTACACAACAGACCACACAACTATCTAGCAAACAAAAACCTGTTTGCGAACCACCATCTGAAAATGGAGTATCCCATACCCAAGCAGTACTAAATTGGATCCAATCAAATCTCTTAAACGCCCTCAAACAAACAAACCGCGAAATTGAAAATTTGCTACGCGGGCTTAATGGTGAATATGTTCCCAGTGGACCTGCTGGTGCACCTACCCGCGGACGTCCGGAAGTATTACCAACTGGCAATAATTTTTACTCTGTAGATATTCGTGCCCTACCCACAGAAACAGCCTGGGATGTGGGTAGAAAAGCTGCCGAAACTTTGATCGAATCCTACACCCAAGAACATGGTGAATATCCCCAAACCTTAGGATTATCAGTATGGGGAACCTCCACAATGCGAACTGGAGGTGATGATATTGCCGAAGCCTTAGCTTGTTTGGGAGTACAACCTGTATGGGATGGTACCGCCAGAAGAGTAGTAGATTTTGAGATTTTGCCCCTTTCCGTTCTCGGTCGTCCCCGCGTAGATGTGACTTTAAGAATTTCGGGTTTTTTCCGGGATGCTTTTCCTAATTTAGTCAATTTATTTGACAAAGCAGTTACAGCAGTTGCTGCATTGGACGAACCACCCCACCTCAATCCCTTAGCTGCACAGGTACGTCAAGAAACAGCACATTGGCAAAAACTAGGTTTGACACAATCAGAAGCCTTGACGCGATCGCGCTATCGCATCTTTGGTTCCAAACCAGGAGCCTACGGAGCTGGGCTGCAAGGTTTAATTGAATCCCAAAATTGGACAGATGACCGAGATTTAGCCCGTGCTTATATGAATTGGAGTGGATATGCTTATACGGGTAAAAGTGAAGGAAGATCCGCGCCAGAAGCATTCGAACAACGTCTGGGCAAAATGCAAATAGTATTGCACAATCAAGATAATCGCGAACATGACTTACTTGACTCCGATGATTACTACCAATTTCAAGGTGGTCTAACTGCAGCAGTTCGCACTATCAGTGGTAAGCATCCTCGAATATATTTTGGCGATAATTCTATTCCTGCTCGCCCCAAAATCCGCCATCTCAAAACAGAAATTGCCAAAGTATATCGCTCGCGGGTAATTAATCCCAAATGGATCGCCGGAGTTATGCGCCATGGCTATAAAGGGGCATTTGAAATTGCCGCAACAGTAGACTATCTTTTTGCCTATGATGCTACAACCCACTGTGTTGAAAATTATATGTATGAAGGAATAGCAAATACTTATTTATTTAATTCCCCAGTCTGCGACTTTATCGAGCAACACAATCCACATGCTTTACGTGATATTGCGGAAAGATTGTTAGAAGCTCATAAGCGCAATTTATGGCAGGATGTAAACATACAAATAATAGAAAATTTGAGAAACCTTGTTCATCAAGCCGAAGCAGCGATTGAAACAAAATAACGGGATGAGGTAAACATGGAAAACATTGCGTATTTACACTTAGCTTCAACTTACGAAGATTGCCCTAGTAGTGAATTGATTTTCCTTAGTCAACTGCTGAATCGGGGAATTACACCGGAATGGGGGAAGTTTTCTAGCAAAGCATGGAAACACTTGCTTCCCCTTGCTCTGACTGTGTCTCTGTTAAGTACCGTAGGTAGTGCTTTAGCATTACAAAAAGGAGATAACGGTCCTTCCGTATCGGGCTTACAACAGCAGTTACAAAAAGCTGGGTTTTATCAGGCTCCTATTACTAAAGTGTATGATAAACCTACCGAAGATGCAGTTCGTCGGTTTCAGAAAGCAGCAGGAATTGCAGCTGATGGAATCGCAGGAGTTTCTACCCTGCAAAAATTAGAAAGTTGGCGTCCTGCGAAAATCAAACCTCAATCCAAGCCAACCCAAACCCAGATTGTCAGCACCAGAATTATCAGGAATCAAGTTCCTAAAGTTACACCTGTAAAAAAGCAGCAGACAACCCAATACCTGAAAAGAGGAGATGAAGGGGAAGTCGTTAGAGTATTACAAGAACAACTGCGCGTAGCTGGTTATTACTACGGTAACGCCACTGGAATATTTGGTCCAATTACTGAAGAATCAGTCAAACGTTTTCAAAAAGCTTACAATTTGGATACCGATGGTGTAGTTGGTCCCAACACACGACAAAAATTACCACCAAGTGGGATTGGTTTCGGCGGTGAAGCAAGAAGAACTTCAGTAAAAGTAAATCCCGATAATCTTCGTCAAGGTCATCGCGGCGAAGCTGTTCGAGTTTTGCAAGCACAATTAATTGAAGCTGGATATCTAAAAGGCGAACCCAACGGCTATTTTGGTTCTTATACCGCCGCTGCAGTCCGCAGATTCCAAGCAGATAATTATCTCGCAGCTAGCGGTATTGCTGGTCCAACAACAAGAGGAAAATTACACAGCCAAGTTAAAACTGCTCCCAAGAGTCAGTTTAGCGTTATGGAAGTTCAAAGAAGATTGCGAGTAAGAGGTTTTTATAAAGGACCACTTAATGGCGTGATGGATAAATCCACCAAACGCGCAATTAAGCAGGCACAACAATTCTATGATATTAGCCTCAACGATCTCAAAAATGGGCGCTACTGGTAACATCTCTAGTATTTTTTGCAGTGTTTACCCAAGGCCGGATCTAAACGCTCATTCTGTCCTAATGTTGATATAGTTACTTGGTTAAGATGAGCTATATAAAAGTCAAACTTATTTGACTTTAAATTAATGCCAGCGTTTCCCATTTGCTGTGACTACAGCCTCATACAGGTATTAGGGAGCGCTGGCATTTTGGGCAAACTCCATGTATTGTTAACTGGCAATCAAGTAAGTGATAACCTTCTTTTTGGGCAGTTTTTGCACCAGTTTTCAAAATAGATTCATTTTTAAACTCAATTGTTTCGTTACACCTAATACAAATTAGATGGTGGTGGTGATGGGGATAGGGCTGATTAATCTCATAATGTTTGTGACCTTCTCCCAAGTCCAGTTCGCGTAAAATTCCCATGCGCGCCATTAGTTTTAAGGTGCGATAAATTGTCGAGAGACTAATTCCTTCACCCCGCTCTTCAAGTCTCTGATACAAATCTTCTGCACTGAGATGCTCTCCCTGAGGTAATTCTTGAAAGATATGTAATATTGTTTCTCTCTGGGGAGTTAATCGCCAACCTCTTTCGTTTAGTTCTGCTTTAAGTGAGGCAGATGAGTATGCGGTCATAGCTAAAAATTCTCAACAAAGCTCATTAGTTGAGAATATAGCAAAAACTTTAGATGATTTGCAACAATTGTAGCTTATTGAAAAGAATTGTAAAAAAAACTTAAAGGTCATGAAAAGTTGACACTTCCATGAGTGCAAACCGATGTGCGCAAAGTTTCTTTTTCAGATAATTAGAAGGATATGTACTAGAGCTCAGAAGTTTGAAATTATAAGGTAGGGCATCAAAATCAGGAATTATAGGAAACAATAAGCAAGGTAAAATGGTATCTTTTTTTTCTACTCCTGTTAATTTTCTACTTCTCCCATAATTTCAGAAAAAGCAAAAAACTTAACAAATCAACATGTGCACTTTAAGCAAATAAATAATGCTAAGCATTATTCAGTAACTAAAGAGTATTTTGTATTATGTTCAGGGGGTTGAACCCCCCGGCATATATTTAGCTGAGGGACTCTAGGTAATCGCGAATAAGGTTGCGTCGCTTGGGTTGGCGAAGTTTTTGTAATGCTTTGGATTCAATTTGCCGTACTCGCTCCCGCGATAGGTCTAAAGCGCGTCCGATTTCTGCCAGAGAATAGGGATGACCGTCAGCCAAGCCGAAGCGCATAAGTATAACATCACGCTCACGGGTAGTTAAATCTGCCAGTAGATTTTGCAAGTCTCTTTGTAAAGATTCTCGCATCAACATATCTTCTGGTGTAATACCATCTGTTTCGAGTAATTCTCCCAACTCTGTATCTTTATCTTTCCCTACCTTAGTTTCCAAAGAGACTGAACGGGGAACTCGTAGTAAAACTTCTCTAACTTGAGTGGGAGTCATTTCTAACTCAATTGCTAGGTCTTCCAAAGTAGGGGTACGACCTTTTTCTTGGGCAATTTTGCGTTGAGCCTTCTTGATTTTATTTAGCTTTTCAGTGATGTGAACCGGTAGGCGAATAGTACGGCTAGAAGTGGCGATCGCTCTAGTAATACCTTGACGAATCCACCAATAGGCATAGGTACTAAAACGATAACCTTTTGTGGGGTCAAACTTTTCTACAGCTCGTTCTAAGCCCAAAGTACCTTCTTGGACTAAATCTAATAACTCTAAACCACGATTTTGATATTTCTTAGCAACGGAAACTACCAAGCGAAGATTAGCTTTAATCATATGCTCTTTAGCTTGTAGTCCCTGGCTTTGAAGTTTCTCCAGTTCCCCTACAGTCAAACCAGCAATCTCTGCCCAGCGTCGTTTACCTCGGGACAACATTTGCTTGAGTTCAACTACTTCCATTCCAGCAGTTTTTGCCCATCTTTCAAAAGAGGGGCGATGTCCTAATTCAGATGTTAGACGCTCATGAATTTCAACGATTTGTAAATAGCTAGAAATAATATCTTCACGATCCTGCTTGGCTGACTCAGAGAGTAAAATTCTTAGTCGTAAATAGCGCTGGACTTTTTGAGCTTCAGAAACCTCTTCATCTCTCCCTAAGAGACGAACTCGTCCAATTTCCTGAAGATATAAACGTACCAAATCTGTACTACGTCTGCTGGTATTTGTGTTATGACTGACAGATTCTACAGATTCTACAGATTCTTGAGCAGCAATTTCTAAATCTTCTATAGAATCTGTAGGTAATTCACTTTCATCAACTGCAATTTCGGGGTCAAAGACCTGTGGGTTAGACTGTTGGGAATCGTAGGTAGCATCTGCGTAAAAAGAAGTTGCTGGCATAAGTTCGTCTCAATGGCTCCAGGTAACAACAGATTGCGGTCAGCTAATCAACTGTTGCTATTGTTCCCGCGATCTTGCAATAACTAACACGGTTTGTGATGGAGATTTAGTTTTTTCTCAAAAATTCAATTGTTTTATGTGACAATTAATATCAAGACAGAGCTACAAATGCCTAAACCAATAGCTATCCAAGCCTTTTTGCATGCTCTTATTTTTACTAAAATCTAATTCCAAAAATTATGGCAATAGGATTGACTGTTACTTTTCTCGCATGATATAAACATGTAAGTAAAATCACAATTCATTTATACATAGCTATATCTACATAGTTATATAAATGTCTTCCTGATGATTTGATAATTTTTTATGCGTAAATATTGAAAATTGATGACAATATTTTTGAGGCAGTAGTCTGAGGTAATATTTTTAAGTGTGCTGATTGTCTCTATATAAAGTATTTGCTATTTTTGAACTGTATTTTTTATTTGTACGCGGTTTCGTAAGTGCTTAAGTGTATGCTCAATAATAGGGTTTAAAAATAGATGCTTATGCACGCTCACAATGTAATATTGTTGTCTCGAGAATGTATCCGATATTAACAATTCACTCGTATTCTGCTTTAACATCCCGTTGCATAAGTTCCCAGAGTGCTTGTTGAGGTGATATTTCTGCTTGTAACAAACGATGTACTTGTTCTGCAATCGGAATAGAAATTTTTTGTACTCGGGCGCGTCTGACTAAAACTTGCGTAGTATTAACTCCCTCAGCTGTTCCTTCTAAATTTTCGATGATTTCCGAAAGTTTTTTCCCACTTGCGAGTTGGTAACCTACTTGATAGTTACGACTTAAGGGACTATTACAAGTTGCGAGTAAATCTCCCAATCCAGATAAACCATAAAAAGTATCTTGTTGTGCGCCCCAATCCACACCAACTCTTACCATTTCAGCTAAACCACGAGTTACTAAAGCAGCCTTGGCGTTAGTTCCCAGTTCCAAACCATCGCACACTCCGGCAGCGATCGCAATGACATTTTTTAAGGTACCGCCCAACTCTACTCCTAAGGGGTCATGGTTGGTGTAAACCCTAAACCGGTATGAAGAGAAAATTAACTGCACCATTTCTGCAACCCCATCAATTTTACTTGCAACTACGGTTGCTGCAGGTAATCCTTTCTGAATTTCCTTTGATAAATTTGGACCAGATAGCACCACTACTGGATTTTTAAGAAATGCTTTTTGCCAAATTTGCGATGGGGTGCATGTAGTTTGAGGGTCCAAACCTTTAGTTGCTGTAACTAAAATCGTTTTCGGAGATATTTTCACTAATTGGAGTTGAGAGATTATATCTCTTACTCCCTTCATTGAAACAGCACTGAGAATAATATCAGCATCCTTGACAACCTCAGTTAGGGTTTGACAGCTCCTTCGCGACCATAATTTTATATGGTAACCATTTGCTGCCGCCAAAGTAGATAAAGCTGAGCCCCATGCACCCGTTCCGAGAATTGCCATCGAAATTTTAGAATGGCAATATCTTTCCTCATTCATCACTTTTAACTTTAACTACCGTTTGTTCGAGGATATAACTCCATTAATTTCCTAACTTGCTCTGCATGATAAGAACTTCTGGTTAAAGGAGAGGAAACCACTTGTAAAAATCCAATTTCCTCGCCAAATGCCTTCCAAGCAGCAAATCGATCTGGGTGGATAAATTCATTTACACCCAAGTGTTTTGCAGTAGGTTGTAAATACTGGCCGATAGTTAAAATATCACAATCTACGCCACGTAAATCTTCCATTACTTGACGAATCTCGGTATCAGTTTCACCTAGTCCGACCATAATACCTGACTTAGTATAAACCCTAGGTTCGATTTCGCGAGAACGTTTCAGTAATTCTATGGTTCGTTCGTAGTTACCTTGAGGACGTACCCGTCGATATAAACGAGGAACAGTCTCAGTATTGTGGTTTAACACTTCCGGTTGTGCTTGCAAAATTATTTCTAAAGCTTTCCAATTACCGCATAAGTCGGGAATCAATAGTTCAATAGTAGTCTGGGGCGATTGCAGCCGCACAGCTTCAATGCAACGAACAAACTGGGAAGCTCCACCATCTTCTAAATCATCGCGGTTGACGGAGGTGATCACCACATGATTGAGCCTCATGCGACTAACGGCTTGCGCTAACCTTGTTGGTTCGGTAGGGTCTAAAGCCTGTGGTTTTTTCTCAAAGTCAATATCGCAGTAGGGACAAGCGCGGGTACAAGCCGGACCCATAATTAAAAACGTTGCGGTTCCGGCATTAAAGCATTCCCCAATATTGGGGCAAGATGCTTCTTCGCAAACCGTATTCAGGGATAAATCCCGCAAAATTTCTTTGACATTGCCAACACGTTGCCATTGCGGCGCTTTTACCCGCAACCAGTCCGGTTTAACTGTCACAATTTGCCTTTATCACTTATAGCTATACAGAGTTAATACTAGCAAGTAATAAGGACTCAGGAGCAATGTAAATGTATTTTAGATTGCATCATGCGTGAAATATCAGTCAGTTACTCTGCTGGTATTCTAAATGTATTGCATATTGCAATTTTTCTTTTAACTGCAATTGGTGAAGGTTAAGTAGAGAAATTTTCCCAACTCTTGAAGGCTAATTAACAGTAAATGACAAACTTTTATAGGGAAGACCTAGCTTACATTCATGATGTTGGTTTCAGGGATTATGCTCTTAATTGTGCTCCCGGAATATTAGATATACTGAATCAAAATAAGGTATGCAAAAGTTTAGTTGTCGATTTAGGTTGCGGAAGTGGACTTTTGGCAAAAGAACTTATTCAAGCTGATTATCAGGTTCTGGGAATAGATATTTCCGAGTCAATGATTAATATTGCACGTCAAAGAGTTCCCGATGCCAATTTTGTGGTAGCTTCGCTATTTGATGTGGAAATTCCACCCTGTAATGCCGTTACATCTATTGGTGAATGTCTTAATTATCTGTTCGATCCAAATAATAATCATCAAAAATTAGCTGAGTTCTTCAGTTGTATATACAATGCATTGCTTCCCGGCGGCATCTTAATCTTTGATATTTTAGAGCCGGGACAACTATCTCAGGGAAATCCAAGCAGAAATTTTACTGAGGGGGGAGATTGGATTGTACTGGTTGAGAAAGAAGAAGATTTGAAACATAAGATATTAACTCGGCGAATTACTACCTTTCGTCAAGTGGGAGAATACTACAGGCGTGATGATGAGATACATCGAGCCCAGTTATATAAAGCTTCAGATATTGCCGAAAAACTGAAAAAAGTTGGTTTTCAGGTTCAAATCTCAGATAGTTTTGGTCGGTACAATCTGTCCAAAGGTCATGCAGCTTTTGTAGCACATAAAACAGTCGTACCTGAGAGTTAATGGCTAAGCTCATAACCAATTTTTTTGAAGCAACTCTCATATCATGTTCTATGTATTAGGCTCTAAAAAATTTTTGGTTATTTGCAAATATTTGTGATACTATTCACTTAATTTGGAATAATTGTATCGGGATGTAGCGCAGCTTGGTAGCGCACTTCGTTCGGGACGAAGGGGTCGCTGGTTCGAATCCAGTCATCCCGATTTTGTCTGTCATTTGCCAAACTATTTGACCGCGTTGACAAATTAATGTCCGTGCTGACACATTAATGTCCGTGTTGACAAATTAGTTAACCAGCAGAATGTATTGGTATTATAAGCTATTAAAATCATAGCTCTTATTTATTCTTGGTGCTGTAGTTAGGGGAAATCCCGAACGAAGTGCGCCTTTCAACCCACCTTATTTGTCTTTTTCAATGCGCCCCAACCTGGAAGCGGCGTTGAAACGACCGTGCCGAACGTTCGGGAAAATACGCTAAAAAACTTTCAACCCGCCCAAACCTGGAAGCGGCGTTGAAACTTAAGCAATTAAGCGTAATGGTACTGGCAAGTTACTTTCAACCCGCCCAAACCTGGAAGCGGCGTTGAAACTCCTTCGCGTCGAGACGCGATAGTGCGGATTTTAACTTTCAACCCGCCCAAACCTGGAAGCGGCGTTGAAACCCCGCGCCTCCAATCCCTTATTTATCAGTACTTCTGGAAGCGTTTTTGGCAGGTCTACCAAAATCACTCGTCAACAGACATCTCAAAAAGCAAATAAATTGACACCACAAAAGCCAAAACAACTGATAGAGAAGGGATTCAGCATTTTGGCAGAACCCCCAGGAAAATCGCTCTCGCTTCGATCTGCCAAAAATAAAAATTAAGGTGGGTTCCTCCTTGCTCGGAGGTGATTCAGTAGCCACCACTGTAGTAAACCCACACCTCTATTACTGGGGGCGCACCTAATTCCTATCCGTAAAGAATAGCAGCTTCAAGGTGGGCAGCTACCAGGGTCAGAAAGCAAGACTGTGTTCCCACAGTCAAACTAACCCACATTTATCATTGCTCAGAGGTGCTTTAAACACATGAACAACGGCGCTGTTGATGATTTATTATATTTTCAAGGTTCGGATGAATGTTTTTGATTAAGATTTTTTACGAGATTTGTAAGCAGTAGTTGCTAGTTCTTTGGCTTTATCCTGAGAACTTCCTCTGATGGGCTGTTTACTTTCCTCTATAACAATTCCAGTTTTTATCGCTTGACTTTTGATGTTCTCAATTAATCTGCCATAGCTCCATTGATTCACGCTACGGCGATACTGTTTGGCGTACTTTTTCTGAGCTTCTATACAATCTGGGCATTTTTCTAAGGCTTTTGCTTGAATTTCGCTATTTATCTGCTCACGCATATCGCTAAGTTTGGGAAGTACGATGCTACCAGCGGAATATTTTTGTGCGATCGCAACTATCTCCTTTGCCAGTAATCTATCAATATATTGCCCTAGTTCTGATTCTCCATATTGATTTGATGCTGCTTGGGTTTGAGCTATTTTACGTTGATGAGAAAGTTCTCCTTTTTGTTGTCGTTGTCTGTTTAGTAGCTTGTAATTTTCACCAAGAAGTTGCTTGATACTTCTATAAGTCACAACTTTGTCTGTGCTTGCATCTAAAATGGCTACCGTTGCAGTTTTTTCTAAGCCGAGACTGACGCCTACAAGAATATTAGATAGTCCTTTGTATAAGGGTTTATTTGGACGTGGGTAAGGATTGTTGATTCTATCGAGGGTAGACTGCTTGCGTTTTATATGAGCTAGTTGTCTGTCATTAAGCTCGCCTTTTTCTTTACTTTTGGTAATGGTTTTAGCTATTTCTTCTGCTTTTTCTTCTCTTACCTGATTTGTTCCTTCAGCAGTCCATAAGCGAGTATCAACTGTGCAATCAAGTTTTAGATGATTAACATTCCAAGGTCTATCTTTACCAACTTCTTCTTGCCAACTAATTCTTCCACTACGTAGGGTAAAGAGGCTGCTAGAGTGTTGATTTTTACTATTTTTCTTAATTTGCTGGTCTGATAAAAAACGCTTAAACCAATGTAATTGACGATTGTCGCAGTAGATTTCAAAAGTATGTTCGCTCAAGCCATTAAATTTTACACAAATGCGCCCTTTACGATTTTTGAACCAAGTCATGTCTTCATTGGTTTCATAAGAAACTGGAAAAGGTACAGCATGAGATTTTCTTAATAGATTATTTTGCCAAGACTTTGCTTCAGTCTCGCTTTGGGGAACTTGATTTGTAGCTATATCTAAAGTATTTAACCAATTTAAGTCAGTTAAATCTCTACCGTGAGGAATCCGAGCTTCAAGTTGTTCTCTAAGTCTCTGAATCTGGATTTCAATTTTGCGCCGACGTTGAGTAAATTTTTCGGGACTTTCTTCTTTATTTGGGAGTTTAGAACCGTTCTTTAGTAAATAACTGATAGCACAATGAGTTACTATATCTTCTGTATCCCTGTATGTGTCAAATAGCTGTTGGGATAAATTTTTACTGATATCTGAGCTTTTTGATTTTTTACTATTTTTAGATTTCGTTTTCCTTTTGTTCTGGGAATTGTTTGTATCTATTTGGGGACTGAATTGAGCTAGTATTTCAGCCGCTTTGCTACGTAGAGCTTCTAAATTAACTCCGCTAATTTCTACTAACTCCTCATCACTTTTGAGCATTTCTAGCCAATGAATTTTACCTTCGAGCTTGTATTGTAAGCGTTTCATCAAAGCTAGCCATGACTTATATATGTAACTGACAAGTGCGATCGCACTCGTATAAAACCTCCCTGGTTGACCAATGAAGCGGGAGTCAGTTTTTAACGGTTCGCATAGTTGCTTAATAGTTCCTGTAGGTATTTTGCCTTTTTGTCGCCAAGCTTCAAAGTCTGAATGCTCTGCAACCTGCTTCAATAATTCGTTTATTAGTGGCGTATTTTTATCAGCCATCAGATCCCATAGCTCTTGACGAGTGGTTTCTGTAGCTACAAGACGGCATTGAACTGTAATTTGAGTCATATGCCTACTCCTTAACATGTGTTCAATAATAACATTAATGTTTTATATGGCAAATGTTTAATAATTAGGTGGTTAAGTGCTTGCCTTATTCTCTTGACTTTTGTAACAGCTTGATATTTGGCAAGGTGAGGTGGAGGACTAAAGTGTAGGGGTCTGCCAGAATCGCTATAAGCTTGATAGAAAGACGATTACAAGGTTTGAGTTATTATATTCAATAACAATTTACGTCAGCAAAAGAAGCTGAAATGGGCATATTTTTGAGGTTCGCCAAAACCCCTTGTAGAATAATTGTTCTGTGGGAGTTTCACAGGGTGGACTTCCGCTGACTGAATTAATCGGATAGTTAGAATAAAATCTTCTATGTTTCAGATGTCGTAAGACGTCAATTCTATCCACTGGATTAATTAGAATAAATCCTCTATTCCTCTGATACCGTAAGGTGTTGATTCTACCCACTGAATTAAGTAGATTTTGTCGGAATAAAAGACACAAAGTATCCCCAATTTTTTCAAAAGTTAGGGAGATTAATTACGTTGGGTACTATTGTAAAATTAGAATATGGAAGACACATTTTTTACTAGTAAACAAGCAGCGCAAATCACCGGATGCACTCTGCGCCAGCTTCAGTACTGGCGTGAGAAAAATGTTGTTGTTCCTGTTATCAGTGAAACTGGAACTGGTCGTAGCATTTATTACTCTATTTCTAATTTAGTGGAATTGTCTGCAATGTCATATTGGCTGGGAGCAGGATTAAATTTTGATATTGCTAGCGATACTTTAAGAGCTTTGAAGGAAAAGGAGCCAGAATTATTTAAATCTGGAAAAGGTAGCAGGTGGATGTTGCACTGGAATGTCCAAAAGGAGAAACTATGTTTTGAAAAGTTTGACCGAGAAAAAGCGATCGCATCTTTGGATAAAGGTCAAATTGTGATTCCCGTGTGGTTGGATTTGGTTTATCAGGGGTTAAAACAGAAACTAGGGAATTAAAATTAAATTTCTGCGTAAATCGTAAATTTCTGCGTAAATATATAAATCTAATATGGCTGCAATCGACAAGAAATCTTTAAGCGAACCGGATATATGTACTAAATATATTACACCTGCTTTGGAAGAAGTTGGTTGGGATAAAATGACTCAACTCCGTCAAGAAGTACCTTTAACAAAGGGTAAAGTTTTAGTTCGCGGTCGATTGACTAGTAGAGGGAAAAGTAAACGTGCTGATTACATTCTTTACTACAAACCAAATATTCCTATTGCTGTGATTGAAGCAAAGAATAATAAACACAGTGTTGGGAGTGGAATGCAGCAAGCACTTGGGTATGCTGAGATGTTAGATGTTCCGTTTGCTTATAGTTCTAATGGTGATGCTTTTTTAGAACATGATTTTACTGGATTAACGGGTAAGGTTGAACAAGAATTAAGACTTGATAGTTTTCCTTCACCCCAGGAATTATGGCGACGTTATTGTGTTTGGAAGGGGATTGGGGAAGCTGAGAATCGGGTTGTTACTCAGGATTATTATTCCGATGGTAGCGGTAAGAAACCCCGCTATTATCAGTTGGTTGCTATTAATCGTACTATTGAAGCGATCGCGAAAGGTGAAAACCGAATATTATTGGTAATGGCTACTGGTACGGGTAAGACATTTACAGCGTTTCAAATTATTTGGCGGTTATGGAAGTCTCGTACTAAAAAGCGGATTTTGTTTTTAGCCGATCGCAATATTCTCATTGACCAAACTAAGACTAATGATTTTAAACCGTTTGGTAAGAAGATGACCAAAATTACCAAGCGTCAGGTGGATAAGTCTTATGAGATTTATTTGGCGCTTTACCAGGGGGTATCAGGTAATGAGGAAACTAAGAATATTTACAAGCAGTTTTCCCCTGAATTTTTTGATTTAGTAATTATCGACGAATGTCACCGGGGAAGTGCAGCAGAAGATTCGGCTTGGCGAGAAATTTTAGAATATTTTAGCAAAGCTACACAAATAGGTTTAACAGCTACGCCAAAAGAAACAGAGGAAGTTTCTAACATAGATTATTTTGGCGAACCGATTTATACTTACTCGCTCAAAGAAGGTATTGAAGATGGATTTTTAGCACCATATAAGGTGATTCGCATCGATATTGATAAAGATTTATCAGGATGGCGACCAACTGCGGGACAGCGTGATAAGTATGGTAAGGAGATAGAAGACCGGGTTTATAACCAAAAGGATATTGATAGAACTTTGGTTTTGGAAAGACGAACGGAATTGGTAGCTAAAAAGGTAAGTGAATTTCTCAAAACAACCAATGACCGCTTTGCGAAAACCATTGTATTTTGCGAAGATATTGACCACGCAGAACGAATGCGCCAAGCTTTGGTAAATGAAAATTCAGACTTGGTATTAGAAAATCGTAAGTACGTGATGCGAATTACTGGCGATGATAAAGAAGGAAAGGAAGAATTAGATAATTTTATTTTTCCAGACAGTACTTATCCGGTAATTGCAACCACTTCCAAATTGATGACTACTGGTGTAGATGCTCAAACTTGTAAGTTGATTGTTTTGGATAGACGCATTCAGTCGATGACTGAGTTTAAGCAGATTATTGGACGGGGAACTCGCATTAATGAGGAGTATGGTAAGTCCTACTTTACAATTATGGACTTTAAAAAGGCGACAGAATTATTTGCCGATCCCGATTTTGATGGTGAACCCGTACAGATTTACGAACCCAAAACAGATCATGACTCCATAGTTCCACCAGATGAGGAAGAAGACAATATTTCACCAGATGATGTAATTATCGACCCGCCAATTGTACCTGATGGAAAGCGTATTAAGTACGTAGTTGATGATGTAGAAGTTTCGGTGATTGCCGAGCGAGTTCAATATTACGGTAAGGATGGTAAGTTAATTACGGAGTCCTTAAAAGATTATACTCGCAAGACAGTTACCAAAGAATATAGGTCTTTAGATGACTTTTTGCGGCGTTGGAGCGAGTCAGAACAAAAGCAAGCAATTATTAATGAACTTCACGAACAAGGGGTAATTTTTGAAGCTTTGGAATCAGAAGTCGGTAAAGATTTCGATCCATTTGATTTAATTTGTCATGTGGCTTTCGACCGACCACCATTAAGTCGTAAAGAACGCGCTCAAAATGTCCGTAAACGGGATTATTTTAGTAAGTATGGAGACAAAGCCAAAGCGGTTTTAAATGCGTTATTGGATAAATACGCTTCAGAAGGAATTGAACAAATTGAAGGAATGGGGGTTTTGAAAGTTCCGCCATTCACAGAGTTAGCAACACCAATGGAAATTATTAAGCTATTTGGCGGAAAACAGAAATATCTGGAAGTATTGAGGGAGTTGAAGAGCGAACTTTATAAAGCTTCGTGATTTGGGGTGCGTTAGTTGCATAATTGACTTAATATTTTTGATTAGTATTATGATTCATGCACTGTAGCGCATCAAAAGCTAGTAAATAATGCAATAATGATGCGTTACGCTGTCGCCAACACACCCCACAATTTAACTTTTAACTCCTAACTTCTTAACTATGTCCATCAGCACAACCGTAAAAACCATCCAAGATATCATGCGTATTGATGAAGGCGTTGACGGTGACGCGCAACGCATTAGTCAGTTAACTTGGATGATTTTTCTCAAGGTTTTTGATGACAGGGAAACGGAATATGAGACTTTTGAGGATGATTATGTTTCGCCTTTACCGGAGGAGTTACGCTGGCGAAATTGGGCTGCTAATGCGGAAGGAATAACTGGAGATGAGTTACTAGAGTTTGTTAATAACCAGCTATTCCAGACACTAAAAAATCTTAATTTAGATGAGTTATCTGACCCCAAAAGGCGCATTATTCGAGATGCTTTTGAAGATGCTTTCAATTTTATGAAAAATGGCACTTTAATGCGCCAGGTGATTAATAAACTCAATGAAATTGATTTCAATAATTCTAAAGATAAGCAGCTTTTCGGGGATATTTACGAACAAATTCTCAAAGATTTGCAAAGTGCGGGGAATGCAGGAGAATATTATACGCCTCGTGCTGTAACGCAGTTTATGGTGGATATGCTTAAACCGCGTTTGGGTGAAAGAATTTTAGATCCTGCTTGCGGTACTGGTGGTTTTGTGACTTGTGCTTTGGAATTTTTGAAAAAGCAGATCAAAACTGTTGAAGATAAGGAGAAAATACAACGGTTAATTATGGGGGTGGAGAAAAAGCCTTTACCCCATCTGCTGTGTATTACCAATATGTTATTGCATGAGGTAGAAGTACCGGAAATTCGTCACGATAATACTTTGGCGCGTCCGCTGCGAGATTACAAACCCTATGAAAAAGTAGATGTAATTGTCACTAATCCGCCCTTTGGTGGGAAAGAAGAAGACGGGATTGAAAGTAATTTTCCTAGCGCTTACCGTACCAAAGAAACAGCAGATTTATTCTTAGTATTAATTATGCATCTGTTGGTTAATGGCGGACGAGCGGGAATTGTTTTACCTGATGGGACGCTGTTCGGGGAAGGTGTAAAGACGCGGATTAAAGAAAAGTTGTTAGACGAGTGCAATTTACATACAATTGTCCGCTTACCCAACGGTGTTTTTAATCCTTATACAAGTATCAAAACTAATTTATTGTTTTTTACCAAAGGTGAACCGACAAAAGAAATTTGGTATTACGAACATCCTTACCCACCTGGTTATAAATCATATTCCAAAACCAAACCGATACGTATTGAAGAATTTGCACCAGAGAAAGCTTGGTGGGATAACCGCCAGGAAAATGAGTTTGCTTGGAAGGTTTCGGTAGAAGAAATTAAAGCTAATGGCTACAACTTAGATATAAAAAACCCCTATCAGGAAAAAGAAAACCACAGAGATTTAGGGGAAATGTTAGCAGATTACCAGGAATTGATGGCAGGGTTAAGTGAAACGCGGAATTTGTTAAAAGCTGAGTTGATGTCGGCTTTGTCGAGAAATGATGATGGGATGATGTGATTATGTGATGTTAGGGAAGCGTTGCGTAAGCAATTGTGGTTATGCTCCGAAGCAAAAAATGAATTTTTTTTTCATCACCTCCTCACCCCATCATCTCCTCATCTCCTCATCTTCTCATCAATACTTCAATCAAAACTATGAATACAAAAACCTTCTTCCAAGACTTTGAATTATTCGCTGATGCGCCGAATGGAGTGGAGAAATTACGGGAATTGATTTTGCAATTGGCGGTACAGGGTAAGTTAGTTCCGCAAAATCCTGATGATGAACCCGCTTCGGTTTTGTTGGAGAAGATAAAGAAGGAGAAGGAACGGTTAATTAAGGAAGGGAAGATTAAGAGGTCGAAGTCTTTATCACCTGTTGATGTGGATGAGATAGCTTTTGGTTTACCACATGGTTGGGAGTGGGTGAGACTTGGAGAAGTAACAAGAAAATTGGGTGCAGGTAGTACGCCTAAAGGTGGAAAAAAAGTATATCAAAAAACAGGTATAAAGTTTCTACGTTCTCAAAATGTGTGGAATGATGGACTTCGTATAGAAAATGTTGCTTATATTCCACTGCAAATTCATCAACGAATGAGTGGTACTCATGTCGAACCAGGAGATATTCTTTTGAATATTACTGGTGCGTCTATAGGTAGAAGTAGTGTTGTTCCAGATAATTTTGATGA
>JGI1201J43222_100164_pt1 | contig 22550 bp, 20 predicted proteins | sample MastesBC008_FD_43222 | JGI IMG/M metagenome (IMG submission 43222) | reverse complement strand
GTCCTCAAGTTACATTCACGGTTAGCGGTGGATTTGCGATCGCAGCAATCCTAGTGCTATTAATTTCTCCTAAACATCGAATGTCCTAAACATTGAAGTTGTCATAAAAGCAAAAAATTTTTCGTCTCCATACTGTTGCTACACAATGGTACTGAGCTACTAGGTTTAACCCGGAACTGATACCAAATCCGATTTTTAAGACCCCTTTATATTTTTTGGGATTTCCCCCACACCTCCCACACCTCCCACACCTCCCACACCTCCCACACTTCCCACACCTCCCACACCTGTCAGACCTCCCACACTCCCCACACTTCCCTCTCTCATTCTAAAAAGGGGTAATGAACCCGGAACTGAGGTGATATTTTAGGTTGTTAATAGTAGGTTTGGCTTAACAGCGCGAAACGTCCAAAAGCCTGTAATGTAAAGCTTTGAAGAATTTGCTACTAGTTCCGAAAAAATATCCGGAGTCATGTCAGTAGGAGATGTAGTTATATATCAAGGAAAGGTTCCAACTTCGGACCACTAACCAACAAATCACAATTGCATAACTTTAGGTAATCAAACCTATATATAAGTAGAAAGCGAAAAACATCTAATCTGAAAATCAGTCTCAAAGTCAGAGTTAAATAAATTGTCCTCTGAAGGCTGATAACTAAGAACAAAGTAATTCATCACTAACAAATATTAACTCTAAAACTCCCATACTGGGGAGAAGGATTATTATGACTGCTTTTACACAAATTTGCCAAAAACATGACTTACTCTATCCCGTTCGTCAATGGTTAGAATCTATCGAAATCCATAACCCTAAACTTGCACATTTCCTATGTAAACTGGTTCCTTCACAATGTCCATTTGAAAGAGATGTAGTTCTTTTTGGTCGCAAACTATTTCACATCCCAGCAATGTGCAAGTTAAATCCCCTTTACGAACAAGTCGTAACTTTACGCTTTAAAGCTCTATGTTATCTTGCAGATGAATGTGGAGAAGATGTGACAGCTTATTGTTAGGAAGAAGTGGGTAATTTAATACTTATAATTGTTCCTAACCCTGCGGTTGAAGTAATTGATAATTCTCCATTATGTGCTTCTATTATACGTTTAACTATTGCAAGTCCGAGTCCAGTTCCAGAGGATTTTGTCGAAAAGAAAGGTTGGGTTAGTTTGGGTAAAACCTCTGCAGGTATTGGATCCCCACCATTATGAATCCTAATATATACTTGTTGTTCTTGAGTTTGATGCTCTATTTGTAATTTAACAATATCCCCAATATTAATTGCTTCATAAGCATTGCGCACTAAATTTATTAATACTTGTTTAATTTTATCTTCATCTCCCATAATATTTACAGGTGAATTAGCAGGGTAAAACTCAAGTTTTCTCCCCTCACCTTCTGGCATTATTTGTAGCGCTACCAAGAGATTCGTAATTAGTTGATTAATATCAATTGCTAGAAGTTCTAAGTTTTGAGGCTTTGCGTAAAGTAATATTTCTTTTAATAATCTTTCTAATCTATCTGCTTCTTCTAAAGCTAAACATAACCTTACTTGAGCAGGTTCTGATAAATCTAACTTTTTAAAAAAATTCAAACCCATTTTCATAGTTGTAAATGGATTGCGAATTTCATGAATAATACCTGAAGCAAATTCACCGATCGCAGCTAATCTTTCTTTTTCGACAAGTTTCGCTTGAGCTTGTCTTAACTGTTCTGTTCTTCGGGCTACTTCTGCTTCCAAAGCCTCATTAAATTGCCGTTGTTGCTGATAAAGTTGATAATTATCAATTGCTGTCGCCGCACGTTCAGCAAAGAGTTGAGTAATTTCTAATTCCTGGTCAGAAAAATTACGCGGTCGCTTATGAAAAGAACATACCGTTCCAATAACTTCACCCTTCGAAGTTTTGAGCGGTATCCCCAAATAAGCACGATACCCATCCGGTCCCACACCGTATTCGCTACAGACTTGAGTATCTTCAACAATTAGATTTTTTCTATTTTTAACAACTGTTCCAGACAAGTGACCGTGTAATGAATAGGAATGATGATCCTTTCCCATATCGATGCTACTAGCGAGGATTTTACCGGAACCCCGGTGGCAAATTGTAACTACAGATAGATCTATTCCAATTAATTTACTTACACCACAGGCTATTTCTTTAAGATATTCTGGTAGCTTGCCATCTCTATAACTTAGAGATGATAGCATTGCCACTGCTTGCTGCTTTCGCTGTCGTTCTCCTAATTGTAAAAATAAAGAATTAAAAAACATTGAATAATCCTTAACTTAAATTACTGATTGATTTTTATACAATAAAATTAAATTTTATTGTTTAGCAAGATAACTACACATTTATTCTATGTAAGTTACGGGTATTTAAGGAGGTAGTGAGTAAATAATGGTGTTAACTGTTCGCATTTGTTGTTAAGCATTATTGATAATTATCCGTATTCCAAACACTTGACACTAAGATATGTGTGAAATTCTATTCTCTACATTTCCATCCCTTACAATGCGATCGCCTGCAATTAGATGGTTTACTATTCGATGCCCTATATTCGATGCCCTATATTCGATACCCCATAAGATATACGATCACAATCTAAACTTTGGATTTTTATATCAGTCTCTGGTTAAATTGCAATCAAAAATAAGATTGGAATATCCTTATTAGCGCCCCCTGCTGCATTTACTCCTGCAAATATTGGGTTGGGTAGAGAGTGGTAGCATACCCCCAGTCTATGTCTTGAGTCTGATTATTTTACCTAGGTTTAACATTCATATTGTGAAATACAAGTATCCCAAGACATAAATACAAAGAAAAAATTATAAACATGGTAAAGATTATTTGATATTGTTTGAGATTGTTTTGAACTGGTAGTAGAAATGTATACTTTTTATTTGGGTTGATAAATCACATTTCAACACTTAATTGAAAAAAATTGAAAATAGGAAAAAAATATTAAACTCCCATGACGGCGCATATATTATTAGTTGAAGATGAAGTCAAGTTGGCTCGGTTTGTGGAATTAGAGTTGAGCTTCGAAGGTTATCAAGTTAGCGTCGCTAACGATGGTCTGAGTGGGTTAACGATGGCGCGGGAATCTCATCCAGATATAGTAGTTTTGGACTGGATGCTACCAGGAATGTCAGGGGTCGATATTTGTCGTCGTCTGCGATCCACTGGAGAAAAAGTTCCAATTATTCTGCTGACAGCAAAAGATGAGGTGAGCGATCGCGTAACAGGTTTAGATGCAGGTGCGGACGACTATGTTGTCAAACCTTTCAGCATTGAGGAGTTATTAGCCAGAATTCGCGCTCATTTACGTCGTAACCAAGAAGAAGATGTAGATGTTTTACTATTCGAGAACTTGAAGTTAAATCGTTCTACCCGGGAAGTGTACCGAGGAACGCGTCAAATTGAACTAACTGCGAAAGAATTCGATCTACTCGAACATTTAATGTCACATCCACGCCAAGTTATTACGCGCGATCGCATTCTTGAAGAGGTTTGGGGTTATGATTTCATGGGTGACTCCAACATCATCGAAGTATATATTCGTTACCTAAGATTGAAGTTAGAAGCAAACAATGAAAGGCGTCTCATTCAAACTATTCGAGGTGTTGGTTACGTACTAAGAGAATGAGAATAACTTGACAATTAAAATTACCATTAATATATCCGTCGCTGAGATAAAGGTTTTTATTCTCTAAGAAGGTGTTTATAAATAAAAAATAAAATTATTGTAGGGTGTGTTAGAAATATCACTATATCTCACTTTCAACAATAACTTAAACAGGCATAACACACCATATAGCATCGGTAGGTTACGGCAAATTTTGCATTATTCCAATAATCAAATCCTTATTTAGCCGTCATCTGCCTACTTTAAAATTTATTTATAAACATACTTTAATAAATAGGCCATCCGTTGTTTTTTTGGTCAAAGTTTTTTTGGTCAAAAATATAAAAAAAATAACAACTCGAAGGAGAGCATAAATAATTTAATCTGTACCAAAGTCAATTCTCAGGAAAAACTCATAAAACTGAGAAGCATTTGTATTTAAATAAAAATAGCTCTAAAAGGTACTTAAATATCCGTAGTCCTTGCGAATCAATCTTAAAGCAGTGTGTTTATCTGCTTTGAGTTTTTTTATGTGCCAAAGAACTACCAATGGCAGCAAAAAATAATACAAGTAACCACTTAAGATAGATCTAGTATAAAGTGAATCTTAAGTTTAATAGTTGAGAAGTAAAATTTCAGTTGAGATTGCAAGAGCATTATTTTGCAAGAATCCGCGATAAATATAGAACCAACGATGACTTATTTAGACACAGCAGCTCAATTCTACAGTGAAGTAGCACAAACACCAGAAGTAGGACTCTGTTGCGTGCAGAGTACACCTATGCAACTACCGGGACTCAATATACCCCTGACAATGCAGGAGATGAATTATGGTTGCGGTTCTACAGTTCATCCGGCAGAATTAGTTAACCAACCGACTGTACTATATGTTGGTGTTGGTGGTGGGCTAGAAGCTCTACAATTTGCCTATTTTACTCGACGTCAGGGTGGTGTAATTGCAGTCGATCCAGTGTCCGAAATGCGTCAGGCTGCGGCACGCAATCTAGAAATCGCAAAAGCTGAAAACCCTTGGTTTGAGACTAATTTTGTAGATATTCGTCCTGGTGATGCTTTTAACTTGCCAGTTGAGGACAATTCTGTTGATGTTGTAGCTCAAAATTGCCTTTTCAATATTTTTGAACCAGAGGATTTAGCTCGGGCTTTAGGAGAAGCTTATCGCGTATTGAAACCAGGTGGACGTCTGCAAATGAGCGATCCGATTGCGACTCGTCCAATTCCAGGACATCTACAGCAAGATGAACGCTTAAGGGCTATGTGTCTTTCAGGTGCACTTACCTATGAAAAATATGTTCAACGTATAATTAATGCAGGTTTTGGTCAAGTAGAAATTCGTGCCCGTCGTCCCTATCGGTTGTTGGATCGAAAGACATATAATTTATCAGAAAATTTACTGCTAGAAAGTCTTGATTCTGTTGCTTTTAAAGTCGTAATTCCAGAAGATGGTGCTTGTATTTTTACCGGTAAAACTGCAATTTATGCTGGTTCTGAAGAATATTTTGACGATGGAGCGGGACATATTCTCCAAAAAGGAGTTCCTGGAGGAGTTTGCGATAAAACTGCAGCTAAACTAGCAGCTTATGCACCGGAGATTATGGTAACTAACTCCACTTGGCATTACGATGGTGGCGGTTGTTGTTAATAAAAATTGCTGAAATCTGTAGAAATTCTAGAATCAGGTGTTGAAGTTTAATAATTAACACTTATCCTGAGAAAAATTGGGTGCTATAACTTCCCAACCAAAGGTATAGATAGATTGACTATAGATTGATTAATAAGGGCGTATCTCTATGCGCCCCTATAGATACCATCAATAAATCATCATATAAATTTTTCAGTGAATTCCCTACTGCTAATTCAGCATAGTGAAATTTCATAAATTGCTAATCAATAACTGTTAACTGTTAACTGCTAACTGATAACTGATAACTGAAAATGATTAACACAACAATTACACCTTTTCATAAAAAACTTGATTCCCCACTAACAAAAAAAGCAATTACAGTTTTGCAAATCAACCTCGGTCGTCGCTGTAATCTTGCTTGTAGCCATTGTCATGTAGAAGCAGGTCCAAAACGTACGGAAGAGCTTTCTCCAGAAGTTTGTCAACAATTAGTTGAGTTAATTTACAAATTTCCCCAAATTCAAATTGTCGATCTAACTGGTGGTGCGCCAGAAATGAATTACGGGTTTAAATCTTTAGTTGAAGCAGCAAGAGAAAATAATAAGCAGGTAATTGTTCGTTCTAACTTAACTATTTATTTTGAAAATGGTTTTGATTATTTACCCGATTTTTTTGCTAAAAATCAAGTCAAAATAGTTGCATCTCTGCCATGTTATTTAGCAGATAATGTTGATAAAATGCGTGGTGATGGTGTTTTTGATGCTTCTATCAAAGCACTACAGTGGTTAAATAAAGTTGGTTACGCAACACAACCTAATTTAACTTTAGACCTAGTATATAATCCTCAATTACCCAACAGTGAAAAATTTTCCCTTACCCCAGACCAGGCTAAATTAGAACAAGATTACAAACAGTTTTTACAAGAAAAGTTTGGTATTGTCTTCAATAATTTATTTACCATTACAAATTTGCCAGTAGGTAGAACTAAATTTCATTTAGAACGCAAGAAAATCTACGCCCCATATTTGCAATTTTTAGAATCTAGTTTTAATTCTAGTACAGTAGAACACTTAATGTGTCGGGATGAAATTTCAGTTGATTATCTCGGTAATATATATGATTGTGACTTTAATCAAATGATGAATCTACCTGCAAAAACCTTTGATGGAGAGATACTCACAGTTAAGAAATTATTGGAAGCAGGTAATTTAGATTTAATTCATCAAGTGCAAACGGCTGCTTACTGTTATGGTTGCACAGCGGGTAGTGGTTCCAGTTGTGGTGGAGCTTTGTTGTAGGTGGCGATTAGGGATTGGGGATTGGGGATAATAATACTTTACTCATTACTGATCACCGTCTCACCTCAAAACCCTCTAACCCTTCAGGTTCAACATATTCAACACTAACATCCCGAACCACAGCAGAAGGCGATCCCTCATGACACCAGTTAATCATTTTTTCTACAGTTTTGCGATCGCCTTCAAAAATAGCTTCTACCCGACCGTCAGGGAGATTTTGCACCCAACCATTTATCTTCAACTGAGAAGCTTTCTTTGTTGTGAAATATCGATAACCAACACCTTGTACCTTTCCAGAAACTAATACATGGGTGCGAACTTGCTTTTGTGCGGATGAAGGATTTTGCATAACCTAAAAAAGATATTCTATTGTGTACGTAACACACAGTATATTAATTTTATTTTCTATTTATAAATGCCTTCTAGGTATAGAGCTACGTAATTAGGTTCGGACATTGGTGAATGCTCAAACCTATGACTAGTAAACTTCTGAATTCTGAATTTTGACTTTTGAATTTTGACTTGCGCGTAGCGCTATATTACTTCTGAATATTGGGACAGATTATTTCTTTTGGCTTAGTTGTTGCACTATGCCAATCTGATATTAATCCTTGTAATTCGCTGCGTAACTCTAGCAAATCATCAATCTGTTTGTTAATATCTTCTATTTTGTATTTCAGCTTTTGTTGAATATCATCACAAGGTGGTTTTCCACCATCATAAACTTGAAGAATTTCACTAATTTCTTGCAAGCTGAGTCCTAAACCTTGAGCGCGTTTGATAAATGATAGTCGTTTAAATACCTCAGCAGAAAATAGACGGAAACCCCCTTGAGTTCGCTGTAAAGATTGGATTAAACCAAAACTTTCATAATAGCGAATAGTACGAATGGGAATTCCACTAATTTGTTGGACTTGACCAATTAAAAATAATGTTTCGCTTTTCATTCCTATTACGTCAATATCCCACAGATATCATAGTTGTAAATTTTTACTTATCATCGCTCTAAAAATCACTAATCTCTAATCCCTAGTCCCCAATCGCCAACAATCAAAACATTAAGAAACACTAAGCATTAAAAGACAAATAAATTAGCTGTCACAAAACAAAAAATATTTAAATGTATTATTTATATCATTTTGAACGACAAATTAACATTTAGAAAGTATAAATGTCATGGGTTCAAAGGACAGATAATTTTGTGACACACAACCCTAAAGCTTCATCAAATAAAAAATTACATTGCATACAGTGGCACAGCAAAATTATTACTGATGAAATTATGAATAGTCAGTTGATTCCCACAGAGGAATTATCTTCTCTGGATATTGAGGCAATGTATTTGCTTTTGAGCAAGCATTTTCAGGGTGTAGAGCGAGATGTGTTTAATGCTGACCTTAATCATAAAAATTGGGTAATACTTATTAAAGACAGTAAAACAAATCAGCTCAAAGGATTTTCAACTTTATTATTTTATAATACCGATTTTACTGGTGAAGATATCAGTATTGTTTACTCTGGGGATACGATTATGGATCCCAGTGCTTGGTCTAGCTCGACACTATCTCGAACTTGGATCGATTCAGTTAATAAATTACGTACAGAATATTCCCAAGGGAAACTATATTGGTTACTGATCTGCGGTGGTTACCGTACTTATCGCTTTTTACCGATATTTTGGCAAGAATTCTACCCCCGCTATGATGTTGCTACACCGCCAGATATTGCCAATTTCATGGAATATTTAGCCCAAGAGCGCTTTGGTAAAAATTACAATCCTATATCCGGAGTTGTCAGCTTTTCCCATCCTCATATTCTCCGGGAAGGACTCAGAGGTGTCCCCCAAGAACGTTTAACCGATCCCCATATTGAATTTTTCGATAGAATGAATCCGGGACACCTAAATGGTGATGAATTGGTATGTTTGACAGAAATTAGCGAAACCAATCTAACCCCAGCAGGAAAACGAATGTGGTTCGCATCTGTAAGTTCATCCCCAGCAATTAAAAATTCAACCTTAAGAATTCCCGCTTAAAAATAAATTATAGGAAATGTTGAAGTATGTGGTGTTGAATCGGTCGAGGAGAAAAAACTTAAATTTTGTAGCAAAATTCAGAAGTTAGAATATGATTTGCGATCCTATGTGCAGCGCAAGATGCACTTCGCACTCTGTGTACTAATAAATCTATTTTGCTCAGATATCCGCTATAAATCCCAACACAAGTTTTTCATCTCCAAGCAAACTAAGAAAACGCCATTGTCAACGATGCATATCCGGGAACTCCGGTATTTTAAATGACATGAGTGTCAAATCGCAAACCATTAGTCTAAATCGTCAGACAACCACTTTTAATCATCCGAAACGTTTCATAGAAGGATGGTACTGGGCTATTCCTTCTCGTAAAGTCCGTAGATCTCAAGTCAAAGCAGTTAACCTATTAGGAAAAGAGCTAGTAATTTACCGTGGTAAAGATGGTAAACTAGTATGCTTTGATGCCTATTGTCCCCACATGGGAGCTCATTTAGCAGAGGGAACTGTTGAAGGAAATGGACTACGCTGCTTATTTCACAACTGGAAGTTCAATGCAAACGGAACCTGTATTGATATTCCTTGTTTAGGAAAAAACATTCCCATTCAATTAAAAACTTGGCATGTTGAAGAAAAATATGGTTTGATTTGGGTCTGGACTGGAGATATTCCCAAACAACCCTTACCTTTTGTTCCTGAATTAGAGAACTATCGATGTGATAGTCTTCTTGGTTCCCACTTCGAGAAAAACTGTCACCCAAATGTGGTGATGATAAATGCAATTGACGCCCATCACTTCAACACGGTTCATAATTTACCATTAGAAATTATCTTCGCCAAACAACAACTCAATGAAAATGCTATTACTTTTAGCAATATTACCCGTGGTGGAGAAAATTCTTTCTTTATCAGATTGATTCGTCCTTTTTACAAGAATGCAGTTACCTACAGCATGTGTTACTGGTATGGGAGTACTGGTACGGTGACGGTGGGACCAGATTTTCTCCATTTTCACATTATGTTTGCCCTGCGCATGACTGAAAATGGGAAAACTGAAGGTCAAACAATCTTAATTACGAAAAAACGTCGGGGTATTCTTGGTTGGTTATTGAATCCAATCGTACTATGGCTAACAAAGATAGTGGGTAATTATTTTGCTAAAGGTGACACCAAAATTTTTAAAACAATTAAGTTTGATTTAAAAACTCCTCTTAAAGCAGACCACGCAATTCTTCAGTTTATTCATCACGTAGATAGTCAAAAAACCTTGGCTTGGGGTAGCTGGGAACTAATTGAAGATCGGTGGAGAGAAGAAGATCGAATCTGGAAATTGAAAGGAGAAGCAAACGATTAATAATTAATCTTCCAAAACTAGTAGTTATATAGCAATATTTTTATCTTTATAACTACTAAATTATGACTACTTTTATCGAATAATTATTCATACAGGGTGACTTATTTAACAATAAAATCGTTGCGAAAATTGAAACCAAGCCGTTGAAAATTCGTCAGAAAATAATAATTGTTCTATAAAGAAACAATTGTTATCTCCTATGTCAAGAAGTGGAATTAAATTGTCATCTTTATTACTGAACTCCGTAGTTTTAGTAATTATGACGATTATGATGATCGAGATTGAAGAAAAGTCTGAACCGAACCGCAGTATTGCTAATTTAAAACCAAATTTGGCTAGTCTTTGTCCGATTCCAGACCCGGGAATTTTCGCGGAGAAGCCAAGCGATCAGGATGATTCTTTATCTGATAATCAACATCCAATGATTATACCGAGAACACCGGTGGTTAATGAGGAAAAGGAATCTGACTCTGTCTCCAATAATGGGTGTTACCAAATTGCAAAATATTCTCTATCTCGGAAATCTTTAAAGTCTAGGGAAATACCTCTAGAACCAAAATATAGACTATGAAGAATAAGAAGTTCATAGTAACTTATAAGTCGAATATAAGTTAAAAATGTAAAATTATCGAGCAATTTTCAGTAGTAACAAGAGATACAAGCGAATTACTTAATTTTTGTCTCCATCACAAGACAGCTATTTTGGGATGAGAAGATTCCAAGAAGTAGTTAATAATAAGTAAAATCCAATCAATATATTGGAATATTAAATATTCTGGTTTCGGAAAAAGTACAAATTCTTTAGGTTTATTTCCCAAATTTATTTTCCCAAATTATCGGGCTGAGTTATTTATCAAAGTTTAAATACTCAGAGAGATTCAAATACTCAGAGAGATTCAAATACTCAGAAAAAATATATACCATTTATTTAGTTTATGGTGCATAATAGCTTGTACCTAAAATGTCCTACAAATTGAAAAACATTTTACTTAAAGTTTATTTTTTATTTTTTGAATTTAAAAATCACAAACAAAAAGAAAATAATATTAAAAATAAATACATTTTTATAGAAAATTATGATTAATTATCAAAAAAGTGAAACCTTAAAAAACCAAATAAGCAATCAAAAAATAGATAATCAAAAAACCCACCGTAAATTACAGATTAATTACAAACGTAATCAGCAACAAGACCATACCAAGTTATTAGATAATACGTCTGCCGATTTTAAATATCAAGAATGCAAAAACGAATACTGGAATCCTGAAGAATATTCCTTGCTTTACGGTACACCTTTATGGGAAGAAGCAAGTAGTAGCCAAAGAATTATTCTCAATCAACTTTATTGGGTTGCGTATTATTCACAAATTATTTCTGCTGAAATAGCTACGATTTTTTTTAATCAAACAAGTGCTGCTGGACTTTATGCACAAGAAGATTTTCGTTCTGTTTGTGACATGCTTGATTTGGAGTCATCCCAAGAACGCGCTCATATCAATGCTTTTAAAACGATATCTAAACAAGTAGAACAAGTATTATTTGACAAACAAGTTTTTGGCTATCCGATGCGAATTCCCTATGCAGAAACGATGATTTTTGCTAATACTAATACTATCAAAACCTGGTGGAAAAAACTCCAATTACAAAGTTTTGGAATGTTATCAGCTGGAAATACTTTTTTGGCTTGTCAATATTTTACAGTTCGAGGTTTGCGAACACTCAACGGTAAAATGGTACAGCATAAATTGAGTAACCATTATCAGAAATATTCCGAACCAGAAGAAGCTCCCATACCCTCAAAAGTCTCTTACTACCATTTTATGGATGAGAGTTTTCATTTCAACAGTTCTACTATTATTTCTCAAGATGTAATTAAATGTCTTAAACCTCCAACTAATTTTGAGAAACTAGTTGCTAATTTAGGGATATATGGATGTCAAAAGGACCATTATCATTTTTCTGTAGCCGTTAATGGAATATTTTGGTACGATCCCGCTTTATACACAGCTATTTACCAAGTTTTGCGATCGCCAGTTTTTGAGATGAGCGATACTGAAGCAAAAGAGACGATTCGACGTTGTTTTACCGAAGAAACTGAAGCGCTCCACCGCAGTTACCAAACTCATACCGAAGCAATGGAGTCCTACAAAGTTTATCTAAGAACCCTGGACTATGTTTGGAAAAGTAATCACGAAATGTCTTTAATGAGATCTAACTCTATTCCCAAATATCTCAAGACGCAAAAAATAGCTTTTAGGAAATGGGAAATGAGAATGAGTAATAAGTAATAAGTAATGAGTAATGAGTGACTGATAACTCAATACGGTTCAGTTAAGGCTAAATATTAACATTGAGGTAGGTTGGGTTGAGGAACAAAACCCAAGATTTATCAGCTTTTGTTGGGTTGCGCTGTCGCTTAACCCAACCTACAAAAAATACTTAACTGAACCGTATTGACTGATAACTGTTAACTGATAACTGATAACTGATAACTGATATGAAAGTTTTTAATAATCCCGATGTAGTCGCTAAAGGTTGGTATGTAGCTTGTCCTAGTCGAGAAATTCCTAAAGCTAAGGCTAAATCCCTAACACTTTGCGGACAAAAAATAGTTATATTCCGTGGAGAAGATAATCAAATTAGAGCCTTAAATGCATATTGTCCCCATTTGGGAACAGATTTAGGTATTGGAAAAGTTGATGGAAATTTAATTCGTTGTTTCTTTCATCATTGGGCTTTTGATGGTGATGGTAAATGTCAAGATATTCCTTGTCAGTCTTCCATTCCCAATAAAGCTAGACTACAAGCATATATGACAGATGAAAAGTATGGTTTCATTTGGGTATACCCAGATAGTAAAGCTCCCTTTAATGTTGCTGAGTTTGACGAACTTAAAGGTAAATCTTTAGTGACAAGCTACGACCAACCATTTGAGAGAAAATGTCACCATCATATTTGTATGATGAATGGAATTGATGCTCAACATCTGCAAACAGTCCATAAATTAAATATCAAAATGGACCTATCTTTGCAGAAAAATGCCACAGGTAATATTGTAGATTTTACTCTTAGCGGTGAATTTCCCAATACTACACCCAGAGAACGCTTAGCGAGAAAATTACTTGGCGATTGCTACGAATATACCATGAGATATGCAGATGGTTGCGTGGGACTTTTAACCATTATGAAAAAAGTCAAAATCATCCCACCATTACATATGATTTATGCTTACACTCCTTTAATTGAAGGTGGAACTCGCATTCAACCAATATATGTAACTGCAAAACGTAAGGGGATTTTAGGATACTTTATCGCGAGAATTTTACTTTTACTTACGAAATTAGCTTATTATTTTTTGCGCGATGAAGATGGCAAGATTTATGACAATATTCAATATAAACCAAACACTATTTTAAGTATTGATGAACCACTTGTGAAATATATGAGTTATGTAAATCAACTAGAACCTTCAATTTGGTCTAATAATAAATTTTCTATTAATTAAAATTCTACCTCTAGTGTAGTAATCTATAAAAAATTATATTGACTGTTTTTATTAGCTTAATTATGAATAATATTTTTTATAAAATTCAATTTCCAGATACAAATCATTCAACTCTTTCTTTAGAAGAGAATCAAAATCTTTCTGAATATTTAACTGTAGAAAATTCTCCCCTATTATTTGGCTGTCGTACAGGAATTTGTGGTACTTGTCTGGTAGAAATAGAAGGTGATATCCCACCACCACATGAAGAAGAAAAAGAAATTCTAGAACTGCTAGCACCTGGGAATCAAAAAGCAAGATTGGCTTGTCAAGTGAAATTAACTGCTGATATCAAAATTAAATCTTGTGAGGGGGAAGAGTGAAATTTGATGATTTCTGGTATGTTGTCGCTTTAAGTACGCAGTTAAAAACAAATACAGTTTTGCAACGTCAAGTCTTAAATGAATGGTTGGTAGTATTTCGCGGAGATGATGGTAAACCAGTTGTTCTACAAGATAGATGTATTCACAGAAATAGTCGTTTATCACAAGGAAGGGTCTGTCAAGGAAAAATTCAATGTCCCTATCATGGTTGGGTTTACGATCGCACTGGAAAAGTCGTTGCGGTACCATCTGAAGGTGAGAATTTTAAGACAAATGCAGCTAGACGTTCGCGAAAATACGATACTAAAGAACAAGATGGATATATTTACGTGCGTTTATCTCCTCAACCAATAGAGGAGCTTGCACCCTTCACCATGCCTTTTTATCATCAGTCTGGGTGGGAAACTGTCAGGGTGATTAACCGTTTTCGTAATAACGTTACTAATTGTGCAGAAAACTTTATTGATATTCCCCATACCGCTTCCGTTCACCCTGGGGTATTTCGTAAAGCTCGTCAGCAAAAGTTAGAAATGACAGTAGAAAGACGTAATGGTTCTGTATTTGCAGAGTATCATAACGAAACTAATAATCTTGGTTGGTTTGCACGCTTTCTAAATCATACAAGTCAAGAGATTAAGCATACAGATAGCTTTCATATGCCCAATGTTACCAGTGTTGAGTACAACATGGGAAAATATCGCAGGTTATTTATTACTAGTCAGTCCATACCAGAAACCGATGACTCAACTTTGGTTTACACTGATATTACGTATAATTACGGTTTTTGGAATAAATTAGCTCGTCCTTTTGTTCGTTGGACTGCTCAATATATTATTCATCAAGATATTGTTGCTTTAGGTATTCAGTGGGAAGTAATTGAAAAGTATGGTGCGCACTTCACCAATACTCCTGCTGATACTATTCATGTATTTGTTGAATCTATTCGCGATCGCATTTCTCGGGGAGAAGATCCGAGAAAACTCCCAGACAAAAAAGTTTGTCTTGAATTTTGGGTTTAGAATTTTAGGTTTATAAAATTGAGTTTTGAATTTTGGGTTTTAAAAATTATTATCTTTGCAAAAATCTCTATTTTCTTAAAAATTGAGAAATCAAAAAAAGAAGTGGCTTTGCCACTTCTCGACAATTCCCAGGTAGAACCTATTTAAAAGTATAGAGACTATACAACCAATAAATCGTATAAATTGAAACTAATTTAGCAAAATGTTAGTATTCTTTACTTTTTTTACATTGTTAGCCCTAATTGTGATAAGAGATAGACAATTAAATTTTTTACAAAAAAAAAGTAGTGAGGACTGGATCTTAGATACATTAGGTCTATTCTTTCAAGGTATTGTGATTCCCCTGTTACAACTAGGAATTATTTACCGACTGTATCAAAATATTTTGCCAAATCTTCATAATTGCTACAGTCTGCATCCCATACTAGGATTTATTTTAAGCTTTGTAATTGTCGATTATTTTTACTACTGGAATCATCGTCTATTTCACACAAGCCTTATGTGGCGAATACATCAAGTACATCATACTGTTACTCAGATGGATGTTTTAGGGACTTCTCGTAATACTTTGTGGACGAGTTTTCTAATTATCTACTTGTGGATTCACCCATTATTTATTTACCTAATACAAGATCCTAGTTACTACATTTTAGGGGTTAGTCTAACCTCTGCTTTAGATTTATGGCGACATAGCTGTTTTAACATTCCTCAAACGTCGTTCTTTTATCGCTGCTTATCACCGTGGTTAATCCTACCTCAAGACCATGCTTTGCATCATGCAAGTAGCTGCATTAAAGGTAATTATGGGGCAAATTTTAAACTTTGGGACCGGGTACATGGAACATATTTTGAATCCAACCTTGAATCTAAGATTGAGTCAGAAAAAATACCAGAATCTTTGGGTGTCAAAACAAATTTGACCCTAATACAAAAGCTATTTTTACCAATTTGACAGATTAAATATTGAATTTTCTATTCTCCCGAATGATTCTCGATTTTATTTATATTGAATGCATATTTCCCGTAAATCCTTTTGCTGTGGATTATTAGCCAAATAATCTTGCAACCAGTCGCAACCCAATTTCATTAAATCATCTAAATCTAAATCTAATTTCCATAGCTTGACAGTGTTATCGTAACTAGCAGAAGCAAGGGTTTTATTATTGCTACTAAAGCTAAGGCTAATGATTGTATTGTGATGACTTTCTAAGGTATTGATTAAGATTCCATCTGGAATCTTCCAAATTTTAATAATATTATCGCTGCTAGCAGAGGCTAAAATTTTACCATTGGGACTAAATTTAACTCTCCTCACGTCACTATTGTGGGCTGCTATAGTTTTAATTAAACTGCCATTGTGACGATTCCACAGTTTAATATTGCTGTCATTTCCTCCAGATACTAATAATTTTCCATCTGGGCTAAAATCAACGGTCGTTACTCCACCACTATGTCCTTTTAAAGCAAATAAACTATTACCTGTATTCACATCCCATAATTGGGCTTTTTCTGTTCTACAACCCGACACTAATTGTTTGCTATCAGGGCTAAAGTTAATGCTACCAATAGTACAGGGATTTTCGGGGTCATCTTTGATGATTCTAACTAACCTACCGTTAGCTAAATTCCATATTTTGATTTGCTTCCCAGAACCACCACCAGCAGCTAGAAGTTGATTATTAGGACCAAATCTGACACTACCAAATGAATATTTGGGATCTATAAAATTAAATTTTAGGCTACCATTTTTGACATTCCATACTTTCACTGTTCGGTCGGAGCTTGCAGTGGCTAAGAGTTTACCATCTAAATTAAATCGAATGCTACCAATACCTTTTTTATGAGCTTTAAGACTTTTAATTAAAGTTTCTTTTTTCAAATCCCAAAGCTTGACCATTGTATCGTTACCTGCAGTGGCAAAAGTATTACCATCAGGACTAAGACTAACACTTCTTAAAAGTTTTTGAGATACATGATAAGTTTTAGGATGTTGAGTTTCTAAAGACCACAATTTAATACTTCTATCCCAACCACCAGAAACAATTTTCTTCCCATCTGGACTAATATCAACGCTCCAAACTCTCCCGTGATGTCCTTTAAAAGTTTGAGGTCTGGTATTGCTATTTATTCGACTTTGCAAATTCCATAACTTAATTGTGCTATCGGAACTAGCAGTAACTAATCTTTTACCATCGGGAGTAAATTGAACTGTCCATACCGGATTGCGATGACTTCGTAAGGTTTGCAGTTCTTCACCGTTTTCCACATCCCATAACTTTACCGTACCATCTTCACCTGCAGAAGCAAGACGGAAATTATCGGGACTAAAATCAACACTTCTGACATTATTTTTATGACCCTTAAAAGTTTTTAATAAGTTACCATTTTCTACATTCCATAATTTCACAGTTTTATCACTGCTAGTAGAAGCAATAATTTTTCCATTGCGATTAAACTTAATTGAAGTCACCCACCATCTACGACCATTTGTAGTGCGGTGAGCGGGAATAGATTTTAATAAAGTTCCATCTTTAGGATCCCATAACTTTATCCAACCCAAAGAATCACAAGAGGCTAAGACTTTACCATCGGGGCTAAAATCAACACTTCTGACTGCAGTATTTTTGTGACCTGTGATGGTTTTTTTTAATTTTCCATCTGCCACATTCCATAATTTGAGAGTACTATCAAAACTGCTAGAAGCAAGAGTTTTACCATCAGGACTAAAACGCAAACTCCAAAGTCGTTCTTGATGTCCTGTCAAAGTTCTTAATAACTTTCCGTCTGATACTCGCCACAATTTGATGGTTCGGTCAAAACTAGCAGAGGCAATAATTTTACCATCAGGACTAAAATTAACTGCTAGAATTGCACTATTATGACCTTGAAAGCTTTTGATTTCTCGAACATTATAAACTGCCTTTTCTAAAACTGAAATAACTTCCGAACGTACTTTTTGAGGAATGGTAAATCTTTGTTCTAAGGTGCGCAAATTTTCCCCTGCTTTCACAGCTTCTATTAATGCTTTGAAGGGGCTAGATTCATGAGTAACCTTAGCTTCAGAACTCATTACAGATAATTTTGCTAAGGCTAAATCTTGTTTTGCTTTGCTAATTTGTAACCAAATTGCGAGCGCACTAGCAATGGAAATAAATAAAATTACTCCACCAACAGCAACAATTTTTTTAGCTTTTTGCTGCGCTTGACTTAAAGTATCATTAGCTTGAGCTAATATTTGACTTTCTTCTTCTTTGATTGCTAAATCTAATTCGATACTTTGTTTTTCTAAATCTTGACTCGCAGATAAAAAGTGATAATCTAAAGAGCTTAAATTTTGATTCTTTGCCCAAGATAAAGCATCTTGTAACGCTTGACCTCGTAACAGTCGAGATTCATCTTGATAATGAGAAGCGACCCAAATATTAAAATTTTGAGAATAGGGTCTTAATTTTGCTAGTTGTTTTTCAACCCATTTTTTATTAAAGACTTGTTGATAAATTTGGTTATATACTCGTAATTTACCTTGCTCTTGAACGACTAAACCAGATAAACGTAAATCTGTTTGCTCGATACTTCCATCAGCAAGTACTTTCCCTTTATGCAAAATGTCTTGGTAAATTACTAATAATCGTCCGGCTTTTTGTTCGCTACGGAGTATTCTATCTCTAATTGTTTTTAAATGCTCTGGTTCATCTTGTGCTTCCCAATTTTCGATAATTGAACTTTTTACTATTTCTTCAACTAATTGAAATGCAGTGATATTCTTTTGATAATCACTTTTAATTACTAACTGACATAACTTCTGAGTAAGAAAAGGTTGTCCCCCAGTCCAAACTAAAATTTCTTTGATCACAGCTTGGTTATTATCTACTTTTCCTCGCAAACCTTGAGTTAATGGTTGGGCTTCATTCCGCTGAAAACCATAAAGTTCTATCGCTTGACCAATATTAAAAGGTGTTTGGGTTTTATCAGCAATTAAATCGCTGGGTGTGGCTACTCCCAAAAGAGCAAAAGTCAAACGTTTATATTCTGAATTATCAACTCGCTTATTGTAAAAAAATCGAATTAGGGCAAAAAAATCATCCAGAGAAAAACTTTGGCTCAAAACTCGATCTATTTCATCTACAAAAATAATAATTTTCTGTGGAATTTCAACTAACAAAACTTCATCAATAAATAAATTTAGGCGCTGTACAGGTGAAAGTAAATCTCGCCTTTCCTTCCACCAGATTCGCCAATTAATTTTTTTACCTAGCTGACAACTACTCACTAAAGATTTGACAATTCCGGCGTACCATTTTTCCGCTGTCACATCTTCCTTTCCGATTCCGGTTAAGTCAATAAAAGCGCAAATAAAACCATCGGCTTGTAATTTTTGCATGGTTTGTACTCGCAAACTAGATTTACCCATCTGTCGTGAATTAAGCACATAACAAAATTCACCCGCTTTTAGAGCTTCATAGAAATCTGTATCAGCTTGACGAGTTACGTAACTAGATGCTTCAGCACAGAGACTTCCACCAACCTGATACTCATATTTTTGATATTCATATTCTTGAGGTTTATATTTTTGATGGTTATATTTTGATGGTGATTCAGTCATGGTCGTAGAACTATAACTGTTTTTTTGAGTATAGTATTCCGGTCTGTAAATTAATCAGTAAAAAATAAATACCTGATTTTTACCCCTTTTGATGATGATTGAGAATACCTGATTTTTTCCTATTGGTATTTTCTGCAATTGAATTCATTATTTACATATGAAGCAAACGAAATGTAACAAATAAATTTGCTTTTCATTAAACATTCAATTAATCTTCAGACAATTAATCTTCAGGTGAATTTATTATGCTGAAACAAACATTATCTACATCTTTAATCATTATTAATGCTTTAGCAGGGTTATCAGTTGCAAGTGCAGCCTTTGCAGCAACACCTCCCGGACAACCTTGTCCCGATGGTTGGGTTAGAGCAACACCTCCTTTAAATCCCCAACTTGGCTGCGTTCCTAATACTATTAAGCCAAAAAAACCCATTCGACCAAACAGGAAAATTAAAAATCCTAATTCTTCTCAAAAAGTTAAATTCCCTCGAGAAATACCTGACAAATTCAAAGTTAATAAGTGCGAGTTGGGTGTAGTAGACCCAATCGATTGTCCCGAAAATAATCCAATTCCTGCACCTAGAGATTAACTCTTCCTTCCGATTGTAATTTTTCTTATAACTTAAGTTTAATTGATATGAATTTGAAAAATATTATCGCAGTACCAATCGCTTTTGGATTAACACTTAGCAGCGTACCTTTATTAAATTCACCTGCTCATGCAAAAACAGTAAAAATTCCCGTCCCGAAAACACTTGTTTCTACAGCTTTTAATACAGCTCTGGGCTCAATGCAGGTGAATGTTGACAATTTTGGCAAAAAAAAGGGTAGATCCAGTTGGCATCAAGATTCTAGCTACATACTGTTACCCAACGGAGTGAAAAAATCATTTCCAATTCCCGAGTACAAATATAACGTTACCAAAACTCGGCAGTTGAAATACTACGTTGATGACATGAAAACCTCATCTATTCAAGCAACTGTTAACGGTAAACGTATTCAAGGAACTGTACGTTTTGAAAGTCAAGGTGAGGAAATAAAAGCCAAATGCATCCGTAGAAGATTAAAGAAATGGGGTGAGTGTAGCCTCAAAATGGAAAGAGATATTCACTTGAATAACTCAATTCTTTCAATGTCGTTGGTACCAGTTGCCTATAATGGTTCTATTTCATACGCTAATCCTAAAGTAGATTTTAAGACTGATTTACGAATTTCCAGCAAGCTATGTCAAACTTTTAAGGGCTTATGTAGCCGTATTGAAGGTAAGATTAAGGGCGAATTAACTAACTCTATAGAACAACAGCTTACCAGTGGTTTGAATAACTCAGCAGTTAGAGCCAAGGTAGCAAGTTCTGTGAAAAAGTCACTCGGTGGTCGTTTGAAACAATACAAGAATTGGAAGATTACTAAAATTTCTAGCAAAGGTAATAATTTTATCTTAACTCTGAGTAACTAGAGTTTTATTGTGACCTTAGTATCGGTTAAAGCTAATACCTAAGTTCGTGTGGTGAATGACGAGAATATCTCGCTTGCTGCACGAACGTGAAAATTTGCATCGATAGTCCAATTCTTCAGGACTGTAAGTAAGTCCCTTTCTAATAGCAAAATTCCTCTTCAGAGGAATGAATGAGACAGAAATTTTTTGAGTCATCTAAAAGATGACTTTTCCTATAAGATGCGGGTTTTGAACCCCTGACAGATTGGATGTATACCCCTAAAAACTAATGGGACATACCAATAGTAGTTACTTGATCGCAAAGTACTATAAACACTTCAGTACATTTCAGTACATTAAGTAATATAAAATATACTATCTACAAAATTATGAGATATAAAGCAGTTATCACTTCTCTCGCATTAGGACTCACCCTACCTTTTTTGGGTTTTAAAAATGCTGAAGCTATCCAAAATTTAAAAACACCTACAAAATCACCATCCTCGGTTATCAAAGTTCGCTCCACAGAAAAACCTATTATTCAACCGTCACTAATAGCTAAGAAACCACAAGGGAAATGGGCTCATGTTAGCTTTGCAAATAATATTATTGAAAAACATCGAAAAAAATACGATATACCAGGAATGTCTGTAGCGATCGCCAAAAACGGGAAAATTATTTATGCAAATGGATTTGGTTTAAAAAATTTAGGTAAGAAAATCAAAGCTTCCAAGTTGACAAGATATCGTCTTGCATCAGTAAGTAAGCCAGTTACTGCAATTTTAGCGATGGAAATGCGGGAAAAAGGTAGACCAGGTAAAAAACTACTATTGAATCGAAACATTCGCACTTATTTACCAAAAACACTTCCCGCGCATCACAAATATAGAGTCCGCGATTTACTTTCTCATCAATCTGGAGTTCGTCATTACAAAAAAGGTAAGGACGCAACCAAAAATGTGAAAAAACATTATGTACGGAGTCAAGATGCATTGAATTTATTCATTAAAGATAAATTAGTTGCAAAACCGGGGAGTAAATATAGTTATAGTACCCACGGATATACAGTACTCGCTGCTGCAATTGAGAAAATATCAGGAAGAACATTCTTTGAATATACTAGTAGTCGTTTCCGTAGTTGGGGACTAAAAGACCTGTCACCAGAACTTGCGCAACTAAATCAGCGCAATCGCTCCCAAATATATAAGAGTGAAAATGGCAAAAATAAGCTTTCTAAACGCGATGACCTCAGTTGGAAATATGCTGGTGGTGGTTATCAATCATCAGTTGTTGACCTTGCAAACCTTGGTATCAAGTTAATCAATGGAGAAATTCTTAATCAAAAATCCCTGGACTTAATGTGGAGCAGACAAAAAACAAATAATGGGAAAACTACCCGTTACGGTTTGGGATGGAGTATTGGTAGAGATGAAGACGGACGTAAAATAGTCGCTCATTCTGGAGCGCAAAATGGTGCAGCTTCTTACTGGAGAATTTATCCTAATGACAAAGTAGTAGTGGTTATTCTTTCTAATAAAAGGGGTCATAAAGCAAGAAATTTGGGTGCATATCTTGGTAGGGTTGCAGTTACGGGTTCTACAGCTAAACCAATTAATTAAAAAGAATTAATACCAATTTGGAAAAATAATGAGACAGATAGATTTTGTAGAGACGTTGCA
>JGI1201J43222_100162_pt1 | contig 22643 bp, 20 predicted proteins | sample MastesBC008_FD_43222 | JGI IMG/M metagenome (IMG submission 43222) | reverse complement strand
CTAATCAAGAAATTAAGTTATTGAAACATTAATTTTTCGTAGATATTTGCACCAAAAGCATTACGCACTCACTAACGGCAAAAGATAAATTTGATTTTGAAAAATCTTAAGTCAAAGTTTAAATAAAAGAACGGAAATTAACATAAAACTTATTATCTCTGAAAATTCTTTTATATAGTTAGGTAAGTAAAATAATTTATATATTTATTATTCAGTTATATTAATAATTTCCTCTTGCCTATTTTTTTCCTCAATGAAATCTTGAATGTCTAAGTATAATTTCTTTGATGCTTTATTAGACACAATATTTATCAACAAATTCAATCGTTGCCACAGCAACTCTAATCTGAAAAATACAGGACTCTATAATAAATAAGGCATCGGTAAGAAAACTGATTTGTTATACCTAATGCCTCATGACTTGAATTTTCTATAGTTTCTATAACAACTTGCTTAAGATGCTTCCAAAGTCGGTGGATTATCCTGATCGAGAAATCCTTGACTGATTTCAACAATTCTACCGTCTGGATCAGCTATCCAGACAGTACGCCATCCAGGAATATAATCGTCAAAGTTAAGGGGTCCTAAGGTAATTTTGGCATCTTCCCCCATCTCTGCAAGCTTTGTATCCACATCATCCACTTTGAATGCTAGATGACGTACTGAGGGATACTGGGGTCCATCATTAATGGGAGGGGGTACAGGCATTTTTTCCTTCGCCTGAAAAAGTTCAAGGTAGAATGCATTATCACCCATTTTGATGAAAACAATTTGATCGCCATCCGGAAGTTTTGCAACTCTAGCACGTTTAAAACCAAAGTGTTGAGCGTAAAATTTTTCCGTAGTAATTGGATCCTGGCAAGTCAATGCAACTTGAGAAAAAATTTGTAAAGTCATTTTTAGAGGTGTTTAGAGTATTAAAGCCCATTTATTCTGTCCCTCTCTCGCAAGAAACACAAATGTTTTTTAGAAGAGGAGTTATGCCACTTAACTTTAATAGTTCTTAATTCCCACGACAATGGATAATATTTCGGGATAGGGATTTATTATTCAGAATATCTCAAATGTTAGAGAAAAATACTCATGCAACCTGTAGAATATAAAAATAACATATTGAGATAAAAAATACTAGCTATTTGGGGGATATTCATCATATCACTTTTGTAAATTGGCGAAGATGTTAAATAGAATTGGAAAACTAGGTAGATTCTTTAGAAATAAAGCTCTGATAAAACCAAGATTCAAAAATATAATGCAGACATATAGAACTATCAAATTTGGAGATGTCTAATAGAGAATGCGAATCAAGAAGTTAGATTATTGAAACATTAATTTTTTGCAGATATTTACATCCACCTCAATTTTTAATCAGTATAAAAAATCATAGTAAAGCATAAAAAATTATACTTTATTTGCTGTGTCATGTCCGCTTAATTATTTGTGAAAAAATCTTTGTTTGTAGTTGCGCTTTAGCGCTATTAGTGCTGCTAGAGGTTCCCTCCACCGACGCCGCACAGGCTCTAGCTTCCCGTTGATATTGCGTGTCCGTCAGAACACAGCACAACTACAAACCTTATGACGAGTATTCTACCGGACATGATATTAGATATTTAGTTTGAGATACAAACTCAGGCTGTAAAAACATTACATATACTGAATTATTCAATTTAAATACGCGTCAGCTTAACCTTAAAGACATGTTGGTCAAATTCCTTAACATATCATCACCCCATGGTACTAGTAGAATATATTTGGGTATCTTCTTCGTCGAGTCTTCTATGAATTGGCTCGACGCGATTTCTCAAAAAACCACCTGAACGGTTTCCCAGAACTGCTTGTATCTCAGCAATGATAGCAATTGCAATTTCTTCTGGTGTATCTGCAGCAATATCAATGCCAACAGGACCATGTAATCGTTGTAGTTGTGCTTCAGTATAAATAACTTTCTCTGTACGTAAATCCTGTAGCAATGCGAGAGTTCGATGTCTTGGTCCCAACAAACCTAGATAGCGTACAGAAGAAGGCATTAACATTTTTAGGAGTTCTAAATCGTCATTGTAATTATGTGTCATTACAACTGCCACGGTACGAGGGTCTATAGAAACGTGTTCGTGGACAATCTCTCGACGAGTTAGAACAACTTTGTCAGCTATTGAAAATCTCTCAAATGTTTCTTCTAAAGCTCGGCAATCAACTACAGTAACATGCCAGCCTAGTGCTTTAGCAAACTCTACTACAGGCAAAGCATCACGACCTGCACCAAAAATAACAAGTGGTGTTGGTGGTTGAATAAGTTCGATAAAAACCTCTGTGCGACCCGATGGCAATAAGTAGGTTTTTACATAGGAAGATTCATTACCTAAGGTATCTTGAACATCTGTAAAAACAGCTAGATTTAAATCTGAGTCTTTTATATCACTTGTTACAATGCCATCTGAACTCAACATTAGGCGTTTGCCAACAGTAACGTTTACCCTGCCTTCAACACTAAAAACGGTGGCCATAACACCTTGTTGATTGTTGCAAAAACAATCTTGCACAAACTTGATCGGGTTGTTGAAGCTATCTATACCAAGCTGCTCGATAAGTACTTGTACTACTCCATTGCATCCTAGTCCAAATCCCCAAATCAAATCTTCGGGACCAGTAGTGTCATAAGTTACAACAACTGGCTTACATGAGTCCATTCGTTGTCTAGTATATTCAAAGATATCATTTTCAAGACAACCGCCGCTAACAATTCCTACAATTTTACCTGTATTAGTCATCAGCATACGAGCGCCTGGTTGACGATAAGTAGATTTTTTAGTTTTGACTACTGTTGCTAGGAATGTCGTTTCACCATTTTTTTGACTTTCCTCAAATGCTTTTAGGATTGTTTGTATATTGTTCATTTTGCTTGAAATTTTTCCAAAAGCAGTAGAAAAGATATGCTTCCATCTTTGAAGTTTGGGTGAGCCTTATTTGAGATGACTGAAAGCCTACAATCTTCTTTCTATTTTAACTTTAGGCTTTATACCAAAATTAAATTTATCTTTCTACAAAGAGGCACGCCCAAGTTAGAACTAGTAACCAAGAATCTGGAATCGGCGCTCAAGTGCATCATCCAGTATCATATCATCTGCATATGAAAAAGGTCCGGGAATCTCCATCAAGCGTGCATTTTGTAATGGGCCAAGATCGAAGGGACGACCTCCACTATCTTCTACTAAACTTGAAACGATTTTTTTTGCATCATCATAGTCGCTTGCAATCGCTACCGCTAAACGTTGATCGAGAGAATGCTCAGCCAAACGAAGTAAAGCACTAGGTTGAAAACTACTATATGCTTTGACCAAATCTGCCTTTGGTATCAACTTGAGAATTTCTTCTGCTCCAGAGATATTTTCATCAACCATACGAACAATACTATCAGAACCCCAACGATAAGGGTTAGTCGTGTCAATGACTATCTTATCTGCAAGTGAACCTGCTTGGGCAATGGCTTCTTTTATCAAGCAGAAGTTGGGAGCGAACAACACAGCTTCTCCAAAGGAAGCCGCCTCTGCTGGAGTTCCATTTTGTGCATTTGAACCTATTTGCTGCGCTAAAATTTTAAGTCGTTCTGGTTTTCGTGAAAAGCTGAACATAACCTCATGTCCTGCTTGTGCCCAAAGTTTCCCTAGTGTACTACCTACTTTACCTGAGCCAATGATACCAATTCTCATTATACTACATATGTTGCAATTGCGGTTATTATTGTACTAGTCTGGGAATTCTTTATCCCAAGAGATTTCTGTGATTACTTTGTGGCAAGATCAAATCAATCTAGCGATCGCAAATCTTAAGGATTGGGGATAGGCAAACTCAATACAGAAAATGCTGTAGCAAGTAGTAGACCCATAACGCCAAATATTTTTTCTAACCACCAATTTGAGACATTGTACGTGTATACCTACTGCTTGTTCCCGATTCCTTTTGCTGAAAATTAATCTCTGGCTTCAGTGTCAACAATTGACGTACTTGTTCCCGTAATTCGGCTGGTGAAGCACCAAGGCGGAGAGATGTTTTCAGATCGATTTGATTACTTTCATTGAGAAGACAAGGACGTAACCAACCATCTGCCGATAAGCGCATCCGATTACAGCGATCGCAAAAACACTCGGACATTTGACTAATAAATCCCACTGTTCCTTTTGCTCCAGGTATTTGGAAAACATCAGCAGGTCCTGCACCATAGACTTGCGATTTAATCAAACCCCAGGAAGAACGGATAGACTGACGCAGTTCACCTGAAGGCGTCCAACCTCTGTTACTAAATAATTGAGCATTACCAATCGGCATGAATTCAATAAACCGCACGTGCCATCGCCGAGTTAAGGTTAAGGCTGCTAAATCCAAAACTTCGCGATCGTTAACACCTGGAATTACGACTACATTTAGCTTTAGGGGGTCAAATCCCACTTGATGAGCTACTTGAATGCTTTCCCAAACTTGTTGCCAACGAGAACGACCACGATTGCCAGTCATCAGATCGAAGGTCTTTGGATTAAGAGAGTCAAAGCTAATATTAATTCGCCGCAGTCCAGCATTGTAGAGGTCTTGTGCCATTGCAGCTAGTAAAAACCCATTGGTGGTCATTGAAAGGTCTTGTATTTGGGGAAAGGATGCTATTGCCTGTACTAATTTGACCACACCAGGACGGAGTAAGGGTTCACCCCCAGTCAAACGAAAACGAGTAAATCCAATTGGAATAAAAACCTCTTGAATAAGAGTAAGTAGTTCTCGATCAGTCAACAATTGTTGTCGTAGAATGTGTTCTAGCTCTGCTCCTTCCGGCATACAGTACTGACACCGAAAATTACAGCGGTCGATTAAGCTGATTCGGAGATAATCTACACTGTTCATGAGGGATCATCCTTAAGCGCCAAGTCGATCCGTTCGGTGGCACGGGTAAGGGCTCGAGCCGTAAGTACACTACTAATATAATTACGGTACTCTGTTGAGGTATAGAAGTTAGAAATATTACTCAACTCTTTACGACCTTCTTTTGTTTTATTCAAACTTTTTGAGGCAAATTTGGATGCAGCTTCAATGTTTTCTTGCGTAGGTGCTTTACCCTCCAATGCTGTCTCAACCTGAAGCAATCGGCTAGTATTTTCCCTAGCTCCAGTAACAACTACACGACATTTATCAACAATACCATTAGAAGATAGCCTAACTAAAACCGCAAGACCGCAAATACTATATTTGGTAGCTGGGTGTTTAAATGCTTCATAAGCACTACCAGTCCCGATTCCATGGTGTGGAAAATCAATTGAAACAATAATTTCACTTGATTTTAGGGTATTGTCAGAATAGCCTGAAATAAATTCATCTGCAGAAACTGCACGAATCCCACTCGGATCAATAATATTGAATGTTGCTTCAAGTGCTAAGGCAACAGCTAGCAGGTCACAGGCTAGATCCCGATAGGCGAAGGTATCACCAATTTTAACCCAGTTGCGGATCTGAGGATCGCCAATACTAATAGCTGCCTCGACAATAGCTTCATAGTTTTCCTTATCTTTGAGGGCGGTAGCAACCTCAGAATAGCTAGTCATCGCACCTATTTGTACAATACCATCCATTTCATGAGAAAATCTAACACCCTGTAATCCTTTAATTTTACCCAGGTCCACTAAGAGGGAAGGAAAAACTTGACCTAGTTTCATTTCCATCAGTAAGCTGTGACCACCAGCAAGAACCTGAGATCCCTCATTCTCTTCTAGCAGTTTCACCGCAGCTTCTAGACTCTCTGGAGCAATGTAGTCAAATTTAACTGGAATCATGTGGCATTATCTATTATGGTTTGTTCATCATCAGTTAGAAGAGTTTTGGCGCATGAGTCGCCAAACTTTTTCCGGCGTTACGGGCATCTCAATGTGACTGACTCCTAAATCGGAGAGGGCGTTACAAATAGCATTAACAATTGCTGGGGCTACTACTGGATTACTTACATCACCTGCACCTTTAGCTCCAAGGGGGTTATGAGGAGTGGGGGTAACAGTTCGAGTAAGTTCAAAATTGGGGAACTTTGAAGCTTTAGCGATCGCATATGTTGTAAATTCGTCCGTCAGAATATGTCCACTATCATCAAAAACAGCTTCTTCAAACAAAGCGGTACTAATTCCAAGACAAATATTGCCTTGTGTTTGACCATCCACTATCATTGGATTTCCCACATTACCAAAATCATCTACCGCCACATAACGAACTACCTCAATCTCGCCAGTTTTTTCGTCAATTTCTACTAAGGCAATGTGAGTACCGAAAGGAAAATTAAAAGCTGGTGGGTCAAAGAAGGTCACAACTTCTAACCCTGGATCCATTCCAGGAGGTAAATCCCAAGCGTACCAAAGTGCTAGGGCAATATCCTTTATAGTTTTAAATTGATTTGGTGCATCTTCGATATAGAATTTACCTTTATCCACTATAATCTTTTCTTCTTCGACTTTAAAAATGTGAGCTGCTAATTTACGCGCTTTCTCATTTATTTTTTGAGTGGCTTTGTAAACTGCCGCTCCTTCTACGCTAAAAGAGCGGGAACCATAGCTTCCTTGAGCGTATACAGCACCTTTAGTGTCAGAGTGTAATACCTCTATCTGCTCTAAGTCAACACCAAATTCTTCAGCGATAATTTGAGACAAGGTCGTTACGTGACCCTGACCGTGGGGTTGTGCCCCAGTTATCAGAGTGATATCACCTGTTGGGTGAACTCGGAGGTGGGCACTTCCCCAAGTACTCCCATTTAGACCTATATCCCTAGCCATGATTGGAGAGGGACCAACTCCTCCAATCGTCACATAAGAAGCAACCCCAATTCCTAGGCGTTTACCTCGCGTTTTAGCCTCTGCTTTTGGCTGCTGTATGTTGCTGTAATCAATTATCTCCAGAGCTTTGTCAAGCGCTAGTTCATAATTACCAGAGTCATAAGTGAAGCCTAAACCATTTTCGTAAGGAAATTGGTCAGAAGCAACCATATTCTTACGCCGCACCTCAGATGGATCCATATCAACTTCAAGGGCAAAAAGGTCAACCATGCGCTCAACCAAGAAGATGGCTTCTGAACGACCCGCACCCCGAATAGGACCAGTAGGGACTGAGTTTGTGAAGATACAGTGGACTTCATAGAAAGGATGCTCAATAGCGTAAGCTCCTGTAATACTACAACCTGTGAGAATCGCAGGAGCACCGGGGCCGTTAGTTGCGGGGTAAGCTCCTAAATTCGCGTAGTTCGTACAATGAAGAGCTGTAATTTTCCCATCCTTTGTTCCAGCTATAGTTACATATTGGATTTGATCGCGAGCATGCACTGTAGAACGAGCTAAACCTCGGCGAGTATCAACCCACTTGATAGGACGACCCAACTCCTTAGCCAAGAAAAGTACAATAGCTGTATCTGGGTAAAGATAACCTTTGGAGCCAAAAGCACCGCCGATATGGGGAGAGATTACACGCAGCTTGTTGTAGGGAATACCCATTACCAACTGAGAAAGCAGAAAACGGTTGCCGTGAGGAATTTGAGTGTTTGTCCACAAGGTGTATTCTTCAGTTTCAGAGTTGTAATCACCAATAGAAGCGCGGGTTTCTATAGCATTATGAATCACCCGTGGGTTGCGAATTCTTTGCTTGACAATTACTTCAGCATTAGCAATAGCTGCAAGAGTTTCCTCCTTGTCCCCATGACTGACATATTGGTTGAGATTACCGGGAACTGTATCATGGAGTTGGGGTGCGTCTGGTTTCAGAGCTTCCTCTGCATTGAGCACTACTGGCAAAGGTTCGTAGTTTACCCTAATTCCTGATAAAGCATCATAGGCTTGCTGACGACTTTCAGCCACGACAACTGCTACAAATTCTCCAACATAGCGAACTCTATCTGTGGCTAGGACAGTTTGAGCTCCGGGAAGCCCATAGGGATGAGGAGGAAAGTGAGCTTCAGCACCTGCAGGATTCATGATGCAGGGTAGGGGCATAATTGAACTGGTATCAGCCCCAGTAATTACCCGTACAACTCCAGACATCTGCTCAGCTGCACTAGTATCAATGCCTTTGATTAGTGCATGAGCGTACTCGCTGTGCAAAATTGCCATGTGCAGCATATCAGGCAGCCTGATATCAGCTGTAAACTTAGCTTCTCCCCGAAGAAATTCTGGGTCTTCGCGTCGTTTAATTGATTTTCCTAAGATTTTGTTAGTCATGCTGCTCCTCTTCTATCAGAATGCTTATACTAGCGACCCTTACTTACATCTATTCAACCTTACTGTGCAGTCTGTCCTCCGTCGATGAGCATATTATGCCCTGTGACGAAATTAGCCGCGTCCGAGCACAACCCACAACCATACTACGGCTTGTGCAACTTCCTCTGACTTGCCAAGAGTAGCTTTATAGACACAATACCTGAAAATATTAAGTCTTTATGCGTAAAAAATGGCAAGCTAAAGATAATTTTCGTATTACTTTGCGTGGTACGTATTGAACTGCGGAATGTGAGTTCAGATCAATCAGTTCAACTCCAAACTGAGGGGAAGCAAAATATTTGTTTCCAATTGCTGAAGTTCATCTTTGGTATCAACATCAACAGGGTTACCTGTACCATCGCAATCTACCTCCACGACTGGATGAACTTGCATTAACTGTTTGGCTCCTTCATCTCCTTCAAGTTTCATGGCATTATGCCACATTGAACGAGCAAGCAACACGGGATTACGCCTAAATCCTCCGTAAGTTGCGACAGCAAAAGAAGCTCCCTCATAGTAAGCAGATACGAGATGCTGGTAAGAAGCAGCACCTACAAGAGGCTGATCGGCAAGACCAATGCAAAGAGCCTCGATAGACTTATATGGCTCTAATACTCGTAAGGCCGCTTTTAGACTAGAAGCAATTCCACACTGCCAACTAGGATTATGTACAATTTTCACACTCGGTGGGACAGATGAAACAACTTTCTGATAACCATATCCGAGGACAAGCAACACTGGGGCGAGACCACTATCAAAAGCAGCAGTAAGAGCATAAGAAATTAGCGATCGTCCTGCCAGCAAAGCCAGAGGTTTGGGAGAATGATCCCCAAATCGCGAACCCCTACCAGCAGCAAGAATGACAATAGCGATTTGTCCCATGTTTCTACTTCTGTTAAAGTCCTTGAACTTTTATCTTTGGTAATTGCTAATTCCATGACTCATCATCCCCTCGAGCGATAGCAGTAGTCATCACAGATTTTAGCTGCATTTTTCCAGCAACATACTACACACCACAAATGACATTGATCTCCAGAAATTACTGTTATATTGGGAGATTAAAAATAATCAAGGAAAAAACTCACATTAACCCTCTTCTGTCACTTTATCCAGATAAAAAGCTGAAACCCTTGTATTAGAAAGATTTTACTTTAAAGCGATGATAACATTTATAATGTTACGAAATAAAGCCACAAACCCAGTCATAGTGAAATCTTTAAACATCGCCATTGATTTTTGTTTCCGGAGAGTGACGGAAGAGGGTTAATCTTCATGAGTATGAGAGAGACAAATGCAATGCTTTAAATCATCTAGTCTGAACATACATGCAATTTCTCTCATCTAAAACAACATCAACTCTTTGCTACAGAATATTGCTAAATAATGCAATAATGATTGTCAATTTAGTGTGAGTTGACTGGCGCTCAATCTGCTGGCTAATCTCTGCCATTGACATTTCCCGTAGGGGATAGTATTTTTTTCGATTGTGGCTCACTTAACTTGGTAATACTAGCGAACAGTAATTCGTAAGTTCGAAATGGTCCTAACGGGATGAAGTCAAAATCCAGCATACCAGCCTTCACCAATGGTAAAGTAGCTAAAATTGCTTTTGCTGCCTCAACATCAACACATTCCAATACGACAACAGCACCAGGTTGATCGGTTCGCAAGTAAATCTCCCGCAGCGATTCACTTATATATAATTGCCATACCTTTTCTGCTTCTGCTGCTAGGTGGGTCTGTACATTGTTTAGGGGGACACCAGATGGAATTTTTCCAATAGCAAGAATTTTCATTTCTAAAACCAATGAGTTGACTAGTGGTCAATTACTACTTTGATTGCAACTTAACTTGACAATGAAACTCAGTTATACTTCTATCTCAACCAGAGGATGTGTCATCTTACCTACATCTTCTTTCATCTCGGGTTGAGGAAACATGCTCAGGACTTCACCACCATCGACTAAGAGTGTTACACCGGTAATAAATTTATTAGTCATAAGAGCCAAAGTTGCATGTGCGAGGTCTTCAGGTTCAGCGATTCGTCCTACTGGAAAAAGTTGCCTTGCCTGATCGAACATAGTTTCACGGAATTTATCATTCAATAATCCCCAAGCAGGTGTATCCACAACACCTGGACTAATTACGTTAACGCGAATGGGACCAAGCTCGACGGCCAGTGCTCGTCCCAGTATTTCAAGCGCCCCACCAGCTGCAATACCAGCTGCAAAGCCTCCTCCACCAGGACGTTGGGACATATTCCCTGAAAATAGAGTAATCGAGCCGCTGTCTGATAAGTATGGTCTAGCATACTTAATTGCTTGATATGCACCCCAGAACTTACCTTCGAAAATGGCTTTAGCATCTGACATTGGTAATTTAGCAATTGGACCTCCACTGAAAGAAAAAGCAGTGACAACCAGGTGATCAAACTCACGGATTTTATTTTGGAACAAGTCAGCGACTTCATCTTCGTGTGTGAAATCAATAGAGTAGGTTTCAACTTCCCCTAAAATTGTAGTAGCAGCACGAGTCAGTTTATCCTTTGACCTACTTGCAATTGCTACCCATGCACCAGCAGCACTTGCAGCTTGAGCAACTGCTAGACCAATCCCTTGTGATCCACCGATTATTACAACACGCTTTTGTTTTAGAGAAAAACTATCCATAGTTTCAAAATTCCTTGAAATTATTACTAAATATTTGGGTTTAATTCAATCTCAAACTACAAGTGTTTACCACTCTACAATCAAGCCTTTCAATATGCGAAAAATTAGGTTTGGCTCAAACTCTAGAAGTTGATTTTGCTTTCGCCGCAGATTAGGTAATCTTTGAAGCAAAACTTGAATCGCTATCCGACCTTGAACCTTTGCTAAATATGAACCTATACAGCGATGAATGCCCTGCCCAAAACCAAGATGTTTGTAAGCCAATTTCTCTCGATGAATATCAAAGCGATCAGGATCGGGAAAATGAGTTTCGTCACGATTGGCTGAGGCTATCATAACTTGGAAGCGTGCTCCAGCAGGAATTTCAATTCCGCGAATTTTAACATCTTGTTTAGCAGTTCGGATCAATCCTTGTATAGGAGGTTCCATACGTATAGTTTCTTCAATGTATTTATCTACTAAACTCAGATCTTCTCGAAGAATTTGTAATTCTGCTGGATGATTCAGCAGCATTAGGGCATTACTCAACCAATAAGTAATAGTTCCATTACTAGCAAATAACAAAGTCGTGACCAAATTCACTATTTCTGAAGTTGTTAAGGGCATTTGCCCTTCTACACAGGTGTTGGCTAATTCAGAAAGCATATCATCCCGTGGTGCAGCACGACGTTCTTCCACTTGAGCAGCCAAGTAGTGCTGCAAAGCCACAATGTTGTGAGCGTATGCTATTTGATTTTCTAGAGATACAGACTGACCCCACAGCAATATGGATATTTCATCACACGTCTGCTTGATAATGTTCATATCTGTACGCGGTAATCCCATCAAATCGAACATTACTGTAAGGGGTAAAAGCTTACTGTATTGTGTAACTAGATCAGCTTGACCGTCATGCCAAAATTTATCTACCAACTCATTACTAATCTCTTTAATCCGCAACTCCATTGTTGCAAATTTCTTTTCGTTAAATACTGATTGGAGTTGTTTACGAAGACGTGTATGTTCAGGTGGGTCGGAAACCACCATAGTAAATATCTTTGAATAGCCCTGTTTAAGAATCTCCACTACTTCAGGAGGTAAAGGATATGCAGGATCAAAGTTATGAATCGAAGAAAAGTAAGCTGGGTTTTTTAAAATATGAGAAATATCGTCATAACTGGTAACAATCCACAAATCCAACATTGTGTTGTAGAACACAGGTGCTTCTTTACGAGCACGAGCATAAATGGGATAAGGGTTATCAAGCTGGGGAGGGATAAAGGGGTTGTATTCGGAAGCAATATCAGTGTCTTGTTTTGTAAATGTATCAGCGCGCATAACATAACATCTCCTTATTTGACTTGCGCTTTAAACAGCACAAAAATTATTTAATTTACTCCAAGTAATAGGTAATACCGCTTAACTATATTTGGGAACCTTAAATTGGAGTAAGACTTAAGAAAGTGACAGATAGTAACACTAACGAAAAATACACTCTGTATTTGCTACTTCAGTGTCAATTTAGGCTAATTCATTAGATGTATTATGAATACGTTCATTTACCAAAATGACGGTTGTTCAGGCAGAGGCATACCACAATTAGTACATAGCCCATCAGTACGGGTTCCATCATTAGCAGTACCACAGTTCTCACAACGTATCCATAAAGTGTTTAGCTTATAAGGTACCCATAAACTTGTAAAAACTCCACCCGATAAGCCGACCTTAAAGTGCTTCATCGCATCTGTATGAGCAGGTCCATGGTGAGCAGCTCTTTTTACATCTTCAATACTTTCCCAAGCAGTTGCAGTAAAGCCGCGATTCTGATTGAAACCTTCAATTAGACCAATAAATCCAGGGGATTGAGACCATTCTTGATTGATCTTAGTCGCGTGGCTCACTATTTCTTCTAATTCATTTTTTGATCTCGCCACGATCCAAGTCATAGCCATGGCGCTAGGTGGTTTTTTATTTTTGTCAGATGATACTCTTAAAGCAGTACCAAAAGTTATATTTCCGAGTTGTCTTGGCTGAACTATATTGTCAAAACCTAACTGTTCAAATAAGGTTTTCTGATCGAAATAACCTTTAACAGAGCGGATCAGGTTATTTTCACCTTCAATAAAATTAGTTCCGGGAAGTGTTATTGAATTGTTAGTTGGTGGCAATCCTTTTAGCATCGGTCCTGTATTTGTACCCTTCATTACCCACTGAATTGCTACAACCGAATTTTCTGTTAACGCTATATTTTGTAAATCAAAGGATATGTCAGGAAACGCAGAAATCATATTGACTGCATATTGTTTTATGGCATTCCCACTTAGCTCCTTATCAGTTGTTGGATCCCAGTAAGTTCCTTTTTCGGCAAATAAAGCCACTAGAGTATCTGGATCGTGATTATTCCAAGCGTTAAAGTAATTTTCAACAAGTTTTATTTCCATGATACTTATGTCTTGAATCACTAAACTTTGCTTGTGTACTAGTACTACTACATTAAAGTCAAAAACAAAAGTGTTATTATATACAGCTTGTGGCTGTTTTATATAGATAGATGTTTCATTTCTGCCGTGTAGTATTAGATATTTATTTCCAATGCTTGTAAATCATCTTGGGTAGGGACATTTAGGGGATTCCTTATATCATCGTGATACTAGGTAAACTTCTACTTGCACCTCTACCTATTAACCCTGAAAAGCTTAAAAGTGTCGTATTTTACCTGGTGTTTTACGCTAAATTAAGCCTTTACTCTTAACACTGAGTGATGAAAAAAATCAAAATTAACTGTTAGCTCCTCCACTCCTCTAAAGTTTCATTACCTTATTCTCGTATTGAAAAAGAGAGGAGGAATTACACTCAGTTTCCTTATGAGTAGTTATAAACAAAATAAACTTCTTCACAACAAACAGCAGATATTTACTCGCAAGGAAAACGCCAGGGTGAGTTCACCTTAATTGTCGTTACTCGTAATCTCCTATACCGACTACTGAGCCGTTACAGATTTTGATTGCATTTTCTCAGCAGCACGATGTACCGCACAGATAATATTTTGGTAAGTACCACAACGGCATAAAACACCATCAAGCCAATATCGTATCTCTGCCTCGCTAGGTTCAGGATTGCGTTGTAAGAGATCCATTAATAATATGACCATACCTGGTGTGCAATAACCGCACTGTAGGCCGTGCATTTCCCACAATGCTTCTTGCAAAAGACTAAGTTGACCATTGTGAGTGACACCCTCAATCGTCGTTACATCACTGCCATTAGCTTGAACTGCTAACATTGTACAACTTTTAACAGACACTCCATCAATCATAATTGTACAAGCACCGCACTGACCTGTATCACAGCCGTTTTTTGTTCCCGTCAGATCTAAGCTATCGCGGAGAAAATCCACAAGAAGCAACCGTGGCTCAACATCTCCACTATAATCTTTACCATTGACTTTGATAGAAATCTGCATGGAATTTTCCTTTTAATGGAATGAGGGGGTAAAGAAAAAGCTGAAATTATTGTACAACCGATACAACTCTAGAGAGACTTTACTTAGTGATTAACTTTAAAAATGGTGAATTACACTAACGCTCTTCCATCACTCTCTTCAGAGTAAAAAATTAAATCCTTGTTGCATAAGACTTTTAGCCAAAAGTGATGATTTTATGCATAGTGTTAGAAGATAAAGCTCCAAACTCACTCCCTGTTTGAGGTTAAAAAATTTTCTGAGATTTTTACTTCCCCAGAGTGATGGAAGAGCGCTAATAAGGATCTAGTTTTCGGAGTAATCTCACATTCTTTTGCTTGTATGTTCATCCTCCGAACGTTCGCTCGCCCATATACTCTTGATCAGGCTAAACGATAGACTTTGTGCTCCATACCTGGCCCATTCTTCACTAAACGAGCTTCACCGATGAATAGCGCCTGGTTGACCCAGTTGTATCGGGGATCACCGGTTTCCAAGGTAAAGTAGGCTCGGATGTATTGGTTATCGAACTTGGTTTCTTTCTTTTCTTTTACAGCTAACCTAAATGTCTCATTCGCTTCTACGAGACCTAGATAAATGACATAAATGTAAGCCCCATCATTAGTTTGTATCTGTGTACGGCAATCCATGCGAAACCAACTGTCTTCACCCATTAGTATCCAGTCTGCACCGGGTCCGACCACCTTCCCATTTAGGTGTTCTCCTTGTACTACACCTTCGCGAAATTCAAAGCATTGGCGTTCTCCATATGGCCCCTTCCCTATTGGAAGCCCCTCTTTGGCATAAACAGTATATGTAAATTCATGTACTAGTTCCATAATCATTCTTCTCTTTGTCGGGGATCTTTTTACATACTTATAGGCTATGGGCAAAACCAATATGACGAGAAATTTTACCACCCTGCATTAGCCAAACATCACCAACAGCCCATTTTCCGGTCTTAGGTGAAGTAATTGTAGCTTGAAAGGAAATGACATCCTCAGTCTCTAAAAAGTTATACAGAGAGTCGACTTGGATATCACCCTGATAGTCGAGGTAAGCGTTAAAAACTTTGATTAGTTCTTCCTGACCTTTGATAACATTTGGAGGTGGAGTATCTAGGAAAGGGAATGCGTTGTAAAGAATAGCATCTTGAGTGTAAGTATTTTTGACCATCCCAGCTACATCTTTTACTAGGAGGTATTGAATATGTTCATCAAAAAACTTGCGCCCAGCAGTATTAGTAATCATGGTCAATCTTTCCTAATTAATAAACTTTTAACAATATCTTTGCTTTTTTAGAAGAGGGTTAAGTTTACGATTTACTGACAGTCTATTGAACTATATAAGCACCATCTACTACCAATGCGTGTCCATTCACATAGGAAGCAGCATCTGAACATAACCATAAAACTACTCCTGCGATTTCTTCTGGCTTCCCTAGGCGTTTAGCAGGAATAGAACTTATTAAGTTTTCGTATGCCTCTGTTCCTTCTGTGATGCCAATTGTATCCATCATTGGTGTTGCTACTGCTCCAGGACAAACAGCATTCACACGGATACCTTGAGTTGCATACTCTAGAGCAACGGTTCTGGTTAAACCAAGCTGAGCGGTTTTGGAAGTAACATAACCACAACCGTTAGGCATCCCTACTTGACTTAAATCTGAGGACATATTGACAATTATTCCTCCTCCCTGTTCTAGCATTTGCTGAATTTCGTACTTCATACAAAGAAAATTACTTGTTAGATTGTTTTTAATAACATAATCCCACATATCCTCTGGATATGAAGCTATAGGAAATTTGAAATGATCTTCAACTCCGGCATTATTACAGGCATAATCAAGTCTGCCATACTTTTTAACTATTGTCTGAATTAGAGACTTTACTTCTGTTGCATTGGAAACATCGCATGGCACAAATATTGCTTCACCGTTGATTTCGTTAATAAGTTTTAGTGTTTCCTCACCCTTGTTAGCTGAACGACCAGCAATAATTACCTTTGAACCTTCCTTAGCAAATGCTAGAGCTGTAGCGCGACCAATTCCTGAAGTACCACCTGTAACTAAAGCCACTTTGGATTTGAATTCCGTCATGTTTTTAGATTCTCCAATTTTATTCGCCCACATATACCTCATTGAATTGCAAACTGATATAAATTTTGTTCTCTGTACTTTCAGAAAATTAGTCAAAACTTTACAATCTCATTTCACACAAGTTTTTATGCAGTATTAAGTTGCAAAAAGTTTTGACTTTCAACACAAAGATATAATGTTTAGGTCATTTGACTAATATCTATACTGAGAATTGTTTTAAGCAACAGAACCATCCGGATACTGAGTCATACCAGCAAAATGAATAGCAATCTTGTTATCTCTTAAAACCCAACTGTCAGCAAACCGCATTGTGGCTTCACCGCTTTCAGTCTGCATTTTGATCGCTTCTACTATCATTAGTGTAGTTGGATTTTCAGTCTCTGCCCAAAAAGCAATATCAGTTTGCAAACCTTGAATACCTAAGATACCCTGGAAATGTTCTTTCAATTCTTTAGAGCCTCTGAAATAAAGTGGTTTTTTCTCAAAGCTACTAATAAGGACAGCATCATCAGTATATTGATTTAAGAGCCCATCAATGTCTTTGTCTAGGATTAATTGAATATGCTCCTTATACATTTTTCCTAGTGAAGAATTAGGTATATTTTTCATAATTAAATTCTGTAGTGTCAGTAAATCAAATTCTTACGGGACTTGGACATTGTTATTATGAAAAAAGCCTAAAAGCTATATAAGCCAAAGATTTTGAATCTATGTTAGATGCTTAATATCTCTTGATTACGGCTATAGCCATGCTTTACTAAGTAAGTCGGCGTAAAATGTCACTGCGTAGACTAACGTCACACTTTTGCTAACAGATTTGCCGTAGGCTAGTGGTAGGAAGTTGGAGATTCAGCAATAGCAAGACTCCAGGTTTATTTACATTTTGTTACATGATTAGGTTTATTTGTACCGACTTACTTAAGAGCAATTTTTGAGATTTGAGATATATCTCTTTCTCTGAATATATTTAAGGCTTTTTCCCCTTAGTTATTTGTCCAAGTCCCGTTAATAAACCTTACTATCCCGGTATTTCAGCTGATTCCGCCAATGAATTTGGTATCTAAATCAAACTGCAGCCTCTACAGCACCATGTTAATATTTACCACCTAAAGTTTAGCAGAGCCTTCATAGTAATCCAGTGAGTCGACAATATAAGTTTTTATCACCGGCTTCTGAGTCTTTGCCGATCGCTCAACGATCCATGTTTGATAAGCATCTAAAATAATCCGTTCGCTACTTGGTGCAGGTGGATTCCAAATACTAGCTTCCCATTTAACTACAACTTTAACAGTTACCTCGTTTCCTGAAGATGTAACTTTAACCTCTTTTAAGGTATGTACTTCATCAAAGAAAATATTAATAACACGCTCATACCAATCTTTAAATGCGTCAAAGCCATAGGCTGTCACTTCCGGAAAACGCATTTCTAAACCTTGTTCAGCCAGTAAAGGAATGAATTCTTCTAGTGGAGCATGAACGTCTAATTTCCGATACCAATCCGCTGCCATTTGCTTTATTTCTGACTCTGTTAGAGGTGCTAAATTAGCTACTGTCATTGCTTTTCTCCGTTTTAATCAGTAAAGTTTATATCTGTATCAATCCTATTTGAGTTATGAGACACTCACAAAGTTTCTCAACATCGATAGCTCAACAGAAAAGATTGACTATTTAATTTAATGATGTGTGACCAATTTATTTGGGGTGAATATTGCATTACTGACCACACTTAATCCCAATCTTTGTACCTTGAATTTCATTTGTGAGTACCAAGTCAATCAAGAAAGGTCCGTTGTAGCTCAACGCTTTTTGGATTGCAGGACCAATTTGCTCTGGCTTCTCAACTCGTATAGACCCAACTCCCATAGCTTCGGCTATCCGATCAAAATGGAGATCCGGCTCACACAAATTAAAAGAAGATGGGTATTCGTGTTCTGGTATATTATGTTCGCGCCAATAGTGCAAAATATTTAGCTTAAGTATTTGGTAACCCTGGTTATTGCAAATTATAAATTTGGCATCAATATTGTGGTGCACAGCTGTCCAGAGCGCCTGGATAGTGTACATAGAACCACCATCGCCCGTAACCGCAATTACCGTTTTGTCAGGATGAGCTAATTTGATACCAATTGCTCCAGGAATACCAACACCCAAGGATCCGCCTCGCGTTTGAAAATACCGTCCTATTGTTGTAGCTGGTATGTATCGACACAGTTCTGGAGAGTTAGTAAGAGCTTCATCGAAGATGATTGTATCTTCCGGTATATAAGTTGCTAACTCCTTTGCAAAGCGAGACATATGTAAGGGTACTGAGTCATACACAGCCTTGTCAGCTTCAAATAAAGCATTCAATTTATGCTGTTTTTCTTCAGCAATTAAAGCAGTTCTTTCATTTGCTGATTCCTTCTTTTCAACTGTTATTGTTGATTCTAGTTCAATAGCCAATTTCGCAAGGGTAGTTTTGGGGTCCCCAAGTAAACCAATATTTACTGGAAAGTTTTTGGCTATTTCATAAGTATCTAGGTCAATATGAATAACTTTTGCATTTTCAGCAAAAACACCAGAAAGTGTAGGAAATACTTCAGGGAAAACATAAGTTCCAACAATCAAAATTACATCTGCTTGCAACGTGATTTGAGAGCTATGCTCGCCAAACATATGACCAAGAAGTCCTTGATACAGAGGGTGTGTATCATTCATGTTTGGCTCAGATGAATCTGCTCCCCACACCTGAGCACCGATGATTTCAGCTACACGTGTTAATTCAGCTTGCGCATCTGAGACAGCTACACCATCACCTACAATTATCATTGGCTCTGATGCATTAGCAAGTATAGCTGCTGCCTGAGCTAATTCGTCAACTTCTGGAGTAACCCGCGTCACCGGAATAGAAGTTGGAACTACTTTTTCATGATTGGGAGCATCCAGAACATCCATTGGTAGGGATACAAACACAGGACCCATAGGAGGCGTAGCAGCTATTTTGATCGCCCGTCGCAGCACGCGCAAAACAGAAGAAGGATGAATCACCCGGGTTGACCATTTGGTAACAGGTTTGGCCATGCTTACAAGATCGACAGCCATTTGAGCATCCATCGCATCATATTTAATACCTGCTTCACCAGCCAACACCACCAACGGTGCGTGACCACGCATTGCCTGATACATCATCCCTATTCCATTCCCCAAACCAACACCAGTGTGAAGCTGCACCACCGTTGGTTTCTTAGTAACGCGAGCATATCCATCTGCTGCCGCCACCGCTATCGTTTCTTGCAATGCAAATATATATTTAAAGTCTGGGTAATACTTACCCAATGTATCTAGAAATCCTTCTTCTACGGTACCAGGGTTACCAAACATGTACTGGATACCGTCTGCCAAAAGTTGTTCAATGATTGCAAAGCGACCTGTTTTAACAGCTATTTTTTCTGCTAACATAATTACCACCCGTAGCGCTTAAGTTCTTTCTCTAAAACTTCTACCAATTTTTGACCAGTCATATAAGAATCTGGAGTGGAACGACCAGTGATAAATGGATAGTCAACAATTACGGATATGCCTTTACCAACATTGCCATGGTATTGCCCATTTGGACCCGTAGCATCACGTAGGATATATTCCAGTGGATAGGGGGGAGGTCCCATGTTCAGATCAGTACCTACAAATCCAGTTCCATCCATGTAATCATATTCCTTGCAATGACCTGTGACGTGTTTGCCCCAGATAATGCTCTTGCGGTCATCAAGATCGCGAGCAAAGGCAAGGCAAGTAACACCGTAGCATTCTGCAGCAATCGGTTTACCTACCCTGTAAAAACTAAGAATTAGATCGTGAACTCTATGGTTATTTGCTAAATCAATGATTGGACCACTACCACCTACTATTAGAATGGCATCGTATTGTTCCAAATCCTTCTCCACTTCATCAAGTGCCTGGTAGTAAGCTTCCATTTCCCGAAGAAATTTTGGAGAACTCCAGTAAGGTCTATCAGGTAACCATTTGGACAGAACTATTGGGTTATCTAGGCGAGGATTTCTAGGATCGTCTAAACTCTTGACTTTCTGTGCCATTTCCTGGGAAACCACTGGCTTACCTAAAGGAGGATCGATGTAGTAAGGATCCATACTGGGAGGAAGTGCTACTGGTCTTTTTCCTGTTGGAGTTGCAAAATCGACTTGGTAACCCTCAGCATCAAAAGCTTCCAATGGTCCGACAAGTTCTTCACCCCAATAGCCCCACTCAGATAAAATTACTAGAATCTTTTTCATAGGATTGCTTCCTTGTAAATGAATTTTAAGTTCATCCTCATTTAAAAAGCAGAAATATTTTTACATCAATGAAGATTCATTAGCTTGCACTTTTCATTGTGGAAAGAGGAGCAAGAAATTTTTTGCCAGAAAAACGATTTGCTGCAGAGGAAATCTGCTGAATCTGCTCCGTAATGGCGTCGATAAATAGATTAACTTCTTTCCTTGAACGACCAGTCACAAGATCGCCATCTACTACAACACCGGAAGGTGATGCTTCATATATAGCACCAGCATTAATGATATCTGCAAGAACTACCTCATGACAGATAACTCTTCGCCTCTTTAGTAATTCTGGTATCGGTGTCATTATCCAAAGCCCATGACAGAGTGCACCTTTAACAATTCTGGGATTCGCCATAGCCTTGGCATAAAATTGAACTGCTGGTGCATTAGAAACTTGTTCTGGAGTAATTACAGAACTTGAAGCTGGCTCAAAGTAACGCAGACGTACGCTCGTATAGTTCGCTGCCATAATTACGGCAGCATAGTCATTGACATCCACATCCTGAAAATCGATTTTCACTTCTAGAGTTTGAGGTGTCTCATCTCCCTCGGTATCACTAAAGAAGCGAAGACTAGGTTTATTCCAGAGCCTAGACATAAAATGTACAGTTGCTCTGAGTTCAGAAAAGCGCTGTTGATAAGCCTCAATTTCCTCGGGAATAAATTCACTTTCGACGAGGATTGCGATTTTCTTCCCTCCCAGCGATCTAGGTATCATATTAAATAAACTTCCATAAAGAAACTATATTCTGGGCTGGAAATTGTTGAGAATTTTCTTAAGCCTTTAATCACAAGTTTAATAAGTATATAAGAATATTACTAGGGTTAATTTTTTGCAGAAGGTTTGTATTTCTTTTAACTAAATAAAATACGAAATAAAAATTACAAATTGCTAAGAAATAGAAAATAATAGTACTTGTATAACTAGTATATTCTAAAGTTCGTGGTCAGAAATATATCCCTGAATCAGGATAAGAAAGTACCCACTACAAGCTTAAATTTAGTTTCTTCACTGTGATAATTGTGATAATAGAGTAAGTCCTGTTAATGTTATGTTACCTATAAAATATCATATGTTAGTTAAAACATATTAATATACTAATTTTTTAATATTTATAAAAAAATACTTTAACAAAAATCACAAACTTTTATATTATTGCCTTGGAAACTTATAAAAACAACCAATTTTTAATATGTCTACCTATAGTTTACGAATTTATAGGCGTTATGCTTTTTTATATACTTTACTTTCATTGTTATCAATAAAAAATTGGTCATCATTATTTATTTTTAATATATTAATCAAGTGATATAAATATAATAAAGGATAATATATCTAATTGGAATTCAGCTTACTTATAGTCAATAAAATATAAATAAAATTAAAATTTATACTGCAATATACACATCATATTTTTTCATTTTTTACCAATAGTTAACGTCAATTTTCAATAAAAATTCACAGAAGTTACTTAACTGGATTAATATGTACCAATTATGTAAATACTGTGATTTTTTACTTTCAGTTGTATTTATAATATAGAGACCTCATCTCCTATTATTACCTACTACGACTATTTCTTTTTCTTTTAATTGCTCCTTTTGTGGAGATAAACCACGACAATCATCTTTAAATTTACAGAAAACTGTGGCAATTACAATGTAAAGTACCGGGACAACAAATAAACTTAAGACCGTAGAAACAAGCATTCCACCGAAAACAGCAGTACCTAAAGATTGTCGACTAGCTGCACCTGCTCCCGTTGCAATCACGAGAGGAAAAATTCCTAAAAGAGTGGAAACAGCAGTCATAATAATTGGTCGCATCCGCTGTTCTGCTGCTTGGACTGCGGCTTTAGTTAT
>JGI1201J43222_100163_pt1 | contig 22711 bp, 14 predicted proteins | sample MastesBC008_FD_43222 | JGI IMG/M metagenome (IMG submission 43222) | reverse complement strand
TGCTGAATTTCTACTAACAGTACTTCATCAATAAATAAATTCAGTCGCTGCACTGGTGAAAGTAAATCTCGCCTTTCCTTCCACCAGATTCGCCAATTGATTTTTTTTCCTAGCTGACAACTACTAACTAAAGATTGGACAATGCCAGCATACCACTTTTCTGCCGTTACATCTTCCTTCCCAATTCCGGTTAAATCAATAAAAGCACAGATAAAACCTTCTGCTTGCAATTTTTGCATCGTTTGTACTCGCAAACTAGATTTACCCATCTGTCGCGAGTTAAGCACATAGCAAAATTCACCTGCTTTTAGATTTTCATAAAATTCTAAATCCGCTTTGCGAGTGACATAACTTAAGGCATTAGTAGAGAGACTTCCACCAACTTGGTATTCATAGTGTGATGGTGAGTTAGTCATGATTTTAGAAGATTAACCCTTGTTATGAGTATAGTATTGTTGCTCAAAATTATTTGAGTTTGAAGACAAAACCTGATTTTTACCAATATTCAATATCGTTATCCTAATTTTTTATTGATAATACCTGATTTTTCCCTATTGGTATCTTCATGCATTTGCTTTATTATTGAGACATAGAGCAATGTAATTCAATACGGTTTATTTAAGCATTTTTGTTAGGATGGGTTAAGCTATAGCGCAACCCAAAAAAACCTGATAAATGTTGGGTTTTGTCCCTCAAGCTAATGTATGATTTTTAACTAATAGTGTGACATAACAGATACTGAAAAACGGGAGCATCCAACTTTTTTGACTGGGGTAAAAGTACTAATTGTCAAACAATCTATCCTGCGAGACTTAAACCTTTATTCTGTAGTTGCGAAATAAAAATTGGGATGCACCCCTGAAGAACCTGATTTTTTTTAATCATTTAAAAGGACTTCCCTCCTTCTCCAGTAGGATAAGTTTTTCTAAAAGTATGCATTGAATGTGTTGTGGGTCATTAATCAAAATAAGGAAAATAATTGTAGCTGTTCAAACTAAAACTCGTTGAAAATACTCTCGATACAAATTACACCGAGGTACAACATGATTATCCCGGCGTTGTACTAAACCCATACTGTGTAATTTATAAATCTGAATTGAATCTAATTCCACTTGTTCAGGTGAATTAACTACAACTTTGAAAGCCTGAGCTAGTTTTGGACATTTTTGTAGTGCTTCCAAGTATCCCCGCAAATGATTGCTATAAATACCTGCTTCTGTGGAAGCTTCTTGTAATAATTGTTTCAGAGTTAAATTTCTCAAGCTTACTTCATACATTGCCAACCTTATCAAAAAGGGATGTCCTCCTACCAGTTCCATCAACTGCTCTACCTGTATTTCATCCCAATTCAACCTATGTATAAAAACTAATTTTTTGACTTGCTGTTTATCAAACTCCACTAATTCTACTGGAACGCCTGCATTAAATGGTGATTGGTTTATATCTAGGGGAACATATACTTCAGTAGAGTGTGCTAATAGCAGTCGCAGTTTTTTCCAAATAGCAGAAATTTTTCCTTTTTCATGCCAACTTCTTAGCATCCCAAAAAAGTCTTCAGTAACTTCTGTATAAGAAAAAATCTTATCTACGTTATCTAATTCTAAGACAACTGGAGAATCTATTTGAGTTAGTAAATATTCTTCAAAGTAAACTGTGCAGTTGTCGTTACTGCCCAAAATCTCCCCATCCCAATAATCATTTAATTGATTTTCTAACTTTAACTGCCTACCAGCCATACAACAAAACCAGCGAAGGAATTGATCTAAATTAGTTAAAATTTTTCGCTGAACACTACTTAAATCTAAGTAAACAGTTCGATAATTCTTAGCAACTGCATAAGGAATAATTCTATTCATTAAAGAAGTTTTACCCATGAGTTTGGGTGCTTTAATCCGAATTAGAGAACCGGGTTTAATGATTGTTTCACAGCAGAGATTTTCAACATTATTTCGTTCAACGTAAAAATGAGAATCTGGTGGTACAGAACTTTCTGGGAAAGGTAGCTGCGCCACTGATGGAGATACTTGTAATTCTAGATTTTCCTCCATAGCAGATGAATCTCTTTGTTTTTCCCATTCTCTCCTCAGTGCTGCTTTAAAATTTCTTTTTGTAACTTTTTCCTCTAAAGCTTCAGAAAGCTTGTGCCATAGTTTATTCCCTACATCTTTATTTAAATATTCAGCACTATAGCCATAGATTATTGCCATATCATCATAGGTTTTATCTTCCCATGAACCTTGAAGTAATTTAATTTCAATGTCGCTGAGATATTTGCCTGTACTACGATATAAAGCAACATCTGCAGTTTCTTTGGCATTGCTCCAAGTGAAATCTGAGTCATAGAAATTGTTAAGCATTTGAACTACTATCTATGGTATCTTTATTCGTCTGCAATATACTTGTATACAAAATAAAGCGGTAATATTCCTAACTTTTGGTAAGTATAGAAATAATATTTGATTTTTGAAAAAACTAGAACAGCAAAGTTCAGTAGATGGGCAACTTTTAGAAAAGGTGATGAGTGAAAGTTTGCGCACAGTATTCCGACTTTGTGGCGCGTGCCGTACGTACTCCAGGGAAAAATGGTTCTTCAGTACCTGTTATCCTGCATTTCTCACAAGTTTTGTAGTCGTAAATGCTGAAAGCTTTATGCCATCTGGGTTTGATTCTGCTCAAAATAAATTCAAAAAACACACACTTTTGAAACCCTTATCTGCTTGGATTTGAGCAGATAAGGGTTATAGCTTCTAAAACATTGTTTGTGAGAAATCCGGAAAAATGCATGTCATTACTCCTCGTCTAAGTAAAAATAATCAAAATCAATTGTCACAAAAACTCAAAAGATACAGCAATTTTCTTCTTGAATTTACATAGGAAATGTCCTATTTTTAATATACTAAAAATTAAAATAAATACAGTATAAATATTGAAAAGCCTTAGATGTCTGCAATAAAGTTAGTAATGAAATCGTGTAATCAAAACACACTATAGGATGAAGTACAAGGTATTAGTTGCTCAACCCATTGTCTTCTGAGTATTTCCAACATTCCAGTTTCTGCAAACGTCGGTTGAACTGACTGTGATGTAACAATCGTGGAAACCACTGTTTATAATTAGCAGCAATAAATGTCCTGGTTTTGATGCTCAACCTGACTTTTTCCTATAAAACATTATCAAAAATATCTAACTGCTGGTTCAAATACCTGACTTTTACCTATGGCAGGTTTGGTGATTATCTCGAATAATCATTGATATCAATACTAAAAACTTCATGGGGTGACAAGTACCCCAAAGCCTTATTCAAATAAGAGTTGAAAATTTTAATGTAGAAGATGAAATCAACTCTTAAAACTAAGAATACTAATCATTCTATTAAGTAAGGAGACCAAAATGAAAATTCATTACATGGAAAAAATCATGACCAATATGAAGTCCATTCCGGACGCGCATCAGCGCGTGTTCAAGCTTGATGTAGAAGAAGTGACGAAAATCGTAAAGCGTGGCAAACCCTTGACAGCAGACGAACTCGAAGAGCGCGGGCCCGATGAGATCTACATGGCCGATCAGGTGCCTGAGGAGTCTGCTTTGCGCCAGAGCATCCCGTTACCTCCTGCAATTGGCGATCTCGTTTTTCCGAACGTGATCCTGGCTAACCCCTATTTCTGCTGGTGTTCGAGCTACACGTGGTGTCTTGAACTTGACGAGTTCGGGCGGCTACGTTACGTACTGAAGTGCAACTACTGGTGCATCCCGCAGTTACAAATTGTAGCATAATCCATTAGGTGCTTATCTAGTTGTGTTGCAAAAAGATTTTGTGTCCTCAACAAGTCTTAGTTGTTGATAATCTAACCTTCAATAGGATTTGCTGTTCCCATAGCGTAGCGTTAGCTAAAAAAGTCTTTTGGTAGGGTTAGGGAACAGGGAAAGGAGAACAGAGAACAGTTTTACCCCCTATTTTTTCAAATTTTTTGCAGTCCAAAAAGTTCCAAATGCAAGGCTTTTAACTTTTATATACTTATTCTCTCGTACTTTTTTTCACAAAAATAGCTTGAAAAGCTTACAAGATAAGAGTTTTAAAGTTATTCAGTAGACTATAAGTAGACTGCTTTTGTAATGCTGACAGCATTACAAAAGCAGTGCACGCTGTCAATAAGCTTAGACTATTGCAACTGAATATTTTTTTGCAACATAACTGTTTTTTCAATAATCAAATAAGAGTCCTATACATCCCTATTATGTTCAACAAAATCTCAGTAAATTAACTGTTATTGGTTCATTAATAGGTGTATATTTTTTTGATATACTGGTACTATAAGGTACAGACGAAAATCATTCCTCCCCAACCAGTATAATCTGGTTTTGCCAAAGACGAACTCACCAAAAATTCCTCAAACCCAAATATATCAAGAAAATAACCAAGTTGAGGTCGAACTATTGACTTATATAGCTTTGAGGTTTTTTTGATACGAAAAAATGTCTAAGTCCCGGTAAGTCCTAAATGTTTGTTTTTGAGTTTTGTGATGGAAAATTTAGGAATTTCAGAATGCAAGTATCTCGATAAGGAGAAATTAAAAATGAAACCTAATCGCAATAGGCCTTGGTATGTTTATTTGAGTTCTGTAGTGTTAGGATTTACGTTACCAATCGTAGGTCTAGTCAACAATAGTTCTGTATTGGTAGCTTCTCAAGTTTCACGAGAAACTGCATCTAATTCATCTGTAATTAATGTGGATAAATTAGAGAACAATGATAAAAACTTAATTGCTCTCACAGAGAAGTCGAGTACAAAACCGACTAAATTTTGGTGGCTCCATGGTGCTTCTGTTTCTCAAATTAAAAGTAAAATAAATCAGGGTTATCGTATTATTGACTGGGAAGTGGAAAAAACATCACCCTTAAGATTTAGTGTGGCAATGGTCAGAAATAAGGGTGAATATGCTAAAAAATGGTGGTGGTATTATGGTCTAAGTTCCCAACAAGTTAAAGAAAAATTAAATACCAATAAAGCACGGATAATTGATTTAGAAATTTACCGTCTTAACGGTCAAAAGAAATATGCTGTGGCTCTAGTGTCTAATACAGGTGCTGATGCAAAAAGTTGGTGGTATTACAGCGATTCTTCTATTAAAAATATCATAGAAAAAACAAAAGTTAACAAAGCACGAATTGTGGATCTTGATACCTATGTGGTTGGCGGTAAACGTCTGTATAGCGCCGTGATGATTAAAAATACAGGCAGTGACCGCAAAGCATGGTGGTATTACTATAATGTTTTACCAAGCTTTATTAACTCTAAGCTCAAGGAAAATAAAGCTCGTTTGGTTGATATTGAACGACATGGTGACAACAAGTTTATGGTTGTCATGGAAAAATCCCAAGGACAAACCTGGTGGTGGTACTACGGTAAAACGGCAACGCAAGTAAATCAGCTTTGGCAACAAAATCAAGCCAGAATTTTTGACATTGAACCTTACACCGTCAATGGTAAAAAGCGTTTCGCTGTGCTGATGTTGAATAATGCCAATTTATTGACTACTAGAATTGGTGAAATGCTACGAAATAATACTGATGGTGTTTCAGGACTGTACTTAAAGAAAGTCAATGGTTCTGTTTTGGCATCCCTAAAAGCTGACATATCTTTTTATCCAGCTAGTACAATTAAGGTATTAGAGCATTTGCACGCGATGAAACAAGTTGAAGCTGGAAAAGTCAACTTGAATAGTACAAAAGTTAAAGTTTATTTAGATCGCGCTGATAGTTGCAGTGATAATCATGCTGGCCAGAAATTCGAGCAAGAAAATTTGAGGGAAACCTTAAAGAAGATGATGAAAAACTCCAATAACCAGAGTACCAATGCAATACAGGAGTTATTCGGAAATGGAAAAGCCAACGTGGGTAGAAATACTATCAATCAAACCGCTTATAATTCACTCGGTATGAGTAAAAAGACTGCTCTCAACCATAAATTTGCTTGTGGTGGACCTAGTAATGATCCTGCAAATAGTTTGACTTTGAAGGATTTGGGAAAACTTTATGAAAAAGTAAGTACGGGCGTTTTTACTTCTAACTCAAACCGTGATACCTTTTATGAACTGATGCTCAATAGACGAGGTAGAATACTTACTGTTATTGATGAAGAAGCAAGTAAATTGGGTCTAAGTACAAATACAGTTAAATCATTTAAAAGTAAAGTTAAAACTGCTGGGAAAGGTGGTAGTTTTACAACTGGTAATGGGAAAAAATATACTTCTATTGGTGGTTGGGTGAAGCTTCCTTTTCAAAACGGTAATTCAGTTACAACAAGAGATTATGTTTTTGGCTTGTTTATTGATAAAGCTGATACAATAAATGACGGATTTGGAATTTGGTCCGCTCGCGCTGAACTTCTTCGAGATGAAATTCGTAAAGCACTTGTGACATTTAAATAGGGTGTGGCTATGGTAGTGAACCCCTATGGGTAGTGATTCTTATGTAGTGGCAAGACAAATTTTTAGTGTATCTGTTCTACAAGTAAACAATGTTTCTATTTTGTTGACAGATTGAATCAAAAAAAAAGGGGTATCATGTGAGCGTCCCAGGAGGGAAAGTTAAAATTCAAAAGTACCAAATCTCCCTCCCAACGAATGAAACTAGCACATTTTTAGGCTTTAGCTGAAAGCTTTACTATATAGGGGTTTTAAAATGTGCTAGTTAGAAGTGCCCAACTGGCGGCGATTCCCACCCGTTACTGATGTAGAGAAACTTGTATTTTGATTAAAATTGCCAAAATATTAATGAATTGTTTGGTGAAATATGGTTTATTAATATAATTTATCATAAAAAAATATTTTTAGGATTTTTAATTAGTGGGTTGCAAATACATTTATTAATTAATCGCAAGCAAAAAAATATAGAAGAAGACGAAAAAGATATTGAAATTTCCCTCCTCTCAAGTGTGGGAGAGAAAGCACGAAAATAGATTATCTTGCTTTGATAACATCTTTTGAGAATTTCATTTTTTATATAAAAGAAACAAATATGGTTAACTATAAACCAATTGATGACTTCTTATTCTTGCTCCATTGCATATTTTTTAAATCTAAAATATAATCACTGTCATTTTCTACATAGTCGGTTCTATCTTCAACTCTGACAAAAACTTTACCACCATTAATATATATTTGGGATTGCTGTTGATAGTATGCTTTGTGTTGGCTAATCCATCCAGGTTTTTCTCCGGTGGTTTCAATTTTTTCTATTTGAAATGTCTCGGAATGCAGTCGATAAACCGGCGTTTCATTGTAGATTCTTTCATCTATATAACCCAAACAACCAATTATATAAATATATTCTCCTACCACTGTTGCCGAATGAAAGTCGGTAGGAGGAAAAATATCTTTCGGATAACCTAAAATTGTAAATTTACCATCACCTTGATAAACTACCACGTCGTTATATATACAAAATTCTGGGTCGTAGAAATCTTCGTGTTCGCCCCCTATTTCGATGATTCTTTCATTTGGTAATTGGGTAATTGTTCTACCAGATCTGCTAAAACACCATACTGGCTCATCCTTATAGGACAGTGCATTATTTGTATCGCCAAACCTATCTCTGGCGCTCCAAGCACCTAAACCACTTTGCACCATAGCTTGCCAGAATGCTACTTTCATAACTTCTGGATTGGCTTTTCCAAATCGCCGGTATTTCCCGTTAAAATATTGCTCTGGGGAAATAGTATAAATGTCATCAGGATTACCAACTCCTGTTAGTAATCGCCGCATATAATCGTTAATGTCACTTAAATCTGCACCTGCATCAACAAGCATTTTGACAATTTCCAGGTTACTTGCTTTCTGGATCGCTTCCCTGGCGTAGTAGGAGGTTCTAGAAGCATTTGCCCCAGCTTCTAACAATAGCCTGACGCAATCAGTTGCACCATGCTCTGCTGCTAAGCTCAAAGGAGTAGTGCCAAAATCATCAGTAGCTTCAGTATCAAAGCCTTCTTGAATTAACCATTCTAGAACTTCGACATGATTATTTTCTATGGCATACATCACAGGTGGCTTATTACAATTTCCACAATCGAATTGATTTGCTCCCGAATCTAGGAGTAATCTCGCTTTTTCTACGGAGCCTACTTGAATGCTTAAAAGCCAAGGTGTTCTATCGCAAAAATCTCGTGTATCAAGTTCGCCACCTTTATCAAGTAATTTCTTTATCTCTTCGACACTGCCAAATGCAACCGCGTATATTAATTCTGTCCATTCTAGTTGTTTTCCGTCAGCACCTGCTGCTAATAAGAATTTAACAACATCAAATCTACCAATCCATGCAGCAGTATTTAGAGCTGATTCACCATATTCACTAGTCCCATTAATTTTTGCACCCCTGGCAATCAATAAATTGACAACTGGAATCAAGTTTTCACATTTATTAATATCTCGACCATGCATCGCATCGATTAGTACATCATAGCCACCTGGTCTTTGATAATCTATATCAGCACCTGCATCTATAAGGTATTGGATTTTTTCGACATTTCTCGATTGTACACCTAGCCCAAGCACATTCTGATTATACCTGCCTTCAACCGCATTTACATCAGCACCGTTTTCTACCAAAAATCGCACCATATCAAGGTTGGCATTTGCGTCATTTACTGCATACATTAATGGTGTTTTTGACCATTTATCTATATGATCGATATCAACTCCCCTAGCTAGTTGATGTTGTACGCCTGTGATATCTCCTTGTCTGGTATAAGCATGAATTTCCATAGTTGAAATAACCTTTTTTCAGTGAACGAGTAAGTAGGTTGGCGTTGAAAATTGTAATTAGGACGGGCAGTAGGCAAGCTGAATTTCAATTATGAACTACCCTATCGGTGGGGTAGTTTATTCAGTATTTGTCTTTAAAAGCATATCGCTTTCCCAGTTCTGTAAAAGTGCCAAGAATCCATCACGGGGAGGTTTACCGGAGGCAAACTCTAAACGTGCATTTTGTGCCAACGAGTAGTCCGCAGATGCTGAAATCACGACCCATTCTTTACGACAAAAGCAGTGCCCACGAGCAGTTTCATATTCATCGATGAAAGCGCGTGTCTCTGCTAGGCTTGGGGTTAAAGGTGTTGGAATCTCCCATTGGGCAGTAAATTGAACTGCCGCACGTCCTACCATCTCAGCCTCGGAGGCTGCAAACAGCGAATCCCAGTCATATACTACACACACATTATTTTCATGAAAACGGCAGTTCTTAACCCCCCAATCTAAATGTGCAGGTATGAGCGGCAGATTTTTAGCTTGTATTATCGATTGGGCGCGACGGGCAATTTGGTCGATCCACCTTGCCTCCGGATCTTTATCCAGCTTCAAGAAGGAGCGATGAGAATTAGACCAAAGCTTACTTTCTCGTGTCGGTGCTAATGGTAGTTCTGTGGGATTTTCGTGCGGCAGAATGCCAGTGAGTTCTGCCAGTACTTGTGCCAGTTCTTGACGCACAATTGGTTCGTGCGGGTTTCGCATTGCTCCATCCATGAATGTGTAGAAAACACCTGTTATACCGTCTTCTGTTTTAAATATTTGAGACCGGGTTGGCGGTGCAGGGAAACCAGAACGCACTACTATGTTCAAGCACCTATGCGCGGCTGCGAGTTGCTCTTGCGATTGAGATGGATGGAAAAGCTTAAGGATGACCCGCTCGCCTGATAATAATTCAAGCCCAAATACAACTCCAACGCTCTTTTCTGCAAAAAAAGCCCCACGAATTCCCTGGCCAAGCTCTTCCCATGTCAATTGGTCAACGAGCATGGAAATCTGCCGGTTAGATAGCGTTCCGGTAATTGTTGCCAGATCGGCTCGCCATTTACCCTCAAATTCGACTTGGAGTAATCTTTGAAGTGGAAGCAGTTCAGACATATCTTTGTTCAAAGTCCAAATTAAAAGATTAGCTCGAAAAACTATTTGCTTTTCTAAATCTACTTTGATGCACGATATTGTGATTGGATTATTTATTAATGAACTTATCCCACTAATAAGATTTTTGCTAAGAAGCTTAAATATTTTAAGAGCTAACAACGAAAAATAAATCTTTTCATACAAATTTTATTCACATACAGCAGATTCGATGTTTATGAGGTACAGTACTGAATTCAAATTCCAAGCTTTAAAAACCGTCCTGTAATTTGGTGTACCTCACTTACCTCAAAAGTGCTGTAAATGAGCATTTTTAGAATAGTGGGATAGGTTCATGTCCAAAACTGGCTCAGGCTTTTAAAATTGCGCTTAATTCACCCAAACCAGTTGAATTAAATTCAATTCAGATTTACAAATTGCACAGCATGGGTTTAGTACAAACATTAGATAACTGTGTTATACCTAGCTGTAATTTATATCGGGAGTATTTTCAACGAGTTTTGGTTTGAAAAACTATAATTATTTTTCTCGTTTTTAATTTACGACTTACAACAAAGTGATTATTCCATCTACCTAAAAATTTATCCTACCGGAGGAGGAGGGAAGTCTTTATCGTCGAATGTGACTGTTATTGTTACGGGAAAAGATTTTACTTGCTCAGCTAAACCTGAACATTTACCCCGAACTTCAATGGACTTTTTGATGGTCTTCTTCACCGTCTTTTCGGTATTTTGGTGCTTATTGCCAGAAACCCAGGCACCCCCAAATGCTTGTTGACCAGCTTTCTCTAAATCTATAAGTGAGAAAGGCTGCATGGTAATGGTTTTTGTGTAGGATTGGGTGTTTGTCTTACCGTTAACCACAGTCGTCAAATTTTGACCATTGGGACGGTAAGCAAGGTAAGTGACGGTGCGTCCAGCAGCACATTTCATGGCAATTTTACCCTTCATGTTCAGATTGCCAGACTTTGTTGCCAAAACATGATTGACAATTGAATTTCCATTGATGACCTCTACGGTTTCATGCTTCATGGGCACATAGGCTTGGGTACTGCCAAGTTGAGCCAAGTAAGGTCCAGTTCTGGGAGTAGGTGAATCAAAGACTGGATCGATGGCGATGGCTTGTGCTAAAGCAGCAATAGATGGAAAAAGTAATGTGAAAGCAGTGGTCGCTATAATTGCAGTTGCTTTCGGAATGCATTTCATGATGATTAACCTCTATGAACTAAGTAGGTAAGCGGAAGTAAACTAAGGTAATAGAATGCAAGACTCAACTGGAAAAGCCTATCTACTTAGATATAGTTTTCCCTGTTGGTTTTTCTTTATGTTCCATCCGTTAAAGAAACATGCTTGATCTAGTCCAATTTGTTTTGGTGCTAACCGAGTCCATTTATATTCGGCTCTATGCTTTTTGCCATTCAACGATACGTTAATCTTTCTATTTGAACTACGTTTTCTTCGCCGCCACCACCAATATCTACCATTAGGTTTAGCTTCAACAAAGAAAGACCCGTTAATATTATCCCTAGTAGCAACATAAACTTTTTCATTTGTTTTATTCGCTATACAGATATATAGGATACTGTCGTTCAATTCCGCTTTAACTGGTTGAATTGAGGCAATATTAATACCTGCTATTGTTGCTGAGAGAAATAAAGATAATCCAGTAATTTGTTTTAACATTGTTCACACCTTTTTATAATTATTATGAATTTTTAGTAGCATTTAGAAGTAACTTCTATTGCTGTATGTTCCAATTATCAAGTCAATAAATAAGAATACCAATAGGAATAAATCAGGTATCTTCAAAGTTTAAAAATCAGGTGTTTCAATATTACAAATAGGAAAAAGTCAGGTTTTGATTTTCAGCCAAAATATTTAAAAATAGAAATAGTATAGTGATAAAAATAGTTTTAGCGATAAAATCATGACTCAATCACCATCACAATATGAATATCAGGTTGGTGGAAGTCTTCCTGCTAACGCCGATAGTTATGTCACTCGTAAAGCCGATCGAGATTTTTATCAAGCTTTAAAAGCAGGTGAATTTTGCTATGTTTTGAACTCGCGACAGATGGGTAAATCAAGTTTGCGAGTACAAACTATGCAAAAGTTACAAGCAGACGATTTTGTTTGTGCTTTTATCGATTTAACCGGAATTGGTAAGGAAGATGTTACCGCTGAGAAATGGTACGCTGGAATTGTGCAATCTTTAGTAAGTAGTTGTCAGCTAAGTAAAAAAAACAAGTGGCGAATGTGGTGGAAAGAAAGGCGATATTTACTTTCACCAATACAGCGGCTTAATTTATTTATTGATGAAATATTATTAGTAGAAATTTCCCAAAAAATAATTATTTTTGTAGATGAAATTGATAGAGTTTTGAGCCAAAATTTTTCTCTAGATGATTTTTTTGCTTTAATCAGATTTTTTTACAATAAACGTGTTGATAATCCAGAATATAAACGCTTGACTTTTGCACTGTTGGGAGTTGCGACACCAAGCGATTTAATTACAGATAAAACTCAAACTCCTTTTAATATTGGTAAGGCTATAGAATTACATGGATTTCAAGCTGATGAAGTGCAGCCATTAGCGAAAGGTTTAGAAGCAAAATTTGACAATCCCCAAGCTATAATCAAAGAAATATTAAATTGGACTGGAGGACAACCTTTTTTAGCGCAAAAATTATGTCAGTTGATGATTAAAAGTCAACAGAAAAATTATATTAGTGCAAACCAATTAGTTAAAGAGATTGTACAAAAATCAATTATTGAAAATTGGGAAGGACAAGACGAACCAGAACATTTAAAAACGATTCGAGATAGAATCCTTCGCAACGAACAAAAAGCAGGGAGATTATTGGTTATTTATCAAGAAATTTTACAGCGAGGAGAAGTTATTGCAGATGGGAGTCTAGAACACACAGATTTACGTTTATCTGGCTTGGTAGTTCAAGGACAAGGTAAATTAAGAGTATATAACCACATTTACAAACAAGTTTTTAATAAAGCGTGGGTTGAAAAACAATTAGCAAAATTACGTCCTTATTCTCAAAGCTTTAATATTTGGGTTGCTTCTAATTATCAAGATGAATCTCGACTGTTGCGGGGAAAAGCATTACAAGATGCTCTATCCTGGGCAAATAATCAAAGCTTAAGTCCTTTAGATTATCGATTTTTATCTGCCTCTCAAGAATTAGAACAGCGTGAAATTCAAAATAGTTTAACTATCAAAGAAGAAGAAAGTCAAATATTAGCAAAAGCGAACGATACTTTAACTCAAGCTCAGAAAAAAGCAAAAAGAATTATATCTTTAGGTAGTATATTTTTAGCCATATCTTTTTTAACAGCACTATTTACAGGTATACAACTTGTCCAAGCAAGGTGGGAACAAAAAGAAGCCGATATAGTTTTAACAAGTGTTTATTCACAAAGAGCATTCGATAAAAGTCCTTTTCAAGCATTGCTTTTAGCGTTAAAATCAGGACGCAAATTGCAAGAATTGGAAAAATTATCTCCGGTTACAACAGATACTCGCAAACAGGTACTATCTGCATTACAACAAGCGATTTATAACATTAGGGAAAAAAATCGCTTGCAAGGACATCATGACAAAGTAAAAGGTATCAGTTTCAGTCCGGATGCTAAAATTATCGCCTCAGCCAGTGCAGACAATACTATTAAACTGTGGAATCCTAAAAATGGTATTTTGTTGCGATCACTAATTGGTCATACTAAAATCGTCTGGAGTGTCAGTTTTAGCCCTAACGGTAAAATTATTGCTTCTAGCGCTAGCGATGGCACAATCAAGCTGTGGAATGTCAAATCTGGGGCTTTAATCAAAACTATAAAAGCTCACAATCCAATCTTATTAGACGTTCGTTTTAGCTTTGATAGTAAAATCTTAGCTGCTGCCGCAGCAAATGGTAAAATTGCACTTCTCAATCTTGAGAATCACAGTTTAATTAAGATTATTGACGCTCATAGTGAACCAGTTTCAAGTATAAATTTCAGCCCAGATAATAGAATACTCGCTACTGCAAGTTTTGACCATAACCTCAAATTGTGGAGCGTATCGGATGGTAGTTTAGTAAAAACCTTCAGAGGTCATGAAAATAAACTTGCTAGCGTCATTTTTAACCCTAATGGGAAAATTGTGGCTACCGCAAGTTTTGACCATACTCTTAAACTATGGAATGTTAAGAATGGTAGTTTAATTCATACCTTTGAAGGTCATATTGCTCCTGTTAAAAGCCTTAGCTTTAGTCCTAATGGTAAAGAAATTGCTTCAGCTAGCGAAGATGGGACAATAAAATTATGGAATTTGGAGCAAAAAGAAATTAAACCGCAAACTTTCAAAGGTCATAATGGTCATATTTGGGGTATTGCTTTTAGTCCTGATGGTAAAACTTTAGCAACTTCAGGCAGCGATTCAACTGTAAGGTTGTGGAATATTGATGGTATTGAACCTCAAACACTAGGAAAGCATAGCGCTAAAGTTTGGGATATTAGTTTCAGTCCTAATGGTAAAATTTTAGCCTCCGCAAGTGCGGATAAAACTATTAAGTTGTGGAATTTGGAAAAATCTCTCTTAAAAACTATTCGTAATAACGACCAAGTAAAAAGTATCAGTTTTAGTCCGAATGGTAAAACTCTTGCTTTTAGCAGCGATGACGGTTTTATCAAATTATTGCGTTTTAATAATGGTAATTTAGTACAAAATTTTGAGTATCATGGTGATCGCCTATCAAGAGTAAGTTTTAGTCCTGATGGGAAAATCCTCGCTTCTACTGGTGATAATGAAGTTGTAAAGTTGTGGGATTCTGTTGATGCAACAGTATTACAAACTTTTAAAGCTTATAATAATATGTTTACAGGTGGCAGATGGACTGATATCAGTTTTAATCCGGATGCTAAAATACTAGCCTCTGTGAGCGATGAACCAGCAGTAAAGTTATGGCGTGTTGGAGATGGTAGTTTAGTAAAAACTTTTCCTAAAGCTCACAGCCATAGAATTACAAGTGTCAGTTTTAGTCCAGACGGTAAACTTATTGCTTCAGCGAGTGCAGATAACACAGTCAAATTATGGCGGGTTAGAGATGGAAAGTTAATCAAACCTCTTAAAGGTCATAGTAACTGGGTTACTAAGGTTAAATTTAGTCCAGATAGTAAAATTCTCGCTTCCGCTAGTTTTGACCGCAAAATAAATTTATGGAACACCAATAATGGTACATTAGAGCAAACCCTAAAAGGTCATCGCGCTTGGGTAACAAGTATTAGCTTTAGCCCTAATGGAAAAACCATAGCTTCTGCAAGTAGAGACGGTACAGTCAAGCTATGGAAATTAGATTTAGATTTGGATGATTTTATGAAAATGGGTTGCACTTGGTTGCAAGATTATTTAGCAATTCATTCTGAAGAAAAGGAATTACAGCAAATTTGCCGTCAATCAATAATAAGTAAGAAGTAATAAGAAACTCTATAGGGAGCATCTCAACTTTGTAAGAACAAAAGAACGAATAGTATGTATCTAAAGCTTGTCATTAAGATAAGCACAGCGGTGCATGAGGACTTGAGGAACATTAGATTCATTCCATTGCGCTCCAGAAATTTTTAATCGCCGATCTATTTGTTTAATCGTGGATTCGACAGCTGGTTAGAGTCGACGGGTGGTATTATCCACTGCGCCTCTCCTTCAGAACTCTACGTATGCCTTTAGGTGGTAATGTTGTAGATGAGTTGAAATAACTATATATCTACTTGAAATTCATATCTATTAATAAATAAGGCAATTACCAAATCATGCATTTGAACAGATTTTGAAAAACAAATACTTTTCCTTGCTAAGCGTTTAATTCTTGTTCGTAACGTTAGATGTTTGCGTTCAATTGTCTGCATAAAAATTCCACCCACAAATCGGAAATTAGAGATTTGAGAAAAAATTTAGAAATTATTCGCCCAAAGGCAGCTTGAGAATTTCATTCACGGGTATTGAGCTTAAACTTGTGAGTTTTTTTACGGTAGCCCCCTACTTTTAAACATCCTCTTATTGATATTGTATATGTTATTTTCTGGAAGTCCCTAAAAGTTGATTTTCGGTCACAGTTGGTTGTTTACTAAGGTAGCGTAATATCCTCGTTGCTCTAATAAATATGTGTGAGAGCCTTGATCTACAATACTTCCTCGATGTAGTACTAAAATTAAGTCTGCATTACGAATAGTGCTAAGGCGATGTGCAATTATAATTTGAGTGCAGGAGATTTGCCCCAGATTTTGTTCAACCAAACGCTCTGTCGGCGTATCTAAGTGACTGGTTGCTTCATCAAGCAGCAAAATAGCAGGCTGACCCGCAAGGGCACGAGCGAGGGATAGTCGCTGTCGTTGTCCTCCAGATAGTCCACTTCCTCCCTCTGCAATTCTAGTTTCATATCCCATTGGCATTTGCATAATTTCATCGTCAATGACTGCTATGTGGGCAGCTGCAATCACTTCTTGTAAAGAAAGTGCTGGTTTGTTGAAAGCGATATTTTGTCTTATTGAACCACTAAATAAAAAAGGTTCTTGCAAAACTACGCCAAATTGGTTACGCCATGTTCGACATTTGAAATTTTCTAAAGAGATACCGTCATATAGAATTTGCCCTGTATTCGGTCTATAGAGTCCTAGTAAGAGCTTTGCAAGGGTGCTTTTACCTGACCCTGATTGTCCCACTATAGCCACTTTCTGACCAGGTTGAATTACGAAAGATACATTTTTGAGGACTAAAGGCGCATTTTTGTCATACTGAAAACTTACGTTTTTGAATTCGATGTGTCCTTTCAGTTTTGGTGCAGCTTTCGTTGTTTTTATTCCTTGTTCTGATTCTGCTTGCAAGACATCCGTGAGTCTTTCGAGGTGGGCACCTGCAACTTGTAAATACTGCCCACTCGTCACCAAAGAAGCAATTGGAGCTAAAAACAAAGCGGCGATCGCATTCATGGCTAACATGGTTCCCAAACTCATGTTTTTTTGCAGGACGTAAAATGTGCCTAGCCAAAGCAATACCAATGGCGATAGGGTTCTCATTGCTTGTAAAAAGGCTTCAATAATAGCTGTCAATTGATTTCGCTGTAGCGACACATTGAGATGTTTCATAAAGAGGTTGGACCAGCGATCGAACGCTTGGTCTTCGCACCCCGTTGCCTTCAAAGTCAAAATTCCTGTTAAAGCTTCAACCATATAACTTTGAGCTTCTGCTTGAGCTGCAAGCTCCTTTTGCATCAGATAATGAACGCGACGAGTTGTAGCTAAAAGTAACGCAACTTGCAACAACCCAAATGCCAAAACTATTAAGCCAAAAAACAGTTGTTGGCTGAGTAAAATAAGTAAGTAACCCAATATAAAACAGCCGTCTAGCAGAACGGATAGACTTTGAGTGGTTAGCATTTCGCGAATAATGGCGTTACTGCCCATACGCATTGAGAGATCGCCAGTCGAACGCTGCTCAAAAAAGCGAAAGGGTAAGGTTAGTAGATGATCGAAGAAACCCAAGATTGTTTGGATATCGATTCGCGCTCGTAAATAAATGAGCAGCGCAGAACGTAAGTAGCTAACAATCAATTGTGCCAACATTAAGATAGCAATACCAATGGCCAAAATCGGCATCAGGCTGTTCAAATGGAACGGCAAAATTCGGTCGATAAAAACTTTTGTCAGCATAGGTAGTCCTAAGCCGAGACATTGTAGCAACAAAGATGCACCTATGATTTGAATGAACAGCTGAGGCTGTAAGACAGTATATCGAATGAGGAATTGAAGCCACAGAGGCTGGGAAGTTTTCCCACGTGGCTCAAACCCAGCTCCTGGTTCCAAAGTTAAGACAACACCCGTGAAGCTCCCATCGAACTGAGCCGTAGTCAGTTGATACCGGCCTCCAGCGGGATCGACAATGCCAATTCGATTTGGCGACCAAGATTCAACTACGACAAAGTGATTAAAATTCCAATGGGCGATCGCCGGTAAGGGGACATATCTAAAATCAGCCATATCAATGGCATAAGCTTTGACTCGAAGCCCATAGTTACGAGCTACTTCAGCAAGGTGTTGAGCGCTCACCCCATCTCGACCTACATCAAAGCAATCCCGACACTCGGAAACGCGAGTATGGCGACCATAGTAACTCAAGATCGTGGCTAGGCAAGCGGCACCGCACTCAACCTCATTTAATTGTAACCGAATTGGAACGCGGTAACTTTGACCTTTTAGTAAGTTGCAAAGCAGTTGGCAGGCAGCATTTTTGAACTGAAATATTGTTTTTTTCAAGTATGCCAGTCGGCGCTGCTTGGTTATAAATCTGTTCATAGCTTATCTCATTTGGTCAGTTTTGAGTTTACGTTTCAAAAACTGATGAACTCCTGGCAAGAAAGATATTATTCTGCTCCCCTCACCTTCGATTTCTGCGTGCCCAACGCTTCCAATATAGGCGGTGCTAGGTAAAGTAGTTGGAATTGGCTCCAGGGGAGTCACAACGAGCCTCACAGGTTGAGTAATATTTGCAGTAACGTTATTTTCCAATCCCCATTGCTGTTGAATATCCTTTGGGCTGAGAACTTGCTTGTTTGCGGCGATAATTGGTCGTTTAATGCGATCGCTACCTAGACCATCAAACCGCAGAAGAATAAACTGGGAAGATTTTAAAGGGGGTGATGATTGAGCAGGGAACAAAGCAATTACAACCACTTCTGCTTGGCTATCTTGAGAGGCCGCCGGACGGCGCACAATTATGGCAGAGCCAGTGATAAAAGTAGGAATTTGGATACAGCTTGCGACTGTCCCGCTCGCGGCTAAAAGCCCTAATAAGGTCCACAAATAAAGAAAAACGCGAGGAGCAACTAGTTGAGGCAAAACTGCTTTTTCTTGTCCTCTAATATAATTTTGAACCGCATTTTTCCGAAAAATAGAGGATTTGTAGTCAACCATAATCTTAGCCTGCGGCGACTTGTTCTGGTACAAAAAGTTGAGAAAGCCGATCGGCGTTTCCCCAGTACCATTCCACTTTAGCGACCTGTCGGCGTTCTGCTAGCCAAGCTTCAAATAAAATCCTCTTAATAGTCTGCTGCATTTTAACATCAAAACAGGTAGGTGGAATTGCTAAAACGAGGATTAACTCATAGCAGTCATCATCAGTTTTTAAGGGTTTTAACAGTTTGCCAGGCTTCTCTGAGAATATAGCATTTGCTTTTTGATCGGTCATTTGTCGGCGCTGTAATTCTGCAAATAGCATTCTGCTAGTTTGTTCGACGCTTTTTTGGCTTGCTGCTAAAAATTGTTGCTGGGCTGCTTGCCAAAAATCAATGTCACCACTCAAAACCTGTTGGTATAGCTGTTCTGCTTTTTGCTTACCATGAATACTGAACTGAGCAACATGAGCTGTATCAAAATTGGCTTTATGCTGAGTAAAGTAGTCTTTTATCCTACTAGCGGTCACCTTGTCTCGCAGCTTGGCGACGACTGCTTCAGTCGTAACATACTGTTCAAGCTGTGTGTGAGTCATGCTCCGTTGAGACATCCATCGGTAAGTATCTTCGGATGTGTAAAGTCGATGTGCTCGTCGCCATCCGTCTATCGCAAGTTGCAGTTCTGAATCTGTTAGCTCAATAGGATTTTTCTCTAGTTCTTCTTGAATCAGGCAAGCATTAAGTAGGCGATTGACTAGCTTGGGTTCATCCCAAACTGAGTCTAGACAGCCAATTGCCTGCTCTATCGTTAAAACAGTGTTATTGACTTTGACTAAATCGGCATCATGCCAGCGATGAACACCGCGCATTGGCCACGGCAAAGCACGGTCTGGACAGAAACTCACCGAAACAGTTCCTTCACCCGGATGGCGGAGCAAAACATCATAATGAACTGAATAGTCATAAGATTCTTCCTCCCACAGTAGATTAATCTCTGTATTTGGATACTGCTGTTGCAGCCTCCGTAATCTTTTTCGCGCTACCTTAGGGTGGATATTGTCTTGGTGCAACTGCATCAAGTAAGCGAACACATCTTCAAGTTCGTTTTGAAACTGATTTTTCATTTTTAGGCTCCTAAACTTAATTTTGGTGATATGCTAATGGGTTGACTATCTTTTATTGGAGCGAGAAGCAAGTCGCAAATCGCATCGCTGATGGGCAGCCCCGTTTCGTATTCAATCCAAAGATATTGACCATTAGGATTAATTTCTAAAAAAATGTAGCGCCCTTCAGGAGTTAACACCATATCAATGGCACCGTAACAAAGTTCGAGTTGATTTACGAGTGCTATGCAGTGCTTTGCAATCTCTAGTGGCAGAGCATGGGGAAGATAAGGAGTTTCGTTGCGGTCATAGCGCCGCCAGTCATGACGAGTACGATAGCTAATTTGAGAATGGATTTCAGCTGCAAAAACCTGTTGACCTACGACAATAACACGTAACTCAACTTGTTTGGGCACGTAAGCTTGAAAAATCATAGGACTATAACGGATGTCATGAAAGTAGCCGATGTCCTGCTTAGAAACCACTTCTGTGTAACGGCAAAATGGCGTACCGACCTTCCGAAAAAAGGAGAATCCGGCTAACTTACTGATAATTTGACCGTTATGTTGTCGATAAAATTCTAACAAGTCTTCCGGAGAGTTAGTAATCAAGGTAGGCGGTAGCTCGAACCCTAATGCACCAGCAATTTTAAGCTGTGAAGCTTTCATTTGCGCTCGTTTGATTACTGCACGAGGTGCAGGGAGAAACAGGCAATTAAGGGAATTCCATACATCATCTAATACATCTTGACATTCTCCCGCGATAGAATCCCTTTCTGTGCTATTTAGTAGTTCGGAGTGAACCACAGGTATCCGAGGACGACGATACCAAACAGCCTTCACTTGATTTAGTTCAATTGTCTTTGCTTCTGTATGAAGTATATAACTGGTTTGTCCATTGGGAGAGCAAGAAAAAGATATCTGAGCTTTTGTGGGGAAATCCGCAGGATGGAATCTAACAAACGGCACCCCGTGCATTTTAAGCTTTTTTACAACATGGTCAGCATGAATGTCTAATGGCTCTGTCAAAATCAAAAGCATAGCGCACCTCACTTTTAGCTTTAGTTAAAAAAAAGTACAGCCGCTCGGTTGGTTGTTTCCAGTGAGCGACTGCCTAACCTAGTACTTTGTCCCATTAATTTTGACGAGTCGCGGGTGCGAGCGATCCCCGACTTCTATCCTAGGAATTGCTACAATGTGCGGATATTGATTCAGAAGTCGGGGATCTGTTCCCTAGGCATCAGAACTTATGGAACAGACTACTAGTGTTCCACCACATTAGTTATGAGGGGTATTGCATCAGTCCTATTTATAGGACTTTTGCTATTAGGCAGGGACTCTAAGTCCCTGGCAGTTGGATGTCTACCCCGCAAAATTAATGTGGTGGAGTACTAGTCTAGTTAGACTAAGCACTCAACTTATTCATCATCACACATCCCTGGCTCAGTACAGCTTCCAGCACTTCTTCTCCTTCCTATTGGTAGTCCTCCTGATACATTTCGTAAATCTGCTTCAGACAGTTCAACTCCGATGGTTGAGAGGTCGTCAATGCGGGTGCGTTGATATTTTGTATTTTTTGATTTTTTCTCGGTCATCAATCTATCCTCAATTAATTAGAAATATCATACATAGAGCTTCAATTTGTTTAGCTCTATTCTTATTTTGATTGAAGTATCTTAAAAATCTATAGGATAAAATCAGGTATTGAGAAAATAATTGTAAGAAGAAAGTAAGGAAAAATCAGGTAATAAGGGACTTGCAAAAAAATAAGATACCAGTTACTGTAGAATGCCACAAGCCTAATTATGTCTAAAATTTAACAAGGTACTAAAGTAAGTAATGTTAAGCGATTATGGGGTATTATTTTATGGAACTTAGGATGGAAGGCATTGGTGAGAACTTAAAGAAGAATACCAAAGGTCAAGGTGTAATTTACAAAAGACAATAAACAGCTAAAAGGCTGATAAATGATAGATTTGAGTTTGGTGTATGACTTATTCCCAAGCAATGAGCAGCAAAAAAAGGCTACCAACCTAAGGCGGGACAGCGGACAAAGTTAAAATTTTGGCTTATTGTGCGATCTGCACTACGCGTCCCAAAGGGGTGATAATGGGTGAAGTGGGTGTTCACATAATGCCGATTTGTGCCTCAGAGGCATCGCAGGTGACGCAGAAATCAGGTTTCGTGGAATACAGTATCTAAACCCCCAGTACATAAGCTTTTCATCGATTTAGCTCTAGGCGTATTGCTAGAGAAGCTGGCAGGAAGTGCCATTGTTTTATCTTTAAGTTCCATGTAAGTTTTGGAGTCGGAACTTTACCTCAATTAACCCCATAACTGCGTGTCAAATTCTTTAAATCCTACCCCAATTTGATGAAAAAGTTCCGATACAAGCGGTTCTAGGAACTGTGTTAAGTTTTAATGCAAAATTGAATTCAAAGGCTGAAAGTCTCTCATAGCAATGCTTTCAGATGCGTTGGCACTCTGTGTCAGCTTCTCTAGCATTAGGCCCTCTAACTGTGTCCATAATGTGAATAAGGCACCGAGCAGGGAGCAGGGAGCGGGGAGCAGGGAGCAGGGTGCAGGGTGCAGGGTGCAGGGGGACGGGTTATTCATTATGCTTACGTTTAATGCCGCCAAACTCAATTGCTTCTTTTTCCATTCTCGGTGCTCCCAAGCTCTCTGCTCAAGAGCTTGGTTTGGTCAAGCACGAATAACGGTAATATCACGGTTATTAGGTGTGGTAAGAACTTGTGTAGATAAACGTTCTTCAATTGGTGG
>JGI1201J43222_100161_pt1 | contig 22842 bp, 20 predicted proteins | sample MastesBC008_FD_43222 | JGI IMG/M metagenome (IMG submission 43222) | reverse complement strand
CTACTTGCCACATTAGGATGGTCCCTCTCAAACAGCTGCTTTCTCATCTCCAACCCTTTTTCATAAAGCGGTTCTGCTTCACTATACCTTCCTTGTATTTCGTACAAAAATGCTAACCAAGCTAAGCTTGTTGCGTATTTAGGATCATTCTCTCCACAACGTGATTTAATTAATTCCACATATTTCCCATACCAAGGTTCTGCTAAACGATACAAGCCCTGTCCTTGATAAAATTTCCCTAAACCAATAAAAACCCAACCCAAATCTTCGTCACTAATAGCTGATGTCAGATTTTCTGCCACTTCTGTCAGGTGGGGAATAGCATCCTTGACCGAATCAATATGTTTACTGGTAGGAGTTTCAGGAATCTTCTTACCGATGCCTCCGGCTATGCACTTTGTGCTTATCGCAGTCATAACCCCAGCAAAAGAGTGTTTCAACTGTAAAGCTGATTCTAACTGTGCCAACTTCGCCTGTAAAAATTCCCTTACAAGAGGATGTATGCGGTAGGTTTTCTGTGAAGTTAATTGCAGCAGATTAAACTTCAATAAATAACCATCTCGTATGTCTTCCAAATCTTCTTCGTCAGTATCTGGTAAACACTGCTCTACTAACTCCCAGTTAAAGGGGGCTGAAGCAAATAAACTCAATAAGCATCCCAGTTTCTGTGCTTCCTCATCAAGCTCTACCCAGCTTAATTCAAACGCCGCTGCTACCCCTAACGGTGCCGTCATATTCCCGTATTCTTGTTGTAGTAGCGCCCGTGCTGCTAATCGCTTACTTTCTAGTCGAGAAAGCACTTTTGCTAATGTCAGGGTTGGATGGTTATCTAAATATCTTCCCACCAACTCCAATGCTAATGGCAGATATCCCAACCACTTACATAAACCTTGTGCTGCTTCTATTTCAACTTCGATCCGTTCTGATCCCGCTAGCACTTTCAGTAACTCCAATGCTGCTTCTGGTGAAAGCACATCTAGGTCAATTCCACGTATACCCCTTTCTGGACGCTGGCGACTGGTCATCAGCACCTTGAAACGTGATTGTGTTGGTGGTAAGTAAGGAAGAATATTTTCTCTGTAAAAGTTGCCGTACTTTGGCACATCATCAAGCACTATCAGTGCTGCTCCTTCTTTCCAATGTGACCAACAATACTTTACTTGCCCTTCTAGATCCAATTCTAAATAATCTGGAGGATTGACACCCAAATACCTACGCCCAAAATCTATGATTTGAACTCCCAAATCTTTTCCACGCACTTGCAGCCAACATAAACCACCGGGGTAATTATCTTGATATCGCAAAGCATATTGCAGCGCTAACTCTGTTTTACCAATACCACCCATTCCCGCAAGGGCAGTTATCACTATCTGTTGACCATCATTCAGTTCTTGATGAAGATGCTCCAGTTTTTCACGACGACCAACAAACTGCTCTACTCCACTGTAGGGAAGATTCTGAGGTATGCCTGTCTGTACTTGAAAATCCTTCCCTATCAACTTGGCTACATCTTGTAACCTTTGACTACCAGGATTTGCCCGTCGCGCACCATCAATTAAATCTTCTACCCAATTCTCTGCTTCTGCTTTTTTGATTAACTCAAAAACTTTCTGGCTTAAATTCCCTTCTGAAGCGATTACATCTAAATTCTTACTCAATTCAAAGGACAGCATTTGCTCTAATGATGCCTTGTCAGGAAAAGCATCAATCAAAGCTTCTTGCAATTGTTTGCGCTGTTGACCAGATAAATTCATGCTTTACAATACAGAACTCATCTTAGAAGTTGGATCGATTACTACCAACTCTAACATTAGCTAATTTATTGTCATTAATATTTAAACCAATATAATATTTCACCTTACTTCTCTATCAAATTAAAAGAAATTTGTATTCTTCTCCTTCCAAAATGAGAATTGCTGTACAAGGACTGGCGATCGCCACACGAAACCACAATTCAACCTAAGAATTGATCGAGAGCTAAAAGATAAATTTGATGATAAATGCAAAGACGAAGGAGTTACCTTTAATGGTGCGATAGAACATCTTATGCGCAAAGCAATCAAAGATAATCTCTCCCTTAAACCAGAAGAAAATTATCACGACTATTAAATTCACCAGCAAAGCTCATTCTTAAATCGCTATGATTTTCCGTGGGTAAATCATAGCGATTTAATTACTGTCTTGAGCATATACTTATTGGCATGGTGAATATACACCAAATATTGTGTAAATATAGTCAACCGCAGGAAAACATATGACACGGACACACTCCGTGTGTAATCAGAATGAATCCCTCGGGTGCAGTCTAGAGGAAATGCGAATCATAAGCGATAATACTCATCAGCACCTTGAAACGTGAGTTATTTACTATCAAAATTCCTTAAATTATCTCATCGGTAAAATCTGTCTCATCGATAAACTTATCTATCCAATACAGAAACATCTCACTCTGAGAAACTTCTCGTACCTGACAAGCTTTTTTAAAAAGCTCCTTTTTCTCTGACGAAAGCCTTACTACGATCCTATCCTTAAACTTATGTCTATCACCAGGCATATTCTTATTTGATTTGTTTTGCGTCATTACCTGTCAATCAAAATCAGCTTTCGATTATACATTGTGGGCGTCCACAAAATCAACTATCTCATAGCATTAATACTCATTGACACGTGGGTGCCCACATAATACTATATAAATATAGTCAACCAAGGCTAAAGACAAATATGGCAATGAAAAACCTACGCTACCTACGCCTACTAAACAAAACAGCCCTGGAGTATGAGTACGACCTAACTGACCAAATTAATATGAGACTAGAGCCTTTCGGGCCGCATTGCCCAGAAAAAGAGAAAGAAGAAATAGCCGCAGCAGAGGAAGCAGAGTTTTTATTCAAGCACCCAAGGTCAAACGAATGCGAAATTTATTACCTCAACGAAGAATGCGCTGAAACTTTGGAGCCTTACTTAAAAATTCAAGAACAAAGCCCCCTAAGCAAGCTACATATAAAATTCATGCTGAAACAAAAGAAACAACTGCCAAAAGAGCTAGAAGAATTCCTAGAAAGAAATAAGGAAATATATTGCTACTGATTGAACGCTACAGAAAATATCACACAGAAAAACCCGGCGACTAACCGGGTTACATATAAAAACTTTCATCTCCAATTGTCAACGACCCCCGGCTAAAGCCGGAGGCTTCCAGCCTTGAGTTGACCAGACTCAGTAGTTAACAACTACTACGTTTAGGGGGAGTGTTAAAGTTCCTACCTTGCACGGGTACATGATACTAGCCTCAAGCTCTAGAACTAGAAAGTTAAACAGATTTAGATGGGTTAAGTCAGTGCTTTCTAGATACGCCGCCCCTAAACATTGTCGTTCGCGAAGCGCGTCTCAGATCACTTTACCAAAGAGATGCACTAATCATGCAAAATCACGTTTTTGTAGTAGATCAAAGGAGACAGCGATTAGATCCGATACATCCCAAAAGAGCGCGGAGATTATTAGAAAAAGGTAAAGCCGCAGTACTGAGAATGTATCCATTTACCATAATTCTGAAACAAGTAATTACTAATCCAACGGTTCAATCTTGCCAAATAAAAATCGACCCAGGAAGTAAAGTAACTGGCTTTGCTCTAGTCAGAGGTGGCGAAGTTATCTGGGGGATGGAATTAGAACATCGTGGCGAACAAATCAAAGCAAAGTTGTTAGATCGGCGGTCTGTTCGTCGTAATCGCCGCAACAGAAAAACTCGTTACCGTAAACCTCGGTTCTTAAACCGTAAGCGACCTGAGGGTTGGCTGCCACCAAGTTTAGAACATCGGGTAAAAACAATAGAAACTTGGGTTATTCGATTAATGCGCTTTGCCCCTACCGACCAAATCATTGTGGAGCGGGTTAAGTTTGACATGCAAAAAATGCAAAATCCGGATATTTCTAAAGAGGAATATCAACAAGGGACTTTGCACGGCTACGAAGTCAGGGAATATTTACTAGAGAAATGGGACAGAAAATGTACTTACTGCGGCGTAAAGGACGTTCCATTACAGATAGAGCATATTCACCCCAAGTCTAAAGGTGGCAGCAACAGAGTAAGTAATCTGTGTTTGGCGTGCGACAAATGCAACAAGAAAAAAGGTAATAAACCTGTAGAAGACTTCCTAAAGAATAAACCAACGCTCCTTGCAAAAATTAAGGCACAAGCCAAAAAGCCTTTAAAAGATGCGGCGGCTGTTAATGCAACTAGAGACGCAATCATCAAAATGGTCAAATTTTTTGACTGGTTCCACGAAATAAAAACAGGCACTGGTGGACAAACTAAATACAATCGCACTCGATTAAATCTTCCTAAGGAGCATTGGATCGATGCGGCTTGCGTTGGCGATGTTGACAACTTAATTCTTCTAACTAAACAGCCCTTAAAAGTTAGATGTACAGGGCATGGAACACGTCAAATGTGTCGCACTGATAAACACGGATTTCCAAAAAGACATGTCCCCAGGGACAAGTTTGTTAAAGGTTTTCAGACTGGCGACATAGTGAAAGCTGTAGTGACTAAAGGCAAAAAGATTGGTACTTATTTTGGTCGTGTTGCTGTCAGAAAAAGCGGTTCTTTCAATATCTCCAGTAAAGCTGGATTAATTCAAGGAATAAATTACAAATATTGCAACTTGATTCATAGAAGAGATGGTTATTCTTACTCGTTTTGACAATTAACCACGGCAGATAAATCTGCTCGTGGCGTTTTTCCTCCCCGACATGAATGACGGACGGGGTTTCCAAACTACCGGAGGTTTCCTGATGACAAATACAAGCTCCGATAAACAGCAAAGAATCCAATCAGGATTGGCTCAATTTCACGGAACAGAAAATTGGTACAAACATTGGCTAGGCTTACTCTACACCGACGGTATCAAATACTTAGCAGAGGAAGCACAATGTTACTGGTTGATAGATGATATATTCTCTTATCAAACCAAAGACTTTCTCAAAGATATCTACTTACAAGAGTTTCAAGTTTGGCATCTAGAAGTTAAAGATAATGCAGGTACTCTTATCTGTGAGCGCGATACAGACAATGAAGTCCTTACACAAAAAATTCCTTACACAAACTTTCCTCTTGCAGAGATCAAGCTATACCTTTCCCAAAAAGTCTTAATGCTACCTAGCGAGTATTAAGATCCCTCTCCCCAATTTTGGGGAGACAACCAACAAATTTCAATGACCAAGTAATTTCATTTTGTCTTCTAAAACTTTAATTCTCCGGTGCAAGCTTATATTATCGAAAGCTTCTGGCTGAATTCCTTGCTTATCTCTTATCGCTGATAAACAATAATCCGCTAACGTCATTTCCGCATCCGCTGCAGATTTCTTAATTGACTCCAACTCTTCGGGAGAAACACGAATTGATAACCTTGATTCTTTCATACCCACTTCCAGCTTATTAACAGCTAGATCTTAACTCTTGGGTAAACAATTAGCAACACATAAGTTAACCCAATATCATAACTGTCACAACGGGTTAACAGATGGGTTAATGCATGGGTTAACATAAGAATATAAAGACAAAGCAAAAGAGCGCTACTTACCACAGCCACGCTCTTTTACATTTACACAATTCTTACTCTAAAAATTATGTCTAATAATCTTAGCAACAACTTACAACAAATCGCAATCAATTCAGGTTTAGCCTTAGCCTCTCAGAATAACGGCACAGCCTTTAGTCTTCAAATCAATAACGGATATAACATCGATATCGCACAACTAGGTAAAGACAAATACAGCCTAACTTTAACCGAGTTTGCACCAATAGGGAATTGTGCAGAAATAACCGCACATTACAAAAATCTAGAATTTGTAATAAATTGGCTGGTCGAATACTCTGACCAACATAAAGAAAATATCGCTATTCCAGAAACTATCCATTAATCCTCAAACGGCGTTGCTGATTGCAACGCCAAAAAATATTCTCCTCACCTGGCAGAAAACAACCCAAAATTAAGGAATCAATATCATGACAGACTATATCAGTGCAAAGGAAGTAGCTAAACATATTCGCAAAGATTTAAAAACAAAATTCCCTAGTATAAAATTCTCTGTTCGTAGCGAAACTGGAACAATTCGCATAAGTTACACAGACGGCGTACCTGCCGAAGAAATTAAAGAGATCTGTACAAAGTACGATTCTCGCAGAGATTACGACCCGCAGTACTGCGATTATCGCAAAAGTGAACCTGTAGAAATAAACGGGGAAATGCTTACAACTTCGGTTGATTACTTCTTCATTGACCGCAATCTATCATTCAAATACTGCCAAGAAGTTTACAGTTACGTAATCAATAATTATGCAATAAGCTCAAAGGCTGAAGTAAAAGAAACTTCTACAGGAAGTGGATATTTTGATTGTTTAGATTTTAACGAACTGCGATATTTTCAAGAAGTAGCACAAAGATGTAATACATTTAGCCCTGTAGAAGAACAAGAAGAAGAACGAAAGAGACTCGAAAAAGAAGAATACGAGAAATGGTTACAGTCAGAGGAAGGTAAAAGAATCACAAGCGTAGTACAAGGGAATTACACTAGCTGTGATATCAGTGAAGAACCAGACGAAATCGAATTAACCCCTGAGAAAACGATACTGAATCTTCCAATAATGGTAGAGGCGAAATTCCCACGCCTCAACAAACAAGACCACATAGAAGAGTATCAAGAGCAGCTGGATGGGGGAGATTTTGAACGAGAAAGAATCAAGCTTTTAGAAGTTTACGATCTCACTGCAGAAGAATATAAAACTTTCACCGAAAACTTCCTAGCAATTTATACTTTCCTAGAAGAAGTACCCGGACATTCAGAAAAAGACGACAAAGGCTGGTACAGGCTTGGAATTGCTGTTACCTGTAAGGAAACCGGCAATGTAATTGCGATCGATACTCAGGGCTTTAAATACGCTCGCTATGTTGGTTTTTTCGATCATGAAGCTAGAATTCTTGAGTGCATCAACCGCCAAAAACTAGTCACTCTGGAAGAAGCACAAGAAGCGGCTGCTTTAGCTGCTGCAAATATAGAAATTGATTTCATTAACCCAATAAAAATCAAAGTCGATGAATTTTGGGTTACAGCAAAATTCGCTCATTCACGCAAAAATTCAACAGTTGAACAATATATTGAAGAGGTAGAGAAGGGTAATTTCAAGGATACAGATGTATTGGTACAATGCGTATTTGACATGTCTCTTGAAGAATACAACCATTTCCAAAATCATCTACTTGAAAAGCAAGACTTTTTAAAAAATGTCCCTGGATGTTTCTGCAGACGCCCGGACAATACTTGGTACCGCAAAGCGACAATGGTCACCTGCTTAAGCGAGAAAAAAGCAATGATCGTAGACACTCAAGGTCATAATTACGCTTGGTATGTAGGGATACTTAATATTACTGAGTCAGAAGAAATTCCTCAAATAGGGAAGCAAACACCAGGACAAAATGACGCGCCCCTTAAACTACTACCAGCACAAACAATATACACAGGCATACGCGTATCTGTCTATCGCTCTGGTGCAGAAGATTGTACAAACGGCGGTGTAAGTTCCAAATATGAAGAGCTACTAATTATTGGAGAAGGAATCGACCCAGTATGTGAAGAAACCGATCCAGAAAAAGTAGTTGAGTTAAAAAATAGACTCGGACACTACTTTGTAAAACCAATAACCATCGAAAAACATTCGATGATGGGCGGAAATTTCGTTTACTGTTGTGACAGTCGCTTTAGAGAAATTTGTGGATATCCGATCCCCATTCATGACCGAGTAGAATACACAAGTTACGATAAAAAGATTGATACTAAGCGGGAAAGATATCAAGATTTAGCGCAGAAAGCAAGTGAACAAGCAGATGCAGCATACCAAGGAGCAAAACAAATTGCGGATATCATCCCGTTAGGTCAACCAATACTAGTCGATCACCACTCCGAGCGTCGCCACAGAAAAGATATTTCCCGCATAGAGAACGGATTTCGTAAGTCCTGGGAACTAGGAAAGAAAGCAGAATACTACCAAAAGAGATCTGATGGAGTTGGTAAAAGCGGCATATCATCTGATGATCCACATGCTGTTGATAAACTCGAGGATAATTTGCAAGCTCGGATCGACCTTCAAGAAAAGATGAAAGCGACCAACAAGCTAGTTCGCAAAAATGATCATAAAGGATTAGCGCAGATGGGATTTTCAGAACCAGAAATCCAAGAATCCAAGATTTATTTTCACCAGATGAGCTAGGGAGAATCGGATACCCTAATTATGCGCTGCAAAACAACAACCAACAGATACAAAGAATCAAACGCCGGATCGAAGAACTTAAGAAAATATCAGATAAGAAAGACTCAGAAACTGACTACGGTTGGTTTACAGTATTAAATTGTGTCACAGATAACCGAGTACGAATAACCTTTGATGGTAAACCAGAAGAGGATGTCAGAGCGAAATTAAAAACTCTCGGCTTTCGTTGGTCACGACAAAATCTAGCTTGGCAACGCCATTACAATGAATGGGGAATTCATGCCACACAACAATTTATTAAGTGGGCTGAAAACCACAACGAAAGCATATAAAACAGTCTCCTCTCAATAAATCTTAGAAAGGACTGAACCAACCTTCTTTCGGTTCTTCTAAGATATCCAATTCATTTTTAATTTCTTGTTGAATATCCTCAGATACTGATATAACTTTTTCTTGTTGAATGTTCTCAGATACTAATTCCGTTACATCTCCGTTTGATTCACGACCTAGCATCTGTAGTAAATAATCTCGCTGTAAGTTAAGAAGATACAAGCAAGAAAGTATACACTCTCTATCCACTGTACCAAATTTATCTTTGTAAGCGAAAGGTAACCAATAAGCCGATAGAGCCATCATTACCATTTCTTTAGTTTTATATGGAGTCTTTTCTGAATTCAAATATTTAGCTAGAACTAAATCTTTGTTATTTTCTTCACCTTTTATACGTATACGAATTTCACTCTTTTCTATTTTCATAAATCAAATTATCCTTGATTTGTCATATTATATACAGTATTTTGCAAGTAGAGAAATAAACCATATATATCGGTAAAACGTAAGGCTAATTCATCCTTTCTTGGTGGTAAGTCAAAGGCTAAAATAACATCTCTCTCTAGCTCCGCAGCCCAAGAAATCTCAGTAGAAGAAAAATATTTTTTTAATTCTTTACTGAAATACTTTGAAGTTCCACCACCAATAATTATTAAGTCCATGTAACCAGATATATTCACAGATATCCAATCACGAATTTTATTCCAATATTCTTTTCTTGATTGAGCTGTTATTTGTACAAGCCGACTAATTTCTTCGACTCGAAATTCTTCTTTTTTACTTTTCGCCAAACTTTTAAAATGCTTTGGTGCTGGAGAACTACCAGAAAGATGAACAGGTTTAACTAAATTAGTCAAATTTTGCCCAGAAGTTGAATTTTTTATATTTTTTAACATCCAAGTCAGTCCATACTTATCTGAAGAACCACTTGATACTCCCTTCTCAAACACAACAGACGAAATATCACGATATCCCAACATCAAAACAGCAATATTCATGGAGTTAAACTTTACTCCAAGCTTTTTACTACGAGTTAAAACTAAACCTCCACCCTCAGGCTTACACTGGAAAACATTCAAAATTACTTTAAAATGTTGACCGCGAAAATAAAAGTTAGAAAGAGCATCAGCCAAACCAAATTCTAATTTTTTCCTATCTTCCCATTCACCATAAGGCAAAAGTAAAGCTAGAGATAAATTAAGTTGTGCTGACAAATTATGTTTTACAGCTATAGCCCCAACAACAGCCAATACTTTCAGAATTGCTTTCTCATACTTAAGGTCTTCTAAGTTAGAACGAGCATCAAAACATTTCTGCGCCAAAAATCCTACAGCGTAAAATTCTTGCCCTAATTTAACCCAAGCTTCGTTTTCTGGACAAGGATTACCTATTTTACGTGACTCATATAATTCAATAGATTCTTTACTTACCTCAAGTAGGTCTGGTTCCATAAAAAGTATTTCTGGCTCATTAGGAATCTCAGACAAAACATGATACACAACTTTGGTCATTGAAGAACCAGGATCAAGACTAACCAATAAATCCATACAAAATATTTTTACTATAGGAACAAAAAACTTTAACGAGAAAATATTAACAGAATTAACTTAAAGACACGACGTCTGCTTTCCTAAGTGCTTCATCAACAAGGCACTTTTCTTGAAAGAAAATACCAGCCGTCAACTCAATATCTCTCCTAAAAACTAGTAATCCTTCTACCACGGCTGGTATTTTCTTTTTAAGATATCTCCTAAGAACATTGTACTAATTGATAATATTACTCAACTAACGTTTTATTAATACTTTCAAGACTTCCTTGAAAAGCAAAAAATATTTTTAATTTAATTAAGATGATCCTGTATAAGGATTTTAGCAAAATTTTTCTATAAATGTCCCACTATTGTCCCACTCTTAGGACAAAGAAATCATCCTTTAAGAGAAGATAACAAGTTTTTGTGCCACTTATTGCATCTACCTTTCAATAATAATTAAACCATCGAAAAATGTCCCACTTTTGTCCCACTTTTAGGACAAAAATTGATAATTTATAAATTTGATTTTTCCACGGACAGTACGCCAAAAATTTTGCGAATATAAAAAATTTAGATTATGATTTTTTAGTGAGTATTTTTAAAATTATCAACACTAGTAAATTCAAAAATCGATATCAGGAAATCAAGATTAAATTTTTAGTTGTGTGATGCTTACTGCTAAGAATGTTTCTGCAATTAGAGCTTCTGATTACTTTCTTAAAGGACATTCACTCCAAGGCGATTCACGCTGGCATGGCAAAGGCGCTCACATACTAGGATTAAAAGATAAAATCAATAATCAACGACTTTTTAAGAATATTTGCGATGGTATTTCCCCAGATGCAACTAAAAAACTTTCTGCTAGATTTTTAAAATCCACAAACAGACGTGCTGCCACAGATTTTACATTCTCTGCTCCCAAAAGTGTGAGCTTGATGGCTTTAGTTGGTGGAGATGAAAGAATCATCAAAGCTCACCAATTAGCAGTAGAAAAAACTCTCGACTTAATTGAGGAGCGTTATGCATGCGCTAGAGTTACGATCAACGGCGAGCGTCAAATTATCAACACAGGTAACTTAGTGGTTGCAGAATTTGACCACATCGAAAGTCGCGAACAAGATCCACATTTGCACACTCACGCTCTGGTTATGAACATAACCAAATTACCTGATTCTGAGCAATGGTATAGCAACTTCAATGACCAGATTTTCGCTAATAAAAAATTTCTTGGCATGCACTATCAAAATTGCCTCAGCCAAGAAATACAGAAACTCGGTTATTCAGTTGAACCCCTAGAACACGGGCAGTTTGAAATCAGTGGCTTTGACCCACAACATTTAGAATTTTTTTCTAAAAGGCAGCAACAAATACTGACTCGGCTAGGTGACTACTACACCAGGGAGGAGAAAGAGAAAGTTTGGGGATCTACTCGCAAATCTAAGAAAGACGTTCACCAAGAAGATCTAAAAGCCAGGTGGAAAACTGATGCTGATGAACTGAAAATAACTTTCCCAAAATCAAAACCTTCAGATGATATTGCCATTCCATCAACAACCGAACAAGACTTAAAACAAGCTGTTGATGATTGCTCAGAAAGGAGAAATACCTTTACTCAAGAAGACATAGAGAAGAATATTCTTACAAAAACTCCTTCAAAAAATATCTCTCAAGTTCCTAAATTAATTAAATCGAATAACAATTTAATTTGTATATCAGAACAGCATCGTAAATTCACCACACAAACAGGCGTACAGCAAGAGCTTACTGCTATCAAATTAATGCTCTCACGACAAAATAAAGTTAGAAAAATTAATAATAGGAAAGTTGAAAAACATCTTGAACGAAATCACATCACTCAGAACCAAAAACAAGCTTTAGCAAGCACCTTCCAAACAACAGACCAATTCATTGCATGGAAAAATATTCGTGGAAAACGTAAGAGTTCATCACTGCTTGAGTTCAAAAAGATTGCAGCTAAAATCGGATTTCAAGTAACAGCTTTTGCACCTAACTCAAGAGAAAGAAAAGAATTAAGTCAAAATTTAGGTATTAAAGCTAACACAATCAATAGCTTGAAAGGAAATAAATATCAAGAATTTGGTCAGTCTAGGCAGTTCTGGGTTGTAAGCGCTGCTCATTTACTGAGCTCTTCCGATATAATCAGTCTTTTTGAAAATGCCATAGAGCAAAAAGCAAGAGTTTTACTAATTGGAAATAACAAAAAAGTAAGTCAAATATCATTTACTGACAATACTTTTAAGTCTTTACAGTCAGTTGGCTTAAAAACAATAAGTCTCAATCAGCCTTCGAGACTAAATTCACAATCGAAAATTACACCAGATATTACTCAAAACAAAATCCAAGAACTTGAGAAACTTCTAACTATTAATCCCAATACTTCACAAGCGTCAAAAACTACTAATATTGAAAAAGAAAGCCTTATCCATACACAATATAATTCTCAAACTTTTAAATCAACAGATAATGCTCAAAACAAAACCCAAGACTTTGAGGGAATTTCAAATATTGACTTCAATACTGTAATTACCTCAAATACCAGTAAAATTAATGAAGAAAATCTTATTCACACACAATATGATGCAGATTTTCTAAAATCAATTGCAGAAAATATAGAAGAAATTATTAGTACTGCCTTAGAAGATATAGGTGTACTGGACAATAACAACCAAGTATTTGAAACCAATCCATTCACTTTCTACAAACAAGAAGACACATTTTCTATTCAGCGTAATAGTGACAGTATAGAAATATTTAAAAATGGGGAGTTTACCCCAGATACTACTTTAGAAGATTTTGAGAATATCCAAGAATTTACCCTTATTGCTATGGAGCATATCGAAGAATCTCAAAGCGAGAATCTTAACAGGGGTATGAGGCGTTAATGACATCATAAAATATTTTTGAGTAGTCTGGCGCAAATCATTTTTGTGCGCTGCTAATGAGCGAATTTAGTGTTTTTTCGAGTAAATAAGTAGGCAGCGCTGACAAAAATTATTTAGTGAAGTGGAGCGAAGCGAAATGGAACGTGCGACTGACTGCTTTTAGAGTTTTTTTAACTTTTTCATGTATTGAAATAACAATTTATTCTTATTCAAACTATTTGATAATTCAAAATATTGATAAATAAAATCCCAGAATTTAACAATTCTGGGTAGTGGCTTATGTACGTTTTGTATAGTTACTTCCAATTTTACCAACTAAATAGCATTTTTTAATTACAAAAAAAGCGCCTTAAATAAGACGCTTAAGTGCATGAAGTTTATTACCAAAACTGTCAAAAAAAATTATTTTTACTCTTAAATATGTTATTATTATTTAGAATTCATTTTTTGTCAGTTTTACGTCCGTAGTGTACTATATTTATGATATAGTACATTTTTTGCGCTTCAAAATTCTGCATTTCAAGTAGTGATAAATACCTGATTCCTTGGTCTTACCCCAAGTACAGAGTAAGCCCCTAAAAGCTTCTCTGGCTCCTGCCGAGCAATATGCCGCAATAAAATATTGCGCGCTGAGTTTGCATCACGATTAATTTTTATGCCACAACTAGTACAAAAATATTCTCGTTTATAAAGTGGCATTTCCTGTTGACTTCCACAACAAAAACAGGTCTTTGATGTCCCTTTTTCTGATTCTAAATATAAATCTTTTCCTGATAGTTTACATTTGTATTTTAATTGCGTAATAAACTCATACAAACCCCAGTTATTATAAACTGCGCGGTTCAGTTTTTTATTATCAGATTTAGACACCATTTCTCTCTGGGACAAGTCACCTACTATCACAGCACTTTCAGCCAACTTGCAGGCGATTAAATGTGATGCTTTATGTAAACAATCTTTTAGTTTATTCCTCCTTTTGGCTGATACTTTTTGATAGGTTTCACTCAAGAACTTGTACCGTCTTGAGCCTTTCTTACAACGCGATCGCAATGACCGAATTTTATCCAACTGCTTGTTGAACCATCTGTAACCAGTGAACCCTCCTATCTCATAATCTCTACCTGAATCAGTTACTCCCATTGCCAAGGTTTTGATCCCCAGATCGAATGCAACTATACCTCCCTTATTCGATTGTCCTAAAACTTCCTTGTCGTACATAAATGAGCAGTAATATTTCCCGCTGGCATCTCGCGATACTACCACAGACCTATATTCACGAGGTGGCTTCTCTGTTAATATTCCCCTAACTGAATGATATTTTTTGTTCTTGCCTTTCCCACCAGTTGGCAAGATTACCTTATTACCTTTTAATTTGATGTACCTACCCGGATACACCAAACTGAAAAATTTATGCCTGGGTCGAAATCTTGGGAATCCTGGCTTCTCCCCTTTCTTCACCCGACGGAAGAATGCCTGCATCGCCCGATCTAATCGAAAATAAACTTCTGCCAAAAGCATCCCGTAAACATCGTTTAACTCTGGGTCATGCTCCCTGGAAGCTTTTAAACTACGCTTCGCTTCCACAAAGTTCCACTTTTCCCCTGACTTAAGTTTACCTAGCCACCAGTTATATAAGGCGCGAGACTTGCTTTGCATGAACTCTAAGGTTTTTGCATCGTGATCGCTTACCAATATCCTTATTTTTCTGGCAACTAGCATTTAAAACCTCGCTTATTAAAGGTTTATCTAATTCTCAGTTCCATTTATTTAATTTTTCTGTATCTATTTTACACTTGATACAACAAAAATAGTTACTTAAGCTACTAACTATATAGTTGTAATGTCATAAATAAGCTACATCTCTCATACCTTTCTTTTAGATCCTTAATTTGATTCAAGGTGTGATATCCACCTAAACACTATGAAAAGCTAAATAAAGCAAGTGCTATATCTCTTAAGTAGCTTGGATAAAATTAATACAATATCGAATCAAACTCCTGCAAGACACAAAGCGTAATGAATGCTTCTGCTTGATTCAAGCGTCATTCTCAGCTTATTCTTCTCAAAGATCAACTTTTTCTACATTACCAAACGTACCTCTGAGAATTTCCAAATTCCCAAGTTCATCTACTGCGCACGAAACACTACCGTAGTTAAATGCATCTTCTTCTAATTCATCTACAACAAGTTTGAAGCCTTCATTTGAACAGATTCCACCGTCCAAATGCAGATTAATAGTTGGACAAAAATCTCGAGGCTTTTTCCTGCAACCACAAATTAAATCAAAGATATTCGGCTCATACGAGAAGCATTCTGAAACTTCATTGCCTGGATTTCTCACAAATAATGCTTGAGAAGCTATAACCCTTGTCTGCTCAAATCTAAGCAGAGTAAGGGTTTCAACAGTGTGTTGTTTTTCTGTATTGATTTCGATCAGGGTCAAACCAAGATGACATAAGGTTTTCAGCTTTTGCAGTCACAAAATTTGTGAGAAATGCGGGATTGGTACTAAAATTTTTCCCCGAGTAATAACTCTTCCAACCTCTGTACCTTACAAGAGTTCTTTCCATTTCCTAATACCGTCACTTTCTTCTAATTCATACTCACTAGGTAATGCTCCACCAAACAATGGGCAAAGTTTGCACTTGCGAGTATAACAGCTAGTGCAATACTCGTTCTTGATTGGTTCCCATTCCCAGGGATATTTGTAATCAGCAGCAATCTTATCTAAAACTTCTGTATATAATTCCTGGACATCAATTCTAGCTTGGCGACCATACTCCCAGGAAAATTCTTCTACTCCTTCTGGATTAATATAAAAACAAATCAACCTTCCTAGATCCTTGCGATTCAACAGGTAAGCATATATCGCAAGTTGATAGTAGCCAATTACTCTATCGCGACCATTCTTCTTTAATTTGGGAAGCTTGTTAAATTTCCAGTCAACAACATCAACCTTGTCGTCAACCTTATTGAGAAAGTCAATTCTACCAGCCAGCCTAACCTTCAGTTTCTTATACTTAACCGTTGTTTCTACAGAAAATTCAATTTCTTCGGCACTTAAAGGATAATGCTGCTCTTCAATGAAATATTGGTAAAACTGCTTTAAACGTCCCAGACCCAAAAGCAGTAAATCTTTTGGTAGTTTGTAATTTTTTATAACCTGTTGGTATATCAGGAGTAAACGGTCACACCCGATAGTGGCATTATTTTGATATTCAGTTAAAAACCGTTCCACTACTGAATGGGTACAACTTCCGAGTACAAGGTTAATACCACCCTTAATCTTTTTCTGAAAGCAGGCGCTGTCACTGAAAACCTCACTGCGGTAGAAATCTAGCTTGCAGCTGTTGTAGCGCTCCAATGCCGTGGCATTAAGTTGAACTATCTTCGAATAACCTTTGAACGGAGCGTTAACACCAGGAATCAATGAAGACACAGCTTACAGTACAAAAACTATATTTCTATATTACTTTACAGCTTATTTCACATGATTGAACCTTAGGAAGAAGATTTTACTGGTTCAAAATCTTCATCTATTCTTAACCTAGACAAAAAATCTAACTTAAACTTTTCAACATCCTCTAGTTGATCAAATACTTTACCTTTTATATATGGGTTTATGTTATTATCTCGCCAATAAAAATAAACTAATATTCCATATCTCTTATCATTTCTTTGCTCAGGTAAAATTTCAATCATCCTCAATTCAGCCAAATTGATTATTGAATTTCCAATCCTTATAAACTGCATAATTTAAAATTCATTGGAAGCTACTTAGATTGATTATTATTTTTCTTAGTATTAGGAATAACAACTTCAGATTTATTCCAACGTAAGATATAACAAAAATCTTTTGCAGAGGAACAAGCAATAACTTGAGGTAAATTTACACCTACAGTTAGACCAATAAAAACGTAGGTGAAAAAGCTAAAAAGATAAAATAAAATGCCAGAAAAACCTGAACCAACCCAACGACCAATCCAAAATAAAGTTAACTTAAGATTATCAGAGCTATAAAGTTTAATTTGTTTAGATGCAATCTCATTAGCTTTGATATCAATATCTTTTTGAACTTTAATTTGGATAGTACGCTTTTCTTCTTCTATCCTTGATTCAAGGTATTTTCTGAGATTGGCTGCAATGTTTTCAATGATCTGTTCGATTGGGATAGGGAATTTTGAGTCAATTTTTTTCCCACAATCTTAGCAGTAATGATCTCTTCCATGCGTTTCCACTTGTGCTGAAATTCTGGAGTTGCAAAACTCGCAGCCAAATGTTTTAAATATAAACCAGGAGCAGAATCTGCGTCTTCAGAAGCCTTATACTGCATCATCGTTTCAATTATCGCTTTAGAAAGTCCAAAAGAAGATGCGATTTCATCTAGTTCAAGCTCAACGTCAGATGGTGAAGATGAATTAGAAATACCAAAATGATTTGCAATTTCTTCCAGAGATTTATTTTGAACTTTGAATAATTCGCATGCTTCTAAGAAAATATCACATTCTTCCTGGGTATATTCCGACTGTTCAGAGGATAAACCGCAAGCTTCAAAAATTGACAAAGATTCAGCAAGGGAAATATCACCTATACGATTATTAGCAATACTCAATAGTTTATAAACATCATTTTTGGAGTTTTTTTTAGATGATTTTTTAGGCTTTTGAACTTGAGAATCATTAGATATGTTTAATAGTTCAATAATCTCTTTTTCACTTTTATTCTCTCTGATTAATTGCAAGCATCTACGATATAAATCTGCTTGTACTTCTGTATAATCCTGAATCTCATGTAACTTGCATAGTTCAATAATTCTTTTATGTTCTGATTCATTAGAACCAGCAACTTCAATCATTTCTTTAATGTTATACATCTTGCTTGATTCTTTAATATTTTCGACTAAAAACTTGGATTATAATCAACTCTCGCCGATAGTATAATTTCCTTCTTTGATATCTATATCTCCATTTTCACAAACGAAAGTTTCTAGAGTCGCTTTAGAATACAGAGAAATATCTACTTTTTGAGTAGGTGCTCCTTTTAGATCAGAATTATCCAAACCAAATCTATCAATAACATTTTCCAAAATAGTCAAATTCTCTGCATTGAATTTATTGATATTATCTTCTCCATCTACTCCAAAGCGATAGATAGTATTGTTATCAATTCTAATAATTAATCCATCGCGTCTATCGTTATTATCTTCCCCAAAAAGTCTGTGCAATATATTCTCAAATCTGCTATCTCGATCAACCATATCTTCTATAACATGAACCTGAACTACAGAATCAAGAATTACCTACCCATACCCCTGCTTTGTTGCAACTGTTGTTCACTTGCTAAATTCTCATTATGCTCTTGCATAATATTTCTTATGCTGGTAATACCTTCAATATCTTCTTTCGAGGCGTCAGAAGTAAAACTTCCATTAGTAAAAATTTTTATGCTTTCATCTACTGCAAGACTTATAGTAATGGGATTTTCATTAGAAGTGAGATCTATATCAAACTTATAATCGTTGTGCTGATAAGAGTATAGATTATCATCATTAATCTCAATACCATCTTCGTTATATTTAATACGAATCATGCTAGCAACATCCTGTGCTAAAGACATTGCTAAATTATCTTGCTGCTGAGACTGCTCCACTAAATTATCTTGCTGTTGAGGCTGCTCCTGAGCGACTTCATAAACATATTTTTGAGATGCCAATTCTAACTTCTCTATATTTTGTAAATCCTTTTGTGTAGCTTCTTGAGTTACAACACCTTCATCAACTATTGCCTTACCATCAGATTTACGCATCATGGAAATTGAATCTCCTTGAAGACGGAAGTCATAATTCTTAGTACTATAAGCGATTGAATTATCTTCTTGCTTCTTACCAGCGATTTTAAGCATAGTACCAACACTTGCTTCTATTGCTTTCCCTTTAGCTTCTAAGACATTAGAAACGACTGTATTTACAGCTTTCTCTACATTCGTCTCAATAGCTTTTCGTGTATTATCTATCTTATTTGTTACAGCATTAATTCTTTGCTGTACTTGGTTTTTGAAGTTGTCAACTTTTGATTTGACAGCATCAAGTTTTGGCTGAATAAATTGTTTTATTTGATTGAGAATGCCTTGGACAGTTTCTTTTACTTTACGCTCAATATCTCCAACAAAATTTTGTAAAGCTGAGTTTTCAGGATTAATAACAGGGCTAGACTCAACAGTAGACTTGCTATTAATAATATCTTGTGAAGCCTGGACAAGTCTATTAATAACCTCTTGTTGTTTTTGAATTGTCTCTTGGAGATTATTAATAGATTTTAAGGTTTCTTCAGGTTGAACTGTTAATGATTCTCTAGAATTTATTTTTTGTAATTGCTGTTCAAAGGAATTAATCTGGTTATTAATTCTTTGAAAAGAATTAGATATTTCAAGTTCTTTAGAAATAACATTAGGCTCCGTGGATTGTAGCTGAGTTGATTGATTAGATTCCTCAATCATCTCTGGAGATTGAGCTTTTTGGAGATTTTGCTCAATAAGCTCAATAATTTCCACAGTTTGTTCTTGTTGGGTAGATTCTACCTCTACCTGACTTACTTCATCAGATCTCTGAATATTCTCCGCAGACTGAGACTTTTGACTGTCTTGAATCTGACTATCTTGAGATATGCTTTCAGATTGGGTCTGATCAATTAAACTAGATATATTTAATTTATCCCTAGAACGGATTCCATTTGCAACATGATAAACTTCTTTATCATTTGCATCCAAGATACGGACAGAACCTTGTAGTTTGTGAGGAGAATAGAGAGCTGTTTGTAACTTTTCTAAAGATTTAGGAGTAAGTTTATTCTCAAGTGATGAATCGCCAATAATTCCATCAATAACTTTTCTTCTACCAACAAAAACTTTAATATTTTTATCTTTTAAATCACTATCATCAATCCTAGATTTTATGTGATTTAAAATTTTGTTTTCTAGTTTACTATGCTCATTGTTTTTTTCATTAGAGTCAGGCATAATTATTCACCCTTTTCATTTAAATATGTTTTCAAAATAGATTCAATCAAAAAAGATGGATCAACCATTAATTGAGGTAAAATAACACCTCCTAATCTATTGAGTAGGATTTTATTCATAACTTCAATGTAAGCCCATTGGCTATCAATTAAAACGGATATTTTCCTAGAGGTGTTATCAATTTCGGAAATATCATATGTATATAATTTACCGTGTAGTATAAATACACTAGGCTCATCTTTATCCCCATAATAAATTTCAATGGATTCAGGAATATATCCGTCAGGAAAATCAGGTTTTCCCCAAAATTCAGCTGCATTTAAAACATCTATCTTGTGCTCATTAGCAAGAGCAGCAATATCTTTAGGTAACTTGGATATTTGTTTTAGTTCTTTTTGAGAAAATCCTTCAGTCATTTTTTATTCACAAAATAAATTACTAATAAATATTCTACCTTGTAAGTCTCAAAACAGGGCTAGAACTATAGCTTTGTTTCTCATATTCTTCCTCTAAGATATCTTCAATATCTTCATCAATTTCTCCACTAGAATGATTTAAATTCTCTTCGGCAGATAAAGAATTATCAATGATATTTTGTGCATGTTCACACATAATATTCATTTTATTAACATCATCAGCAGATGCTTCTTGTGTAAATTCACTATTCTCAAAGATAACTAATTCACTTTGTTTATTAGTGATAGAAATCTTATCCCCATCATTTTGCAAAAAATGATAATTCTGAGTTTCATAGCTAATAGTAGCGTCATCATTTGTACCATGTTTATTAATGAATTCTTCAATACTATCTTCAATCTCTTTGCCATAGTATTTTGAATCGGGATAATCAATTAAATGCTGTACATATCTTCCTAAAGAATTTACATGCTCTACATCTTCATTAGAAGCTTTTTCAGTAAATTCACCATTTTTAAAAATTATTTCTTCTGTACTTGAATTAAACACATAGATTCCATCTGTTTTTTGCACTAAGCTATAAGACTGAGTATTAAAATATTTCCAATTAAATCTAGTATCTTCTACACCCTTAAGTTCAACAATTTTTTCAATACTAGATTGTATATTCTGCCGTTTCTCTAGCTTTTCTAATATCTTAGAAAAATCTTTTAAATAATTTAAGTCTTCTTCTGATGTGTGTTGAGTTATTTTGCTGTTCTCAAATATTGTTTTCTCTTTATCGTTATTGAAAATAGAAATATTTCCATCATCTTTTATAATCAGATAATTCTCAATTTTATAAGTAATAGTTCCATCATCATTTTTTACACCCTTTAACTCAAGAATTTTATTGATATTTTCTTCTATATCTTCACCATCATATTCTAATTCTTCACAATCATCTAAATTATCAAATATTTCTGTAAAAAATGTTTGTATATTCTTTAAATATTTTGCATCATCATTGGATGCAAATTTGGTTATGTGTCCTCTATCAAAAACTTTCTCCCCATTTGTCTTGTTTATAGCATAAGTTTTATTGCCACTACCGTTGCTCTCTCTAATAAATTTATATTTATCATCTTCATAAATAATAGTTTTCTCATCTTCACTTATTTTACCTTTTACTTCAAGTATTTTATTGATATCTTCTTCTATTTTCTCTCCATCATATGGCAAATAATTTTTATCATTATTACTATTTTTGCGTTTATTTTTAAATAAAGAATCTGCTATAGCTTCGAGTAAGAGAAATAAATCCCTTTGAAGATTTTTTAGTTCATTCTTTTGTTCATTCATAGATTTTCTATAACTTCTAAAGATTTATTAGCAGTTGTATTGTTTGTTTTTTTCTTATTTTTTTGTTTAGAAATAGATTGCTTTGAAGTAGATTGACTAGCTTTTTTCTTGTTACTAGGCGGACGCTTTCCAAAGTTATCAATCTTCTTTAAAGTATCTTGATTAGCTTCTTTTTTAGGTAACAATTCCTCAGCAGCTTTCTCTCTCATAATTAAATCCTCTTCTGTCCGGTCTTGCAGATTTAATTGTTTAATTAATTGTTGCTGAATTTCATACCATTTACTAACACTAGTTTTTTCAGAATCAATATCAACTTTAGGTATTCTTATTTTTTCAAAAAGTGGTAATCCTACAGTTTCTCTATTTCTAAATCCTGGACTAACAATAATTGCTTTACCAGTAGGTAGAGAATTGAACTGGTTTACTTCAAATAAAGTACGAGTACTATTCTGATCTGCTAGAGTTGTGGAACCACCTCCTTGTCCAGAACTACGAGAACGTTGTTTATATTTGATTTCCTCATTTCCTAAAAAATCACTAAAACGTTTTGCTGCCACATCATCTTGAGGGTTGAAAAATGCTTTAGTTGCACACCCACCAAAAATGGCATTTGTAGTCTCCTTTCCATAAGCTTCTTCAAGCTGGGATATATTTTGAAAACCCAGAATTGTAATAAGCCCATCTTCCCTGTTTTGGTTAAGCCAATCAACCAACGCTGGAAGATACAAAGTTGGCAATTCATCAAGGACTAATACCAAAGGTTCAGAACGGAATGGCACTAAGAAAAGCCACAAGCTATGCAAAATAAGCACTATAGCTTTTCAAGCAATTTAATAATTAAAGGATAGTTTAGGAGGTTGTTCTTGATGCAATATCTTCACTTGGGGCCACGAATGGACAGCATGGAGCGATTGATCTGCAGGTTTCCGCTGTGCTAACGCTCCGCTACGCTACGCACCTACGATAAGCGGGGTTATCCATGCCGCAGGCACACTGTAGCGAATGGATGAAACAAGTATGTAAGGACGATGTAAAATTT
>JGI1201J43222_100160_pt1 | contig 23150 bp, 20 predicted proteins | sample MastesBC008_FD_43222 | JGI IMG/M metagenome (IMG submission 43222) | reverse complement strand
TCTGACTCCTGAATTCAAATTTATCCCCTAATTTTCTGAGAAAATCGTTGCGACTTGTAACACTTTCTAAACTTTGTAGGATAATAAACACATCATCAATAATAAATAAAGGTAGAAATCCTCATGTCAGGTACTACTGGCGAGCGCCCATTTTCCGACATTATCACCAGTGTTCGTTACTGGGTAATTCATAGCATCACCATACCAGCATTATTTATTGCAGGTTGGTTATTTGTAAGCACCGGCTTGGCTTATGATGCATTTGGTACACCTCGTCCAGATGAATACTTTACCCAAGCACGTCAAGAACAGGTGCCTATTGTTGATAATCGCTTTGATGCGAAAAAACGAGTTGACGAATTTATTAAGTAATAAGCAGCTTTTACTATGACTAGCGGAAATAACATTAATCAACCAGTACAATATCCAATTTTTACGGTTAGATGGCTTGCTGTTCATACCCTAGGCGTGCCAACCGTATTCTTTTTAGGTGCAATTGCAGCAATGCAGTTTATTCAACGCTAGGAGAATTCAATGGATAGAAATAGCAATCCTAATAATGTGCCAGTAGAACTAAACCGGACCTCTCTTTTCTTAGGTCTTTTACTAGTGTTTGTTCTAGGTATTCTGTTTTCCAGTTACTTCTTTAACTAATTGAAATAACTGTTGATATTCAATATTTATTTAACAGAACAAAGCTGGTAATTATTCAACCAAATTTGCCACTTTGTCATGTTTATCTGTGTAATTTATCAGATAACAAAACCAAGGCAAGGTACAATAGGTGTACTAAACGACGCGTTCTTCCCTCAAGGAATTCGCGACGAAAATAACTGTCTTCAATAATTAATACTGCCCCTGTATTGCAGGGCAACAATCCTGGGTTCGGCTTTAAAGCTGATAAAGGTTGCAAAACCAGAAAAGGAAAATGAGTCACTTACCACCTGACTAGTGGCACATTTTGGTAATGTGTATAATTTGGCTTTTCCTGAGACAGGAAACTCCAGCCACTGATTCAATCTTGGTTGTGAGTAATTTACTCAGTGTTGACTTTTTAATATAGGGAGGAGAAAAAAGTGTCTGGAGGTGGCAGAATACCCCTTTGGATCGTAGCTACGGTCGCAGGGTTAGGCGTAATTACTGTTTTAGGCATTTTCTTTTACGGAGCTTATGCTGGAGTTGGTTCTTCGGTATAAGTTAAAGCCTATATATATTTAGACTGATTTTTAAGCACGACTGTTTAAAAACTGTTATTAGAAACCGTCTGTCTCTTTTGGATAGGCGGTGTTGAAGCTCCCCCACTTCCTTGGGGGATTTTCAGTTTGTCAAAAATGTTTGTATAACTTCTAATTTTTTAAGTCTAATTTTTAAAGCCCAATTTTTTAAAGCTTAATTTTTTAAGTCTAATTTTTTAAAGAAAATATAAACATAGATAAGTTAGAGACGCTGGAGTCCAACGTCTCTAGAAACGTTATGTTATATCAACTTCTATGACAAAAGCAATAATCTCACAGTGAGTTACTGTAAGTTATTACGATTGCAGTAATAAAATTGGAAGTTGAAACCTAACATAATTCAAAATTTCTAACTGCTTGCCTATTAGCTTATGAAATATCGTCACTTTCCATGTAAAGTAACATATAAGCCATACCAGCGGCAGAGAATACTAGACCAACGAGGGGAACTAAAACAGAAGGCAAAAAAGATGCTGCCATAGTAAGTTTTCCTGTTAAATTAGACTGTGATACCTAAAAGGAGCTTACTCCAAATTTTGCGAAGTTTTGGAAATTATTTCAGATTTTTAACATATGATAAACTTTTGCATACATCGGCTCGATTTCATAACACTTCAATATTGATGTTGCGCATATGTACGCAGGGTTTTTAACAGTTATTTAAATACACCGAATTAGCACTTTGTATTCAAGCTCTATTTACCCACCAATAAGTCCGTAAACTAGGTTAGAAGCAAATAGACCTTGCAATGCTTGATTCATTTGGTTAGATTAAATACAACATGCTATTTGAGGTTTGATTGCTAAATGTCAAACAACACCAAAAAAAATTTGGTTGTGAATGTAAGATTCTAGTGACCTTGTGGCAATTCAATATTAGAAAGAATATTTGGAGGATATTGAATGTGCAAAGTGCGGAATTTTTTTTCGTTGCGACTGTAAGAACTGATCGCCTTGTTGGCAATTATATGTCAGGGGTGATGTTTGGGAGGTCGCATTGAAACGACAATTAAGACAATCTGTTGAACCATCATACGACCCTGAACTTCTCCAGAAGCAGCAGTTGCTATGTCAGACCGTTCAGGAAGAATCGCAATTTATTCAAAATACCATTCAACTTTACGTAAGTCGAGTGATAAAAGAATTCGGCTACAAGTTGGGTAAAAGTTGCGATCGCAATTCTATAGAGACAATAGCAAAAGAAGTTTTACACGAAACGGTTGAGACTGCTCTCAAAAAAGCTGACAAATTTGATCCTAGTCGTTCGGCTCGTCCTTGGTTATTAGGTATTGCAGCGAAAAAAATACAACGCTGGAAACGTCAACAAACCCAACATAATAAGCGAATTACACCGATAGCAGAACTTCCTCAAGTTCGTAAAATCAGACAGCAAAATTCAGGTTCTATCCCAGAAGAAGAAATTTTAGGGATATTGTACCACTCATCAAATTCATCCGATCCTGAAATGTTGGAGTATTTGCTGTCTTTGGTAAATGACAGTTATCGAAAAGTACTTAAATTAGCTTTTGTTGAAGGTTTGGATGGAGAATCTTTAGCAGCGGCATTAGGGACAACCGTAGGAGCAGCTTACACTAAAAAGCATCGTGCGATCGCGCAATTGCGTCAAGCTTATGCCCAAAGCAATAATTCGCTAGAGGAGGGCAAATAAGATGGGAAAACGAAATAAAATTCAGCACCCCTACTCCCGTGAGAAAGCTATTCATTTATATGTGCAAGCTTTAGATCGAGGTGAGATGGAAGTAGTAGCCCAAATACTTGATGCTGCTTGTGATGACCCTGAATTAGAACGAATTATTACGGAAATTAACTCAGCTTACCAAGAAGAAGAAGAATTAACGCCAATCGCTGTTGATGCACAAATTATTAGAGGTTTGCTTCATAAGCATCTGCATAGTGCATTTGAAGTTATTCAAGAAGATGACAAACCTTTAGTTTTTGAAGATATTGACGAAGAAGAAAAAGCAATAACAGTTGGTGATGTTGTTCAACGTTTACATGATATCAACCGCGTACCATCTGCAGATAGAGATGTTATTACTAAATTAATTGACAGTTCTGTTCCACTACCAGTCAAACTAAGTATTCAAGCAGTTAGAAAATTAGCACTTGAGTTAGGAATAACTGCTAGCGAACGCTTTTTGGATATGTTTCGAGATACTGCTATTACTTTATCTATGGGACGCAGCCACAGTAGGGGTCAATTAGCAGCAGCCCGCGAACAAAAAGGTCGATACAAAACCTTATCGAATAATCGTCAACCAATCAATAAAAAAACTAAAAATGATACTGGAATAGATCGAACATAAATGATACTTGAACATCGCCGTGCTGCCATTTCCCAGTCTGTAGAAATGGTATATCAAGAAGCTGGGCTGGAATTAGAAAATCTTAAACCGGGTATTATCCCATTGTACGACCTGATTAGAAGTTACCCAATTCGGGTCGCAGAAATCAAAGATATGACAATAAAAAATGTTGCCGAGTTTCTAGAAACGGAAACAGGACACAAACCACCTTTTAGCGATCGCGAAAATCCAAATTTAAGGTTAGCTGGTTATTTGTATTTACTGGAATATCAAGGTTGTTTTTATGGCTGTATTTTAGTCGAAAAAAAGCCCTATCTAGCTCCTGTATCGCGCCGCAGATTTTCAGCAGCCCATGAATTGGGACATTACTTGTTACATTTTCTTCCTTTACTGGAAAGTCACCAAGAAAATATTTCTAAAGAGCCTCTGATTTTAACAGAAGGTTTATACGTTGAAAAGGAAAATGATGACGAAATTCAGGACAGTAAAGACGAATCAACGGCAGAATTTACTTTTACGAATGGGATACAAGTGGTACTCGATCGTCTTGGGATAGATGAGAAACAAATGGAAGAAGAAGCAGATCGATTTGCTGCTGAACTTCTAATTCCAGCAACAGCTTGTTTGACTTTAGCTAAAAAATTTTGCGGTCGATTTGCTAGAAAAAGAGATGCTTTGGCTAAACGATTGGCTACCGAGTTTTTAGTCAGTGAGGAAGCAATGAAACGACGCTTAGAAGATTTGCAATTACCGGAAATACTCTTAAATGCTAATTCAGAAATAACTGAAAAATAAGATAGATATATCTAAAAAAATGGGATTAGATTTTATTAAAAACTATGGCGGTTGTCGTGTCGAGCAATATGATGCACAGTTTCCTTTTGTGGAAGAAGAAACTGATGAAGACTTAGAGCAAATTCCAGAAAACGTGAATTTAAATTATGAAGTAAGACCCCGTGCAGTTGATTGGGAGCCAATTAATTTAAATACTTCACCCAAATGGCGACCTAGTAAATGGAGCGAACGACCAACTCACTTTATAGATGGTAAAGATGTGGGGGAAACCATCGCTTCAGTGCGTTCTCCCAGCGGTCAATTAGTTCCAATCCGCCTTTCCCAAATTGGTAGTATCGCCATGCGGGTAGAAAATGGGGAATGTCGGCGCGAATTTGAGGTTGTTGATCGTGTAGTCTCAATGGCTGTAGACCTTTTCCCTTGGACGGAAGTAGAAAGTTTTGCTGCTGCTTTACAAGATAATGGATTTCGTTTACTAACAGTTCGCCCTCCTGGTGGGATAGCTTCCTACGATTTTGAAACTATGCGAAAGCGAACCAACGAGAAATCTAACACGGAAATGAAAGCGTTAGAAGGATATGCGTTTTCCCATGGTAGTGGCGAACCTACTGTGATAGATGGACTATTGCAATCAAGAACGAGAGATTTTGATATCGACAAATCACCAGTTTTTGGTGTGATTAAAACCCAGCGCCAAAACTACTTGCATATTAAAGGAATACAGGTTCTTTACGGGCTAGAAGTTGGTCAACGCACACCAGTTTTTAATATATCAAAAGGATGGTGTGATGTTATTTCTTGGTTTGTTCGTCTTTCTGGAAGTGGTGGGACAACTCCCACTACGGGAATTGTTCGCGTGGAAGCGTCAAAAGTTTGGTTTGAGAAACATCACAAGCATGATTGGGATTTTGTGGATAAGTTATCCCGAACTATATATGAGTACCGTTGTCGAGAGCGTAGTTACGGACGTGCTGCGATCTCTTTACATCCGATTGTGCGAGCGGAAGAGAGTTTAGGTTCTCTTTTTCAACCATTAAGTATCTTGTCAAATCGTTTTTATCGTTTAACACATTTATAAAGTATCAAAATAAATAACTAATATGAGTGATGAAGTATTAACTCCGGAATTTGATATCAATGGAAATGGTTCTCATGGGAATAGTTCTCATAGAAATATATCTCAGACCAATAACGCCGAAGAAATAAATTTATCTAGTAGTACTCCTGGTACTGGTGCCAAAATTATCGGTAAAGTAGCATCACCACCCCACAAAGAATCGACCTCAGAAGAGTTTCATTTTTGGGTACGACGAGACGAGTTGGTGGAAAAAACTCAAATAGTTCGTACTGAAAGTCATGTTGGCGGTAAGGTGATAAATTTTTACGCAATCGTAGAAGAGGTTTACCGACAAAGCCGTAAAAAAGATATCGGCGAAGAATTTGACGCTTTTGACGGCGATGTTGATTACAAACCAGAGTTTCGCAGTGAAGGTGTTACTTTTGCCACTGCAACAATTTTACGTACTGAACCTCCTGTTTTAGCTCCACCCTTAGAACAAAGTTCAGTTTTCTTAGGGGATGAGAATGATGCTCGACGTGCTTACAGAGCAGATGAAATTGATAATTCTCTAGCAGTTGGTTCGATCAAAAACGGTGGAAGCGCGATCGCAGGACCGGGAATGATAGACCTGGATTATCTACTGGGTATTAATGGCGGTCATATGAATGTTAACGGTGTCGCCGGTAGAGGAACAAAATCCAGTTTTCTGTTATTTGTTATTTACCAATTATTACGGAAAGCCCGTCGTCGTGCTGAAGAATATCCATCGGATCCAAATCCCTTAATAGTAGTCCCTATCATTCTCAACGTTAAAGGCTACGATTTATTTCATATTAATCGTTGGAGTAATAAGTATAAACCAGAAGAACATCGTACGGACTGGCAAATATTGGGTGTCGAAGAACCAAGACCTTTTGAAAATGCGAGCTTTTTTGCTCCACAAATTCCCAGTGGAGATACAGCAGTTACAACCGGATGTCGTAGTAAAGTGCAGTCTTACAGTTGGAGTCTGAGCAACATTATTGAAAAAGGTTTATTTAGTTACCTATTTGCTGATGATGACTCCGTTAATGATAACTTTAGAGCTTTAGTTTTAGATTTGGAAGCTCACCTGACAGATGAAAAGCTGGAAAAAGATGGTAGTGTCACGCGCAGTTTACGAAGTCAATCATCTAATCTACCTCGAACTTTTCAAGAACTTTTAGATTGGGTGTCAGATAAAGGAAATCGCGATCAATTATCCCCCGACCATCACAGAGCTACTTGGAGTAAGTTACGGCGCAAACTTTTCTTATTAGTAAATGAAGCAAATGGCATACTTCGACGTAACGACCAAAAAGGTAATCCCCTGGACTTAGGAAAACGACAAACAACAGACCCGATGGTTGTTGATTTAAACGCTCTGACACGGATTCCATCTTTACAAAGGTTTGTTGTCGCCACAATTCTCCAACAATTAATCAACGAGCGTACTGGAACCAATCGGGTTGAAGGTTTAGTTTACTTAATTGCTTTAGATGAACTTAACCGTTTTGCTCCCCGTGGTTCCAAAGATCCAATTACCCGACTGATAGAAACTGTTGCAGCCGAAATGCGATCGCAAGGAATCATTTTACTCGGCGCTCAACAACAAGCCTCAAAGGTTTCCGAAAAAGTAATTGAAAACGCAAGTATTCGTGTCATTGGTCGTAGCGGAAGTCTCGAACTTTCCCAATCAATCTGGCGTTTTTTGAGTAAAAGTAACCAGCGCAAAGCAGCAGAACTCACTGTTAGCGAAAAAATGGTGATTCAGGACAACGAACCGATGCACGTTCGAGTTCCACTTCCTCCTTGGGCTATGAATCCTCAAGAAGCAACAGGTAATCCCGCGATCGATGTGGAAGCAACAAGCGTAGAAGAAGACGACGATGATATTGCTACTTTTTAGCAGGGAGATAAGATGCGAATTTTACACACATCTGACTGGCATTTAAACGATAAGTTGGGGCGAATATCCCGCCAAGGCGACATCGTAAAACGTTTAGAAGAAATTGCCAAATACTTAGACGAATACAAAGTAGATGTAATGGTTGTTGCTGGCGATTTATTTAGTCAGTACAACCGTCTCGATGAATTAAAATCTGCTGTTGGGGATGTAAATAAGGTATTCAAGCCATTTTTGCTAGATGGTGGCACAATTGTCACCATCAGTGGTAATCACGATAATGAAGCTTTTTTTAATTTAATGAGTCTTGCTCTTGACCTCGCCGATCCAATAGACCCGAAAAAATCAGGTTCGAGACCAACCGGAAGACTTTATTTAGCAGCAAAACCGACTTACTTACTACTAGAAGATAAAGCTGGTCAAAAAGTCCAATTTGTTTTGACACCTTACCCAACTTCGTCACGTTATTTAAAAGATGAAAAGACAAACTACAAAAGTATGGGTGAGAAAAATATCTCACTTCATACGGCTATGCTTGAAAGAATTGACCGTATGAAGAATAAATACGTTAAGCCTCAATTACCAAGCGTACTAGTTGGTCACGCACATATTCGTGGAAGCGAGCTACATAATCTTTATCGCATCAGTGAAACTGAAGATGTAGTTTTTGAAGCAGGAGACATTCCTACAAATTGGGCTTATGCTGCTTACGGTCATATTCACAAACCACAAGCTTTAGCTGGTACTACCCATGTGCGTTATTCCGGTAGCATTGAGCGTCTGGACTATGGAGAAAGAGATGATGAAAAAAGTGTTGTTTTAGTTGAAATTGATGCTCGAGGTCGGACTGAAGAACCTGTATGTTTACCACTTAACGCTACACCAATATATCGCATCGAAATTAACAATCCAGAAGAAATTGCTAGCCTCAAAGATAAATATTCAGAATTAGACAGAGCTTTAGTTGATTACAAATTAACCTACAAACCAGGCGAGCATAACCGGGATGCAATTTGTCGCGAACTGGATAAAATCTTCCCCCGTTGGTGGGATCGGAAAATAGTTCCTGATGGTATATCAATATCTCCCAAACTTTCTACTTTAATTGCCGATAGACAAGATGTAGCAACAACTGTACGCACCTATTTACAGCAACAATTAGCAGGACATAAAGACAAAGATGCTGTATTGAAATTGGCAGAACAATTATTAGCTGATGAACAATTTGTAAATAATTCTGAGGTAGAAATATGATTCCAGTTCGAGTCTATGTTGAAAATTTTCTGAGCTATCGTGAAGGTCAAGTGTTAACTTTTGATGGCGCTCCCTTGTGGGTACTATCAGGAGCAAATGGTGTCGGTAAATCAACAATTTTTGATGCGATTAGATTTGCTTTATATGGAAGTCATCGCGGTGGAAGTTCAAAAACTCAAAAAGACTTAATTAATCATCAAGCTGATGCGTTAACTGTTGAATTTGATTTTCTTATTGATGGACAGGCGTATTGTATTCGTAGAATAGTTCCCAGACGTGGAAAAGCGACACGAGAAGTTTTTCGTATTGATTCGTCATCAAAAGGAAATTCTGGCAATAAACCAGTAGCAAATACAGACAGTGATTCAGGTTTTAAAGATTGGGTTAAACGCGCTATTGGTTTAGACGATAAAGCCTTTACATCATGCATACTACTCATTCAAGGTAAAAGTGACAAATTGATTGAAGCTGCGCCATCTGCACGTTACGAAATACTCAAACAATTAATAGATTTAACAGCATACGACAAGTTACATAAATTAGCAGATGCTCGTCGTAAAGATTGTGAAGGACACGTAAAAAGTCTTAAATCACAATTGGAATCATCAGATAAAGTAAGTGATGCAGAATTAAATGCGGCTCAAGAAGTCCGAAAGTTAACTGAGGAGAATTGGAAAAAATCGCAGAACAAAGTCGATAGTTTGGGAAGTTTACTTGAGCAATCTAGACGATGGGAAGAACTAAATTCCCAAATTTTAGAACAGCAAAGCGAACTACAAAAATATCAAGCATTGATAACCCGTACTGACGAGATAGAACAAAAATTCACGCGCTACAAAGAACTAGAAACTGTACTACCCCTACTGAGTTCTATTATTGAACAACGTCAACGCATTACTGATAACGAGAACGAGATTGAAAAACTTAACCGGAAATGTCAACAAGTAAAAGATGATTTAAATTTAAAATCTGCAGAGAAAGATGAAATTAATAAGCGAATAGAAGAAATAAACCAAAAAATTGAAAATCAACAAAAGGATAGTAATAATATTGCCGAACAGTTAGTTGAATTAACGCCTTTAGTTGAAAAGCTATCACAATTAGAGTCGATTCAAAAAAAATTACAAGATTTAAAACAAGATTTAACTGTTTTTCCTTCTGATTTAGAGGAATTATTGCAAAAAGCAGAGTCAGAAGAAAAAGGATTAGATGCGATCGCAAAAACATTACCTTGGTTAAGACAGCTAGCTCAGGGACGTATTAAATTAATAGACGCTGTACAAAAACAAGAAGAAACGCATAAAAATTTAGAGCATTTGCAAACTCAGTTAGAACAATATCAAATCCAACAAGAAGAACTAAATACTGATGTTGCAAATGCTCGTAAAACTGAGAAAAATTTATCTCACAATATAACTCGTATTGAAACTGAGTATAAAGCTGCTTCTAGTAAACGCGATAATTTTGAAGAAGTATCTCATCAACCCATATGTGAATTATGCGGACAAGAGATTACACCCGAACACGCTCAATTAGAAAAATCACGTCTAGATAATCAGTTAGCAGAGGCTAAAGCTAATTTAACTAGTCTGAATAACGAACATCACAAAGCGCAGGATAATCTTAATTTACTCTCAAGAAAATTGGATGATTTAAACAAACAAATTCAAGTCAATAATAAAGATTGTCACCAAAAGCAAAATCAGCTGAATCAAGCACAACGAGAAATTAAACAGTATACCGAACAAATAAAGAATGCATTTAGCAACTTACCAGTAACTTATCAGGTAAATGTGTCTCCATATCAAATAGATGATGATTTAGGTTGGCTTGATACTAGTTACCCAACAGAAGCAGATTTAGAAGAGTTAAATATACAGTTAATAAACCGAAAAGTTCATACCCAAAATTTAAAAAGTCTACGCAATCAATTTTCTGAATGGCAAATATTAAATACAGAATATCAAACCTATAATAAACAGTTCATCGAACTTGAAAAAAATTTATCACTATCTGATGCTCAAAAAGCACGTGGTGAAAAAAATAAATTACAAGAATCACAAAAAGAACTACAAACATTCCTGAAATCATTGAATAAAGAGCAAAAGCAAAATATTCAAAATTCTCAAAAAATTAATGAAAAATTTGATATACAGTCACGTCAATTACAAAATCACCAAATAAATTTAAGCGATAAAAAAGGTTCTCAAAATGAGACTCAACGCCGCTTACAGTCTGATTCAGAAAGCTTACCACCTCAGTGGCAAGAATCAGTAACAAACATAGATGAAGAAAAGCTAGAAGAGTTAGATAGTGAAAGAAAAGTACTAACGGAGTATGAGAATTTATCCAACCAATTAAATATTGCCAGCCAACAGGTAACTTTTCTCCAACAACAAATTAATAAAATAACTAACCAGATCGAACAATTACCTAGCGAAGCAAGACGCGCTATCCAAGAAATTGAGCAAGAACTTACAACTGCAAAATCCGAGCGAGATACCTTTGATGTCAATCGACAGAATGCTCAAAATAACTTAAATCAACTGAATAACAAATGCGAGCATTACCAGCAACTAGAAGAAAAAAAACTTGAGCTAGAACGCAACCAAAGCTTATACAAAATACTTTGCGATTTGCTAGGTAATGGGAAACAAGGTCTGCAATTGAAATTACTACGCGATGCAGAACAAACTATTGTGCAGCTTGCTAATGAGATTTTAGACGGTTTATCTCGGGGAAAAATGAGATTAGAATTACGTGCAGAAGCAGAGAAATCAGCTGGTGACTCTAACAAAGCACTAGATTTACAAGCATATAACGAAGAAGTAGGACCCTACCCCACACCAATAGCTCAAATTAGTGGTAGTCAGCGATTTAGAGTTGCTGTTAGTTTAGCACTAGCTATTGGTCAATATGCAGGACAAAGCACGCGTCAAATAGAATCAGTCATTATCGATGAAGGCTTTGGTAGTTTAGATAAAAATGGGCGCGATGATATGATTCAAGAACTTAACGAATTGCAACATCGACTAAAACGTATCATTTTAGTTTCGCACTTAGAAGATTTTTCATCTGCTTTTTCTAATGGTTATTCCATTGAATTAGTTGATAGAGCCTCAAAAGTAAGGCTTTTAGAACCTGTATAACACCAAAAATAATAAAATTAAGAACGTTACTTTAATCGTAATAACCATTACCAATTACCAATTACCAATTACTATATTTGCGTTAATTCATCCAATCGAATTTTGGGTAAATTTGGAGGAATCACCTCTCTCATAATCGAGAATTTATGACTTTCTTGCTGAGTCAGTAAATCTATTGCGATCGCCTCAATCCGAATTTTTAAACAACCAAATGGTATATGCAGTAAAGTCATAGCTTCCAATCCTTTTGTTGGATGGGGAAGTAAATTCGTTATTAGGTGAGGACCTGATAGTAAAGAACGTGTTTGACAGTCTTCTAACCATAGTTTGACTGCAACCTGCTCCTCAACTTTAGGAAGTTGTACCCTTACTCTAATTGAGGTACCAGATATTAGTTCTCCTTGGGGTATTTGTAGCTTTGGTGTAGGTAGTGTTTCAACAAATGAGATTTCTCCCAAAGAAGTTCCTGGTGTTATGGATGGTTGTAATAGGGGATGAGATTGGGTATTGAGTTGAGTTTCTACTTCAACCGGTTCAATGTCATCTACAACAATTTCTTTTGCAAGGAAGGTTGATTCAACTTTACTTTGAGCATATGATGCTGCTAATTGTAAGATGTGAGGGGACGACTCAGTTTGTAGGTCACGTGAATTAGAAAAGACAGACTGGGAAGAAACTGATTGGAAAGAAGTAGGTGCTGTTTCTTCACTCCTATTATCTGCTGCTTCAGGTGCTTCGATGAAATTATGTTCGCTAGTCTGAAAATCGATTTCAATGGTCGAAAATATTTCGGTGTTCTCCCGTTGATGTAAGTTATCAGTAAGTTGGGGTGGAATATGTCCGTGACTTTCCATCCATTGACGAATTAAAGGAGAAGAGTGTAAATTTTCTGCAGAAGTAGTTTCTGTAAGATTGGATAAAATCTCAGATAAATTTGTTTCTGAGGAAAGATTACTGGTTGTTTCTTGGTCTGAAGTGATCTCCAATTCTGACTTTTCAGCTAAATTATCAAAGTTTGATGCAGATAAAGGAAAATGTTTGTCATCAATTTCATTTTCCTGAACTTGTTTGGTTTCTTGAAGTCGATTGGTTTCTTGAACTACTTCAGTCTGTCCAATTTGTAAAGATGGATCGTTCAAAGGTTCATCAAAACTTTCGTACTTCAAATTATCTAAAGGTAAATCAGTAGAATCAAAATCGCGATCGCAATCTTGATTTACAAGTTCTTCTTCATTAACCAAAACTGGAAGACGTCTCAAAAAAGGAAAAGTCGTGCTTTTGGCTTCGGTACAATCTAAAGAATGTTCTGAATGGGTAGAGCTAATCAAATCCTGTTGTGAATTCGTCAACCTTGGTCTTTGAGAAATACGATAGGATATCGATTTCGGTGCAGATTTTACCTTAGATGGAGAACTTATAGAAACTGAACTTGTAGAGATAGAATTTGTAGAAACTGAATTAGATATTAATTCCGAATTCTCAAATTCTGAATTTGAGGGCTGAATCGATTTAACCAGATTTAAAAGTTCTAAATTGAGATTGGGGGAATCTGAATCAGAAGCTTTATTCTCATCACCAGCTGCTAGTTGTAAAACTGGTGCTTCAGGAGAAGCAAGTTCCTTACGTTGAGTTGAATTTGCAACTGCTAATAATTCTGTAATATTAGCTGTAATAGTAAAAGGTTGAGTAGCTAAAATTTCAGCTTCTCCAATAACTACTTCTTCAATTGCTCCCAACATCCCAGATAAACTAATGCTGGCTAAAATTAGTTTTGATTCGCACTCAGACGGGATTTTAATTGAACAAGCAATCTCAAATGGTAATATTTTTTTTGGTAAAGATTGCTTGACTTCGTGTAGTAATTCCCCATTCAATGGCGATCGCAGTTCAATTTTAATTTCTCCTGCAGTAACACTCTCTAAATCAGAGCCTTCACCAACATTTAAGTTTTCGTCACAAGAATTTTCACCACAACTTGGAGCGGTAATTTCTTTTAGCTGAACCTTTCCTTCAACAGTGAGATATTCTCCCCAATTAATTACGTAGTTTTCTTGGGCTAAAGTTAACTGTAAGGGTAATGTTGGAGCTAAATCAACAGAATTATCAATCTCCAGCTCAGGAGTAAGTAAATAATCCTCAGTTGGTAAAGCTAAATCTATTAAGTTTTGTAAAATATGTTCTACTGAATCACTCTTAAGCCAAACCGGGCTTACAGGTGCGTCAATAATCGTATAACCTTCTGTTTCTAATTCAAACTCAGTTACCGCAAAACTAGTTTGCGGTACAATCGCTAAGGCTGTAGAAGATAAATCGTCATCATCATTGGAAGTATTTTCTGCTATCTCATTGCGATCGGAGATATTTGGATCGTTTACCTCTTTACTATTTAGACAGTTTTGTTTTTCTGCTGTTTGTTCTTTTGTTTGTTCTTTGCTTACTAATACTGTCTCAGCATCACGAACAGCATCTGTCTGCTTATCTAATATAGTAATTTCTTTTATATTATTTTCTTTCGTAGAAATTTTATTCTTATCAGTTATAGACGAGTTTAAGTTCGTCTCATCCAAATCTCGATCTACTTGCTTAGATGAAGCATTGACTGAAGTAGAAGTAGGAACTAAAAGAGATTTTTTAGCGTGTTTTACAGCATTGAGTATTTTCCTGCTGTGGGTTTGTTCGTCAGAATTCTGGCTTATGGTTGCTGAATTATCGTTTGCAGATATTTCTGGGGCGGAGGAATTCTCAACTTTTGTATCTATATCTTGAGGTAAGACTTCTAACTCTATACGAAATTGCCAAGATTGACCGAGAATATCCGACATCAAATCGCCAGAACATTGTATCTCCCAAAGACCGGGTTTAAAGAAAGTGAAAGGAATCACCGCCATTAAACCATCTGCATTAGTACGACAAGTTCGTTTTTGTACGCGACGTTTTGGTGGAATCTCCAATGTAGATGAATGCGTAACTCGCACTTCTACATCCGTATTGGCAAGATTTGAGCGAGCCACCAGCCTGTACTTTCCCGCCGAAATCTCTAATTTTGTCGATTCCAAAGGATTCCAAGAGTGTTCGCCCTGTTTCTGTATGAGAAATTGCCAGTCTTTCATTGTCAGTGATGTTTAGACAGTTATGGCACAGATTGATATGTTAAATTAACTTGTCTGTCAGTTTAACTTCTTCACTTGTAAATTAGTCACTTTATATCAAAACTTCTAACTAGTAAGCAGTTTTAATTACTTTATATTAAAATCTTTAGTTAATAAGTAGTTTTAAATTATACTTACATCCATTTTTATTGATGTCAATTGCAATTTAAAACAGCTTTTGCATTATTTTCATTTGATTTAAAGTGTATGGTTAGCTTGACTGAATGTGAATGATTTTGTTTGTGACTGCAAAAACGCTGATTAAATGAAGGTAATTGGTAGCTTTTAGTACTTTTTGTCCGAGGTTAAGTCATTACGGATAAGGAGTTTGGAGGAAAAACTTTATTTACCATACAAGATGGGAATAGATTCATCAGTCAAAAAATAAGTATTTTCAACGACTTTTAAAGAAAAATCTTTCCTTAAACTTAAAGATTGTACAAAAAACGTCCCTGACCGATTTGCAAGAACGTTTGTAATGACTTGTGAATTAATGACTTATGAATTAATCAATTATGAATTTGAAATGAGGTGTGTTAAAAATTACATTTGACCCATCGTTACCTGCATTTACCTTTCAGATTTAACCAGTCGAGAAGGTGTTACATCAAAAACAACAGTGAAGGGTTGCTCAAGTTCTTGCTCTAACAAATCCTCTACCATTGCAACTTCTTTAGGTGTAATTGGTTCAATAGCTCTTGCATTTAGTTGTACTATAGGTGGCTTAGTGCGCCAGTTAATATCTAAATCGATTACTTCTACGTCTTGGCGATCTACGAGAGAACGAGCTACTAAAATCTTTTCCACCGATTCATTAACTCTAGCTTGACTAATTAGTTGCCAAAAACTAATTCCCAAGGGAATAGCGAGCATGACAATCAAAATAAAAGAAATCCCCCAAGAAAGACTTCTACCCAGTTCGTTACTCCTAGCGTATCCACCTAAAACGTAAACGCTTAAACAAGCTAAATTAATACCAATGAGGTTGGTAAGGTATAGTAACATTGCCCCCCAAGCTGAATCCCATTCTCCCTGGGAAAGCAATAAGCCAACAACGCAAAGAGGTGGCATTAGCGCTACTGCGATCGCAGTCCCTGGTATCGCATCCCCAATAGAGGGACGAATCTTAGAATAACCACTAATTCCACCTGCAACAATTGCAATTAACAAATCGATTAAAGTTGGTTGGGTTCTTGCTAAAATCTCAGAACCTAACTGGGGTAAGCCAAGGATTATACCTACTAAACAAGAGCAGAAGATCGCTAGAAGACTCCCTATAGCGATCGATAAGAAACTACTGCGTAAAAGCCTTATATCTCCTTCTAAAGTGCCGAATGACAATCCTCTCAACGGCGACATTAAAGGAGCAATAATCATTGCACCGATAATTACAGCAGTACTGTTAATTAACAATCCGAAAGTTGCAATTAGACAAGAACTGACTATAAGTACTAAGTAATTTTGGTTTAGCTCAGCATCTTGAAGTAAAGATTCTCTGAGTTTCAAAATCGGAATTGCACCCAATCCAAAGCTTCTAAACAATTGCCAAGTCTTACTCATGACAATTACTGTATCCACAATCTTTTTCTAAGATAATGACATAATTTATACTAAATAAATACTCCCTAAGAAAGGCTTACGTAAATCTTGCGGACTAAATATAGGTCTTTAAGTAATCCTTGTCGAGTCCTATTTTGGACAAAGGCTAAATCCCCCGTTTAGAAAACGGGGATATGCTTAACATAATTCTGTATTACGCTAAAAAACGTCCCTGAATATCTGACAAGGACGTTTAATTCTGTGACTAAGCTTAATATTTCTAGGCCGCTTCCTCAAAGAAAATTACTTATTCTCATAATTTCCTTACTAGTGTTAGGAATTTTTTTTCGTTTCGTCAATTTAGATCGCAAAGTCTACTGGCACGATGAAGTTTACACCTCAATGCGGAGTTCTGGTTACACAGGCAAAGAAGTGGGCGAACAAGTATTCAATGGTAATGTTATTAGCATAGCAGATTTACAGAAGTATCAACGCCTTAGTCCTGAGAAAAACTTAAATGACACGATTGATGCTTTGATAAAACATCCCGAACATCCACCACTTTATTACCTAATGGTGAGATTTTGGATGCAGTTCTTTGGTAGTTCTGTTACTGTGACTAGAAGCTTATCTGCTGCTCTAAGCCTACTAGTTTTTCCTAGCATCTATTGGCTTAGCCTGGAATTATTCGAGTCTTCACTGGTGGGGTGGGTTGCTGTTGCAATTTTCACTGTCTCTCCTTTTCATGTTCTCTACGCCCAAGAAGCACGTGAGTACAGTCTCTGGACAGTTACCATTTTGCTATCAAGTGCTGCACTACTGCGAGCTATACGTCAAACAAAAAATCAAGACACAAAATTGCCGATTTTGTCTTGGAGTATGTATGCAGTCAGTTTGGTGCTAAGCTTCTACACTTTTCTATTTTCTGCATTTGTTGCTATTGGACATGGTGTCTATGTATTTGCAACTGAAGGGTACAGGATTACTAGGACTTTTACAGCTTATCTGCTTGCATCTCTTGTAGGAGTTATAGCTTTCATCCCTTGGTTTTTAGTTATTATTGTTAACTTCACTAGAGTCAAGCAACAAACACATTGGACAACAATAAAAACACCGATATTATTTTTGTTCAAAATTTGGGGTCTGCACTTAAGTTGTATCTTCCTGGATTTTGGTCTGGATATTGAACATCCATTTACTTATTTAGTGCCACCACTTTTGTTGTTCTTGGTAGGATATAGCATTTATTTTCTGTATCGCAATACTACCCAACAGGTTTGGTTATTTATTTTGGCACTGATTGGAATTACGCCTTTGTTTCTAATTGCACCAGATTTAATTTTTGGGGGGATTCGTTCAGCTGAAAGTCGTTATTTTGTACCTGTTTACATAGGTATTCAATTAGCAGTAGCTTACTTATTTGCTACTAAAATTTCTGCTGTAAATATATTAAGACAGCAGGTATGGCGAGGAATAATGCTTGTCCTAATTTCTGGTGCAGTTATTTCTTGTACAGTAAGCTCTCAATCTGAAACTTGGTGGAATAAGAAAGTTAGCTATCACAACCATTACATAGCCAAAATAATCAATCAAGCAAATTCACCACTTTTAGTCAGCGAGACTTCTGACTTTAAAGCTGGTAATATAATATCTCTTAGCTATTTACTAGAACCAAAAGTTAAGTTCCAGTCGATAACCGATCCAAAAGTTCAAAAAATAGCTGATGGTTTTAGCGACATATTCTTACATTATCCGAGAGAAGATTTTCAACGAATCCTCGAACAACAACATAATGCCAAAGTAGAGATGGTAAAAAATCCTCATAATGCACCCTTATGGAAACTAATTAGGTAAGAGGGAAAGTCTTAGGGACTTTCCAAAAATGAATAATCTTGTTTACCTATTTTTTGGTTTTAACAACTATGGCGATTTCGATAATAAGCCAAAATTTTGTCTACTAATAGCCGACTTTGTGGATCGAGATTTTCGTCATGCTCGAGCCATAAACCAGCAATTTGACTTTGGTTGTAATCAAACTCGGTGGAAGTTTGAGGAATTAAATCGATTTTCACTCCATCTACTTGACGTAAATGTGCGGCGACTTCCCGATATACAGCTAAGGGTAAATCAGGAAATTCTATTTTCTCTTTAATTGTCGACATAATAGAAATTTTTAGGTAGAACCGGTAGCAATTTGGGATGGAGACGGGACATTTAGGGAAGCTTCGATACTTTGAGATGTACTCTTTTCTCCAACCATTTTGGCTACTTCAATACCATATTGTTCCAGAATAACCACTGGATCGGAACCCTCATTAACTTCGATGCGCTTCACAAATACTCCATTGGAAAGTCTAGCACCGGAACTCACATATCTACTAGTTGGCTCAGAAGGAACCTTGATAATAGCTTGTGCTCTACCACCAACTAAAACAACTCCTGTAACTTCCACCGCTCTTGCTAATTCGGGTTGAGGTGGGGGTGGTAACACAGAAGTAAGGTCGGGTTGAGGAAGAACTGCTGGTAAAGTTTTTGGTACTACGGAAACTGGTTTTGGTACCTTTGTGGTAGCTATCTTTGTTGCTTGTTTTGATTTTGAATTCCTGTTCGCAATCTTTGTGGATAATTTTTGTTTTAAATTCGGTCCGGTAGAAGCAGATATAACCCGACTTCTCTTTGGTCTAAGTGGTGGTAAGCTCGGTACCGGTTTTTGCTGTTTTTGTTGTCCTTGCGCAACAATTACTTCATCAGTCTCTTTTGGCGCAGTAGGAATTATGGGGGATATAATTCTTGCGAATGGGTCTTTTCGTCCCTTTGCAACAATATTTGCCCTTTCGGTGCTATCAGTAGAACTAATTAAATTTGGCGTTCTTGTAATTACAGTCGGTAAATCAGGAGTATTTTTTTTAGGAGCTACAACAGGATTATTAAACGGTTGTTGTTCCGTTTTTTGAGCTTGTTCCTCACCTTCATTTGAATTATTAGCTTCTTCACTTCCGGAAGAGCATCCAGCGATCGCCAAAGCCAGGATAGTTGCAACTAAGATTGTTAAATTTTTGCCCATTAGCTGTTCTCAAAAGCCTTATTGTTAATAGGTTTGTCAGTCAGATTTGTATTAAAAGCAAAACCTGTCACTGTTATAACCTAATTTTCTGGCAGTCAAAAGTTGCAAATAAGACTTTTACAATCAGTTAAAATACTGGCTGATTATTCCCTATCCCTTAATGATAATTTTGAGATGTTTGGGAAAGAATATCCATCCAAATCCAAATCAGGATATCTTTAATAAATTTCCTATCTTACCAATGATTGAGACCCCACCTCAAAGGTTATGAATGAGAGTAGAGTCTATCAAAATTCCTTTCTAAGTTTAGCCTGGATACTTTATTTCATAACTAATCATCGGTTCCAATCATTATTGTTTTCAGAGACTCCAATCCTTTTTTGACACGACGAGAAACAGTAACTACACTAATACCAAGATGCTCTGCGACTTGTTTTTGAGTTAAATCTTGAAAGAAAACAAACTCCAAGATTTCTCTAGTACGTTTTTCTAGTTGTACCAACGACTGTTGTAGACGAATTCGGTCCTCTTGCGCTAACTGGAAACTGTGGTATTGGCGATCAGGAACTAACTCTCCCAAGCAAGCAGAACTATCATCTCCATCTTGCACTGGTACATCTAAACTTAGAGGCGCGCGGTTAGCCCAAGCTAATTGAATTTCTTGCCATTCAGATATGGAAATTTCTAATGCTGCTGCGACTTCAGAGTCAGTTGGTTGGCGGTTATATTGTTCTCGTAATGAACGAGAAACTTTTATACCTTGTTGTTGTAGTGCTAACCAACGTCGAGGAATTCTAACAGTAACACCCTTGTCTCGCAGATAGTGTTGGATTTCACCGCGAATATAGGGAATTGCAAAAGAACTGAATGCATGACCCTTGGAAATCTCAAATTTTTCAATCGCCCGAATTAAACCCAAGGAGCCTACTTGAATTAAATCATCGTAGTTTTCTTGGCATTGATTTATCCAATAGTGAGCTTCTTTTCTCACTAATCCAAAGTTAAGTTGCACTAATTTGTTACGAATCTCGGCAGAAGGATTTCGCTGATATTCCCGCAAAAATTGCCAAATTTCGTGCTTAAGTTCGTTATTAACTATGGTGGTAGGCATGGGCACCTTATATCTTGCTCACACAATTATTTGAATGAATAATCACCATACATTCGGTTTCATTTCTATTGGCGAACGGGTTGTATATTAGTTGAGTGATGCTCATTCATTTTTTAAGGAATGAAAAAAGGTACACGAAACTTGCTCATATCACGTACATAAAGATACAAGCTTAAATTCGCCAACGTTATAGTGTGTCAGACTAAGACGCTACCTTTACCAATCAAAATATCTATGGCGACAAGTTACAAATTTTGTGCTAAAAGTTTTGTGCGGAAAATCTCATGACTTTGAAAATCTTATGCTGAAAACTTTACACGAAAAATCACTTGTCTATCATGACCCGTACTTTGAGAATAAACCCGGATTGAGATTGGCGATTGATTTATTAAAATTTTCTAGTTTATTTAATTAGTGATGGCTTAAAAGCCAAGGATTTCAAAAGACATAACGCCAAGATATTAAATTTCTTACCCAATCTCAAACCGAAATAGTACTTAATTTAAATCGGGCAGTTATTTGTTGAATATTTAGACATAATCCAAAAAAATGATAAATTTCGTCAAAATTTTTCAGAATCAATCAATTTTTTGGAGAATTTTTGTTGAAAATTAGTCTTTGTAGCTGATATAAACACTTAAAGCTTAGCGTAGTAAATATATAGCTTAGAAAAGCCCTTAGCTAAAGACAAATTAAAATAGAAAGCACCCAAAAAAATAAGAGTGCCATTGAATAACACTCTTACATGCTTTATATATATATTCGACACTCTATTTACTCGATGGTCTGGGGTGAAAATTTAGGTTAGTAACTGCAGCTCAAAAATTTACTCGAAATTTTATATTAACCATTACCCATTACCAGTAATTACAAGAAAGTGAGTCGCTCGAAAATGGCTGAATAATTTAAATTTCCGCAAATGCACGTTCGATTAAACGTCTGGCGAGGGTTTGAGTTCCCGTGTGCTCATAGTAATTGGTACTCAAATCTAAGAATGCAGCAAGATAGTCTAATTTACTGTCAGCCACATCAACAAAATTCTGGATCCTATTAGCAACTTTGTCAGTAGTTAAATCCTGAGACGATACTAAACCAGACATCCAACCTTTGACAGAATCAAAGCTTGAACCAATAAAATTAAGTTTACCCTCAGCGGTTTTACCTGGAATTGCTTCCCTAAGATTATCAAAGGTTTTATTTTCCTCTAATTCTTGGGGAGATGTACGACTGAGAAAAGATTGGGTTTGTTTAATGAAGTCTGGACCGAGAGGAATCAAACCATCCACACAAACTAGTGCGACCATCCGCATTAAAGACTCGCCACTATATTCACCCAAGGAACCAACAAAATCGCCGATGCTATCGCCGGGGATACCGTTAATCTGGCAAAAAGCTAATAATTCAGCCACCAGTTTCAAGGAAAGATCGATAGTTTGAGCCTTATCAGGTTTGGGTGTAATTCGATTTAAAAAACCTAGGAGTGGTATTTTTTCCCCAACTTTATTTGCTAAAGCTGCCGTACCCAACATTTTATCGGTGCTGTCAACGGTTTGGTAAAGCCACATAGCCCGCTGATAACCTTGAGAACGATCATTATAAAGATATATAGCCCGTTCGCCAATTGCTTGAATTAAACTTTCGTCTGTTTCTCCGGTAATATGCTTAATAGTGTTGACAAAGCCAACTACATTTTCCCACTTCCCCGGCATAGCGAAATCTAGGGAATTAAGCATGGAAACGGTCAAGCCGCCTGTTGGTAGTTCATCTACCAATTCAAAAATTGGTTTACTCACAGTAGTCTCCTGATTACTTTATGGTTGGCTTGATTAAAATATATCGGACAGCACTTAATTGAGTTGTGCTAGTCCCCTAAGATTAAATCTTTCGATCCAATCTTCACGATCGCTAGCCGTAAATGAGGGGTCTCTAGAAATTACTGCTACCTGATATCTGTTATCAACCAGTATTGATGTTCTAGTATTACCAGTTAGAACGGCGGGATATCCGATAATTGTTTTATCGCTATTGGAATACTTTGTTGCAGCTGCAGGATTGCTACTAGTATCGGAAATTGATAACAGCGCCACATCTTTACCGTCTCTCTTCAATTTAGCTTGAGCAAAACCTTTTTTCTCTTGGGTATATACCCGTTGATATCCATCTGCAGCTTTAGGAAAGAATTTATTAAACTCACTACCTTGAGTTGCATCTCTTGCAACTGCTTGACCACTTCTTTGACGACTGCTTTCCTGCTGTACTTGGTCAAAACGCCCTGGTGCTTTAGTCGCACAAGCTGTTGTTGTTGTCAGTAACAACAAGGAAATTAGTAATGCAGCTAGTATTTGTTTTCCACGCTTAACAAGCATATTTTTTACTTCCTATACCTTGAATAATTGTATTTTCAGCCAATAGCGAACACTTTACGAGGAAAAGAGACGTAAAATTTATATTTTATTAATTAATTGATTGATTAAGTGTTAAATACTGTAATTTTCTCGTTTAAGTAATGGGTAATTGGTAATTGGTAATGGGTAATGGGTAAT
>JGI1201J43222_100159_pt1 | contig 23153 bp, 14 predicted proteins | sample MastesBC008_FD_43222 | JGI IMG/M metagenome (IMG submission 43222) | reverse complement strand
CTCCTGACTCCTGTCTCCTGTCTCCTGATTCCTGACTTCTGCTATAAGTTATATTTTGACCTTTGTTAGCACAACTATTTTGGCTTGTGCGTAGCGCTACATGTGCCTTATCAATAAAAATGAGGTTGATAATATTTTAAAAAATATCAACCCCACAGATTTAAGTGCCTTGTTTTGCGCTATTACCAATCAACTCAAGTGCAAGATATTTGACTTAGCTGAATAATTTTAATTTAGAGAACAATCGGGAAGAACTAGGGAAAAAATAAATATTTTGACTTTGATTTGTATCTGTAATTTTGTTATCCAGGAGAATTTAATCAATTTTCCTGATTTACAAAAAATAAATATCAAGTTTTTAGCCTGCTAATAGTTGATTTTTTCAAGCTAGAATATTATTTCGTATTAGCAATTAAATTGAAAAGACTAAATACTGAATATTAAAGATTAATAATTACACAAGCTTAATTATAATTAAACAAAAAATATTCACTTATTAGCTTGGATTTAAAAGATAAAGTCAGATATGAAGAGTTTTACTTGTATTAGCTGATATAATTTGCCTCATAAGACTAAAGCAATATTTGCTACACCCAAGCTAGCCGAGTTTGATGTTCTATTCTCAAATAAAAATTCGCTATAATCAGCTAAATCATCAATTCCAATTAAATTTAGTAGAAGTTCAGTAATCAACCAGACAAAGGTTTTGAGGAATAATTTTCGCCACAGCACTTTTTTCATTGTTCTTCTCCCACAAGTAATTTCCCTTCAAGTCATACTCCATGCTCGATCTAGCAACTAAATGGTGACTTCAAGAGATAATCTGTAAGAAAAATTACTATTACGTATTAATATTTGAATATCCCTTGTTGACCGATCCTAAATTAAAAGGTAATCGGGAATAAATAGAGAAGGGATAACAATGAATAACAAATAAAATTTTTAGTATTAGTCAATTACTAAATCGAAAATAATTGTAAATATATGTAATTTTTATTTGAAAATTGCGTAAAGTTTTTATACCCCTGAGAAGACATCTGTACGTCGAAGTTCAATTTAATCGACTTACAACGCTCAATCTTACTAATAAGTACAATCTAATAACTTTATTGGCTGCCTTAAATAGATGAATATGCGCAGAATACGCAATGCACAAATAAATCGAGTCGCTCGAGTTTTAATCCCTAAAGTTTTAATTCCTAAGGTTTTAATTTCTAGAGATTCAGTTCTTAGAGTTTCAGTGTTGTCGATTTTTCAGTTTAAACCAAAATTAAATTTATCTAGAAGTGATCGCCAAAAAATATTTAAATTTATTTGTTTGTTTTTAGTATTTGCTATGACTGCTACAGCTTGTAGCAGAGACGAACAATTAAAAAATTCCTCACCGTCTTCTGAAAATTCAGTCAATCAAAAAGTACTAAAAGTCTGGTGGGACAAAGGTTTCAACCCAGAAGAAGATGAAGCCCTCCGCACACTGGTGAGTAACTGGGAAAAAGAAACCGGAAATCAAATTCAGCTACTTTTATATACGACTGATTCTCTGGCTAAAAAAATTCGCAGATCCTTGCAAGCAGGCGATCCCCCTGATGTGGTTATGAGTTTTAAAGCTGAGAGGTCGCCAAATTCACGTCTTGCTTGGGAAAATAAATTAGTAGATGTTTCTGATATTATTGAACCGCTGAAAAATCTCTATCCCAAACCAGTTTTAGAAACAGTCAATTTTTATAACAACGTTGAGAAAAAGCGGAGTTATTATGGGGTTCCAATTCACCAAGCGACAATGCAAATCTATTACTGGCGAGATTTGTTAAAGCAAGTTGGTCGTAGCGAAAAAGATATTCCCCAGGAATGGAATGCTTTTTGGGAATTTTGGAAGAAAGCTCAAGACGATTTGCGGGCTCAAAAATCTAGTGAAACATCCAATATTTATAGTTTGGGGTTTACTCTTTCACCGGAAGCTGGCGATACTTACTACTTATTCGAACAAATTTTGGAAGCTTACGATGTAAAAATTGTTAGTCCCAAAGGGGAACTTCTGACTGATAAACCCGAAACACGTCAAGGTATTATCAAAGTGTTGGAGTGGTACAAAAACTTTTACCAAGAGGGCTATATTCCACCGACGGCTTTAAAGTGGTTGAACCCAGGTAATAATCGCAGTTTGCTAAATCGGGAGATATTAATGACTCCTAACTCCAGTCTGTCAATTCCTGTCGCTGTGCGTCAAGATCCGGATATTTACCAAAATAAGCTGGGTATTTTGGAGTTTCCCAACAAACCAAATGGTAAGCCAGTGGAACATTTAACTATGGCTGAGCAAGCAACGATCTTAGCCGATTCCAAAAATCAGAAATTAGCTAAGGAATTCTTACGTTATGTTGTAAAGACAGAAGTATTGAAAACTTACCTCAGAACTGCAGGAGGTCGCAATTCACCAGTTTTGAACCCTGTATGGGAAGATACTTTTTGGACAAATCCCAAAGATCCCCACATTTCTACCGCAACTAAAACTTTTACTGAAGGTAGAGTTCGCTATTTTCAGATTTCTCAAAATCCTGCTTATAGTAAAGTCCTTGATGAAAATATTTGGGGAAAAGCTCTGAATAAAGTTATTGTTGATAAAATTTCTCCAGAAGAAGCAGCAGATGAATCCATCAAAAAAATCAAGGAAATTTTTGATGATTGGGAAAAAAGTTAGTCTACTTAAAAAGTTGCTTTTTTAAAAAGCTAGTTGATCTAAAAGTTAGTTGATTTAAAAGTTGGTTTTTTACAAGCTAATTGATTTTAACTACTTATTTGACTTTTTTCCTGAAAAGAGTAAAAAATCACGAATCAAGGGTGAAGGGTTAAGCAATTTGAGACTAAACTCTGCACTTTTGATTTTGGGTACCCGGTAATCAGCCTTGAAGAGAAGGACAAATGAAATTTTGGAAGCAACAACTGACTACTAAAATTGCAAGTTCCTTCTTGCTACTATCTCTTCTAACTGTTGGTGTCGTTGGAGGAGTTGCATTTTTCAGTGCGAGGGAAGCTCTCGAAGAAGCAGCTTTTAATAAGCTTAAAGTTGCAGCTGCACTTAAAGAAGAAGAAATTACCCGTTGGTTTGAATACCAGCAACGGGATTTTTTGCTAGTAACTGAATTTCCAGACGTCAAAGCTAAGATTAATAAAATTCTCGAACGGAATATATCTGAATCAGAATATAAAGCGACCTATGAAATTATTTACCAGTATTTGACACAAGTTAATAAGGTTAAACCAAATCTACAAGAAATATCGATTCTTGACCGTACGAATAAAATAATTATTTCTACGAACAAAAAGCGTCAAGGTAAGTATGAACCTTCAGCAAATATAACTGATGTTGAGAAAGTTAAGCGGGGAGATAAATTTACACCAATTTTTTATAGAGCCCACGATACTGGGAAACTTACCGTAACTTTATCAAAGACTTGGAGAAACAGTTCGGGAGTCCGTCAAGGTGCGATTTTAGCAAATCTTAACCTGGAGCGAATTGATGAAATTGTTCGTGAAAAAACAGGTTTAGGAAAAAGCGGTGAAACCTACTTAGTTGGTTCTGTAGGTAATGACAATATATTTATTTCTAAAGAACATCGGGAAAAACCTCTTAGAACTGTTAATAGTTATGGTATTGATCGGGCGATGTTCGGGCTTAGTGGTGAGGAACTTTACAGCAACTATGACCAAATACCAGTATTGGGAGTATATCGTTGGTTGAACGAGCAGGAGTTTGCTTTACTGGTAGAAATGGGACAGCGTGAAGCATTTGCTCCAGCCCGTAGACTGGCGAATATCATTGTAATTTTGGGCTTAACAGCGGCGGGGATATTATTAATTGGTGTGTATTGGTTATCGCGACAACTAGAAATTTCCCGTAAGCAGTTAGAAGATTATAGTCATCAATTAGAATTAAAAGCCCAAGAAGCGGAAACAGCTAACCGAGCAAAAAGTGAATTTCTCGCTAATATGAGTCATGAATTGCGCACTCCTTTAAATGCAATTTTAGGATTTGCTCAATTGATGGAGCGGGATCAAATGCTCAACTCTCAACAGCATAATTCTCTTGCGACCATTAACCGTAGTGGGGAACACTTACTTGCTTTGATTAATGATGTTTTGGAAATGTCAAAAATTGAAGCCGGTCGTACCGTTTTAAATCCAGAATCCTTTAATTTGCATCGTCTTTTGCAAGTCATCAAAGATATGTTTCAACTCCGAGCGACTGCAAAAGGATTGGTACTGGAATTTGAGACAGATCCAAATTTACCCCATTTTGTCATTGGCGATCGGGGAAAGCTCCGTCAAGTGTCGATAAATCTATTGGGTAACGCTATCAAGTTTACTCAAAAGGGTGGAGTTATATTTAGAGTAAAGGTTAAATCATGGCACAAACAATACCCAGGTGAAAAACTCTGTACCCTTTACTTTGAAGTGGAAGATACGGGGAAAGGTATCCATCCAGACGAAGTAGATAAGATTTTTGACCCCTTTGTACAAACTGCAAGTGGCGCTCAAACTAGAGGTGGAACTGGTTTAGGGCTTGCTATCAGTCGTCAATTCATTCGAATGATGGGAGGTGATATATTTATTAATAGCGTTCTAGACAAAGGTTCTACTTTCTACTTTGAAATTAAACTTGCTTTAGCGAAAAGATCGAAAACAGATAAACCTGTAAAACGCCAGGTTATTGCATTAGCTCCATCCCAAGAAAATTATCGGATTCTTGTGGTCGATGACCGTCAAGAAAATCGAGACTTATTAGCTGAATTGCTGAGCAAAGTTGCTTTTGATGTACGTACGGCCAATAATGGAGTTGAGGCTATCGAAGAATGGGAAGAATGGAAGCCTCATTTTATCTGGATGGATATGCGTATGCCTTTGATGGATGGTTATGAAGCAACTAGGAAAATCAAGGCGCGATCTCAAGAACACGCTACAGCCATTGTCGCTTTGACAGCAAGTGCTTTTGAAGAACAGCGAGCTGCTATTTTAGCTGCAGGTTGTGATGATTTAGTTCACAAACCTTTTCAACAAGAAGTTATTTTTGAAACCATTGGTAAGTACTTAGAAGTTGAATATATTTACAAAGGCGAAACCGAAGATCGAGACTCAGAGGAAGATTCTGATTCCAGTCAAGAAATAAGACTTACTTCAAAAGATTTAAGCGTGATGTCCGAAGAATGGGTTGCAAGTTTAAATCAAGCAGCAATTGAAGTGGATGCAGATTCAGTCTTGCAATTAATAGAGCAGATTCCAAGTAGCGACCGAACTTTAGCCGAACAACTCAGAATACTTACCTCACGCTATGATTTTGATACAATAATTGAGCTAAGCAAGACTTAATTAACTAAAAATAAAACAGTGTTTTCGCAGACATTTAGTATTCTTTAGTACTATATAGTAATTGAATTGTCCGTTTTGTAATTTTTTTTAATGTATCAGGTTCATTGCTTGGTTTAAAAGCTGAAAGCCTTGTGAAATATAGGTCACATAAAATTAAAAGTATTGACAAATATGTAATATTGAAAGATTTTAATAACTTTTCCAAAAAATTACAACGCTCTAGTTCTTATAATTTGCTACGATGATAAATAACCAAGATTTAGAAATTCTCATGTTATAAAGTATGCCTTGAGAAACTTGTGTTAGGCTCTAAAATCTAATAATCGCAAATAAAGTTTAGCACTCTAAAGTATAGGCTATGAGCTATGTGCTCCTGTAGCTAGTACTTTCTAATTCTTTGAGAATTATTGATAAGCTAGTAGATCGGTAAATATCGCTGGTATCTTTACTATAGATTATTCCGAACTATAGATTATAACCAATAGTCAGGATAATAAAAACCAATCAATCTAGTTATCTCTCATAATGTATCTCTTAGTAAAATGCGCTGTTACTAACTTAATAGAGATTCTCTAAAGCTTTGGGGCTACTTGATAGAGCACAAAATTTGAGTAAGTTGGTATGAAGGGGATTTGAGGTATCTATCCTTACTTTCTTCCTATGTCATGGTGCAAATTTAAATATTTATTTGCCTACTGTGGGACTAATTTAAAAGTGGAAGTTTATGTAACTTTTCATTAACATGGTTGTCCATTAGCAAAATCTTTATCAAGGAAATTTTCTTTGTTTCAGGAAAGCTGCAGGATAGCCAATTAACATAACTTCTTCTTAGAATTGGTGTCAAGATAAAGAAGATACCCCTGAAGACCGACACATGTGGGATCTGGGAGGATTAATAATTATAGCAAGATGAGAATCGAACTAGGATAAGCCTTTGAAAGGCAACACCTTAAAAAGATAAGATAAAAAAAACTGATATTTTTACAAAATAACCTCCGAACTTTATCCACTTCTTAGTAACCCTTGTCTCCCTCCAACGGTCTTATTCATCATTAGAGAACTAACAGGTTTGTTCTCTAGACTTAACCTACAGTCTATTTCCACTCTTCAGATGTGAAGCATTTTTTGTCAAGCTTTGCATAAATTTAGAGTCAAGGAAAAGAATAGTTTTCATACTTACGGAACTTACGCAAATTTAACGGGTAGGATTAAAATCTAGAGATTAGATTGTTACTCCTCCCAAAGCAATATTATTTATTAGCTAAATCGTGTAAGTCTGATTCCTTACTATGAACTTACTGAGTACTTATAGGCTAGTTTTTTCGTAAATGATTGACAACCCGAACAACCAGGTAAACTGGCGTTGCTGTTAGTGCTTTCTGCCCTTAAACAGCATCATGAACGTAAGCGGACGGTCAGCCTTATAGGGCGTTATTTATAAGACTCCACTCCTAGTTTTGAATTTTTCGATACTTGGTGTCAAATATCTTTTGTAGTTAAAATCCAAGATTTATTGAATAGAAATTAAGTAGTTTAGCGCGAATAAAGTTGGACTTTGACTTATCGTTTGTTGGGAACGATAAAAAAGAGTATTGCAATATCAGAGAATATTGTTTGCTTTGTTACCAATTTTCTACTTATTTGACTCGTTTTTTGATTAATGTCGTCTAACTGATTTAGAAAAATGACATTCCCGGAAGTACGTAATTTTGTTGAATACCCAGAAGCAGAAAGCTACTCTATCATAAGGAAATCTACTGATTTAATCGAGTCTAAACCAGTATTATCTAAGAATATTACTGAATCTGAAGAAAATCGAGCTTTTAACCTCGCAGAGTCTGCACTTGTATCTATACAAGGAAAATCCTTAAATAACTTACAGAGAGCTATTTTTAAGGGAGCTTGGCAAGGTCAAACTTATGAGGAAATTGCATCCGAAATCAACTGTTCGGAAGGTCATATTAAAGATGTCGCAGCTGATTTATGGAAACAAGTATCCGAAAAATTGGGGCAAAAAGTTTACAAGAAGAATTTTAAGGCGATTTTAGAGCAGCGATTATCTACTGGAGAATTAGCATTGTGTAAATCTAATCAAATACCATGTCATTATTTGAACAATAGGAAAAAGTATTGGGGTGAAATTCCTGATATTTCTGGTTTCTATGGACGAGATGAGGAACTATCTACCCTCACAGGATGGATTAATAAAGACCAATGTAGACTGTTGACAGTATTAGGTATAGGAGGTGTTGGTAAAACTACTTTGATTGCTAAATTAGCAAAACAGGTTCAAAATCAATTTGAGTTTATCATTTGGCGTAGTCTGCATAAAGCTCCAGCTTTTGAAGATACTGTAACAATATTACTCAACTTTTTCACTTATCCTAAAGTCGCAGACTCACCCACAAGTGTGGAAGAGAAAATATTACTCTTGCTTGAATTCTTTCGCTCTCACCGTTGTTTAGTAATTTTTGATAATCTAGAGTCAGTTTTAGAACCTGGAGAACAAGTAGGTTGTTATCAGGAAGAATATTCAGGATATGGTGAACTAATTCGATATATCGGTATGATTCAGCATCAGAGCTGTTTAGTACTAACCTCGCGAGAAAAACCCAGAGACTTAGAACTTCAAGAAGGGGAAAACTTACCTGTTCGTTCGTTTTACCTTAAAGGTTTACCGCTAAAAGAAATTCAAAAAATTTTACTGGCGATTTCACCATTCTCAGCGACAGAAAGTGATTGGAATTTTTTGGTGAAGTATTATGCTGGAAATCCTTTGATGCTGAAAATTTTAGCGACTCAAACCAAAGAATTATTTGAGTGTAACATCTCAAAGTTTTTACAAATAGGAGAGTACAAGATTTCAGAAATAAGGGACTTACGGAATCTGCTTACTCGACAGTTTGAGCGTTTATCAAGTTTAGAAAAGCAAATAATGTATCAAATTGCTTTAGGTGAAGCTCCTATTGACATTAAAAGCTTGCAGGAAAAAACTTGTTTATCTAGTTCTGGAAGTAAATTCATGGAAGCATTGAGAAGTTTACTTCAGCGTTCTCTGATTGAGAAAACCCCTGCTGGACTTAAACAAGAACCAGTTATTATGGATTATGTAAACATGAAACAAGTTTGATTGATAATTAGAATGATAGTGCAAGGACTAATAATATATTCATTTAGCATCGTTGACATTCAATTCTCAATAGACATTTCCCAATCCTAAACTCTAAAATATTCATGTAAATAAATTCTCTATAAACTAAATAACGTTACATTTCTACATATTTTTCTCCCTAAAAATAAAATTTTATTTACATAAGCATTTGCTCCGACTTATTCCTACCTATTTACAGACTATATTGCCGAATTTTTCCGACTGACAAGTCTAGCTTTTTTTGCAAATATAAATATAGAAAAGTTCAAAAGCTATTCATAAGGGAGTCTTAACATCTCTTGTAGGGGAGTAACAAGGGAGCTTTAGTTTTGACTTGCTTCTACTTTTAGTTCGCTAGCTACTAAAAAATTCTTTAAGGAATGTAGCGTTGAGTTTAGGTTTGGATAAGGTTTAGATGCTATTTGAGTAAGTGAATTATCGGTTTTTATTTTATCTGTTAGTACATATCTTTTGGTAGACAAAATAAATGTCAGTTTTGATTAATTTTGTTGTCGTCCTTAAGTATATTTGGACTAACTTTTCTTTGCTAACTGAACTATATTATTGGTTGAATAGGAGACAAAATATGTCTTTTATAAAGAGTAAGATAAACAAGTTGTTCGTACAATTATCTGAGGAACAAGAAGAGATTGTATCTGGAGGTTCTTCATTTCCTAAAAAATTTGAAGGTGATTTTGGGATTAGTAAAACTGACTTTCTAGAAAAGGCTTCGGTTCTGCATACATTTTCAGCATCTGGTCCTGAAGGTAGCATTGCTGGTGGTTCCTATATTAAAGAATTGATCGAGACGAGTGGTATTAATGCTATTGCTGTTGGCTAGAAAATAATCAATTTCACAAGCAAGTATGGGAATCTATTGAAGTTATGGGAATATACTGCAATACTGATCAGCTTTGAAGGAAAAGCTACAGTCTAAAAATTCTTACATAAATTAAAGCAGATTCCTATATTTGATTAATTTAATGTTACTTACGATATGGATAGTTCAAAAAAATTGGCATAAAGATTGGCATTTTCAAGCAATATAGACATTAGTTTTATAAGTGCACATAAATAGTGCCTCTTTTTTTTGAATATTTTGTAGGAGGTTTATATTATGTTGTTCAGAATTCAAGAAAGTAAATGGCTTGCAGATTTATCTGACGAGCAACAAGAAATAATTGCAGGTGGTGAATCTAATTCAGCAGTCAATGTTAATGACTTTAAGAGTCTTACGACTCCCGAATCTGCTAAGATTTTAGGTAAAGATATTGGACTAACTACTGCTGAATTCCTGGAAGAAGATTCAGAACGAAAGTTAATCTCTAATTCTCAGCCAATGGGTAGTCTTTCGGTTTTTTTGGAAGATTAGATTTAGTGTGTAAAAGTAAATATTTAGCAAGTATGAATTTTTCTATAACAGAAAATCACATAAATCTGTAGGAAAAATTCTAGGATAATAGCACGCTCGTTACACAATAGAAATTTTGTGTAGCGAGCGTGTTAATTAGTTATATCAACTCGCTTAATTACAATATATGTATATAATATGCTAAATATTTATAGAATATTTGATAGTAGAAAAATATAGTTTTTATTAAAGTATTAATTAACAAAATCATCCTACCTAATCCGACTAATATTCAGACGAAATTACCGATTTTTTCCGACTGACAAATAGAAGATAAATTGCAAAAATACAAATATAGAAAAGGTCAAGAGCTAAGAAAAAAATTATAAATCTTAAGTTCACCTTTCTGAAGTATCCTAAGTTAATGTGAGGCAGAAAAATGTCTTTTGCAAATAATGAAGAAACCAAATTGTTCGTACAATTATCTGAAGACCAAGAAGAAATTGTTGCTGGTGGAAATGGTGACGATCTAGGGTTAGGCCATCATATCGGTAATATTGGTATAAGCAAGACTGATTTCTTATACAAGTCTGTTGATTTAGCAACAGTATCTGCATCTGGTAAGGATGGTAGTATTGCAAGTGGTGCATTAAGCAAGAAAGTGCTTGATACCAGTGGACTTAATGTTATTGTATTCAAACACTAGAAGCGATAAGAGTCATTTTACTAACTGGATGTGTAACTAATTCTATCAGGCTACAATACCAAAAGCTCAAAAGGTGGGTAACTTCAAGCAAGATAAAAATTACTTTTTAGATGCACATGATTTTGCCCAACCTTAAAAAAAATGTAAATTAATTTGATAAAATCAACATAGTAATTCACATATGATACGGTATGAATTACTAGATTATTTACAAAATTTCAGTGTTATTTTCTTCTGGGCTATTCCAGAGCTTTTGACTACATAATTCAAATATATTGTTAGCTAAAAGCTCTGGAATTTTCATACACTTCTTCGTAGTTATGAAAATGTATTAGTAAATGTCACTGAAGTTTAGGTTTTGGTATTAATTGGTCGCTCTAATAGATTTCCGATCATATTGTGAGGTAAATTTGATGTCTCATTCTTTAAATAAATTGGAATCATTAAGCGAATTATCTAGTCTTCAAGAAGAAGCTATTAGTGGTGGTAAATCCTCGTTGTATAAAATACCAAGATTTTCATATGTAGAATTTCCTTTCGGAAAATTATTTGGTTTAGAAATTAACCAAACTAGTTTTTACCAAAGAGAGGAGAGTTCTGATAGATTTTCTAAATCTGATGAAAATGGTAATTTATCTGCAAATGATTCTAAAGTTGAAGAGACAGATATAAATCGTTTAACTATTGGTTAAATAGTTGTATCTATAGTACCTTTGAAAGATTCTTGAGAAAGATGATTTAACTAATATTATCTTTCTCCTTGTCCTTTTTGTGTTAGATTCATCCTTGATTTAGCTATTTATTTTATAGCATTAAAACCATTTATTATATTTTAAATATTTTGAGATTAACCAAAAATTATATATTTTAAAGTTGCGTGATTAATTCAAACTTTTGGAGAATTCCAATTTTTGGAGAATTCAAATTTTTGAAAAATTTTAAGCTTACAACATAAGTATTATCAAACAATTTTTATAAATCTTGACTAAATTATTAACCTGAGGTGTCAAGATGTCCAGAAGAAATGTTCCGCTATCAAGCTTATTTGTAGAACTGTCTGAACAGGAACAGTCAGTAATCTCTGGTGGTTTTACAACCGGAAATAAAAAATCATATTTATCTAATAATGAAGATAATATTATAGATAACTCTAATATCGTTAGCGCATATAACTCCACTCAGATATCTGTAGTTGAAAATTTTAATATCGAGAACTCTTTAAATAATTTATTGGGTTCATCTACATTTTCTCTAAGTGCAGAAAGTATTGGTTCGAGTAGTATTTTGATTTCAGGTGACTCTTCATCCACAGAAGCACTGCTTCATTCTGAAATATTTGCTACGCTTCCAACAAAGTATAAAGATGAAGTAAGTAAAGTATTAGATAATAACAAGATAAACAATTTTGCTTTAAGCATCACCCATTATTCTGCAAATATTCAAGGAACGGAGACCTTTAATATTTATGGGTCTGCGGGTAGTATCGCAAGGTCATCAAGTTGGTCTTTGGACGTAGATACTGTTGCGGTTAGTGGTATATTCTTCCCTCAAACATCATCAAAATTAGATTTATCACATTTAATCCCAGGGAATAATCAATTTGGAACTCAGTTAACGAACAAACAAACAAATATTAGTAATTTTGGTTTAAGTTTCACTTATTATTCTGCTGATTTTCAGCAAACGGACGTATCTAGGATTTCTGGATTCCTTGGTAGTGCGTTTACATCATCTGCACTTTCTATGAATATAGATACTGAAGCTTTAAGTGGTATTTTTCTCTCAAAGCAAGTATCGTCACCTTTGATTCTATCCGGAAAAGAAAATCAAGGTATTACAAGTTTCAGTGCTCAGAATATTAGTAATAGCTTTTTCGTTAATGAGTCTTTAGGTTCTTCCGATAATTTATGGTTGTCCCTCAACACGGTTTCAGGAATCGCAGGTAGTCAAGCAGGTTTATCTGCATCTTGGGAGAGAATTAGTGATATTTCTACAAATCTAAAGCAGTCAGATCTCAAAGGTTTATTAGAAAATAATTTTGGTGCTAGTTTTGGTTTTAGTACTAGTGCTTATCATAGGGAAATATATAATACAAAATTCAATTTTCTTTCTGGTAACGTTGGTAGCACTGAAGAATTGATTGGTTCAATTTTGGGTATTACTCCAACTGATACTGAAAATGTACCGGATTTTGCGTTTTCAAATTTATCTTCAGGTTCCTCTACAGGTTCAGTTTTTGCAAGCTCATCGATAGATGTATCCCCCAGTTTGGGATTAAATTCAAGGTTAACTGAATTTACCAATCTCTATGCTTTCAATTACTTAAATTCTGGGGGATTACCATTAGATAATCCTTCTGGAATTCAGTTAACTGATGATAGTAATAATTGGTTCACTAATCTTAGTGCTAGAAATAAAAATCTCAATAATTTATATATCAATAGTTTTTTAAATGGAGGTAATTTAAATTCCCAGTTGGGAGCGATAGACTTAGATTCCCTCGCATTGACCTCTATAAGTACGTTAGGAAATAAATTTAAAAATTTAGAAGGTTTTACATCTGATTCTTCCATCAATACTTTGACAGAAAAAGATAATTTACTTGAAATTGGAAATTCAGGAATTGGTGATTATGCTTTCTTAAATAGTGATGTGTTTAGCTTTAATTCCGCTGATTATAGTAATTCTGATTTGTATAGTAGTGGTCGAAATTTAATAGGTAGTTCTCCTAACTCCTTTAAATCTGGAACAATTACTACAAATATTTCTAAAAATCTTCCAAGTTTAAGTAGTAATTTAATGCCTTCGATGTTTTTACTATTTACAGCTAATAGCTTTGACAATAGTATATTAGCTTTTGATAAAAATAGTCTGACAAACATGGCTAATTTATCTCACAAGTATAGTCTTGGTTCGAAAAAGAAAATATCTCTCTAACGTTAAAACAATGGTTTCTAAATTGGCAAATGATTTTGATTAAATACTTTAACTATAAATTTCATGGACTCTTACACACCAACATCAAATCAAATCCCGCAGCTTCAGGAAAATGAATTTCTTCCTCGAATTAGTTCTTGGTTAACCATCGGAGGAGGATTTTTAGTTATTTTATTTGTTTGTGGTGTAACAGCTTCTTCGGTACTAGAATATAGAGTTGCAGTCAAAACCTTAGCTACAATTCGTCCCGCAGGAGAATTACGCTTAGTACAAACTGCAATTGATGGAAAAGTTCAAGAAATTAAAGTTAGTAAAAATCAAGTAGTCAAATTAGGACAAACAATTGCTAGTATTGATGATTTTCGTCTGCGAATCCGCAAAGAACAACTAAAAGATTCCATCGAAGAATCTCGTTTACAAATAGGACAGATGAATGCTCAGATCCGAGAATTAAGAGTGCAGATGCACGCCCAAAAAAGCTTAATGGAGCACAATATTTCAGTAGCTCATGCGGATCTGCAAAAAAATGAACGATCCTATCAAGACCGGAAAAATATTACAAATGCTGACTTAGAACAAGCGAAAATTAGTGAGAAATTTGCCCAGTCGAAATTAATAAGACTCCAAAAAGAAAAAGCTTTACAAGCAACTATCGAAGAAGCCAAAGCTTCTTTTAGATTAGCTAAAGCCCAAAGAGATAGGATGTTACCAATATTAAAAGAAGGAGCTATTTCACGTAATTATTTTGAAGAAAAAGAACAAACTGTTAAAGCAGCCCAAGCAAAATTAGAACAAGCAAAATCGTCAGCCAAAACCTTATTGGCTGAAACAGAAGAAGCTTTAAATATTGCTCAAGCCAATGTTATTAGAGCCAAAACTGCTGTCGATCCAAGTAATGCAAATATCTTAATTTCCCAACAAGGAATCCAACAAGCTAAAGCTAAAGGTGAAGCAACTATAGCCGCTTTAAACAAAGAACTACAAACTTTATTTATATCCCGTCTGGAATTAGAAAAAAAATTACAGCGCGATATGAGGGAACTCAAACAAGTAGAGAAAGACCTAGCATTAACTATCATTCGCGCTCCCGTCGCTGGTACTGTACTGGAGTTAAATCTGCGTAACCCACAGCAAGTGTTGCGTTCCGGAGAAGTAATTGCAAATATAGCTCCTAGCGATGCTCCATTAAGAATCAAGGCTAAAGTTGCAGCTCAAGATATTGATAAAGTAAGACCGCAACAAAAAGTACAAATGCAGGTTTCTGCTTGTCCTTATCCTGACTTTGGCACTCTTAAAGGTAAGGTTGCAAGTATTGCACCGGATGCTTTACCTAATAACACTAATGACGACGGAAACTCATCCATTGGGGCAGCCTATGAAGTTACTATCATACCTGAAACTTTGCATGTGGGAGAAGGTGTTAATCAGTGTACTTTACTTCCGGGGATGGAAGGTAAAGCTAGCATCATTTCTCGTGAGGAAACAATACTCAAGTTTATTCTCAGGAAAGCACGACTGATATCAAGTTTTTAGTTAATTGGTAATTGGTAATGGGTAATGGGTAATTTATTAATCACGTAAATTGCTATTTACAAATCTGTTGAATTTGGATCCCCCTAACCCCCTTAAGAAGGAACATAAGATCGAAGCTCCCCAATTACTAAGGGGACAGGGTATTTAAGAGGATATAAGAGAATCTAAAAGTTTTGCTCATAATCAGCAATTTGATTTAGTAATTTAGACTAAGTGACTGTAAAAATTAGAATCTAATTCTATAATTCTATCCTTTGGGATTAGCTTGATAACCAGAAGAATTTAAACACATTAAAGATTAAAGACTATGTTGTCTCTATTTAAAAAACGTACTAACTACGAATGCATTCGTCAAAACAGTGAAGAAGACTGTGGAGCTGCTTGTTTAGCTTCGATATGCAAATATTACGGATATATTTTAAGTATTAACCGTAGCCGAGAAGCTGTAGGTACGGGACAGTACGGTACAACTCTTTTGGGTTTAAAACGCGGTGCGGAATCCCTTGGTTTCAACGCTCGTTCGGTAAAAGCTTCCCCTGCAATTTTAGATAAATTACAAGAACTGATTCTACCTACAATTATTCATTGGCAGGGACGTCATTGGGTAGTTTTATATGGTAAATCCGGGAAAAACTATGTAATTGCAGATCCAGCATTTGGTTTGCGCTATCTCAGCAGACAGGAACTGAAAGAAGCTTGGGATGGAATAGCTCTATTACTGGAACCAGGTAATGATTTTTCCAAATCATCTCTAACTTCAGATACTTCTCAAGATGGATTCGGACGCTTTTTTAAGCGAGTTTGGCGTTACAGAAACCTCCTAATCCAGGTTTTGATAGTTAACCTGGTTCTAGGTTTACTTTCCCTCGCTAGTCCAGTTTTAATCCAGATTTTGACTGATGATGTTTTAGTACGACAAGACACTGACCTATTAACAGTAGTTGCGATCGCTGTTATAGGTATGACTCTATTTAGTGGGTGTTTGCAATTCTTACAGTCAATAATGATTGCTCACTTCAGTCAAAGAATACAGTTAGGACTAGTATTAGAATTTGGACGCAAATTACTACACTTACCCTTAAGTTACTATGAAGCTCGTCGTAGTGGGGAAATTGTCAGTCGACTCAGAGATATTAACGAAATTAATCAGCTAGTATCCCAAGTTGTTGCTAGCTTACCCAGTCAATTTTTTATCACCGTGATTTCTCTGGGTTTCATGCTTTTCTACAGTTGGAAATTGACCTTGGTTGCAGTATTAATTTCCATCATCATGGCGCTTTCAGCCTTACCCATGCTCCCCGCTTTACGGCAAAAAACTCGCAGTCTTTTAGTCCTTTCAGCAGAAAACCAAGGTATTTTAGTAGAGACATTCAAAGGTGCATTAGTTCTCAAAGTAACAAATGCTGTACCTCAATTCTGGGAAGAATTTCAGAGTCGTTTTGGTCGTCTAGCTAATTTAACTTTTGGTACAATTCACATCAGTATTATCAACAGTACTATCACTAGGGTTGTTGCAAAACTTGGTGGGATTACCTTACTGGTAATGGGTAGCGTTTTGGTAATTAATCGGGAACTAAGCATTGGACAATTACTGGCTTTTAATGTCATGCAAGCCAACGTCTTAGCCTTTATTAGTTTAATAATGAACCTTGCAGACGAATATTTTCGTTCTAAAACCGCCGTCACTCGCCTATTAGAGGTAATAGATGCGACTCCAGAAGCTGTGGAAGATACTAAGAAACCCTTTGTCGAAATTCCCGACGACAAAGATATATACTTCAACAGCATTTGTTTTCACCATATAGGAAGAGCAACCTTACTCGACGACTTTACAATTAAACTTCCCGGGGGTAAGGCGATCGCATTTATTGGTAAATCTGGTTGTGGTAAAAGCACTTTAGCTAAATTGATTACGGGTTTATATCAACCCCAATCAGGTAACATCCGCATTGGTTTGTATAACCTGCAAGATATTTCTTTGGAATGCTTGCGACAAAAAATAGTTTTAGTTCCTCAAGAACCCCATTTTTGGAGTCGTTCAATTCTAGAAAACTTCCGTTTGGGTAATCCTCAAGTTTCCTTGGAGCAAATTGTGATTGCTTGTCAGGTTGCAGAAGCTGATGAATTTATCAGCCAACTTCCAAATAAATATCAAACAACCTTAGGAGAATTTGGAGCTAATTTATCTGGAGGACAAAGACAAAGACTGGCGATCGCTAGAGCAATAGTTAATAATCCTCCCATCCTGATTTTAGATGAAGCAACTTCGGGATTAGACCCAATTAGCGAATCGAGGGTACTAAAACAACTTCTTTATCACCGCCAGGGTAAAACTACAATTATTATTACCCATCGACCGAGCGCAATTAATCGTGCTGATTGGGTAGTTCTTTTAGAGAAAGGAAAAGTAGAACAACATGGTTCCCTTGAATATTTGCATTCAATTCCTGGGAAACATCAAGAGTTTTTGGGTTTATTGAGCCACTCCCCGCGATCATAGGATCGCGATACTTCAGACGTTAATGTATTTATCGCCACTTTCGCCAAATCCGAACAACCGCACAAAGTTACATAAAATATTTATTTCGGACGCTGCGACAACCAGAAGATGTATCTGGAATCGTAGCGTTTCTTTCTCTCGATGAAACGAAATATATCACAGGTTCGACTTTCTATATTGACGGTGGTTTATTGCGGAATTATAAGGAACAGTAATATTCTACCTTTTAAAGAGCTGATTTATTAACCCCACCGAATTTGATTATTCCTCCATCGGAGTGAAATCCAGGAATTTGTCACCCGAAGAAATAGCTAACACCGCTCGAGGAGATTTATCGGGATTTGAAGCCACCCAACACCTGATTACCGACCATCAAGTCAAAGTTGAAGGTGAATCTGCAACTTGTCAAGCTCACGTAAGAGCAATACATTTTCTACCCAACGAGGATGGTGATTCTATATTTGAAATGGGAGGATATTATACGGTTCATCTAATTCGCGATCAATGCGATTGGAAAATTCAGCGTTGGAAATTTCGGATTTTATGGTCCAGCGGAAATCAAGATTTATTTAAACTTGCTCGAGCGACGCTGTAATTTCAATTAAGAATAGGAATGCGATTATCGTCCACTTTCATCAACCAAGATTTACTCAATAATTCCGAGCGGCTGAAAAAAGTTACCCGAAATATCATCTCGGACGTATAAAAGCAATTAAAGGAGACAATATGCATGACAGGACAATTAATCGATAGAAAAGATAATCCACAAGCTTTCCCTAAACTGAGCGAAGATAAAATCTCAGAATTAGCAAAGTTTGCTGAATGTCAAAGCTTCAATGATGGAGAAACTTTGGTTAAAGCAGGGGAAAAAGAATTCGATTTTTATATTATAAAATCGGGAGAAGTCGAAGTTATCGACCGCTCCAGTGGAGAAGAAAAAACTATAGTAACTTTAGGTGCTAGGGAATTTGTTGGCGATTTAGCTAACATTAAAGGTAGTCCCGCTAGCGGTAATGTTGTTGTTAAAAATGCTTGCGAAGTTTATGCAATTTCACCGGATAAATTAAGAAGGATTTTAAACGAAAAATCCTGTCTGAGCGATTTAATTTTACAAACTTTTATTGCTCGCGCCCAAGCCCTTAGAGACTCGGACTATATAGGGTTACGCGTTGTCGGACCTACTAGCTGTAGCGAAACTTTCCGCATTCGAGATTTCCTAAGCAAAAACCACGTTGAATTTAGCTGGATTGATTTAGAAAAAGAACAAGAAGTTTCCGAAATACTTAACCATTTTGATGTCGGACGTGAAGAAACCCCCGTGGTAGTATACGGCGGTGAATGGATAATCAAAAATCCTTCCAATCGGAAAATGGCTGAATATCTCGGCATGAAAAAACCGATTGAGAATAAAGTATACGATTTAGCTGTAATTGGCGCGGGACCCGCAGGTTTAGCAGCAGCAGTTTACGGCTCTTCAGAAGGACTCGACACAATAATTTTAGAAAAAGAAGCTTTGGGAGGACAAGCCGGTTGTAGTTCTAAAATTGAGAATTATACCGGGTTTCCTATGGGTTTATCGGGAAATGAACTGGCTTGTCGAGCCCAAATTCAAGCGCAGAAATTTGGCTCTCAATTTTCAGTTCCTTCTGAGGTGGTAAGTTTTGAAAAAAAAGACGAGTATTACACGCTTGAACTCGATAATGGAGAGCAAGTAAATACCCAATCGGTATTAATAGCAACCGGAGTTTCTTATCGCAGGCTTCCCGTTGATGGAATCGAAAGTTATGAAGGTACTGGAATTTATTACAGCGCGACAAAGGTAGAAGCTCAACTTTGTCAAGACTCTACAGTTATTATTGTAGGTGGTGGTAATTCTGCGGGACAAGCGGCGGTATTTTTATCTGGATTCGCGAAGAAAGTCTTGATATTAATTCGCGGTGATAATTTAGCGAAAAAAATGTCTCAATATTTGTTGCAAAGGGTAGAACAAATAAAAAATATAGAAATTTTAACTAATACTGAAGTGACGGGGGTAAAAGGCGATGAAATGTTAAACAAGGTCGAAATCACTAACAATCAAACACAAGATAAACAGGAAATCGGTGCTTGTTCTATGTTCATTTTCATCGGTTCAAAACCCCATACAAATTGGCTGCCAAAGGAAATAGAAACTGATGAGAAAGGATTTATTAAAACTGGCTTAGAGGTCAGAGATTCTCCCCATTGGACGGGAGAACGTCAGCCGTTTTTTCTCGAAACTAGTTGTGAGGGAATATTTGCAGCAGGGGATGTTCGTAGTGAGTCAATAAAACGGGTTGCTTCTGCTGTCGGTGAAGGTTCGATGGCGGTTAAATTTGTTCATAAAGTACTCAAGGAGTAAATTTATCACAAGAAAAACTAATTGAGGTTTGGTGAAGGTTTAAAGCCTCTCATATCCGTTAGAATGCGTTCAAACGCTTTCCCCTTAATGCTTATACGCAATCACTATTTCTTGTTTGCTGTTCCCTTCACATTAAAAAATTTTTAATTGATTTTAAGGAGCAAGAATCATGACCGCAGAAGCCCAAAGGCTAGAAGAAAACCGAGAACGTAAAGCTTATTGGACCCGTTGGGGTCCTTACGTCAGCGAAAGACAGTGGGGAACGGTTAGAGAAGATTACAGTGAGGATGGCTCAGCTTGGGATTATTTTCCCCACAGTCAATCCTTATCTCGTGCTTACCGTTGGGGAGAAGATGGTATTGCAGGTATCTGCGATAATCATCAGCATCTTTGCTTTGCTCTAGCTTTTTGGAACGAGCGAGACCCTATCATTAAAGAAAAAATGTTCGGTTTAACTGGTTCTCAGGGCAATCATGGGGAAGATGTTAAAGAGTATTACTTTTATCTCGATAATACTCCAACTCATTCTTACATGAAATATTTATATAAATATCCTCAAGGAGAATACCCTTATGCAGATTTAGTTGAAGAGAACCAACGCAGGGGCTTTAACGATCCAGAATACGAACTACTGGATACGGGAATTTTCGAGCGCGATCGCTATTTTGATATTTTTATTGAATATGCTAAAAATACTGACGAAGATATTTTAATTAAAGTTACAGCACATAATCGCGGCGATGAAGAGAAACCACTGCATATATTGCCGACTCTATGGTTTCGCAATACTTGGTCTTGGTATAAAGATGCAGAAAAACCTAAATTAAAAGTTAGTTCTCAGAAGGATAACTACAGCATTATTGAAGCATCGCACCATACCTTGGGAGAAAGATGGCTGTATTGCAATAGTCACGATGGATTGTTATTTACTGAAAATGAAAGCAACACTGAATTACTATTCGGACAAAAAAACGTCTCACCCTATGTAAAAGACGGAATTAACAATTATGTCGTTAAGGGCGACAAAAATGCAGTCAACCCCGACAACATCGGTACTAAATTTACCGCACATTATCAATTATCTATTCCCCCAGGAGAAAGCCGCAGTATTGAATTAAGGCTATGTAATTTTGATTCTTTGCAAAATCCTTTTGCTGAGTTTGAGGACATCTTTGAGCAAAGAAAACAAGAAGCCAATGAATTCTACCATTGGATTAATCCCCACGAAATATCAGAAGACCGGCGCAGAGTACAGCGACAGGCTTTTGCAGGGATGTTATGGACCAAACAGTTTTATTATTATGTAATCGAAGATTGGTTACAGGGCGACCCCAGTACTGTTCCTCCACCAGAATCCCGTAAAAATGGCAGAAATTCAGAATGGAAGCATTTATTTAATGATGATATTATTTCCATGCCGGATAAATGGGAATATCCTTGGTATGCTGCTTGGGATTTAGCCTTTCATCTGATTCCTTTAGCTATAGTAGACCCCGACTACGCCAAACTACAATTATCTCGCCTAACTCGCGAATGGTACATGCATCCCAACGGACAAATACCTGCCTACGAATGGGCGTTTAGCGATGTAAATCCTCCCGTAGAGGCTTGGGCTGCATGGCAGATATATACTTTAGAGCAAAAGTTTTGGGGACGCAAAGATACAGAATTTTTAGAACGTATCTTCCAGAAGTTACTGCTAAACTTTACCTGGTGGGTTAACCGCGAAGATGCAGAAGGGAATAACGTTTTTGAAGGTGGTTTTCTGGGTTTAGATAACATTGGGGTGTTTGATCGCAGTTCGGAATTACCTACAGGGGGACATCTAGAACAGGCAGATGCTACAAGCTGGATGGGAATGTACTGTTTGGGAATGCTACATATTGCCCTAGAACTAGCACAGGAACGTCCCCCTTATGAAGATGTTGCAAGTAAATTCTTCGAACATTTTCTGTATATCGCTGATGCGATGAATCATATTGGCGATGGTTTTGCTCTTTGGGATGAAGAAGATGGTTTTTATTACGATGCAATTAACTTCCCCGACGGCGAGCGACATTTATTAAAAGTGCGATCGCTAGTTGGTTTAATTCCTCTGTTGGGAGTTAACGTTATCAAACCAGAAACCATTAAAAACTTACCAGGATTTAAAAAACGCTTGGAATGGTTTATTGATAATCGTCCCGATCTTAAAAAGAATGTCGCCTGTATGGTTACAGAGGGAATGGGTGCAAAAAGATTATTAGCTTTATGTTATGCCACACCCAGAAATGACGGCAAACCTAATAAATTACAACGTCTTCTTTCCTATATGTTTGATGAAGCCGAGTTTTTGAGTCCCTATGGTATCCGTTCGGTTTCTAAATATCACGAGCATAATCCTTTTGTTATGCACGTCAACGGTAATGAGTATCGAGTAGAATATCAACCAGCCGAATCCACTTCAGGAATGTTTGGTGGTAACTCAAACTGGCGCGGTCCGGTTTGGTTTCCCATTAATTATCTGTTATTGGAAGCTTTGCAAAACTTCCACGAATATCTAGGAGATGATTTTAAAGTTGAATTTCCTACAGGTTCGGGTAATTACGAAAATCTCGACAAAATCATTGTCGAACTTTCTGGGCGGATGACCAATATCTTTTTAAGAGATGATGCGGGTAAGCGTCCCGTATTTGGTGGTACAGAGAAATTTCAAAACGATCCGCACTGGCGCGACTATATTTACTTCCACGAATATTTTCACGGCGATAACGGTGCGGGTTTGGGTGCATCCCATCAAACAGGTTGGACGGGGGTTGTGGCTTACTTGATTCAGTTATGTGCGGAGAGTAAGCTGTAAAATAAGTCACACTGTATCCGCTTAATTACTCTTCATTAAATGTGCAGGGGGGAAGGGAGTAGCAGTGTGACCCAGCGATGACGCAAGTCGCCATTCGCCTGCGGTGCAGCCACCCCGCAAGATGGGAATGCGCACTGGTACCAAATCCGATTTTTAAAACCCCTTTATATTCTTTGGGATTTCCCCCCACACTTCCCACACCTCCCATACTTCCCTCTCTCATTCTCAAAAGGGGTAATTAACCCGGACGTAGTATGAGAGAGGGTGCAGGGGGAGAAAGAGTTTTCGGTTTTTCCACTCATTGATACTTCAGTTTGGTTATTAGCATTAAGATAACAGCATCCTAGGCTCCACTTCCAATACTCTATTCCTTGATGGAGACAAAGAGATTA
>JGI1201J43222_100157_pt1 | contig 23305 bp, 19 predicted proteins | sample MastesBC008_FD_43222 | JGI IMG/M metagenome (IMG submission 43222) | reverse complement strand
GTATGAAAGAATCTCAATATAGTTCGATAACTACCACCAATGCCTGCCCAACGAGAAATTCCTCGCATGGTGACTCGCCCATTCATTGCTAACATGGCCAGAATTATCTGCTTCAATTGACGCATAGTTGTAGCATTTACCTGTGGCAACAGGCATTGTAACAGTGATAGGATATCAGGCATGGGCTGTTTGTGGTTTTTGAGTTGTCGTTGTGAGAGACAATAACTCTACTACATCAGCCCTATTTTTCATACTCTTTTTTTGGCGAAGGTATTGACAATTAGAACGTTACTCTTTAAGATTTGCTGCACGTCCCTCAACTCCTTTCAAGTCCACATTGACAGCTTTAGCTAGTCTGCTTCCATAATCTTTGTCAGCTTTATAGAAAAAGGCTAACATCTCTGTCTTAATTTCCATATTTCGAACTTGACCTAAATCACCTGCTAAATTTTCAATTAAATGTTGTTGATTTGTTTTGTCAAGACCACGATAAAAGTCCCCAGCTTGTTGGAAATTAAGAGTTTTGTCAATCGGTGCTTGCATCGTAGTTCCTGCAATTGGTAGCTGAGAATTTTGAGCATTTTTATGTTCAGACAATCCTTCCTTACTATTGCTAGGCTGATAGTTCACATCTGAATCAGTTTCCAGTACGTTTGCAAAACCATCTTGATTACCGTTCGCAACTTTAATATTAGGACGGTTGATAGGTAACATCATGTTATTGACACCAAGACGATGTCTCTGAGTATCAGCATAAGAGAATATTCGCCCTTGCAATAGTCTATCTTCAGAAGCCTCAATTCCAGGAATCATGTTGCTAGGTGCAAAAGCTGATTGCTCCGTCTCTTGGAAAAAGTTTTTAGGAATGCGGTTGAGAGTCATCGTGCCCACTTTCTTCTCTGGAACTAATTTTGGAGGCCAAATCTTAGTAGGGTCGAGAGGATTAAAATCAAACTTATTTAGGTCGTCAGGATTGATTGTTTGAATATAGAGATCCCAAGAAGGGTATTGACCATTTGAAATGCTGCTATAAAGATCTGTTGTGTAGAGATTAAAATCTGTTGCTTGCATTTGTTTAGCCTCTGGACCAGAAAGATTATGCTCTCCTTGGTTGCTTTTCCAGTGAAATTTTACGTACTTAAATTGACCTTTATTATTGACAAATTTGTAGGCGTGGACGCTAGAACCATCCATCTCACGATAACTTTTAGGAGTTCCCAAATCACTATAAAGACGTGTGAACATATGAGTACTCTCAGGAATATGAGAGAAAAAGTCAAAGAAGCGATTGGGGTCTTGTTTGTTATTAATTGGAGATGGTTTGAGAGAGTGAACCATGTCAGGGAATTTCTTAGCATCCCGAATAAAAAAGATTGGTAAGTTATTGCCAACTAAATCCCAATTACCTTGTTCCGTATAGAATTTGGTTGCAAATCCACGAGGGTCACGTAAGGTTTCTGGTGACCCTTTAGAGTGAACTACAGAAGAAAAACGAACAAATACAGGGGTTTTTTTACCTGCTTTCTCAAAAGGAGCTGCAGCAGTAATATCGGAGAGACTAGTGGAACTAACAAACTCTCCATGAACACCTGTACCACGAGCATGTACAACACGTTCGGGAATTCGCTCTCGATCAAAGCGAGCTAATTTTTCCACTAAATCGGTATCTTGCAATAAAACAGGTCCATTAGGACCAGCAACTTGAGAGTTTTGATTATCTGCTACGGGAGCCCCATTATCGCGAGTAATAATTAATTTTGGTGTTTGTGCATGAGAAACCTTAGTAAAAGTGATGCTCAGGACTAATATCAGTAATGCAACAAATACAAAATAGTGATTTTTTTTGAAGTCAAACTTGGGTCTTTTCATGGTTTATCAAACAAATAAAACTATTGGAAATACTTGATTTTTCTATAAGAAATAGGGTGAGCCTTAGTTGCCAAAATCCCAAAAAACAAGAATTTTGGACACGCATTAATTTACGCAACTATAGAAGCATTTATCCTATTTCTTATGGAGGTGTAAATATTATTCAATGTCTCGTTTCATGCTAAAAACTTTATCTAATAGGCAATATTGAATTACAAGCTAAGACTGTCCATTAACTGCACATAGAGCCTAAGTAAATGTTGTAAAACTAAACTTCTTAGACAAAATCTAATTGATTAGTTGACAAACAAAAGAGAGAAATTGATTTCCGCACAAGAACTAACTATTTCGGACTCGTTATGAGTTTATATTGGAACTATATACCTATTAACTTTAAAAAGTCAAATCCGTTATGAGTTTATTTAAATTAAAGAATACTTATGACTGACTTATTTAACTTGAGGCATAATTAATAAATCTACAAATTTATGTTGACTCAGCATCAAATACCCTTTTGTCTTAATTTCGTTGACTAATCTGAGAAATGCTTGAGAATTAAATGAGATTTTCCTGAGAATGTAGGTTAATTAAGTTAAAGTTTAAGGTACTGAGCCAGCTAATTCCATTAAGCCAGAACCTTTAACCCTCAATTTACGAAAGTATGAAATTATAGAAAGTATGAAATTATAGAAAGCATGAAAAACCTCTCCCTAGGATTGGGAGAGGAGTAATAGTTACAAGATTTATGCAGATAGGAATTTAAACTTGTATCAATGCAGTTAATACGATAGCGATTATTGATTTATCTAATCGTCTTAGGAATATCTAAGGGATATAGAGAAGCGGTTTCAAATAATCTGTGAAAATTGCTGTACTGCTCTAACTAAATCATCCGGGGTACCAATATCCAAGTAAGTACCTTGAGGAAATGCTTCCGCTTCTACACTCATACCTTGAGCGATCGCTGCTTGAATTACATCCCCAATAGGTAATTCTGGGAGACTGGATAAGTCGTTATTCCTTTGGATTTCCTGTAAAGAATTATGTAAAAATTCGCTAAAATTCGGATTCCATACAGCAATTCCCCACATATAACGCAAATTAGACACCTGGGGTTTTTCGACAATCGAATGGACTTTTCCTGAATCATCAAAGTCTACCATCCCTGCTTTTTGCGGTCTATCGGTAGGAAACAAACCCAATACAACATCAGCATTACTTGCTTCCAAACGCTGAAGTACCTTGACATAAGCATCATTGGGTTGAAACAAAATATCAGGAAAACCCAAAGCCACTATTGCATTTTTTACAAAAGGATAAGCTTGGTCCAAGGTGAAAGGTACCCCAAAAGGTAAACCCGTAATTAAATAACCCAGGTGCATTGACAAGATCGAACCATCGCCAAAATACCCAGGTATATCCCATTTCCCAGGTTTAAGTATAAAGTATGCTTGCTCAATTCCTGCCAAGTGCATTTTTTCTAGCAGATAATGGGAAACTACTTTTGGTCTGATATGAGATTTCCCATCTAAAGACCTGAACCCAATCGGATACAATTCTTTACTCAGTGGTAATGGAGAAATTCTGGTTGCTTTTCCCCCTGCAGGCAATAGCCCAATAACTTGGCATTTAGTCATAATTCATATCGTAAGGGATTGCCAAAAATTGATTCATACCATACTTTATAAAGCTTGGTAGAATTCAAATGTGCGCTCTAAGAATAAAATCTAAGTATTGCAAAGTTTTAAGGTAAATTTTATAGTCGATGTTATGTTTGACTACAAAATTTACAGCTACAAAACCTTGAAAATAAATTGAGAATATTTAACTTGAAACTCCCATTTTTTACAAATATCTAATTATTTTGGAATCAGTGCCAGTATTTCGACAATTTTTAAACAGATTTAATTAATAAAGTATTTAAAATCAAAACATTCACTATTAGAAATAAATTAGCGATAAAAATATTCCCCTCATCCGTAAATACAACTTCTAAAATCAAGGAAGAGAGGAAACATAAACTTTTATTTAGTTATCTAAATTACTTGACACTAATAGCATCAACATCGATAGTGTTGTGATTAGTACCCTTGTCATCTGATGTTGTTGAATTGGAGATGTCCACTTTCTCTTGACGGCTTTTAAAACCCTCAATAACCAGCCCAGAAACTTCTGTGACTAATAATGTCAGTAAAAAGACATCATCTAATTGTCCTACTATTGGCAAAAAATCAGGAGCAATATCAATAGGACTTACGAGATACACTAGTGTTCCTAAAATAACCCACCAGCGGTACTTGGGATTACGTAGTGTACTACGATACCATTCATAAACAGATTGAACTGAGAATTTCATACTTTAATCCTTTAACTATCTTTAATTTTGGCAAAAATCATCTTTAGCGTCTTGTGGAAATAACCGTCCTAAGTTGTCTAGAAGATGCTACAGGAATGAAAAATCTCAAGATTAACGGTTCTAAAGGCATATTCGTTAAATCTAGCACTTGTATAAAAACTTGGATTAATTTATTTAATCCCAAAATAACGATGAGAAAATATTTGTGAGAGGAACGGAGGCAATTAGAAACAGTGGATATCGTAGATTGGTTTAATAAGGGTGGGCCAGCAATGTGGCCGCTACTTGCCCTATCTGTTTTGGCTGTAAGCGTAATTTTTGAACGTTTATGGTTTTGGCTACAAATTTTGACTCAGGAAAGTCAAATCGTTAACCAGGTATTAAAGGCTGCTAGTAATAATTGGTCAAAAGCAGCTGAAATTGCTAGAAAAGCAACAAATCAACCCATTGGTAGATTTCTCTACGCACCCCTCAGTTTGTCAAAAGCTGATGCTGAGACTTTTCGTTTAGCACTGGAAGCAACTGCAGAAGATGAAATTGCAGGAATGCGACGTGGTGAAAAAATATTAGAATTAGTGATTGCTCTATCGCCACTGTTAGGATTATTAGGTACGGTATTGGGATTAATTCAGTCTTTGTTTGCAATCAAACTAGGGGACCTGGGAACAGATGCTGCTGCTGGTGTACCTAAAGGTATTGGAGAATCTTTAATCAGCACTGCAACAGGTTTATTGGTGGCGATCGCAGCCCTAGTATTTTATCGGTTATTCCAAGCTTTTGTAGTAAATCAAGTGAAAATATTTCGCAAAGCTGGAAATGATTTAGAGCTACTTTACCGACAATATCCGCCAGATTTTAGTAATCTTGCCACTGAAAAAAGTCTACCTTCTGGCATAGAAAATACATCTTCTTCAAAACAAAATCGCTTTAATCCTCGCCGCTTAAAGCGTAAAAATACAGCTTCGGAAAATCCTGATTTACCACCAAAATCTCACTGAGAAGAATCAGATCGACCAACCTCAATTTTAATTGCTATCGGGTTGAGACACTAAAAAAATGAAAATTAACCTGCATTCTCCAGCAGAAGAAGCTCAAATTCATATTCTTCCCCTGATTGACGTTGTTTTTTGTATTCTGACCTTTTTTCTATTAGCAGCGTTGAATTTTACTAGACAGCAAGCAATTAATGTAGATTTGCCTAAAGCCTCTTCAGGTACATCTGCTGCAAACAGTATTCAAGGGAAACGCAATATACTACCCATAACCATAGATGCTGTTGGTTTAACTTATGTAGAAAAGCAACAGGTCGGTGAAACTCAATTAAAATCTACTTTAAAAAAATATCTTGAGGAAAATCCTCAAGGAACTTTGGTTCTCAATGCTTCTCGTTCGGCAACCTATAATGATGTTGTAAGACTGTTAGATTTACTACGACAAGTGGGAGGTGAGCGCGTAGCTTTAGGAATTATTCCAGGTCAGGAAGCAAGTTCTCAGCAACCCTTATCTCCGAATTTAAATCCTTCGACGAATGATCCTGGATTACCAGCTTTACCCAACTCATTACCACCCAACTCATTACAAAAGACTCCCGACAACTTTGAAATTAATCCTAATCTTAATAATATTCCAATGCCAACATTGCCAGCCCAACCCAAAACTGGCTCACCTCCAACTCAAGCACCTCCTGCTCCGAACCAATAAATCCTTGGGAAAGATTGAGGTTAACTAAAATTATTCACAACAAACTATCTTAATATAAAGACGTAGCGTGCTACGTCTTTAGAAGGTTTCATTTGCATTCTTTTGCCAAACCATTACCGTTTAGTTAGAGAATAAGATCAGATGTGGTTCCCTTCAGAAAATATTTTATCTGACCACTTACTCCCCAGGATTTGAACTTGGAGGAGTAGTTACTGTGTTATCCGAATTCTCATTCTCAGAAGGATTAGGGTTGGAAGTTTCAGAATTAGAAGTTTCAGGCTTTGAACTTGCAGAAGAGTTACTACGCTGTTCGCGCTTCTTACGATCTGCTGACAAAATATCTGCCATGACAATCAAGGTTTGTTGCATCTTCTCCAAATTAGAGCGATACAACTCCAAATCTTTACTGAATTTATCTTGGGAAATATTTAAACCAGTGGCGATTTTCTGTAAGACTTCAGCTAGCTGCTTTTCATCCTTAACTAAATCTGGATTTGAGCATTCCAGCAAAGAAAAGATACCAATAGCGAATAGACGACTGTATTTAAATTTAGAATTAGTTGAAATTGATTCTAATAGCGCTTGTAACTCAGCATCCTTTTCCGAATAGTTTTCTTGTGCTAAACACGCTATTAATCCTTGATAACCTAGGTTTTTTGCCAAAGTTTGCAATTTTTGGCTGTCTTGTTGGTAAACTTGTGGTTCTTCTTCTATAGCTTTTACTAAAGCGTTAAAAATCGATTCGGTATCCTTTTGTGGATTGTAGCCTTTCATGAAGCGTTCAAAAACTGTGACGACGCCCAAGGCATAAATTGGATTATAGGAAAAATCAGCATTTACCGAATTTAGATGCATTTCCACCATCAATTCTTCAACTACCCGACGATAAATACTGTTAATCGGGCGGGTATGAAGGGTGTAGAAACTTCTTTTAGTATCAGAAACAGTACGAACGTTATTCACGTAGAAAAATTTAATTATTCAATAATGTCAGGGCGACGTATACTCATTCTCTCTCGTCAGGCGATCTTTGCCAAGCTCAACCTTTGAATCCGGGTATATTCAATGGACGTAAATCTGTTGAGTTTATGAAACTCCATAAACAACTCACGTATTTTGTTGTTTTACAGCATGACGTTACGCTATCGAGTTAGAAAAAGTTAATGGACTTTTGGACGATCCCCAATCGGATCCCTGAAAGTTTACTTTCTTATTTTAAATATTTTTTCTGTGGTACTAGCAAGAAATTATAATGCTTCATAATTGTTGATTACCGATACTAAAACACTAACAAATACTTACATTATGGCAAGCATTATGGTTTTTTCCTGTTTCTACCAAGACCGTCGGCGGTATCTTGTTACGGACTTGGGAGTAAATCCAATTGGTACTGGTAATTGTTCATAAGTTCTAAGCACTCCAATTACTGGTACTTGAATTTGATGATTACCAACTACTTTGATTATTCCGTCAAGGGTAAAACTATCTTTTTTACCTTTCTTTTTAAATTTCGGTGCTCCTGTTTTTTTACTAAAACATTTACCCCATGCATCTCTTAATGCTTTTAATGCATATTGAGGAGCGCACTTGGAGTTGTGATAGTACCAAGGATTTTCTGGTTTTACTAAAGCTACTAACCATTTATGTAAGTCAATCGCCGTTGGGAATTTTATTTTTTCTTGCTCTGGTACTATTTGATTATGGTCTAATATCTGCTTTGTTAGAGCTAATCCCCAGTTCCATGCGTGACGTGCACAACCTGCATGTCGAGTCAAGGTTGTACGTTGTTTGTTGTTTAGCTTTAACTGTGTTTTGAATCCCAATAGCATAAAGGGATTTTACACCTCTTTCTGGTCAAATATATTTATTGCCATTCTGTATGTGAGCATTTGTGAGCAAATATGATTATACGTTAGTGAATCGAATACTGTTAATTAACCCTTATGAACTTATCTTCAGATTTAATTACTTTAGGCAATTATTTAGCAGGTGAATTCGATAATCAGGAACAAGCTTTAGCTGAACCAGCTTGGTATGTTAATCTACGCCTTTGGCAAGTTCCTGTAGATTTATTTCCTGAAGACAGCTTAAGTTTATTTGCCGAACAAGTTAATGCAATTACTCCAAATAATCCATATCGCCAACGTGTGATGCGATTACAAATAGATCGCAGCACTAGCGAAAAATTATTACAAGTACAGTATTACTTACCCAAAAATCCTACAAAGTTGGCAGGTGCAGGTCGCGACAGAGAATTATTAAAGGAATTAAAACCCTATGACCTAGAATTACTTCCAGGCTGCATTCTTAACGTTGAAAGGCACGTTCTTACCGGCAATAATTATCGTTTCATTGCAAAACCTCCAAGAGACACAAAATGTTGTTTTACGTTTCAAGATAAAACAATACAAGTTTCCCTGGGATTTGAAGTTACAAACTCTCAGTTATTTAGTTATGACAAAGGAGTGGACCCACAAACGGGACAAGCGAATTGGGGAGCGATATTGGGCCCGTTTTCTTACACTAAAAGAAAACAGTATGAGTTTTTCGCTTAAGTTTATGAAATCTCACTTAAGTTTCCGAATAATAGATAATATTTCACGCAAAGACTTCATGAAAGTGTCCCGCGGAAATACCTCAATTAAATAGAAAGCTTATCTTAAGTTTTTATACTACGTGGTACTCCTTCTAAAGCTTCTTCCTCTGTTTCAAAAATTTCAAATACGGTATCCATCATTGTCACTTCAAATACTAATTTTGCTTCTGGATGAACATTGCAAATACGGAAACTACCTTTGACTTTATCAGCATCGCGCATTCCGGCAACTAAGGAAGTCAAGCCAGAGCTATCAATAAAATTAACTTGACCTAAATTAACCACCACATGAGAACTGAGCTTAGAAATACACTCTTGTAACTTTAGGCGGAATTGCCAAGCCGTGGTGATATCTAAGCGTCCTGATGGCGTCAAAACAATAACAGTATCACCCTCTTGGGTTGTATAACTCTTTTGCTCTATTTGAATCACTGAGATTCCCCTTGGCACTTTCTGAATTAACTACAGTTTTTCTAGCTTAGATGTTGTTCCAGCAAAACTGTGCTGATAAATAGCAACAAAAATAACCAGAACAACAACATATACTGTAGCTTGACATTACAAGCTACAGCTACAAATATGACTTTAATCGCTAGGTACTTATTTTTAGTAGTTTAACTCACACCGATTTGCTGTGACTTGGAGTCCAATTAGCCCAATTTTGGGGTTTTAAGAAAGTTTCATACAACTCGGCTTCAGGAGATGATGCTTCTGGTTTATAACAATATTCCCAGCGAACCAAAGGTGGTAGGGACATCAAAATTGACTCTGTACGTCCATTAGTTTGCAAACCGAAAATTGTGCCTCTGTCGTAAACTAAATTAAATTCTACGTACCTACCACGACGATATAACTGGAAATTACGTTCGCGATCACCATATTCTTTGTCTTTACGCCTTTCAACAATTGGCAAGTAGGCGGGCAAAAATGCTTTACCGCATGACTGGACAAAAGCAAATAAATCTTCCCAATTACGTTGCTCGGGCGCACCTATTTCACTGCTATATTTTGCTGCATTGCCGTCTTTATTGCGACCGCGGTACAGCAAACCCCTTCCATCTTGATAGTCAAAAAATAAACCGCCAACACCTCTGGTTTCTTGACGATGCTTCAAATAAAAATACTCATCGCACCATTTTTTGAATACTGGGTAATATTCTTCGTGATGAGCATCACAAGCTTTTTTCAGGGTTTGATGAAAATGTGCTGCATCTTCAGCGAATGGATAGTAGGGGGTCAAATCTGCTCCACCACCAAACCACCATACAGGTCCAGCTTCAAAGTAACGATAATTCAAATGAACAGTTGGTACGTAAGGATTGCGAGGATGCAATACCATTGAAGTACCTGTTGCATAAAATTTATGTCCTGCGGCTTCTGGACGCTGTGTCAAAATTGATGCAGGTAAATTTTCACCCCAAACTTCGGAAAAATTAACCCCTGCTTGTTCAAAAACTCCGCCATCAGTTAGTACTCGCGAGCGACCGCCTCCTCCTTCTGGGCGTTTCCAACTATCCTCGCGAAATATTTCTTTACCATCTATTTCAGTCAAACCTTGGGCGATTTCATCTTGTAACTGTTTCATCCACTGACTGACTCTTTCTTTAGCATCAGTGGGAGGTAAAGATTTGTTATCTTTTTGGGGCGATGTGGGTGCTTGCGAGTTTGTCAACATAAATTCTCGGACCTAGATTAAGATTCCCATTGTTCAAATGAATGTTTCCAACTTAAATCCATAGATCGTTAATAATTATGAATCATGGATTCTTAATATCTTGCACCATTCTTAACAATACCTAGTTATCCGGGTAAGTACACGAAATATTAAGACTTCTGAGACTTATTTTTTCGTAATAAACCAAGGTTTGCTTTTTTGTGCAAGATACCAGGATTTTGCTCTAGAAAATAGGCAAAGACAATAGTTTTCGCCTTCTTTTGCTAATTTTTTGCCAGGAAATTTGCGGATTTACACCATTACTGACATGAAGGCTATTTTCTCTCAAATTTGGTTTCTCTTGAATGGTAGTTAACTTTTTGTGACTTAATTCAATTCACAAAGAGATATTTTTAACCTCAGAGAGTAAACTTTACTGAAGTAATGTTGGCCAAAAATTCCAACTAACCATTTTTTCTTTGACTGATACGAGCTTTTGTCAAGCTAGAGCAAGTATTAAGTATAAGCTTGATACCTGGCAAAAAATAATTGTTAATTAATTTGAATTTAAATAGTTTTTAGTAAAAAATTATTGTTTTATGCATAGTGAATTATTTGTAATCTAAAAGGTATGCTGGGATAGGGAGTGTTTATCTTAATTTTCCCTTAGTTTTGTCAGATAACCTACAACTAACAATTAAAGTCATGGGTTGTGCTTTCTCATGTTGTAAAATAGTTGCGCTGAATGCCTTGTCTGGTAAGATTAAACCGTACAATGGTTTTAATTAATACAGTATCAGTTCGTTAACTATATTTATATTGAATTTATATTCATATTTACTATTTCAAGTAGGAGTTTGCTCCTTTTTATTCTCAACAGAGTAAACATAGCTGGAAATTTCAGCAACAAAGACTGACCTACAAAGCCAAATTTGTCAACAATTAAGCGCTAGGAGGATTTAGGAAAATGAGAAGTTGGTTATCTAAATTCATCCACCGCAAACGTCGTCGATTTTGTGCTTCTCTGGTACGGACTTATAGAGAAATTAGCCCTGTATCAGTAGATGAACTATGGCAAAAGTTAGTAGATTTGGGGGATGTTTCTTGGCATCCCCTTTTTAAAAGTACTAATGTTCCCTCCGGTTTGGTACCAAAACCTGGATTGATTTTCCAAGCAGTGACCAGATTCTCGCCTATTCCGATTCGAATTTTTGTTGAGCGAGTCAGCCCCAGAGAACTATTGAGTATCAGAGTTTTGGCAATTCCGGGTATTGAAGAACGTCTGACTTACCGAGTTGAATCTACGGTTTGCGGCACTTGTTTGTCATATTCGGTAACTTTACGTGGTTGGTTATCGCCTTTGATTTGGTCTTTTTCTCGTCCCTATGCAGATCGAGTAGCTCGAGCTTTGATTGAAGCGGTTGAAGAAGCGAGATTGGGTAGGGGTGGGAGCAAAAGTAAATCTCTGAAAAATAGTTGTTTTGATTTTTAGTTACCTTGATTTTTGAAAATCCAACTTTTGCAAAATCTCACATTAAATTTGTTTTTTGAAATAAGAAACTTCTTGCTTGTTCGAAACTAGCTAGAGGTTACTCGTAATAATATTCCTAAAGATAGTCATAAAGAAAAAGTATTTGTAAGCCTCAAACCCTTATTACCCAATAACGATAAGATGCAATTAGAAATTGCATTTTGTCAAAAATATTGTGGTAGCAAGGGTGATAACACTATGAATAATGTTCTCGATTCCCATTCAGTACTGGAGGTTCTGCGACCTGTGCAAGACCCAGAACTCCGCAAAAGTTTGGTGGAATTGAATATGATTCGCAATGTTGAAATTAATGGTAGCGAGGTAAGTTTCACCTTAGTACTAACGACACCAGCCTGTCCTTTGCGCGAATTTATTGTTGAAGATTGTCAAAAAGCAGTCAAAACTCTGCCAGGTGTTACAGATGTATCCGTGGAAGTGACTGCAGAAACTCCCCAACAGAAAAGTTTGCCAGACCGTAGCGGTATTGCTGGGGTCAAGAATATTCTGGCTATTTCCAGTGGTAAAGGGGGTGTAGGGAAAAGCACTGTTGCAGTAAACGTTGCCGTTGCTCTCGCCCAAACTGGAGCCAAAGTAGGTTTGCTCGATGCGGATATTTATGGACCCAACGATCCGGCAATGTTGGGTCTGAGCGATGCCGAGATTAAAGTTGAGTCTACAGAAAAAGGAGATATTCTCCACCCAGCTTTTAATCACGGCGTTAAACTAGTTTCAATGGGATTCTTAATTGATCGGGACCAACCAGTGATTTGGCGCGGACCGATGTTAAATGGTGTTATTCGCCAGTTTCTTTATCAAGTTCAGTGGGGGGAACTAGACTATTTAATTGTTGATATGCCACCAGGTACAGGGGATGCCCAGTTAACTCTGACACAAGCAGTACCAATGGCAGGAGCTATAATTGTTACTACTCCTCAGCATGTAGCATTGTTGGATTCGCGTAAAGGTCTACGCATGTTCCAACAAATGAATGTCACAATTTTAGGGATAGTGGAGAATATGAGTTACTTTATTCCCCCAGATATGCCAGATAAGCAATATGACATATTTGGATCTGGTGGTGGCTCAAAAACTGCAGCCGAATTAGAAATACCCTTGTTAGGTTGCATTCCATTAGAAATATCTGCCAGAGTGGGCGGCGATAGCGGTGTACCCATAGTAGTGTCTCAAGAAGATTCAGCTTCTGCACAAGCTTTGAGAAAAATTGCCCTTGCTATTGCGGGTAAAGTGTCGGTTGCAGCACTTACATAAAGTAAAAGTCTCACCAAAATACCAAAATAAATTCATTTTTGTCTGATTCCCGGTCTATTGTCTGGGAATACAGATTTTTAGAAGCACCTAAATTTAAAATCTAAAAACGATAATATAAAATCACCGATGTTGTTAAAAAGGTCACGTTACTCTACTGCCAAAATTCGCTGGAAGTCTTGGTTTAGACCATGGCATCAAGTTGACTTGTTATTATTTATTCTAGTAATTGCACTTACAATATTTGGCGGAATTATGATTCGTTCTGCCGAACTTAACCAAGGACTAAATGATTGGTTTTGGCATTTAGTCACAGGTGGAGTTGGTCTGTTTTTTGCCTTAATTTTGGCTCGTATCCGTTACGAAAATTTGGTTCAGTGGCATTGGGTCACCTATGCAATAACTAATGCCAGCCTAATTGCAGTAATGATCGCAGGTACAAGTGCTAAAGGTGCTCAAAGGTGGATTCCTATTGGGGGGTTTTACGTACAACCTTCAGAATTTGCCAAAATAGGGGTAATTATTACTCTGGCAGCTTTGCTACACAAACATACTGCGGATAAACTTCCCAATTTTATTCGTGCTTTAGCAGTTACTGCAGTCCCTTGGCTTTTGGTGTTTCTACAACCGGATTTAGCAACATCTTTAGTCTTTGGTGCTGTAGTTTTAGCCATGCTGTATTGGGCAAATGCAAATATAGGATGGCTAATAATTCTCATATCACCAGTAGTTGCAGCAATAGTTTTCAGTATACAGTGGCCCTTTCCAATCTCTATAACAACAGACTTATACCTTGCACCTTTAGGACTAATTTGGGCGTTGACAATTGGTCTTATTGGCTGGCGTACCCTACCTTGGCGTCGTTACGGTGTTAACTTCTTTGGCCCATTATTGATTAACATTTTGTGCGGTCAATTGGGAATGTTTGCCTGGACCCACCTATTAAAAGATTACCAAAAAGGTCGAATAACCTCATTTTTAAACCCAGACGCGGACCCTTTAGGTATTGGATATCAACTTATTAATTCCCGAATTGCGATCGGAGCAGGAGAAATCTTTGGCTGGGGCTTAAATAAAGGTCCAATGACTCAGCTTAATTTTGTTCCCGAGCAACATACAGATTTTATCTTTTCGGCTGTTGGTGAAGAATTTGGATTTATTGGCTGTTTATTATTAATTACTTTATTCTTTTTCGTCTGTATGCGACTTTTACATATAGCAAAGACAGCTAAGGATAATTTTGGCTCGCTTTTGGCAATTGGTGTCCTAGCCATGATTATATTCCAGATGAGTGTCAACATTGGAATGACTATTGGTTTAGCGCCTGTAGCAGGTATTCCTTTACCTTGGATGAGTTATGGTCGTTCGGCAATGTTAGCAAACTTCCTTGCCATCGGTTTAGTGGAGTCGGTTGCTAATTTTCGTCACTTTCAAAAGTATTAGCGATCTATGATTTAAGTTATCATTGGAAAAACTTAAAGTTAGAAGTTATGATTCTCCCTGGAGCAATTGTTCGCGTTAAAAATTCTGCAGATACCTACTATCGCTTTGAAGGACTCGTGCAACGGGTAAGCGATGGCAAAGTTGCTGTATTGTTTGAAGGTGGAAACTGGGATAAATTAGTTACTTTTCGGTTATCCGAGTTAGAGCCGGTAGAGCCAACAGCAGGGCGTAAAAAAACCAAATAATCTAATCTCAATATTTCAAAATAAAATATACACCGACAATTCTTGCTCGGTAATTGTAATATCCTAATTCCCAAGCAAGAATTGAACGGCAAGCAAAAATTGAAGATTTATCTAAATTTTCAGAAAAATTTTACCTAAATTTATTACTGTGACTAAATAATATTTCTCTGTAGATGCTAAGAAATAGAAGTTTGATGGTTTCTAGATATTAAAAAACGTGGTATTTTATCCTTTGCTCCAACATAAGTTTTTTACATTTTTTTGTAATTTTTGTGTAATTTTCTCCCAAAAATCATTACTGAAATTATTTACCAGTAAAAAATAGAAGCTAATATAGTTAAAATATTCGGGAACAGTAGAAATATCGTTATTCTAATACCGATTTGTCTTTTTGACTTCCCCATCAGCTAAGTAACAAGTTATTATTACTTAGCTGCATATCTATAACCTTATGATGACAGCACTGTTATGCGTCTTCCCCTGCCACAGTTTGACAGGAGCGATCGCCACCCAAATCATATTGCGGAGGTAATTGCAACTTCGACAACGGAATTTTTAGCTCAGTGTTTGGAACCAGAAGATTTGAGTTTTCCCCCAATGCCACCTTTTGGTAGTTGGGTTTCTTGTGCTGACGAAGAATCGGGCAATAAGGTATATGGTATTGTATATTATGTAACAACAATGCCTATAGATTCCGTACACCGACCCGTTGCTTTAGGATTATCTTTACAGGATTTAAGAGAAGAGCAACCTCAAATATTTGCGATGCTCAAAACTGAATTTAGGGCGGCAATTGTGGGGTTTAAGCCTTCATTAGAAACAGTAGTTAAAAACGATATTGTATACCAGTATTTACCCCCTCGTCCCCCGCAAATTCATCAAGCAGTTTATCGATGTGAGCCAGAGGATATCATAAAATTTACTGAAGAGTTAGATTTTTTGCGTACATTACTAATGGTTAGTGGCGCACCAGTAGATTCATTAACCGCAGCAGCAATTAGAGAAGTATACAGATTACGCAAAGCCGACAGGCAATGGCTTGTTAATGCTGGACGAACATTAAGTGTACTTTTAAAAGATGACTACGACCGCTTGCGATTTATTTTAAGTCAAGTCCACCCGTAGGTAGAGTTCTAAGACAGTTAATTACGAATATAAATGTCAGGCAAATTTTCGTGTTGTTTCCCTGGGTTCTACTTTTTGTTTTATTGCTCGTAAAGGCAATTGATTTGGGATGGTCCCAGCCTTGATTATTGCGCTCAATATGCATTTCCTACCTATGGAATTCTTATCTCAATTTCTGGTTCTAGGAGCCAACATACAAGTTTTTGAACCAGAAGCAATTGGAGCTTTTGCAATTGTACTGGTAGTGATTCTGATCGTGCCGATTATCTTTGAACGGTTGCGAATACCAGGATTGATTGGTTTAGTTTTAGCAGGAACATTACTCGGTCCTAATGGTTGGAATCTAGTTAATACAAATTCAAGCATAATGAATTTGCTTGCCAACATCGGATTGGTTTATCTGATGTTTATCGCTGGACTAGAAGTAGATACAGATTTTTGTCGATGTCATTTAAATCGTTCTTTGGGATTTGGTTGCTTTAGTTTTGGTATACCGCTAATACTAGGAACTTTTTTGGCACGATTATGCGGTTTTGAATGGAACACAGCCTTACTGATTGGTTCTTTACTTTCTTCTTATAGCTTGCTGGGATATCCGATTATTAGCCGCTTAGGAGTTCTTAATAATCAAGCGATCGCGACAACTATTGGGGCTAACATCCTGAGTGATTTTGGAGCGCTGTTAATTTTTAGTGTTTGTTTGGTTATTCATCAGTTGAGCTTAAATGCTTTTGAATTACTCGCTTTTTTAGGCTGGCTAACTATTTATTCAACCTTATTAGTTGCAGGTTTTTATTGGGCTGGAAAAGAATTTTTTCGACGTTCTGGTGATGACGAAGGTAATCAATTTTTGTTTGTAGTGTTGGCAGTTTTTCTTGCAACTGCAGGGGCTCAACTTTTAGGGATAGAAAAAATTATTGGTGCTTTTTTAGCAGGCTTTGCACTTAACGAGTTGTTGGGTAAAGGAGCAGTTAAGGAAAAATTGTTGTTTGTTGGCAATGTTTTACTTATTCCGATATTTTTTGTTAATTTGGGCGTCCAAGTTAATTTAGCCTCTGTTGTCACCAACCTAGAAACTTTCAAGCTAGCAGTTTTACTTGTAATTATTTTACTAATAAGTAAGTTTGCAGCAGCAGTAATGGGTAAATTTATATACCGTTATAAATGGCAAGAAACTCTGAGTATGTGGTCTTTATCTTTACCTCAAGCTGGAACAACACTGGCAGCTAGCATAATTGGATTTCGAGCAGAATTAATTAATGAGCAAGTTTTAAGCAGTATTGTTGCTTTAATGTTGCTAAGCTCGGCTTTAGGTCCTTTAATCACCTCTAAGGTTTCAGCAGGTTTAAATACCACTCCTGTTACAGAGAAAACTTTAGTTACTTCACCAATTGCTAAGCATGCTTTAGGAGATAATCCTTATACCATTGTTGTACCTGTATATAATCCTCAAACACAACAGCATTTAATGGAGATGGCAGCTTTATTAGTGCGTCAAGCCAAAGGTAAAATTATACCCTTAGCCATTGCAACTGCTGCAAACCACATGGATGCTCCTCAAGTGGAAGCATCTCTACAGCGTAGCGAACGCTTACTAGTTAAAGCCACGGGATTGAGCCAATTATTGGGAGTGGAAGCAGAACCCTTACTACGAATTGATGATGCTTTTGCCCGAGGGATTAGTAGAGCTGCAAGAGAAAAAAAAGCTAGTTTGATTGTTATGGGGTGGGGTAAACGTACTGGTATTAGGGCACGTTTATTTGGGAACGTAATTGATAGTGTTGTTGGTTCATCCCATTGTCCGGTAGCAATTTCTCGTCTGATGGAATCTCCATCAAAAATTCAGCGTATTTTAGTACCTGTCGAAAACTTGATGGCAGCAACTCTATTACCCATACAACTTGCCCAGGTTTTTGCAGAAGCAAATAAAGCTCAAGTGACGGTATTAAATGTCTGCGAACGTCGCACTAGTTCTAGTAAAATTGCTTCTAGACGTTCGCAACTTAATTCCTTTGTATCAAAGGTTGGTTTAACAAATCCACCCGAGGTTCAAATTATTGCTCACGAAAACACTGCCCAAGCTGTTTTACAAGCCGCAAGACTATACGATCTAGTAATTCTACCTTTCATCCGCAACCGTAATGTTCCTGGTGGCTTAGCAATTAGTGACGTTACCAACCAATTAGCCAGACAATTAACTTGTTCCATCATTATGTTAGGGGAACCTCAACGTGCTTTTGCACCTGTCTTTTCACCTGAAGTTTCCAGCAAGAGAGTTATTGTCAGATAATTTTTATCTGTGTAGCGATCTGTCAAAACATTTTTTGTACTCCCCACGCATATAATGCATGGGATTGAATTGGCTCATCATAACTAAAAAGAAAAATCAATTTTTTGTATAGCATTACGTATATTAGGTGAGGACTTTGGCAAATCCTGTTTGTCCTACGGACACGCTATACTAACGTCGTAGACGCGGTCAAACATAATAAACAGTCAGCTGTTGCTGTGCTTGCGTCCCCCAATAGCTAGAGCCTGCGGCGACGGCAGATCCTCAGGTAACGTAGTTATAGCCTCTAGCTGCACCTACCTACGGTTCGGATATGATACGCCAACGCTGAGCGAATATAGGCACACCTATTTTGACTTGCTCTTAGCCACCATAAATAACCACAGCGCTTATTTATAACTGAGTTATTAACTATAAATATTTAGCTGTGAGAATATTTTCGATTTCATCCAATATTTAGGATATTTTTTTTGAAAAAGTATATGATTTTAGATCTGTTGAATTATAAAACCCAAAAAAATAAATGTATTTTTTAAGACAACAAATCAAGTACAAACACTTGTATAGTGTAATATGAAAAAAAGTTACGAACGATAATCTATTTAATTTATTTCCTAGATATTTTAATGATACTAGATATCTATTTTTTAGAGTTTCCTGTATTGGATTTTCCCTGTTTAGGTGGGTAACCTAAAAGTAAGTGTGATCGTCATTAGTGTAAATATTGTGTAAGTAATTGGTAAATTTATGAGAATATTAGTGACTGGCGGAGCGGGATTTATTGGTTCCCACCTTGTCGATAAATTGATGGATGAAGGACATGAGGTTATCTGTTTAGATAATTTTTATACTGGGCACAAAAGAAATCTTCTCAAATGGCTGGGCAACCCTTATTTTGAACTCATCCGTCACGATATTACAGAACCAATACGTTTAGAAGTCGATCAAATCTATCATCTGGCTTGTCCTGCTTCTCCGGTTCATTATCAGTACAACCCTGTAAAGACAGTTAAAACAAATGTCATGGGGACACTGAATATGTTGGGATTGGCAAAGCGGGTTAAAGCTAGATTATTGTTAGCTTCGACCAGTGAAGTTTATGGAGATCCAGAAGTACATCCCCAGAATGAAGAATATTGGGGAAATGTTAACCCCATTGGAATACGTTCTTGCTACGACGAAGGTAAGCGTATTGCGGAAACTTTAACTTTCGATTATTACAGACAAAATAATGTTGATGTTAGAGTTGCTCGTATTTTTAATACTTATGGTCCCCGAATGTTAGAAAATGATGGCAGAGTTGTGAGCAACTTTATTGTTCAGGCTTTAAAGGGAACGCCATTAACAGTTTATGGAAATGGTTCTCAAACTCGAAGTTTTTGTTACGTTTCTAACTTGGTAGAAGGATTAATCGGACTAATGAATAACGAGTACATTGGTCCGATTAATCTGGGTAATCCTGACGAATATACTATTTTGGAATTGGCACAAACCATACAAAATATGATAAACCCAGAAGTAGAAATTAAGTTTGAGCCATTACCTTCTGACGATCCTCGTCGTCGTCGCCCTGACATTACCAAAGCAAAAACTTTGTTGAATTGGGAACCCAATGTTCCACTACAAGAGGGCTTAAAACTAACAATCGAGGATTTCCGACAACGAGTAAAAACTGAAAAAAAACTAGTTATTAGTGCTCAATAGTAAAAAAATGTAGACTCTTAAGTAGGGACTTTTGACTACCAGCCATTCGTGAGATTCTAAAAACCTCTGCCTTGTAATCAGAAAAATATCTAAATTTTTTGGGATATCTAATTTTTCAGGACTGAAGCTTAACTAAAAACTCCTGACAATTGATGCTTTCGGGTACTAGCAATTCTATTTAGTAATTCAGTTTATGTAGCTTGGCGTTAACCATAGAATTAGTTTGTTGCTCAAACCAGCTAGAAAATTCGGATGACGGGTTGTTCCAATCATATGAATAACGCGATGCGATGCTAATAAAACTAATAAAATAGATCGCTGGTAACCAATTACTTTTTAGTTGTTAATCAAAAATCACATCTGTGTTTTCGGTTGACTATATACCCAAAAACCAAAGTAATTAAGATTGCATGGAAGAGTTAAAAACTGTAAGGCTAGAACAGTTTATACAGTTTTGCTTTTAGTAACACCTTACGCTTACAACCCAGTTAGCAACATCTTTTGGGAACTTGCTTGTCAAAATCAGGGGAATCGATGGATGCTAATTACTTGATACACCTCAGCGAAAGCTTCTACAAATAATAACCTCAAATCTTAGAGAGGAGTAAATTAAATGCGTGTTTGCGTCATTGGTACAGGATACGTTGGTTTAGTAACAGGCGCTTGTTTATCTCATATTGGGCACGATGTAATATGTGTAGATAACAATGAAGAGAAAGTAAAGCTAATGAAAGCTGGACGTTCGCCGATTTTCGAGCCGGGACTCTCGGAAATTATGCAGTCCGCCATTGAAGCAGGAAGAATTCAGTTTACTACAGATATTGCTGCGGGAGTTGCTCACGGAGAAATTTTATTTATTGCGGTGGGAACACCTCCTCTACCGACAGGTGAGAGCGATACTCGTTATGTAGAAGCAGTTGCTCGCAGTATTGGTACTCATCTTAACGGCGGTTACAAGGTAATTGTTAACAAGTCCACAGTACCCATTGGTTCTGGTGATTGGGTAAGAATGATTGTTCTTGATGGAATAGCCGAACGTCAAAAAACTTTAGTTACCCCTGGTGCTGGAGCAAGCGAGCAGAAATTACCTGTAAGTGATGCTGACTTTGATGTTGTGAGCAATCCAGAATTCCTACGGGAAGGTTCTGCTGTATACGATACATTCAATCCAGATAGAATTGTTCTCGGTGGTAATAGTACAAGAGCTACCGACCTAATGAAGAAGTTGTACGCTCCTATTGTGGAACGTCAATTTGCTGAAGATAAGTCATTACCCCAAGTACCGGTTTTAGTTACCGACCTCAGTTCGGCGGAAATGATTAAATATGCTGCTAATGCTTTTCTAGCAACTAAGATTAGCTTTGTTAATGAAGTTGCTAATATTTGCGATCGCGTTGGTGCTGATGTTACCCAAGTAGCCAAAGGTATTGGCTTGGATTCGCGTATCGGTAATAAGTTTCTGCAAGCTGGTATTGGTTGGGGTGGTTCTTGTTTTCCCAAAGATGTATCAGCATTGGTTCATACTGCTGATGATTATGGTTATGAAGCCCAATTACTCAAGTCAGCTGTCAGTGTTAACCAACGTCAGCGTTTAATTGCTTTGGAAAAACTCCAGCAAGCATTGAAAATTCTCAAAGGTAAAACTGTTGGTTTATTGGGTCTAACCTTTAAACCCGATACCGATGATATGCGCGATGCACCAGCATTAAATTTAATCGAACAACTAAATCGTCTGGGGGCTAAGGTTAAAGCTTACGACCCAATTGTTTCTCAGTCGGGAATGCGCGATGGTTTATCTGGTGTGTTAGTAGAAACTGACCCTGAGAGATTAGCTGATGGCTGTGATGCTTTGGTATTGGTTACAGACTGGAAGCAGTTTTCCAGTTTAGATTACGGCAAAATGGCAAAATTAATGGTCAATCCGGTAATGATTGATGGTCGTAATTTCCTCGATCCTGAAACAATGGTTCGAGCTGGTTTCAAATACATTGGTGTAGGTCGTTCTTCTCGATAGCTAGCGCAAGCTTTCCATAACCAATCACCAGTTATTAGTTTGTTGTATAAGTTTCATTCACAAGTCTTATTCATAAACTTTAAAAATCTGTAGAATTGCACAACGGTCAATTTCTACAGATTTTTATTTTCACTCAAATGAATATCAAAAATTCAAAATATTTTTCAGTACAAAACCAGCTGTAGCCCCACCAAGAACAATCCAAACAGCATTTAATCGTATGCGGATAACTAAGACCCCTGCAATTAAACTTATGAGTGCTGCAAACCAATCAATGCTAACCTCATCGATAAAAATTCCCCCAGCTAGTTTTATGGTCACAAATAGCATCAATGCTACAGAACTAATATTTACTGCGTCTAGAAATGCTCCCAGCCAGCGCGAAGCCCGTAAACGGGGAATAATAGGGTTAAGGATGGCAACAAACACAAATGAAGGTAGAAACATTCCTAAAGTCGCTGCTAATGCTCCAGGGATACCCGCAATTACATAGCCAATAAATGTTGCTGTAGATAAAACTGGACCGGGAGTAAACTGACCAATTGCGATCGCATCAAGCAACTGTTGTTGAGTTAGCCAACCTAGGCTATCAACTAGTTCTCCTTTTAAAAAAGCTACTAAAACGTATCCACTACCGTACAAAACACTACCAACTTTGAGGAAAAATAAAGCTATTTGCCACGGTGATATGTTGCTATTGGCAGTTACATCAGCGGTTTTTAAAGCTACAGAACTGGTAGGAGGAAAAAATAAAATTGTAGCTCCCAAACTGCCAGTACTTCTGAAGCGTAACCACAACATTCCCACAATTCCACCCAACAGCAGGGAAAGTAGTTCGTTTAGTCCTAAAAATAATCCTAATAATACAATCAAACCAATAACTATTAATTGATGACTTTTTGCAGCTCTTTTTCCCAAACGCCACATTGCCCCAAAGATAATAGCTAAAATAGCTGGCTTGATCCCATATAAAAAAGGAGAAACTTCAGGTAATTGCCCAAATTGTACGTACATCCAAGCAAAACCAGCAGTTACAAGTACCGCAGGGAAAATAAAACAAACTCCTGCAACAACTAACCCCAGTAATCCAGCATGGATATAACCAATATGGATTGCTATTTCCGTAGAGTTAGGTCCAGGAATTAAATTTGTTGCCCCAATTAAGTCTAGATAATTTTCTCGTGTCAACCATTTCTTGCGGTTAACAACTTCATCCTCCATCATGGCAATGTGAGCTGCTGGACCTCCAAAACCAATCAATCCGAGCTTGAAAAATAATGTAGCCAGTTCTCGTAAACGGGAAGTGCTCGATTCGCTCATGACGAAGGATTGATTAAAAATAGATTTTAAAAATTTATGTTGTTGTCATATTATCAATTGATTGCTTAAAGCCACAAAGGCATGATGATACATTTACAGCAGAATTCAGGAGTCAGAAGACAGGAGTCAGGAGTAGGATCTGCTTTATAACTGACTTTCAGTTTTTGAACTGTACCTCACTTAGTTGCAAT
>JGI1201J43222_100154_pt1 | contig 23475 bp, 17 predicted proteins | sample MastesBC008_FD_43222 | JGI IMG/M metagenome (IMG submission 43222) | reverse complement strand
TGGTTTTGTTGAATTTGTTGTTGGTTTTGTTCTTGTTGGTTTTGCTGTTGCTGATTTATTATGACCGGATTTGTNGTATCTGATGGCTGTTGTTGAGATATTTTTTGTGCTGTAGTTGCTTTTTTTGAGGCTAAAAGCCGTGCAGATATTCCTTTTGTTTTTCTTTTTGTTTTTGTTGCTTTTGCTTTTACAGGAAATAGAGGAGCCACTTTATACTCATTTTTCCGAGTAGTAATTGCTTGATTATCAAGTTTTTGATTAACAACTCTGGCGGAAGTAACAGTATTTATTTTTGATTTTTGAGATATTGTAGCCTTATTAACAGTAGGAACAGTAACAGATAAATTGTTCTGTACTGTACCAAAGGTGGGAAATGTAGTTGGTTTATCCTGTTTCCTGATTCCTTTTGGGGCTAGCAAACGTGCAGTATTTTCGGTACTTTTGACACCGACACTTAACGAGTTACCTAAAGATTGTGCCGATTGTTTATTATTGACAGTCTGAGCATTAACACTTAATGAACTACCCAGAGGCGCAGCAATTGTAACAAACGTGACCAAAAATGGAGATAAACGCATATTATTTTTATTTATACTCATATCACTTCCACACACCATCAGAAAAATCAGACATTAGTCATTAGTCATTAATCGTTCGCTGTTTGTCAAGGAAAAAGCATCGGGTAAACTTAACACATTCGCGAGTAAGTACGATTATTTTGACTATTATTCGCCATCTAGCTTGGAAAGCACTCTTTTTAAAACTTCCTCATAAGCATCTTCAACTTTACCCAAATCTCGGCGGAATCTATCTTTATCTAGCACTCGACTATCGAGATTGTTTTCAGTATCAGTTTCAATTGAGTTATCCCACAACCGACAAGTATCGGGACTGATTTCATCCGCTAAAATCAACTCGGCTTGTGAGTTTAAACCAAACTCTAATTTAAAATCAACTAAAGTAATATTGCACCTCCGAAAAAAATCTATCAGTAATCTGTCGATCTGCAATGCAAGATGTGCAATTGTCTCAACTTGTTCCGGAGTTGCTAAATCTAAAAGTCTGAGACGATCGCGCGTCAGTAGAGGATCTCCCAAATCATCATTTTTGTAATAGAATTCTACTAACGGTTCGGATAAGACTGTGCCTAAAGTTAATCCTGTTTGTTTGCAAAGACTACCAGCCGCAATATTTCTTACTACTACTTCCAACGGTAAAATCTTAACTGCCTTCACCAACATTTGGTTAGGAGCAGGGCTATCGATAAAATGGGTTTTAATTCCTTTATTTGCTAAATATTGAAAAATCTTGGTGGAAATACGACAATTTATGCTTCCTTTATTTTTAATGCTGCCGCGTTTCTGAGCATTAAAAGCAGTAGCGTCATCTTTGAAATCAGCTAATAGTACAGATTCCTCGCTCGTAGAGTAGAGGATTTTAGCCTTACCCTCGTATAACTTTGATTTTACAGACATGATGACAGTGATGTTTACTGATGATGGGAGATTTTGCAGCACTAAAGCACTAAAGTTTAACTATTCTATCTTTAGATATCCACTAAAAGTATTAATGGGGTTAAATATCTCTGAATCTTATTTTTTTGGTGATGGATAATCTTTAATGAACAATGAGAGTAACCCATTACCCATTACCCATTACTTATTACTTGTTACTTGTTACTTGTTACTTGTTACTCATTTAACTTCCATAACCCGTACCCCATCCCATGAAGGTGGTGGTGGTTTTTTTAAGTAATTACTACAACGTTCTAAGTGAATAGCAACTGCTTTATCTGAAGGTCTAATTCTTCTTGCTGCATCGAAACGAATAACAGCATACTGAAAGTCTCTTGACAAATAAGCTCTGCGCCCAGCATCGTAGTGAGACAGAAACTCTTGAGTCGAATCTGTTAAACGCATACTGCGATCGCCAATTAATTCGTAGATATTAACGGCTTGATATTTACCTTTAACTCGAATTGTATCTAACTGTCGCGCCCAAATTCTTTCACTACATAAGTTATAAGTAAATTCGCTTAAAATAATGTCGCAATCGTATTCTTTGGTAACCGTCTCTAAACGAGCGCTCAAGTTTACACCATCACCAATAACTGTGTAATCCATACGCTTATGGGAACCAATATTTCCGGAGACCACTTCACCCGAACTAATACCAACACCAATTCGAATTTGTGGCTGTTCTTGAATAATTCTCCTTTCGTTGAATATCTTCAGACGCTGTCGCATATCCAATGCAGATTGTACCGCTCGCCAAGCATGGTCTTCTAGCTCCAGTGGCGCGCCAAATACCGCCATCAATGCATCACCAATAAATTTATCTAAAGTTCCTTCGTAATTAAATACTGCTTCCACCATCGTGCCAAAATACTGATTCAGAAGTGATACAACTTCTGATGCACCAAGATTTTCTGTAAGGGTTGTATAACCTCTAATATCTGAAAATAATATAGTTGCTTCCTTACGCTTACCCTTCATTAATTCATCTTCACCAAGCTCCATAACCTGTTCCGCTACAGTAGGAGTAAGGTAACGGTACATAGTAGTTTTCATCCGCTTTTGCTGGCTGATATCTTCTAAAACTACTAACCCGCCCCGCACCCCCCCTTCAGGATTAGTTAAAGGATTTACAGTTAAATTAATGCTGCGTTCGACTTCCTGAATTTTAATTTTCTCGTCATCCACTAATTCCAAACGAGGGCTAAGTAATTGATTCCAAGGAATAAATATATTTGAATCTTCATCTTCCCGCACAGCTAAAATGCACGTTTCTGGCGAGAACTCACTTTTGCTTGGATCTGAAGCTTCCAATGTAGTTCCTTCATACGGGATTCTCAAAGAAAATATTCCTGTCAAATGTTGTTCGGGAACAAAATGTTTTGCTCCAGTTTTTAAACTATCTTCCAGACGAAATTGTAAGTTCTCAATCGGTACTACTTCCCATACTAAGCGACCAATTAAGTTTCTCTCCCAAAAGTTTTTATTATTAATATTTTTAGTATTGTCTTCGTTTAAGTTGCAGCCCAATAATTCCAGTGCAGCATCGTTAATTGTAACTATTCTACCTTGCATGTCAGTAGAAATTACAGCATCAGATAAACTTTGCAGAATATCTTTTTGATATTGCTTTTCTAACAATACATTTTCAAACAGCCGAGCATTTTCTAGGGCTATTCCTGCTTGGATATTAAACGCCCGCATAAATTCTTCGTCGGAGTTAGAAAAACTTCCTTGCTGTTTATTAATTAACTGAGTAACACCAATTAATTCGTTGGCGGAATTAAATACCGGTAAACACAAAATATTTCGGGTTTCATAGCCAGTTCTTCTATCGGTTGATGGGTCGAAACGTGGATCTTTATAAGCATCTGGAATATTTAAAGCTTGACCGGTAGAAGCAACATAACCAACAATCCCACGATTACCCGGAATGCGAATTTCATGGACTGTTGACCCATCAGCAGCATCGATTTTAGTCCACAACTCACCCATTTCTTTGCGATACAAAAATAAAGTACTGCGGTCTGCTTGCATCAAAATCCGGGCTTGTTCCATGACTATTTTTAAAGTCGCTTCCAGATCCAAACTTTGTCCTAATGTTTGAGTCGCCCGCAGTAATGCTGTTGCTCCTCTTTGGTTACGAGCTGCAACATAAAAAGATTGACAAGTTTCGAGAATGATTCCAATTGAAGCTGCAAAATCTCGAAAGTGAATTTCGTCTTCCTGATCGAAGGGTATACTACCAGTTTTATTGGCTAGCTGCACCACAGCAACCACCTGATGTTTGCTGCTTAGAACTGGCATACACAAAATATTACAAATTTTGTAGCCCATTTGTTTTTCTAACTCTGGACTAAATAAAGGATGCTTACTAGCTTTAGATATGTTTAAGCATTCTCCTGTTTTGGCTACATGTCCGGGGATACCGACGTTAACTGGAATACGAATTTCTAAGGGTTTGTGACTGTTATCTTTGATAACTTTTGCCCATAATTGACCCTTATCGTTATCAACCAAAAAAATAGTTGTTTGTTCTGCTTGCAAGATTTGTCCAATCTTGAGTGTGATAGCCTCTAGAACCTTTTCCAACATAGTTTCTAGGGCTTCGTTGTTAATTAGTTCAATCGCTCGTAAAAATTGTTGGAATTCCGCAGTAATAAAATCGAGTAAACAAACAAATTCATTAACTGATAGATCTTTTACGCGTCGAAGTAGAGCATGTGTACGATTCACTTGTGTTAATTCTGTTAATGTAGCTAAAATGCTACCGGGATTAATAAGGTTCATAGGATAATAAAAATTTATTTATATGTGGCAATTTAAGATTTGAATTTAAGATTTAAATTTATAAATTATAGAATCCTAATTTTATAGTGGTTTATGCATTAGCGAGTTAGCGAGTAATAGTATAAGTTATCAAAGCGATCTGTAAATCTGTTTTAGGAGAAATACTTTTTAGGTGAAGTACATTTAAGGTTTGGCACGATCATTTATAAAGCCAATGGTAAAAACCAAAGGCATATATTTTTCTCAACTTTAATCGCTGAATTTTACTCAGGGGTAGATACAATAATTCCGGTACGACTGAGTCATAGTAAACCTTACCACTGATAATTTATGGCCGGTTTAACGGATATGCAGGCTCATAATTCTGCGATGCACACAATTCTGCTATAAATAGTACAACCTTAGACGAAAATAACTAATCGCTAATAATACAATTAGATATTTTATTTTGGTGAAAATTTTATGTAGAGATGCCAAGTATCAAAATTTTTTATATGTATTCCATCTAAAAATTATTTAGAGATATTGGATCTAGAAATATAAAATTTAGAGGTATAAAATTTAGGGATATAAAATTTAGAAATTATGTAAAGAGACGCAGCATGCTACGTCTCTACAAGTAAATTATATTGACACATAATTAATTTTTGGTCGTATCTATTACTAATTGGTGATTCCATCCAAAAAATTAAATTGTGCTAATAAATTATGCAGCTTGGGGAAATTCTTCTTTATTGAGTACTTGTCGATAGTGATTTTGCAATTGACTTGTTGCTGCTCCCCATCCCCAACGCTCTGCTTCTAAGCGAGCATTTTGTCGCAAAACTTCCCGTTCTTGTTTCTGTTCTAACAAACGAATAGTTGCAGCGATCGCTCCTTCGTCATCTTCTGTAGGTGCGAACAAAAACCCATTAACTCCATCAGTAACGATATCGGGAATTCCTCCAGAACGCGCAGCGACCACAGGACAACCTGCAGCCATTGCTTCTAGCAACACCAAACCCAAGGTCTCCGTGCGCGATGGGAAGACAAATGCATCCGCGCTTGCAAAAGCTGAAGCTAAATCAATTCCGGTCAAATAACCAACAAAATTAGTATTTGTATCGGCAAAATAACTTTCTAAAGCCTGACGATGAGGTCCATCTCCGACTAAAGCTAACCTTGAATTTGGTATGGCTTCAAGTATTGGTTTAATTCGTTCGATTTCTTTTTCTGGAGACAAACGTCCAACATAAAGCAACAAAGGACTTTCGGGATTATTTTCTGATAACCTGTTGCGCATTTCCTCAGAAGCGCGATCAGGGTGAAATATTTCTATGTCTACTCCCCTTTGCCATAAGTCTACCCGTTCAATGCCGTGGGTTTTTAATTCTTCCACCATGGCAGTTGAAGTACATAAATTCAATGCTGCTTGATTGTGAGTCAACTTTAATAGTTCCCACAAAAATCCTTCCAGCATTCCAAACCCGTAATGCTGAAGATATTGGGGTAAATGAGTATGATAGGAAGCAACTAAAGGTATATTATGAACCTTACTATGGAATATACCTGCAAATCCCAACATAGCAGGATTTACCACATGAATAAGATCGGGTTTAAAATCATCCAAAGCATCACCAATTGCCGGACGGGGTACAGCCAGTTTTAACTCTGGATATAATGGTAAAGGAAAACCGGAAACACCGTAAACTTTAGCTCCTTTGTATTCTGTGATACCACCTTCCGGCGAAATTACTAGCACTTTGTCGCCGTTACGTTGCAAATGTTCGACAGTATGAATCAGGCGAGTGACAATACCATCTACCTTAGGTAGAAAAGTTTCGGTGAGTAAGGCAATTCGCATAAATTAGAGGATGTTTAATCGCTATAAAATGTGGGTTTTTTAGTTGTCTGCACCAATTGAGAAAAGTAAAACATCATGTTTCTTCCCAAGGATAAAACCTCGCAGTTTTAGACATCAAGAACAAAAACCTGAGACTAATCCGATGGAAGATTCACATGTAGCAATAATTTTTACATTTGGTATTACAGTTTGTGAGCCTGAAAGGATATTTGGAAGTAATCAATTAAATCGGAATACTTCTTATATCTTTCTAAAACAATACTTCTTCAATAGAAGCAAAAAAGAAGGATAAAACCAAAATGATGTTAGAAAAAATACTTTTATTTCAGAACATCCTCTCAGACAACACTAAAAGATAGGATAAACTTTTTCCTGTCCTCTTCACACAGATTATCAAAAATTTATCTTACATTTTCTTTAGATTTCAGTGTTATGTGATTTTGTACACAAAATTTTGGGCGAAGTTCCAGGATTAGAAAATTATTTTTACAAATTATTTTAAAAATTATATTATTTCACAAGTTATTTGCCCATGATAGTGAACTACGTTGCAGGCTTTGTTTAAAAGATAAGTTCTAAAATAAATTTTAAATTGTAAGATGTGTTAAAGCAACTTTTAATCTGTCTGATGTAGAAGCGGTGTAAATTTTGATAATACTTGAGTAACATTTATATTTTGTGCAGAGACGTAAAGTTGTGACCTTACGGTCACATTTAGCTAATACGTCTCTACATGTTGGGAAGATAATTTATTTTATTTCCAAGATACTTTTGGTAGAATTTCTTGCTTGTCTACACGTTGTTGATATTTGACTGCAAAATTCAATAAAGAATCAAGCAAAGAGTCAGACAACAAATGTGGCTCTAATCCTAAATCGAGTAACTTGGTATTCTTAGCATTGAAGTAATGCTCTTCTAACTCAACTCTGGGATTTGCTAAATGGTCGACTTCTACATTTAATCCCATAGAATTTCCAGCCTTCTTGACCATCATTGCCAAATCACCGATGCTAAACAATTCCGTAAATTGGTTAAATACGCGGAATTCACCAGGAGCTGCTGGGTTAGAAATTGCAATCTCAATACAACGAACGGTATCGCGGATATCCAAAAATCCTCTGGTTTGCCCACCCTTACCATAAACTGTCAAAGGATGACCAATCGCTGCTTGAATACAGAAACGGTTGAGTGCTGTACCAAAGATGCCATCATAATCCAGGCGATTAATCAACATCTCATCCATACCAGTTTCATCGGTCAAGACGCCATAAACAATACCTTGATTTAAATCTGTTGCCCGCAAACCCCAGATTTTACAAGCAAAGTGGATATTGTGACTATCGTGGACTTTACTTAAATGGTAAAAACTACCAGGTTGTTTTGGATACGGGAGAGTATCTTTGCGCCCATTGTGTTCAATAGTGATGTAGCCTTCTTCGATGTCAATATTAGGTGTACCGTATTCACCCATTGTGCCCAACTTCACCAAATGGCAATCGGGGAAGTCTTGACGCATTGCATACAGTAAATTTAAAGTTCCAACTACGTTATTCACTTGGGTGAGAACCGCATGTTCGCGGTCTACCATGGAAAAAGGAGCCGAACGCTGCTCCCCAAAGTGCACGATTGCTTGGGGTTCAAATTTACGTAACGTTTTATGGAGAAATTCGTAATTTGTAATATCGCCAACAAATAGGTCGATGGATTTACCAGTCAAATCTTTCCAGCGCTGGAGGCGTTGTCCAATGGGGGCGATTGGGGTTAGAGTTTGAACTCCTAGTTCATTATCCCAGTGCCGCCGCACTAAACTATCTAAAATTCCAACTTCATGACCTTGATTAGAAAGGTAAAGAGCAGTTGCCCAACCGCAATAACCATCGCCACCAATTACCAGGACTTTCATTTTCACTAGTTTTTACTCGCTGATAGCTAAATCTACCAGGTTTATGTCCCCATCTAACCACCATTATTTCAAATAAAATTATCCCGATTAGTCTCAAAAGTAGAAATAGCAAGGGCGAGAGCCTTTTAGACAAATCAGTATTAATGCTTGTTAAGAATCTAAAATTTTTACATCCATCAATTTTTTTTAATAGATAGCTGTAACAAATAACATGTGTAATTGGCGCTAGAGCGCCGGTGTGAAGCGAGCGCGACTGGAATTAATCTGCTCAGTATTATTTTATATGCTTAAAATCAAGTACTAAATACAACAATTAATCTGAAATTCGATTTACTTTAAAATTTTAATTAAAAACAGGAAAAATAAGAAGAAAAAATTATTTGCACTTTATAGATCTTGACTAAAATCAAATTATTTGCATATTAATTAATCTTTGTTATTGTAAAGATTCTCATTTGGATGAAGTACAGAATTATCGTTTTTAGCAAACAGCGAACAGGAAAAAATGCTCGTCCAAAAAATTATGGGAAAACAGAAAACAGCGACATAATACTCTGTTAGAGATTGAAATCAGCAACTTGGAATAATACACAGAAAATCAAATCACTTAATTAATAAATGCATGCCATATTACAATGAATAGCAAATTTCAAATTTGATTCTGTTGCTTTTCAGCATAAATTTCGCGATCAAAGAATATTAAAAAAGCAGATAAAGACAAAATGTCAGTCAAAATCAAGGGAAAAAGCTGCCGAGCATTCATAAGATGACACAATAGGTCTTGTATAGCCTCATGTTTCCAGGTGCTTCAGTTTAAGACAGTCGAATTGCCGAATCACTTTTAGTTTTTTGTTTTCTAGCCAGACAATTATATGACTCAAGTAACATCACAAGAAATAGCTCAGTTTCGTTCCCAGTTAGCTGAGAATAATACAGCAATGGAAGTTCTGGACCTGATAGAGGACTGTGAAGGGGATTTGGGAGATGCGGCGATGACACTTGCAATTAAAATCGGTCAACAGCCAGATATTACAAATTGTGAGTGGTTGGATGCTTTAGCGAGAAAATGGCGTGCTGTTATTTGTCAAAGTGAGTATCGTAACGACTTGCGAGAAGGTTCTGTGGGCGGGATAATTGGACACTTGGAAAGCATTTCTGAATTCCCAAATATTTTAATTTTGCCTGTCTTGATGTACATTCTCAAGCAGGGTGTAAGTAATTTTTGCGAACCACTTGATGGAATCAAATAAGTTGTCAGTTAACTGTTAACTGTTACCAGTTTATGGCCAACGCCACGCCCTTACGGGCTACAGTTGTCAGTTACCAGTTAACGGTTAATGTGCGATCGCGGGTGTAGTAACTAGAGCCTGCAGCGTTAGCCACATTACGAATTACGAACTGTTTTAATTTATCAGAATCTATTAGGCTACTAACATACCAAACTACAATTAAACAATTTATTTTTATATCGCAATGAATTACCTTGTTGCCGTACTACCAGATCGCATTCAAGCAGAAGCTGCTTCTGTGGCTTTAGAAAAAAAAGAAATTAACAGCACTATTTTGGGTAAGGGCTACAAAAGTGCTGATGAGTTTGGCTTGATAGACCCAAAAGAGCAAGCTAAAAAGCAGGCACGTTTAATGGCTTTTTGGTTAGTTCCTTTTGGTTTTTTTGCTGGTACCACTTTTAGTGTTATTACTGGTTTAGATACTTTCGCCTGGGCTGGTGAAATTGGAAATCATGTTGTTGGCGGTTTGCTCGGAGCAGCAAGTGGAGCAATGGGAAGTATTGTAGCTGGGGGAGGTGTAGGTTTGATTTCCGGTGGTGGCGATGCGTTACCCTATCGCAACCGCCTTAATGCTGGTAAATATTTAGTCATAGTCCAGGGAAGCGAAAGTATCATTAAGAGTGCGACTGGTATTTTGCGTCAGTTCGAACCGGAAAATCTTCAGGGTTATGCTGCTGAAGGTTAGAACTTGTAAAGGTTAGAACTTTTGAAGATTAGGATTTATGAAAGTTAGGATTTGGTTTTGGGTGCAGGGCTCAAAATCAGATCGAAGGGCTGCTCATATCGGGCAAATACCAAACAAGGATTTTGACCACACAGAACGGAATGCTTTGTACCACTTGGTAAATCTAGATAGGAGTTAGCCGGTAATTTTTGCTTGTTACCGTCGTCAGCGATATATGTGATTTCGCCTTCACTTAAAAAGAGAACTTCGCGACTACTATGGGAATGGTGGGGAAAAGTATAACCAGCAGGTAATCGAATCATTACTTCTGATGCTCCCTTTGTAGTGTTACCGTTCAAAACAGCGACTTGTGCCCCTTGGGGTATTCCATCTATCGGCTTCCAACTCAAGCTTGATAGATTCGCAATAGTGCTATTGCTCTTTTCTAAGGAGAGAGCAGACTGGGTAGGAAACAGAATTCCTGTAAATAATACTACAAGAGAAATAGTAATGAGGGTGAATTTTAATATTATTGTTTTGGCTATTTCTAAAACTTTGGATAACATGGTGTCTGTCGTTTTAATAACTACACCTATAGTTTTTAGTTGCTACGAAAAAAAAGTACCAGTCAAAATGAGAAGTTAAGCAGACAACTTAAGACTCAATTCACCCTAAGATAAAAGAATAAATATAGCGAGCGCTATGCGCAAGCTAAAAGTCAAAACTTGAATACTCATAGGTTTTGGCGCGTCTATGACGTTAGCGGGTCCGCTAATATTTCAACTTGTTGTCCTCAAGATGCCTAACTTTCACCACAGATCAAAACGTAAACGGGGAGTAATTCTCTCTCCGGAAGGTTGGCAGCGTCTATACTCAGCACAGGCACAATCAGAAATTGAAGCTAACAAAGGAGAATCTTACACTTTAGAAGATTTAAATGAACTAACAGGATTGAGTCCCCATACCCTCACTAAAGTTCGTCGACGTCAAAGTCCTGTAGATAAGCGATCGCTGGAAGACTACTTTAATACTTTTAATCTCACTTTGACCCTCAGGGATTACGTTTTACCAACTTCGGAAACAAAAATTTATCAACAACGGGTCACTCCGATTCAACAAGATTGGGATGAAGCTATCGATGTTTCCCTGTTTTATGGTCGAGCAGAAGAACTAGCAACCTTAGAAACATGGCTCCTGGGAGATCGTTGTCGGTTAGTGACTGTTTTAGGTATGGGAGGTATTGGAAAAACCGCGTTGGCTGTAAAGATAGCCCAACAGTTGCAATATCAGTTTGAATTTGTCATCTGGCGAAGTTTGCGTAACGCTCCACTCTTAGAAAATCTTCTGGGCGAACTAGTCTCATTTTTATCAGAAGGACGGGAAAACCAAGGAGACATTAAGTTACTTCTCCAATGTTTGCGTTCGAGAAGAAACCTGATAATTTTAGATAATATTGAGACTATTTTACTTCCTGGTGAATGTGCTGGCCAATATCGGTCGGGTTATGAAAACTATGGTGAATTGCTCCGGTTAATTGGGGAGACTGCTCATTCAAGTTGTCTGCTACTAACCAGTCGAGAAAAACCTGCCGAAATAGCTACTTTGGAAGGAACAGAACTATCAGTTCGCTCTTTACAAGTTGGAGGTTCGCTCCTTGCTGCAAGGGCTTTACTCCAAGCAAAAGGGCTATCCGGCTCCGAAACTCAAAGACAAGAACTATGCGATCGCTATGGCTGCAATCCTTTAGCGATCAAGATTGTTGCAACTTCGATTCAAGATTTATTTGATGGTGATATCGAAGCTTTTCTCGCTCAGGATACAACAATTTTTAACAGTATTCAGAAACTTTTAGCCCAACAATTTGAACGTCTTTCTCCTCTAGAGCAAACAATAATGTATTGGTTGGCGATTAACCGAGAGTGGACTACTATTTCTGAATTATTAGAAGATATTTTTCCTGCTGTTTCTAAAGCCGATTTATTAGAAGCATTAGAATCTTTAAGGTGGCGCTCTCTGATTGAGAAAGATAGCCCAAGACTAATGGAAAGGCAATTTGGTGGCTATACTCAACAACCAGTAGTTATGGAGTATGTCAGCGATCGCTTGATTGGGGAAGTAAGTAGCGAAATAGCACGGGTGAATTCTTTTCCAAACTTGTTTTGCAGTTACGCTTTAATTAAGGCTACTGCTAAAGACTATGTCAGAGAAAGTCAAATTCGCGTAATTTTAAAACCCATTGCTGCTCATTTAAACCGAAATTTTGGCTCTTCAAAATTAATAGAACGGCAGTTACAGAACATACTCAAATTATTAAGGGATTCAGAGATTCCATTATCTGGCTATGGAACTAGTAACCTAATCCATCTTGCTTATCACCTCCATATTGATTTGAGTGGTTATGATTTTTCCAGTTTAAGAATTTGGCAAGCTTATCTGCAAGGATTAGCCTTGCATCGGGTTAATTTTGCCCACGCTGATTTCGCAAAGTCAGTTTTTACTCAAACCTTTGGAAGTATTTTATCCGTATCTTTTAGCCCAACTGGTAAATTTTTAGCCATGGGAGATACCAAGGGTCAGATCTATTTGTGGCAAGTAGCCTCATCGCGATTACTCCTTACCTTTGAAGGACATAGTAGTTGGGTTGTATCATTGCATTGGAGACCCATGAACTTAGAATCTCCAGATAAAGAAGATACAATTCTTGCTAGTAGTTCTTACGATAGAACTGTAAGACTGTGGAACCCCCATACAGGGCAATGTGTAAAAACTTTAACTGGACATCCCAATTGGGTTTTGTCAGTAGCCTGGAGTCCAGATGGTAATACCATTGCCAGTGGTGGTGACGATGGAACAATCAGACTTTGGGATTACCGTACAGGACAATGCGTAAAAATTTTAACTGGACATCATAACTGGGTGTTATCTATAGCCTGGAGTCCTGGAAGTACAATTTCTCCCCAGGACATTGGTAAAACTAAAGCTCAAATTCTCGCTAGTGGTGGCGATGACAGAACTGTTAGGATTTGGGATATTGCTCAAGGTAAGTGCATCAAGATTTTATCTGATCATACAAATTGGATCAGAACTGTTGCTTGGAGACCTGTAAGCAAAGAATCTCCACAGAGTACCGAACAAGTAATTGCTACTGGAAGCGACGATCGCACAATAAAACTTTGGAATCCTAACACTGGAGAATGTCTTAAAACTTTAACAGGGCATACCTATTGGGTATCATCAGTTGTTTGGAGTCCGGATGGACAAACTCTCGCTAGTAGTTCCCACGATCGCACTATTAAGCTTTGGAATTTTAACCAAGGCAAATGTCTCAAAACCTTGCACGGACACAGTAAATGGGTCTGGTCATTAGCCTGGAGTCCCAACGGGAAAACTCTTGCTAGCGGTTCGTACGACCAGAGTATGAAAATCTGGAATGTTCCCGCAGGTCAATGTATCAGAACTTTGCAAGGTTATACCAACTGGATATTTTCAGTTTCATGGAGTCCAGACGGACAAACCCTTGCTAGTTGCAGCGAGGACCGAAGTATTAAGCTATGGGATATCGGTCAAGGAAAATGCATCAAAACCTTATCTGGACATGGGGGTTTTGTTTTATCAGTAGCCTGGAGTCCTTGTAACATTAAATCTTCAGGAGAGATTGGGCAAATTATTGCCAGTGGTAGCGATGACCAAACCGTGAAGATTTGGGACCCCAAACAGGGAAAATGCATCAAAACCTTATTTGGACATAGGGGTTTAGTTTGGTCAGTAGCAATCAGTCCTGATGGAAAAATAATTGCTAGCGGCAGTAACGACAGAACTGTAAAACTCTGGGATATTAGTACGGGTGAATGTTTGTTATCTTTAGATGGACACAACGATTTAATTCACTCCGTAGCCTGGAGTCCAGACGGGCAAATTTTAGCCAGTGGCTCCTATGATAAAACCGTGAAGTTATGGGATCCCAAGACAGGTGAATGTTTATTTACCTTGCAAGGTCATGAAAATTGGGTCCGGTCTGTAGCTTGGAGTCCGCCAAGAAAAACTTCAACAGGGGAAATCAGCAAAATCCTTGCTAGTAGTTCTTCTGACCAAACAATTAGAATTTGGGATATCCAAAAGGGTAAATGTCTGAAAATATTGCAGGGAAGTATTAGTCAAATGGGGTCGGTGACTTGGAATCCTTTTGACTCAGTTTCGACGGAGTGTAGCGACGGAATCATTGCTAGTAGTAGCGCTGACCAGACAGTAAAACTTTGGGATATTAATACCGGTGAATGTATTCAAAGTTTGCAAGGACATACCAATCAGGTCGGCTCGATAGCTTGGAATCCCGTAATTGAAATGTCACCGGGAAAAGGAATTGGTCAAATCTTAGCAAGTAGTAGCGCCGATGAGACAATTAAATTGTGGGATGTCAAAACAGGTGAATGTTTGAAAACCTTGAGAACTGACAGACCCTATGAAGGCACAAATATTACAGGAGTAACAGGTTTATCAGAAGCACAGAAATCGACTCTGTATGATTTAGGTGCTTTTTCATACTAAAATTATAATTAAGTTGATCGCTGTATCTCTATATGAATGGGACAAATCCCCAAGCCAATCAACCTTGCTGGAAAGTTGCCCAGTATAGGGAAGTTAATTTTTATGGTTCTATATTTTTATGAGTATTTTGATACATTAATTGCTCATGTCGTTTCAAGTAGTGTGCACTTCCAGTATCTGGGTAAACTAGTTTATTAGTACTTTTTTTCGCGTTTTTGGGTTTTAGCGATCGCAGTATGGGTAAATCTTGCTTTTCTTGGAAGATCTTGAATTCAACCATCAGAATAAGCCATGATACAAACCAACCAATCACTGGTAATTTGACATAATCTTGGTAGTAGCGAATTGCAACCCACGAATAATCTCGATCAATGGGTGTAACCACAACAACAAGGCGCACTTTTGGTGCCAACTCCAGTAAGGTTAATTGGGGAAAGATAACTATAATCCGAAAAAACCACCCTGGTGATTCTTCTGCAGATTTGCCATTATCTTGGCGCAATTGTCCCCAAGTGCGAATAAAATCACCGTTCACTTCAACCTTATAGGGGTCGAGAAGGGTACCTACACCAGGAGTAACAGAACGATGTACAAAGGGTAGATGGTGAATGTCAAAGTTATTTTCCATGATTCGGGAATAATGAATATCCCACACCTGGGAACTCTCTGCAGTATGGGCTAAGTCGTTGGGGAGTTCCTCAAACCAAGGTAAATCGGGGAGAGACAATCGCTCTTCACCCCACCAAATCCAAATAAATTCTTGAGCTTCACGAGTAGGAAATTTCTTTACCCTAAATCCGGGTGGAATTAGGGCGTTTTTCCCTATGCAGGGCATTAGTCTGCATTGTCCCTTGATATCATACTGAAAACCATGATAGGGACACTCAATACAATCATTTTTTACTTTTCCGAGGCTTAGAGCAGCTCCTCGATGAGGGCACCTATCTATCATACAGATGGCCTTACCCTTAGCATCTCGCCAAAGAACCAACTCTTCACCCATACGCTTAATATGAACTGGCTTATGACGTAGCTTTTTCGACTCAAAAATAGCGTACCAATAGTTGAAAATCATAGTTTAATTCTCCGATATAATACAAATAGGACTTGGGCACGGATAATATAATTACAGTGATTGCATAGTCCAGCCAAAACGTAATTCTGTCGAACACACATAAAACCATCAAAGTTGAAATCAGTTTTATAGTAAATGTGGGCATTATTTGCCCACTTGAGGAAAATATGAAAATTTGTGAGCTTTTTTAAGCCATTAGTGTTTCAACTGCACCTTTAGCAATTTCGATAGTTTTGGCGGATGCTTTTTCGAGCGAACCAGAATCTAAGGGTGGCTGTGGATCGTATTCGAGCAGAAGCTGAATCGTTTGGGCTATATCAGAACCTGCAATTTCTTTAGCCAGGTGCAAAGCCATATCAACACCAGCTGAAACCCCAGCAGCGGTGATGATTTTTCCCTCTTGAATAAACCGTTTATTTACATATTCGGCTCCAAAATCTGAAATGAAATCTCTAGCGAACCAATGTGTTGTAGCCTTCAAACCTTGAAGAATCCCTGCTGCACCAAGGATTAGTGAGCCAGTACATACTGATGTTGTCCATTGGGAAGATCTATGAGTTGTTCGTACCCAATCGAGAATGATTTCATCTTTGGTTGAGGCGAGAGTACCTGCGATTCCCCCAGGGATAAGGATAATATCTGGATTTAAAACCTCAGAAAGCTCAAAATCTGCAACCAATGAGAGTATTTTATTATCCGTTATGATTGGTCCCTTGTTTTTCGCAACAAAGTAAACTTTTGCTTCTGGTAGACGACTTAGTACTTCGTAGGGTCCAACCGCATCGAGAGCGGTAAATCCATCATAAAGTAAAATAGCGATATCCATAATTTTCTCCTTTCATCTTTACTGGAGTTCGTTTTGATATGATTCAAGGCTGCAATGCCGGTGTTTGAATGATTTGAGGCAGACTAATTACCGTGTTTAGCTCGGTAAAAAGCTATTCAGTTTCTCAATTGATCCTGTTGATTTAGTTGCCTTTCAATTGCAATTCTGTATGTAATTACTGCACCGATATCTTCAGAACCTTTAGGAATCTTCTGTAAATTCAATAGAATTAGAAAATTGAAATTCACATATTCAGTTTGCACAAACTGATGAAAAGCTACCAGTGAATTTCGCAACTTAAGAGAACAACTTAAAGAGTTACTGATAAGATATATCTAATATTTCTTATCCAAAGTTTTGCTGATAAATACTTTTTGTGTATTTGTCAGTTTTTAATTATGCTGATCGCGAATATCACATAAACCTAAGAATACAGCATAAAATAACCAAGTGTCCGATACTTATGTGAATAAATCCTACCAGTCTTTTTACGGATAACTCGTATAAGCCCTGTAGTTAAAAACTATTGGTCAATCACAATAGCCCCGGTATGTTTAGGAATATTATTTATGAGCCAATCGTGGAATGATTTAGCTCGCGAGTTGGGAATTAGTACCCTTAGTCCTGATGCTCGTCCAGAATTATTTTTATTAATTACTATTGCGATCGCTACCGTGTTTTTATGGCAAATTCCAGGAGGAAAAATCCTGATTTACCCTTTCACAATTCTAGCTACTTGGTTTCATGAGATGGGACATGGGTTGATGGGAATAATTTTGGGAGGGGATTTTGAAAGGTTAGAAATTGAAAAAAACGGTAATGGATTAGCCCGATGCAGTGGTAATTTTTTTTTGGGACGAGTTGGTAATGCTTTGTTTTATGCTTCAGGTTCCATGTTTCCACCCATTGTTGGTGGGGGGTTAATTATAGCTTCCCGTAATTTGCAGATATCCCACAATCTTTTAGTGGTTCTTGGTTTATTTTTAATCTTTTCTGCTATAGTTTGGGTACGAACTAGTTTTGGAATTTTAGTCATTCCCTTATTAGGTTTCTTTATTTTGGTCATTGCGCTGAAAACTCCTCTGGATGTGCAGAAGTTCGCAGTTCAATTTATTGGAGTTCAGGCTTGTATAAGTACGTTTAAAAACTTTGGCTATTTATTTACTTATCAGATACCTGGGGGATTTTCCGATACCGCTAGAATTGCTGAAAACTTATTTTTACCTCACTGGTTTTGGGGAATTATTATGACAATTGCATCTTTAGAAATCTTACTCCAAAGTCTAAGGATTGCTTATTTTATATAGTTTGTTATTTAAATCTTTAATTAACGAAATACAAGATTTACAAGCAAAAATATACTACTCCTGTTGGGCGCATTTCGGTGCGTCCTTATCTTTTACAGATAGTATTCGAAAACCGTGTTATCCTCTTGTGTCACTTTCGACAAAGAATAATCTACAACAAAACATCAGTGAATTATATCTACAAGTTTATATCCACAAGCCAATTGCTGAGCCAATTCGTGAGATGATTGTTGATATATAGATGTAGAGAAGTGTTAGATCACCTCTCTACAGCAAACCTTTAATTAAAAATTTTTAATTAGGTAAGCAAAGTTCCTCCCTCGGGGAGGTTAGGAGAGGGTTCGCACCTTAGGAACCTTAATAAAGTATTCTTTATTACCAACTTTAATTTAAACTAATTAAAAACCTTTAAAAACAGTGTCAATAACAGAACATAAAATTACCGTCAACTCACTAGAATGGTTTTATCGTCAAGCCGAACCGGTTGGTAGAAGCGATTTACTTCCAGTTGTTTTACTTCATGGTTTAGTTTCCCAAAGTTATAGCTGGCGCTATATTTTACCTGAACTCGCAAAACAAGGAACAAGAGCGATCGCGCCGGATTGGATTGGATGTGGTTTCTCTGCAAAACCAGAAAAACGAGACTTTGCATATACCCCAGATGCTTTTATTAAAGCTTTTGAAGAATTTATTCAAGCCTTAGAACTGGAACGCTTTTCTCTAGTTATCCAGGGTTTTTTAGGTTCTGTAGGATTACAATATGCCCTGCGTCATCCGGAAAAAATTGCTAATATCTCAATTCTTAACACCCCAGTTTCCACTACAGCTAAAGTTCCCTGGAAAATTCAACAGATGGGTTTACCTTTAGCTGGGGAAATGATGACTCAGGATCCATTACTAGTAGACCGAACCTTGGAAGGAGGTAGTCGCTATGTGATTGCTGAGGAACATTTGGGAGTTTACCGCAAACCATTCTTAACTGCTTCAGCTTCAGGTCGTAGTTTACTGGCAACTATTCGTAATTTGCAACTACCAAAAATTACAGCAGAAATTGAGTCTGGTTTTAAAGAATGGCAAAATCCAGTTTTATTGCAATGGGGAAAAAATGACCCCTGGTTAAGTCTGGAAATGGGAGAAAAGTTTGCTGATTCTTTACCTGATGGAGGGATAATCAAACTTAATAATGTTGGACATTACTCCCAGGAACATCACCAAGAGGTAATTTTGCAAGACCTCTTACCTTTTGTCCGGTGTAAAGATACTGAAAACAAATAGAAAGACGAAAATTATTTTCCTTTATTAAAAAACTTAAGGAATAATAAGGTATTTTTGTCTGTTATTTGTCTATCATTTGCATCTGTTTAAACTAGTTCTGTAGCGACAGTTATTTTGTTCCATCCAATTTTGCTTTTTTCTCTGTATGTTCTGATATTTTTTGCAAGCGTACTGGTTGCCCCTAATACAAGCATTATATAATTGGACTTCATACTGTCGTTGCTTTTGTATCTCCGGTTGAAGCTTTTCAATTTCTCGTTCAGCCTCTCCAATCGTCACATTGGTATTATTAAGCTCTTGCTGTAAACCGTCAAGAATATCGGCTTTTGCACTGGAAGCAAACATAAAACTACTAACTAACAAGATAGTAAATTTGAAAATACAGGAAATATTTTGGATGAGTGAGTAATTCATTGTTTCTAACTTTTAAGTAATTTTTACTACTGAATCTGTTCAACTCCTCTATTTAAATTAATTCGAGCTAGAGAATTAGAACATTTCTGGGGAAAAGTATTTTGATGGGATGGAATTTTGAATTTATTTGTTTGTACCGGAAATAGCGACTTGAGAGATTAAATCGTCTAATTCCTGGTCAATTCGATTCACGTTTTGAATTAATGTATCTAATTGCTTGAGTTTTTTATCAACTTCTTTTTGACCTTTTTGTTTTTCAGCAAGTACATTATTAACTTGTTGTCGGATATTTTGAATTTCTGCTCCTAGTCCTTCATCTACAAGGTCTTTAACTTTACTGAGTTCTGCAGAAACACTATTACCAACATTTTCAATAATCTCAACTGTTGTGTTGTTTAGTTGTTCTGAGAATTTTTTAGCTACTTCTTGCTTTATTTTATTTCCAAGTCCGCCTTCCATTAATTTACCGTGAACTAAGGCAGCTACTAACATTGGTACTAAAGTTACAGGATTAACCCCTAAAATTACGTAACCTATAATTCCAATTACTAGTTGTGGAATTAAACTTTTCAACATCTCTTGATAGCCAAATCTTGCACCGATAGTAGCCGAACCAATTCCTCCTACTAAAAAGCCACCTGCAGCGGAAAGAACTCTTTCAAATGCAGAAACATCCCTAACACCAACATCTCCTTTTGATACATCTACTCTAGAAACAGAAACTCCAGAGATTTCCAAACGAAGCTTATCTACTCGCTTGACAAATTCTGTAGCTTCAACATCAAGAGAATCTCTAATGTATTCCATCCTTTTTTCTAGTAATGGCTCTAGTTCTAAATTTTGCCAATTTACAAACTCTGCTTCTAATTTACTTTCTAAATAACTAACTATTTCTTTTACTGCTGCTTCTATACTCGGTCGAGGGTCAGTAAATAATAACTTAATCTCACTCTCAAGCTCATAATCCTGAGCGACAGTTTTGATTTTAGGAACTAAATCTCGACAAAAATCTTTAGTTTTATAATTGACTTGCTCTTTAGATTCTTGAATTAAGTTTTCTAATCTTCTAACAATACTCAGACGTTTTCCTTCTAAATTTCTTAAGGGTTCTTGTGCTGCAGCATACCGCCGTTCCAATTCTACTACGTCGGTCTGAAGCATATTCCTTTGCTCCGGTATGCTTGTTCTAACTTCTCGAATTGAATTTTTTAACTCTTGAGCAGGGCGAAGAATTTTGATTCGACCCCTTTCATTTGTTAAAAAGTTCTGTAGTTCCGTTTCTAATTGTGGTACGCCAGATTTTTCTAATTCCTCTTGTACGCCGTCTAGTTTACCATCTAATGCTCCCAGAGCATTGATAAAGAAAATTCGTTTTGCGTCTTTTCTAGTACGGGAAGATAACTTCTTAATAGCAAAATTTTTGACTTTTTCAATGTCATTTTTACGAATCATATTAATACGATTGCAGACAAAGAAAATATCTTCATGTCCCATCGGTATCAGTTTATTATCAACCACTTCTTGCTCAGAACGAGCAAATAGTTGTTCGCAAGAAAGTACAAGAATTATTGCATCAACGTTAATGAGATAATTCTCAGTAACTTGTTGACGGGTTTTATGCTCATTTAAACCAGGAGAATCAATGATTTCTACACCGTTTTTACAAAGTTCCAAAGGCCAAAAAAGTTCCAGTTTTTCATATGGACTTTCATTAATTGCTTCACTTTCATTTTCATCATCTTTGATAACTACATATTCTTCAATTTGATCTATTGGTACATTTAAAGGCTGTTGTAATGATTTCCCATCAGATTTATTAAAATGCAACAAAGCACTTTTGGTGTCACTCCATTTCACTTCATTAATAATTGCAGTAGTTGGTGTAGAGTATGCAGGCAAAATTTCTTCACCTAATAAGGCATTAATAAATGTACTTTTGCCTCGTTTAAATTCGCCAAGTACCATAACTTTAAAACTACTCGACTGTACTAAATCTTTCAACAATTGAAGATTTGTTTCTCGTTCGGGTTGATTGAGGAGTCGTACAACACCAATTTGACGCTCAATTAGATTGACTAAAATACTAGTCTTTTCCTTAAATTCTTCATAGCCTTTATAATTTATTGTCTGTAGCATATTTTTATCCTCCATGAATTTTTATTTACTTTAAGCAGATGTCTAACTTTTAACTTTTGACTTCTAATCATTTACATTGAAAAAGCAGAAACTATTTCTTGCTGCAAATTTAAACTTAATTCGATAATTTTTTGCCAATCATTTTCATTGTTAACAACAGAGTTTTTGATATCTAAAGCGTTTTTATTGGTAAATATCCAAGCATTTTGTTCTGTTTGTACATCATCTATAATTCTTTGATATAACTGGCGTAAACGCTCTGAAACTTGTTGACAATACTCATCAATAGAAATTTCAACTACACGTTTCAATTCCTCTGATAAAACTTCTCTTTGTACATCTAACTCTTTGTTAAGAAACTGTTCGCTGACTAGTAAAACTCCTGTGCTAGCGGCGATTCCAATTGGACCACCTAAAACTGAACCACTAATCATTGCTGCGGTACTACCAATTCTTGTAAGTAAGCGATATTTTTTTACGTCAGTGATGTCTCGACTCTCAAGTTGAAACTGAATTCCTGTATTTTGCTGTGGTGTAAAAACTTGGTGTTTTACTGTTGTATGAAAAAGTGTTTCTACCTCATTTTGTAACCATTCAATATCTTGAGTTAAAAATTTCAATAAAGAATTTTCGAATTTACGACTCAAAATTGTTAATTCACGTCTGAGACGAAAAGGTAAGTCCCGTTCCCACCAAAGTTTTAAATCTGGAGTTCTTTGAATCTCAAATTCTAAGTTTTCAATAAGTTCTTCTTTGCAATCTGTAATTTTGTGACGTATTTCTTGAGCCCGTTTCAACCGTAACGTATCTAGTTCAAGTCTTAGATTCTCCCAATTGATGTCTGCTTTTTCCAGTTCATTCTCAACTTGCTGCATAGAGCGTTTTCTTTCTTCTGCATTCATCTGTATAGTGGAGATAGCCCCTTGCGCTATCTCTACGACCTGAGTTAGCCAGTCACTAAGTTGTTCGGATACTTGACGACTGCGCCATATTCGACGTTCACCTTGAGCTACTAAAAATTCTATTTGAGTTCTGATACTTGCTAAAGCGTCTATGTCTTGCTGTGATTGTGCAATGGGATATGTCGAAAGTACAGGAACATTACTCGCAACATTAGCAATTCGATGCTTAATGCTCTCCATTACCTTCGCTCTTTCCTCTGCAGGAATCATATCTAATTTAGATACTGCAACCATAATACGAGGGATATGGCGACCGATTACTTCTTGTTCGAGAAAAGCTGCTTCTGTCATACTGAATGGAGAGGTTGCACTGACAAGTAAAACTGCTGCATCGCATTGGTTTAATAAGTCATAAACCATATTTGTTCGCCGATCACTCAGGTCTCCTGCACCGGGAGTATCAATAATTTCTGCATCTAGCGATCGCAACCATTCGTGATTCAAGTTAATACGTACCCCAGCAAATACTTCTTGTTCGGAACCTGCTCGATCAGTTGCGAATAGTTGCTCCCAAGATGCTTCTTCTAGAGGTCGAATATCTATTTTTCCCCTTACTCTGACTTCGATCTGTTCTTCGGAAGCTGCAACAATAGAGGTGAGACTTGCTGTGGTGGGTAAGCTACCTTCAGGTAAAATATTTCTATTTAATAAGCGATTAATTAGGTAACTTTTACCCCGACTAAACTCACCAACAAATGCGAGGCGAAATCCTGGTAGAGTTTGTCTGTGATTAATGGCTGTTAAAAATGCAGACATCTGCTTTCCTAATTCTTTATTCTCAGAAAAAAGACAATTTGCAATTACAGTACATTGCTTAAACGCAATACCCGTGAATGAAATGCTCAAGCTGCCTTTGGAACAATAATTTCTAAATCTTTTTTCAAATCTCTAATTTCCGATTTATGAGTGGGATTTTTACGTTTAAATTTGGA